>ENA-OPAV01000035-OPAV01000035.1-human-gut-metagenome-genome-assembly--contig:-NODE-35-length-118658-cov-7.738093_pt1 | contig 118658 bp, 78 predicted proteins | sample MGYA00241056_ERZ501428 | MGnify/ENA primary metagenome ERZ501428 (study PRJEB25962, sample SAMEA2042621) | human gut metagenome | biome: human gut; feature: human-associated habitat; material: faeces... | reverse complement strand
CCTCATCATTCTGTCCGATATTCAGGCTACCGGTCGGAATTAAAACCATACCATACGGACGGGGCTCAAACCATCTTTTTACTTTACGCGTTCCCACCAATTCTCCGCCTCCGTTGTAAGGAGAACAGGCAACCATCATTACTGCTATAAAGAAAAATACGAACCGTTTAATTTGCATAATATTGATATTTTACAAAAATCTTACACTCTTATATATTTTCTCTCTTTTGCCGATATGCATACCAAAACAATAAGAAAGAGTCACTTCATGTGAATCTCCTGTATACCGACCGACATCACTAACATTCCAATCATAACTATATCCGATCAACACCCCGTTTTTAAGCTCAATCCCCCCCATAAATGTCAGGGCTTCCTCATAACGATAAGAAACGCCTGCCCAATATTTTTTATCATAAATAAAGTTAGAATTCACACTATACTGTGAAATCACAAAATCCGTCTTATAAAAAACAGACGGCTGAATATCCATTTTCGGAGACAAAGCAATCGTATAACCGGCTGTAAAATACATATGCCTGTTCCAAAAAAACTCTCCGATCTCTCCGATAGTCATTTTAGGCTTTGTCAAATGGCTTACAGATGCACCTGCATAATAATTCTTTCCGGACAAAAATACGCCTACACCTGCATCGAACATAATCTTGGATAAATCTACGTTCGCCGCTCCCAATGCCGGGTCCTGATCCGCAGGGGTAAACCCCGGACCTACAGGAATATGAAAATCTCCTGCAATTTTAGAATTCACAACACCTATTTTAATCCCCGCACTCAATATTCCAAAATTAAATATCTTCTTATAAGCATAATTCACCATAAAATGCAAATGACTTTGCATCCCTAACCTATCACTCATAATATTTAAACCGATACCACCGTCCACACGTCCCAAACGTAAAGGGGCATCTATATTAAAAGCATACGTCTCAGGTGCTCCGTCCATTTTTTGCCATTGGTTACGGTATATCCCTGAAATCGCCCAATTTCCCCGCTCTCCTGCAAATCCGGGATTTACCGTCATATGGTTATACATATTCTGACTAAACTGTGGGTCCTGCTGTGCTTTTACCAACACACTTATTGCCAGTAAAGCAATAACTATTAAACATCTTCTCATCGCACCATACCGAGTTTAGCAATTTGCTGTAAAAATAGATAAAATTATTAAAGCTTACTAAAAATTTATAGCAAAACTAAACAAAAAAAATTACACAACCACCTTAATTTCCTCAATTCTCGCATTTTTAACACACAAGACTTCAAAAAGATAATCTCCGATTACTATTTTTTCACCTTCTGTAGGTATACTTTCATTGTAATACAAGAGACAACCGGCCAGGGTCTCATACTCTTCATTTTCCGGTAAATCCAATCCGTATTTTTCATTCAGGTAATCCACCTCCAGACGGCCGGAAAAAATATATTCATGATCCGAAACCACTTCTTCCTTCAAGTTGGGATGATCGTGCTCATCTTCAATTTCGCCGAAAATCTCCTCCATAATATCTTCTATGGTGACAATTCCGGCCGTAATTCCGAATTCATCCACAACGACAGCAATACTCCGCTGCTGTTTGATAAACAGATTCAGTAAATGAGAGGCGGACATCGTTTCAGGAACGATAATCACACCACTGAGGGCTCCGACAATATTCCTGGGATTTTTGAACAAAGAAGAGGAATGCACATATCCGATGATATTATCTATATTTTCCTTATATATCAATATGCGGGACAATCCTGTGGATATAAATAAATCCCGCAATTCCTCCATGGTCGCATCTATCGGCAAAGCCTTCAAATCCGTACGCGGAACAATACATTCGCGCAATTTTATTTCCGAAAAATCAAGAGCATTCCGGAAAAGCTTAATTTCATGTACTTCCTCTTGCGTCTCGTCCGCCATTTCACCTTCTTCGATCAGGTTATTCAGATCGACTTTCCCAAAGGCCCGGTTTTGTTCTGTCTGCCCCATTTTTTTACCGGTAAACAAACGTAGCAAAAGCCCTCCCAGCCACACCGAGAAATAAGTCACCGGAAAAAACAACAGATAAAACAAAAATACAGGAATAGCAAAAAAACGCAAAAAAGCATTCGGACGAAGCCGGAAAAGAGTTTTAGGCAAAAATTCGGCAAAAAACAGTATGATCAAAGTAGATATCAAGGTCTCCACCAACATCTTCATTCCCAAAGAAAGATCGCTTAAAAAACCGAACTGTCCGACCAGATAATCTTTCATAAAGATACCGTAGATGACCATGACCACATTATTTCCGACCAGCATGGTCGTAATATACATGCCCGAATTGGAAACAAACAGGTCGATCAATGCCTGGGCTATACTTTTATCCGACTTGCTGATTTCGATACGCAATTTGTTCGAAGCGACAAAAGCAATCTCCATCCCGGAAAAAAAAGCCGACAATAAAAGACAAATCAATATGACTGTTAATATAGACATCAGTTACTTGTATCCATTTCAAATTGAACCTCTCCGTCTGTTATATTCTTGAAAACCGGATGCTCCAGATTCTGATCCGATTCAAAACCGTCACTGCTTTCCAAAATATTATTCCCGTCTGTCAAACGCGTATAGCGATCGGAATATATCCATTCTTTCTTGGTATCCCAATACAATAGCTCTGTTTCCAGTTTCTTTCCTTCACTGTTTTTTACGACCACCTGATTCCGGGCCTCCCACAAACCGTCTTTGACAAAATTCTTTGCATATTTGGAATGGATTTCTCCGATCACATTCCCGGTTTTATCGTAATATATGACGTGAATTCCTTTCGGAAATTCATCATACTCCTCCTCTTCCGTATGTATTTTATAATACAAGGGTGTGTACATCCGGTATTTCACCCGGGCTGAATCGGAATAAGTCATAATCAGGTTCTCTCCCGACATTTCGGGCAAGACTTCCTGGTCGGTAATCCGGCTTACCTTCCGGATATCGTTTTTACAAGCGAAAAGCATTATTGCCCCACAGAGGACAATAATGCTTTTATAAAAAGATTTTCGTGTTATAACAGACATATTCCGTTTACTATCTGAAACGCGCCGTTGTCGTCTCGTTAATCCAATCACCGACTTTCACGGAAACTCCGGGAGTAACGCTACGGAAAAACGCTTCGTCCTTACTCGGAAAATGCGGTGAATATACAGCAATTAGTTTATTGGCTTCTTCTGCCACCGAAGGATCAACCTGTTTTGCTTTGATAAATTTATCGACAGCAACCCAGAACACAGATGCATGATCGAAATCATCCTCTCCGTAATTCTTGCTGTATGCGGCATATGCATTTCCGATAAGTATATAAGCCACACCCATGTTCGGATTTAACTTCAAAGCCTCCAGAGCATTTTTCTTCGCTTCAACGAATTGTTTTTTGGAAAGCTTGATCTGTGCCAGTCTGAAATAATAATCAGCTTTAGCGGGATCCTCATTACTTCCTTTTTCAATTGCTTCTGCTAAATAAAGCTCCGTTTTATCAAACTCCTGTCTTTTCCAGAACAACATAGCCAGGTTATAAGCAGCATCGGCTGTCGGCTCCTGTTGATATAATTTTTCAGCCACCTGGGCAAACAAAACCTGATCTGTACATTCGCTTCTTCTCAATATACTGGCAATTTCTTTCAATGTCGCCAGATCATCCGGAGATTTATCAAACTTGGGCTGCAAAAATCCCACCAAGGTAGCACAATCGGCAACACCGGCATTAAAGAACAATGCATTCACCGTTGTTTTTACATCTTCATAAGCTTCTTTGGATTTTTCCGGAGCCTGAGCGATTCCTTTTTCAGCATAATCACTCAATTTCATATAAAGATCGACATACTCATCCTTGGTAATCATATCTTTTTTCAACAATTCATCAGCAACGGCAAATGTCATTTTTGCAGTAAGAGGATGCGTCTTCATCCCTTCCATCTGAATTGATTTTGTCAGATAGCCATAGGCCTCCTTAGCGGCATTCACATCGGAAATACCTCTCAGACGGTATAGATTAAAACCTTTTTTACCTATCGCATATCCTTCGCCCAAACGATTATGATTCCCGAAATATTTTATCCATTGATCGTAAATCATCATCAATGTATCCACATAAGCGGGATTTTTCGTTTTACTATACATTCCCATCATGATGTCCTCACCCCGGACATAAGTGTTCAACTGGAATTTCGGTGCATTATTGAACACATATCTCCATGCGGGTAATGCATCTTTATAATTTTTCTGTTTTACAAATTCTGTGTAAATGGAAGCTTGTTCTATCGTTTTCGTACTATCAAGTCCAAATTTTGAATCCAGTGTCTGGGCTTTGACAAAACTTCCCACAAAACACAACCCCAAGGCTAAAACAATAATTTTTCTCATAATTATTATTAAATTAAAATATCCGACTCATACTGCAAAAATCTCTTTTTTCAGCTTTCTGTGCAAAATTAGGACTATTTTTTTAAAATCCGCAGGATAAAAGCTACAATTTAAGATTTACTTACTTTTTTTATTGAATTCTAAAATATCATTTAACCCGATCATTCCCAACGATTCCTCGAAATGTATTCTTTCTCCCTGTAACTTTTCGAGCAAACACAGGCTTCCGCCGGTAATCACAACCTGTCCTTCGGAAGTATAGCGGAAAAAATCATCTATATATCCTTTCACTTCAAAAACCATACCATTTACGACACCGTTACGGATAGCCTGTTCCGTATCCCGTCCACAATCCGTACATGTTCCGCGGGCCTCCACATAAGGCAGTTTCTCGGTAAACGCATGCAAAGCCCGGAAACGCATTTCCAGACCGGGAGAAATATTCCCCCCCAGAAACACACCATTCTCAACATAATTGTAGGTAAATGCTGTTCCGGTATCTATCACCAACAATCTCCCGGCCGGGTAAATCCGCCGGGCTGCCGTACAAATAGCGATCCGGTCGAACCCCAGTGTCACCGGGGTATTGTATCCGATTTCCAGCGGCAATAAAAGCCCGGGGGAAGCCTCCAGCCAAAAAACAGCTTCCCGGCGCAATCTCGTCCGCAAATCCTCCTCGATCTTACCGCTCCCGGATAAAAACACATGTACCTCATGCTCTTTCCGCACATCCGTAATTGTCCGGAACAGTTCCTCCATTCCGACACCTTTTATCCGCATTTCTCCCAAATGAAAGAAAGCATATTTCAAGCGGGTGTTGCCAACATCTATCACTAAATTCATATTCCCTGAGAATTTACGGTTTCCTGAAACATCTTATCCACATACCTCGACATCTTCTCGACATTGGTAATCTCTGTAAAAATCAAAGACAACTTATCATTTTTTTCATTCATCCGGCAAGGCAGTTCCTGATGTTGTACAAACTTCAACAGGTTGGTAAATACTGTTGAAGCATAGAAAGCAGAAGAGGGTTCTGCAACAAAATACATCACCATCTTACCGTTTTTTACAAACAAACGCTCAACCCCCATTGCCACACACCGCCTCCGTACCCGGACAATTTCCATCAAACCTTTTACCTGCGGGGGTAATTCTCCGAACCGGTCGTGCAAAGCCCGGGTAAATTTCTCCAGCTCGCTGTCTTCCGATATATTATCCAATTCCCGGTACAATTTAATTCGCTCACTGACATTTTCTACATAAGACTCCGGAATCAGCACGGCAAAATCCGATTCGATGACACAATCCGTAACATACTCCTTCCGCGTATTCGATTCACCGGTATGCAAATCCGGGAACTCTTCTTCCCGCAACTCCAGTAAAGCCTCGTTCAAAATCCGCTGATAAGTCTCGTAACCGATTTCTGCGATAAAACCGGACTGTTCCGCCCCGAGAATATTCCCGGCTCCACGGATATCCAAGTCCTGCATAGCGATATTAAACCCACTCCCCAAACCACTGAAATCCTCGATAGCTTTCAAGCGGCGACGGGCATCCGGATTCATCAAATCCAACGAAGGTGTCAATAGATAGCAAAAAGCTTTCCGGTTCGAACGGCCTACCCTTCCCCTCAACTGATGTAAATCACTCAAACCGTAGTTCTGGGCCTGATTGATAATCATCGTATTGGCATTCGGAATATCCAGGCCCGATTCAATAATCGTAGTGGCAATAAGCACATCATAATCGCCCCGGATAAAATTGTGCATCACTTTTTCCAATTCTTCCCCGGGCATTTGTCCGTGAGCGATACAAGTCTTCACCTGGGGTATACTCCGATGCAGCATATCCTGTATATCCCGGATTGTATCCACCCGGTTATGAATGAAAAACACCTGCCCGTTGCGGGACATCTCGTATAATATCGCTTCTTTTATAAGCTTCTCGTCAAAACGGTGCAACTCTGTAACGATCGGATAACGATTGGGCGGCGGAGTCCGGATAATCGACATATCCCTCGCCCCCATCAGCGAAAATTGCAACGTTCTGGGGATGGGCGTAGCTGTCATCGTAACCGTATCCACATTGACTTTCAAACGTTTCAACTTCTCTTTCACGCCCACTCCGAACTTCTGCTCTTCATCGACGATCAACAATCCCAGGTCTTTAAACTCCACATCTTTACTGGTCAGACGGTGCGTACCGATGATAATATCGACTTTGCCCGCTTTCAAATCCGTCAGAACTTTCTTTATATCCGAACTTTTTTTCATCCGGCTGATGTATTCCACCCGGCAAGGCATCCCGTCAAGTCTTTTCCGAAACGTATTGTAATGCTGATACGCCAATATCGTCGTCGGCACCAATACGGCCACCTGCTTACTATCGGCTACTGCCTTGAATGCCGCCCGGATAGCTACTTCAGTTTTACCGAAGCCGACATCCCCGCACACCAAACGGTCCATCACCTCCGGACGTTCCATATCGTGCTTCACAGCTTCTATCGCTTTCATCTGATCCGGCGTTTCCTCATACATAAACGAAGCCTCCATTTCCTCCTGCAAATAAGTATCTTTGCTAAAAGCAAAAGCCGGTTCTTTTTTACGCCGGGCATATAAAGCGATCAGTTCCCGGGCAATATCTTTCACCCGGGATTTGGTTTTCTGCTTCAAACGGTTCCAGGCATCCCCTCCCAAACGGTTTACAACCGGCGCTACCCCATCCTTCCCCTTGTATTTTGAAATCTTATGCAAGGAATACAAACCGACATACAACTCGGAATTATTTTTATACACCAACCGGATGGCTTCCTGTTCCCGTCCGTCGTTGTTGATCTTAACCAATCCTCCGAAACGCCCGATTCCATGATCGACATGTACGACATAATCGCCCGGATGCAAATTTTGTAACTCACTCAATGTGATCGTCTCCCGCCCTTTCCGGATCCGCGTTGTCTGCAAGCGATACTTGTGGTAACGGTCGAAAATCTGGTGCTCGGTGTACACACACATCCGCAGTTGCTCGTCTGAAAATCCTTCATGGATGACACCGTTCAAATGGGTAAACTCAATGGGAAAACCTTTATCCGAAAAAATATCCCGTAACCGTTGTATCTGCATCGCATTTACAGAGCAAACATACAATTTATAACCGGCTTCCTGTTTGGTCTGCAATGTCTCTGCCAAAATATCGAAACGTTTATTGACAGCAGGCTGGGCATCACACTTCACATCAACGGTCATTCCCCGGAAATACACATCAGGCCCCCATTCTACCACCGAACAGCGATCTATATATCCGAATAACGTATCTTCCGGACTAAGCATGTTCTCGTCCAACTCCGACCGCAACGTTTTGATCTTATCGTACATATACATACCGTTCTTCACCCACCATACGGATTTTTCAGGAAAATAACTGAAAAGATCGGTAAACTCTACCCGGTCGGCAGCATCACTCAAATCCGGTACAATAGCGACCTCATCGATGACCTGTTCCGACAATTGCGACTCGACGTCAAAAAAACGGATACTATCCACATCATCCCCAAAAAAGTCTATCCGGACAGGCCGTTCCTCGGCAAAAGAATAAATATCGACAATACTGCCCCGGATGGAGAACTGCCCCGGTTCGTAAACAAAATCACTCCGGACGAAATTATATTGTTCGAATAGCTCCTCCAAAAAAGAAATCGACAGCTTATCACCTGTCCGGACGGTCATCGACAATTTTGTCAAAACCTTCTTATCCACAACCCGCTCGGCTAAAGCTTCGGGATAGGTAATCAACATACTGGCATTCCCGTTTACGATATTTTTAAGCACTTCCGTCCGCACGAGTACCGAATCGTTATCCTTTTCATCCTTACGGATCGCCCTGCGATAAGAAGAAGGCAGGAAGCACACCTGCGATTCGTCTGAAAATGCCAGGACATCATTATAAAAATAAGCCGCTTCTTCCCGGTCCGACAACACAACCACCCGAAAACCGGGACGGGTTTTGACCATCGCACTTACGATAACGGCTGTAACAGAGCCTACATTATTGATGAGTCTGTATTTTCCGTCGCCCCTGAGTTTTTCCGTCAACTTCTCTACCACAGGCGACGTCAGATAAGATTGAAGTATATCTTTTATATCCACTTCTTTTTTTTACAAAAGTAAAAAGTAAAAATTGAAAATTGAAAGCCGGAAATTGAAAATTCGGTTAAGAAAGTAAATTTTAAAATATAAAACGTCCGTAAAGACAGAATGAAAGGTGGAAAACAAAACTTTTTGAGAAAAAAGTAATTAACTTTGCCTGCAAACGACAAAAATCAGGAATCGAAGAACCGGAAACCGCAAAAGCCAGCGATACCGCAAACGCTCTATGTGCCGTGCATGACAGCCACACAAGCAGGATAAACACCGAACTCAAAACCTGTCATCCCCTAAAGGTATTTGCAAACGTTTAAGCTTATCCGGTACGATTTCTCATTATATCCAATATTCTATTTTACATCACAAATTAACGACCGACATCAGATATGGAAATCGTATTTTTAGAATCTTTAGGCATGTGCGAATGTAAAATCGCCCAACTTTGTGAACCTTTAAAAGCGCAAGGACATCATATAACCTTCTATCCCGACCGGAACGAAAAAGAAGAAGTACTTATCGAAAGAGCTCAAAACGCTGAAATTATTATCGTCAGCAACATTCCTCTCCGGAAAAGTTTTCTGGATGCCTGCCCCTGTTTGAAAATGATTTCCGTTGCATTTACCGGTCTCGATCATATCGACCTGGAAGAATGTAAAAAACGGGGGATCACCGTCGTGAATGCCGCGGGTTATGCTACCCATGCCGTAGCCGAGCTGGCAATAGGTATGATGATTGCCGTTTACCGTAAGATTGTAGGGGGAGATGCCATCACACGCATCGGAGGAAGCCGGGAAAGTTTTCTCGGCTCCGAATTACACCGTAAAACAGTCGGAATCATCGGCGCCGGTGCCATCGGGCAACAAGTAGCCCGATTAGCCTTGGCGTTCGGTTGCCGGGTAATCGCATACAACCGCACCCCCCGGATATTTGAAAACATTCAAGCGGTTGACAAACCCACTCTTCTTCGGGAAGCGGACATCATCAGTATACACCTTCCGCTCACAGCAGAGACCAAAGATTTTATCGGAGAAGAAGAATTTAATATCATGCAGCCACATGCCGTTTTAATCAATACGGCCAGAGGCCCGATTGTCAATAAGGACGCCCTCTATGAGGCATTGAGGAAAGGTAAAATTGCGGGAGCTGCCGTAGACGTATACGATCAGGAACCTCCGTTACCGGGAGGTTACGAATTATTCAACGCACCCAATTTATTAATGCTTCCCCACATGGGATATGCAACAAGAGAAGCTTTCGGCGATCGCATCCGGATTGTCATCGACAACATCCTTAACTGGCTGAATTCAACAACCCGATAATCAACATATATGCTAAAAAAATTACTTTTACTTTTTATCCTCCTTCCCTTGTTCGCAACGGGAAAAGATTTTCAGGTCAGACTGGCCATAAAAAACCTGCCCGAAGGCAACGTCCCTGTTCTCCTGAGGATATACAACGGCAATATGATTATGCTGGACAGTATTCCGGCAAAAAACGGAGAAATACTGACATTTGATATCCCGGACAATATCCCCCGCGGTATGCTGAAAGTCGTTCTGGGACCTTCGGCATATGCCAAATACACGAACGGCCAACCGACTGCGGTCGATTTCCTGTTTAACCGGGAAGACATCGAATTCTCCCTTGATTTCAACAACCCGGAAAAGACATTGAAAATTATCCGGTCGGAAGAAAACAAGGTTTATTTTGAAGCATTGCGGCACGAAATCCTGTTTTTCCGGAAACTGGCTTTGCTCGAGCAGGTAGTACTCCAATATCCGGAACAAGACGATTTTTATCACTCGGCTCTGAAATATTACCAGAAATACCAGACAGACCGGGAAAAATTACTGGATAGTATGTATGCAGCCCGCCCCCACATGCTCGCCACCAAAATTTTAAATACCCGCCGCCTGCCCTTTACAGCCGGAAATCTGTCTCCCACAGACAGGGACTCCATATACAAGCATCATTTTCTGGACAAACTCGAATTCAACGATACGACCTTATTGTATACAAACGCCTACACCGACAAATTATACCAATATATTCAGTTCTTTATAAAACCGAATCAAAGTCCGCGGGAAAATGAAGCTGCAATAATCAAAGCTCTGGATAACATTATGCCCAAACTGGAAAGCAATGAAATCGTCCGGACTCATCTGTTGCAGTTTCTGATTCAAGGATTCGAGAGTATGAAAATGGAAGAAGTACTGGCACACATTTCCGAAAACTACTTACAACAATGCAACAGTTCGATGGAAATTGTAAAACGCCGTTTGGAAAAATATCAGAAAATGGCTATCGGACAAAAGGTGCCCGACTTTACCGCCGTTGACGTACACAATAATCCCGTCAGCTTATATGCCGACATTCATCCCTATACTTTATTGATCTTCTGGCATACAAACTGTAGTTTCTGCCGGCAGTTTCTCACCGATCTGGCTAAACCGGAGATTCAGCAAATGCTGCAACATTACGACATCAATATTATCGGCATTTCCATCGACGACAACCGGGAAGACTGGATTAGCTATTCTGCCGGTCACAAACTGAATTTTTCAAACACGTTTATCGAAGGAGGATTTTACAGTGAAACAGCCGGGGAATATAATTTATTTGCGACCCCCAGCCTGTTTTTACTCGACAACAATCACACCATATTGGCTAAACCGCTGACCATAGAAGAACTGGTCAAGGCGTTGAAGAAACTTTAATCAAACAAATAAACAGGTGGAAAAAATACCACCTGTTTATTGTTGCTTATTCTTTGAAATAAACCCTTTTTACCCGGTGTGCCACCCCTGTAAGCACCTCATAGGGAATGGTCCCCAACTTTTCAGCTAATTCGGTCACGGGAATATGTTTTCCGAAAATCTCGACCTCATCCCCGACCTGTATATCCGTTCCGGTAATATCCAACATACAGGTATCCATACATATATTCCCGATAATTGGTACCCGCAAGCCTTTTACCAACATTTCACCCGCTCCGTTACTCAAGCGGCGGTTTAATCCGTCGGCATACCCTACCGGAACAACGGCAATCCGGGAGTCTTGTCCGACAATTCCCTTACGGCCATATCCGACGGTTTCATGCGCCTTTACATTCCGGATAGAAGCAATATACGTTTTGAAAGTACTGACAGGCGTTAAAGCAGCTCCGACAGCACTGATCCCATGCAAACCGATTCCCAGACGTACCATATCGAAACTATACTGAGTAAAACGCTCTATCCCGGCAGAATTCAGAATATGACGCATAATCTTATAATCAAAATGCTCCTGAATCTGTCCGGTCATCTCAATAAACAAATCGATTTGCTGCTTTGTAAACTCATCATGTACCGTCTCATCGCTTCCTGCCAGATGAGAAAACACCGAACGTATAACCACCCGGCGCGGTTGCGCAAAAAATTCGAACAATGCCGGCATATCTTCCGGATCGAGTCCGGAACGGTTCATTCCCGTATTCAGTTTCAGATGTACCGGATAATTCCGGATTCCATGCTTCATCAATGTCCGGTCAAAAGCCTTCAATATATCCAAAGAATAGATTTCCGGCTCCAGATTAAACTCGATCATATTATCAAAAGCTTCCGGCTGAGGATTCATCACGGCGATCGGAATATCGATACCGTCAGCCCGCAAAGCCACTCCTTCATCAGCAAAGGCTACCATCAGGTAATCAACCCCCTGATATTGCAGTAAACCGGCAACTTCTCCGGAACCGGAGCCATAGGAAAAAGCCTTGACCATCACCGCCAGTTTCGTTCCTTCCGGCACTAAAGAACGGAAATAATTCAAGTTAGCGACCATAGCATCCATATCCACTTCCAGAATCGTATTGTGAGACTGCTGCTGTAAAAAACCGGCGATAAATTCGAATCTGAACTTACGGGCTCCCTTTATCAAAATGACCTGATCCCGAAAAGTTTCCCGGTCCTCCAGCCTTAAAAAACGGTCCGTATCCGGATAAAAACGAGCCTTTATCCCAAAATAAGACTTATGCTTCATCAAATCTTCTCCGATACCGATAAATAAGGTAACCCCCGCTTTTTCAAGCATTTCCGCTATCTCCCGGTAAAGCGCATCCTTATCCGACCCGGTATCGACAAAATCAGACAATACAACCGTCCGGGATTTCGCCTTATCCTGCATCGTCAATGTATTCAATGCCAAATGAAAAGAAGCTGAATCCGAATTGTAATAGTCGTTGATCAAAACACAACGGTTGATCCCCTCTTTGATTTCCATCCGCATAGCTATCGGCTGTAACCGGCTTACCTTCTCGGCGATTCTTTCCGGTGCAATCCCTTTCATCAACAACACGCATACGGCATTCATACAATTTTCATAGGAAGCTTCATCCGGAAAAGGAATATTGATCTGAAAAACATTTCCTTTATATGTAAGCTCTACCCTACGGCCTTTATCGGTTACCTCCAATGTCCTCGACTTCACTGCAACGCCATCGCCTTCTCCCCACAATATCACCTGCGCCTGCTTATCCGCAACGGATGCAATATAACTCAAAGCCTCACCTTCTCTGCCGATAATCGCATGGCAATACCGGAACAAAACGGCTTTTTCTGCCAATTTTTCCTGAAGCGAAGCAAAATTTTCTCCATGAGCATCCCCCAAATGAGTAAAAATACATACATCCGGACGGATCATACTTTCCAGACGAACCATTTCGCCTTTCCGGGAAATACCCGCTTCGATCAACGCTATCTCCGTAGATTCTTCTATACCGTACAACGAAAGCGGTACCCCCACTTGTGAATTATAACTCCGGGGACTCCGGTAAACGGCAAAATCATCCGATAACAATTGATAAAGCCATTCTTTGACGATCGTCTTCCCGTTACTACCTGTAATAGCAACAACCTCCGCCTTCATTTTTTCACGGTGAGTCCGGGCATAAGTTTGTAAAGCTTTCAGCACATCGTCCACCACATAAAATTTAGCCTCCAATGCCTCAAACTCTTTCCTCTTCTCACTCACTACAAAACTACGCACCCCCCGTTCATACAAACCTGTAATATAATCATGACCGTCATGATTATTTCCCTTCAATGCAAAAAACATCGTCGATTCGGGATTGTTCACCGAACGGCTGTCAATACTGATTTCCATCTTTATATAATTAAAAACACCATTCTCAAAAAAAACAACCGAAATCCCGGACGGATCACAGCAAAGGAGCAAACAAACGTGCCACAGACTCCCGTATTTTCTGCCGCTTCGGACGGAATTTCCATTTATGTATACTCTCTTCCACGCTGTCTCTCATATCTTCAACAAAAGAAGCCGCCAGATTTTTAGCAACATTCCGGTCGTATATAATCAAATTCACTTCAAAATTCTCGTCAAAGCTACGCATATCCATATTGGCAGTACCCACACTCGCCATCATCCCATCTACAACAATAACCTTGCTATGGTTAATGCCTTTCTGATACCAATACACCTTTACTCCGGCTTCCAGTAATTCCTCGACATAAGAACGCGAACACCACTGTGTCAGCCACGAATCGGATTTATGCGGTAACAATATGCGGACATCGATTCCCCCCATCGCCGCAGCTTTAATGCAGTTCAGCGTTGTCTCTCCGGGCATAAAATAAGGGGTAGAAATAAAAACGTATTTCTTTGCCGTATTGATCAGCGTAAAATAAGCCTGTTGTATCGAGGCCCAATCACTATCGGGTCCGGAAGCCACGGTTTGTACAATTACATTGCCGTCTTCTTTTTTATAAGGCATATAATCTTCCTTATTTAACAACAACTCCTGCCGGACAAAATACCAGTCTATCAGAAAAACAATCTGCAAAGAAGTCACAGCCTCCCCTTTCACCCGCAGATGTGTGTCCCGCCAGATCCCGATGCCGGGCAAACCGTTCATATAGCGATCTGCAAAATTCAAGCCTCCGACAAAGCCGGTTTCTCCGTCAATGACAATAATCTTACGGTGATTACGATAATTCGCCTTATCGGCAATCCGGTGAAAACGTACCGGCAGAAAAGGGTAAATCTGTATCCCGGCAGCCCGCATTTCCCGGATGTAAGTTTTCGGCAGACTCCAACAACCGACATCGTCAAAAATCACCCTTACCTCAACTCCGCTTTTTGCTTTTGCAATCAAGATATCTTTCAATCGGGTTGCGAGTTCTCCCGCTTCGATAATATAATATTCCAGGTGAATAAACCGTTTAGCCCTCCCCAATGCAGTGAAAATAGCCGGAAAAGTTTCCTCTCCGTTTTTCAATATATCCACTTTATTGTAACGAGTCAACAGTGCCTTGCTGTTATTAAGCAATAGTGTCATCAGTTTCCGGACATCCTTCATATCCTCCTTTTTCAGGAATTCCGTTTTCTGTATCCGCTGCTTCTGGTCCTCACTCATATATTGCAACCACTTCATATCCCCCAATCCCTTCATCGAAAACATCTTGATTTTACGGTAATTGACACCGAAATACAAATAAAAAATCATACCGACAAGAGGGACAAACAACAATACCGCCACCCAGGCCAGTGTCCTTACCGGATTCCGGTTTTCCAACACGATATTGAATGCCACCATCAATACGGTAAGTAAATACAGTACAATTAAGGTGTAGATGACGATGACAGACCAACTCATATATTCGAAACAGGCTAGACTATTTATAATTAATTTCTTATTTTTGTTTTATGAATATCAGTATTTATACTTTATCCCAATACGCATCCGGCGAACTTAAAGATACATATGAGCCGGAAGAAATCCGCAGCATCTGTCGTCTCATTTTCATGGATGTCTTTCATTACACAAATATAGACATCCATATCCAAAAACACGAAAATTTACCGGAAAGCTTTCTCGGGAAATTTCAGGAAATCATAGCCCGCTTAAAACAGGGCGAACCGATCCAATACATCATCGGCACAACCGAATTTGCCGGTCTGACATTTACAGTCAATCCCTCAACCCTTATCCCCCGACCGGAAACAGAAGAACTGGTTTTGTGGATCAAATCCCTGGCTGCACCTTCATCACACATATTGGACATCGGAACAGGCAGCGGCTGTATTGCAATAACTCTCGCACATCTATTGCCTGACAGCCGGGTTACAGGCATAGACATTTCTGCCGATGCTCTGGCAACGGCTTCTCACAATGCCATGATCAATCTCACGAAAGTACAATTCCGGCAAGCCGATATCTTCGATTACCGGCCCGAAAGCGGCAGCCGATTCGACATCATCGTCAGCAACCCTCCTTATGTACGTATGAGTGAAAAGCAGTATATGCAACGTCAGGTAGTGGATTTCGAACCCCCGACCGCCCTCTTTGTCCCGGATAAAGACCCCTTGCTCTTTTACCGGCAAATTGCAAAATTCGGCCAAACCCATCTCCGCAAGAACGGACTGCTCTTTTTCGAGATCAACGAAGCCCTTGGACAAGACACCGTAGATTTATTAGCCCGGTATCCATATTCCGGCATTGAAATAAAAAAAGATTTTTTAGGAAAAGACCGGTTCATAAAATGTACCTACTAACTTCATCGCTCATGGATGCAAAAAATGCCCTCAACATCGTCGCCGGTTTATGCAGCAAAAAAGAATACTGTCTTCAGGAAATCCGGGAAAAACTCAAAAAATGGGATATTACGGAAAAAGACACAGCACGGATTTTGGATTTTCTGATCCAAAATAAATTCATCGATGAAAACCGCTTTGCTTTTGCATACGCCCGGGATAAATTCCGCTTCAACAAATGGGGCAAACAAAAAATCATATTGATGCTCAAACAAAAACAAATCCCTGCCGGCATTATCCGGCAAGCGGTCGAAACACTCGATAAAAAGGAATACGATACGGCTTGCCTGAACTTACTGCTTCAAAAAAAGAAAAGTTTAAAAAATGAAGATCCTTTAAAAGATAAAAATAAGCTCATCCGTTTTGCTCTTTCCCGGGGATTCGACTACGATACCATCCGGAATTGCTTACATCATCCGGAATTCCGGACAGGATACATCTCCCCTAACGAGAACGGGTCATGGGATGAGTAAAGACAAAACGGGCTCCTTTCTTATAACTTCGATCCACCCATATTTCGCCTCCCAGCATATTTACCGTAATCCGGCAAATGGCCAGTCCCAAACCGGTACCTTGTACATATTCGTTCAGCTTCGAGAATCGGTCGAAGACAACTTCCTGCTTTTCTTCCGGAATTCCACAACCTGTATCGGAAATAGCAAATACAACCTGTTTTTTCGCTTCGTCGATTTTCAATTCCAGCCGTATTTCGCCCGCTTCCGTAAACTTATTGGCATTCGACATCAGATTGATCAGTATCTGCTGCAAACGCTGTACATCCGTTTCCAATTCAAAACTCTCTACCGGCGGCTCAAAAACATAACTTACCCCTGCCTTTTTCGCCGGAGAGGTAGTGGCCAACACCCCCTGACAAAGTAAAATCAGATCACAGGTTTCATAGGTCAATTGAAGCTTCCCCGTCTCCAAACGGGAAATATCCAATATATCGTTCACCAAACGCAACAGCAAATCGGAATTGGTCTGTATGATCTCTACAAAATTTTTCTGCTCTTCCAAAGAGAAATCCTCCGATATCAAAACATTCGAGAACCCCACAATCGCATTCAAAGGAGTCCGTATCTCATGACTCATATTGGCTAAAAAAGCCGTCTTCAGCCGGTCCGATTCCTCTGCTCTCTCTTTAGCTGCCACCAATTCAACTTCCGAATCCTCCAGTTCGTCTTTCAACCGCTTTGTCCGTAAATAGAAATACAAGGTAATGATAAAACCGAATAACAAAAACCCGAAAGTCAAGCCGATAAAAAGCAATTGCACTTTATATTTAACCCAGAAAGAAACATCTTTATTCAAGAATTCAACATCCTTCGGCAAATCTTTTTCAGAAAAACCGAATTCCTTTACCTTTTGCAAATCGAATGAATATCCATTGGGAATAAATTGAAGTACATTTTTATACTCCCGGTTGCTATGAATAGTCTCATAAGCCTGCCTACCCAAATCTCTTCCTACATTCCGGTATTCCGGAATGTAACCGCCCAAAGCCCAATAACCCAAGCCGATTGAAGTCATCGAAAACACCGGTATTTTAGGATTGGCGGACATCATCGTATAAGTCGCATTTTTCATAAAATACCCTTCGTTTTTATCCACCCGCCAGGTTCCCATCAATATCACCGTTTTTTCAGGCAATGCCGCAATCTCGTCCACGATCGTGTAAATCGTATGCTTCCGTCCATCCAGACATATCAGGCCAAGCTCGGGGAAATGCCTCATTTCCTTCTTTACATGAGCCAATAAACTAACCCCACCGTAACTATTGTCCGAAATAAATGCAATATGCCGGACATCCGGATAAAGCCGCTGTATCAATTCTATATTTTTCTCGACATCATATTCATACAGAAAGCCACCGACCTTAAAATTACGCTCTTGCAAAACATCCATACTCTCCGGCTCCCAATCCGACAACACCACTTTATCGTCCGGCAATATAATCGCATTCCGACTCACCATTCCGCACAACAAGGGAACCTCCGGCATGATATTATCCTGGGAAATATAAGAAGCCCATGCCTCCTGTCCCAATAAAATAATCAACGAAGGTCTGTTTTTCTCCGAATACTTTACCAAAATCTCATGCATATGGGATTTCCACATCGGTGCTTCCGAAAAGCTCTTACAATTCATATTCTCGATAATCACCGGCTGCATCCCTCCCAATGATTTGTACTCTTCTATAAATTCGGAAATATTTTGAGCAGTCTGATAAGCTTCCGGATTATACGAACTAATGATCAGGATAGGCCTTTCACTTGCAACAGCCCAACAAGAGAAGGTGCGGAAAATAATCACACACAATATAAAAACACCTGTACCTAAACGTAAAATCATTCCCGTTTCTTTTTCGAATGCACGAAACAAAGATATTTAATTTAAATTCGTATTTTATATATCTTTGATTAAAATTTTCCTTATTCAGACAATTTGTGATAAAAACAGTTAATACCCATGAATATTTTTACAGAAACGGAAAAGTTAGCAGAAGCCCAGCTTCAGGAATTCGAACTGGCAAAAATTAATTATGCGAATTTAAAAAAAGCAGCCTATAAAACGATTCCCATTGGAACATACACATTCGAACTGCAATACAATCCGGACCGGATCCGTTCGACAGCAGCCAATATTACCCCCCGGGTATTGCAATCCCGAAAATGTTTCCTATGCTCTGAAAATTTACCGGCCGGACAAAAAGGTATTCCATACGGACAAGACTACAATATCTTCGTCAATCCCTATCCGATTTTTCAAAAGCATTTCACAGTTCCGGCCACGACACACTCCCCTCAGCTCATAAAAGGACGGTTTACGGACATGCTGGCATTAGCCAAAGACTTTCCCGCTTATACGATCTTCTATAACGGTCCCCGCAGCGGAGCCTCCGCCCCGGACCATTTCCACTTTCAAATGGCTCAACGCCATGTCATGCCTTTAGAAAAAGACATTCAACACGGGGAGATCGTACAACAGGGACACGCATATACGATAAGTACGCTCAACAACTATTTACGGAAAAATATTCTGTGCAGTTCCGGGGATTGTGATCTGCTTTCTTCCTTATTTACTCATATTTCAGAGATATTGGAAAATTTTATTCCTTCCTGTCCGGAACCGATGATTAACCTACTGACGTGGTACAGTGAAGGAATATGGACGGTCGCTATTTTTCCCCGGCGGGAACTAAGGCCCTGGCAATTTTTCGCAGAAGGGGCCGGAAAAATCTTGTTCAGCCCCGGTTGTGTCGACTTTGCCGGCCTGCTCGTCACCCCCCGTAAAGAGGACTTCGACCGCTATACGCCTGCACTATTGGCAGATCTTTTCGGACAACTGACCCTTACCGATGCAACCTGGAAAAATCTCTTGCCCTATCTGCAAACTGTTCATCCCTGATTATCCGATAATCATTCCCACCACCGTCGCAGATAATAAAGACGCCAATGTACCGGCCAGCAAAGCACGCATACCGAACTTAGCCAACAAAGGCTTATTCTTGGGGGTTAAGCCGCCGATCCCCCCGATCTGAATACCAATGGAGGCAAAATTCGCAAAACCACATAAGAAATACGTACACATGATGATTGACTTTGCCTCCGCAAAAGCTCCGGCCGCTTTCAAATTAGCTAAATCCACATAGCCGATGAACTCCGTCATTATGACTTTTTGCCCCAACAAGCTTCCGGCATAAACCATATCATCAGCAGAAATACCGATTAACCACATCAGAGGAGATATGGCATATCCCAGAAGAAATTGCAGGTTCAATTCCGTATTCCGGCCATCCGTAATCTGTGTAATATATTCATTCAAACCGGTCATACTTCCGAACTTCACAAACAAATAATTGGCAAAAGCAATAAAAGCAACAAAAACCAACAACATACCGGCCACATTAACTGCCAGCTTTACCCCCTCCGATGCTCCGTTGGAAATAGCATCCAATATATTTTTTCCCACCTTATTCTTCGACACATGAATATCATTATTCACTTTTTCAGTCTGAGGAACAAGCAATTTCGCAAATACAACCGCACCGGGAGCTGCCATTACCGAAGCAGCCAGCAAATGCTTGGCAAATACCAGCCTCTGCACAGGATCCTCTCCTCCCAAAAAACTGATATATGCAGCCAATACCCCACCTGCAATTGTCGCCATACCCCCGGTCATCACCAGGAAAATCTCAGAAGGACTCATATCATCCAAATACTCCTTAATCATTAAAGGTGCCTCCGTTTGCCCTAAAAAAATATTACCGGCCACCGACAAAGATTCCATCCCTGAAATATTCATCAATTTTGTCATCACCCATGCCAAAGCGTATACGACCTTTTGAATGATTCCCAAATAAAACAACAGAGAAGTCAATGCCGAGAAAAATATAATTGTAGGAAGCACCTGAAAAGCAAAAATATAACCGGCCTTGGTCGTATCCATCAAATCTCCCAGAAGGAAAACACTGCCCGCCCTTGTGAAATCAAGAATTGTCACGAATATTTTCCCAAAAAATTCAAAAAACGCCTGTACAAAAGGCACATACAACACTCCGACTGCCAACAACAACTGTATGGTAAGTCCGATTCCGACCACTCTCCAGGAAATAGCCTTCCGGTTATTACTAAACAACCAGGCAATACCGACTAATGTTGCTATTCCCAACAAACCCCTCAATACAGACATGACAGACATGTGACTTTCGATATTGACAGCACTTTGTATACCGCTCCCTTGTTGAGCATAAAGTCCCCCTGCCGTCAAAAGTAATAACACAGGCACGAGACATAAAATTTTTTTCAACACACCGTTCATAAAATCAGATTTCTAATTTAGGGCGTGCAATTTAAACCTTTTTATGCAAAAAGCGAATATTTTGACAATATCTTTTCCCACAAAATATCGAATTTACTTTCTCAATTTTCTTGTTATTATTTCTTCATTTTTAAAATATTTGCACAATATTCAGTTTTATTATATCTTGCAATCCTAAAAACAGTAAAAACAATAGACATATGAAGACAATCAATTTACTATTCTTATTCGTACTTTACAGTATATGCCTGATTTCTTGCCAGGAATCCGACTCCGGGCAAACAATCGGTATTATCCCTCAACCCACAAGTTTACAAACGGCACAAGGACATTTTACCTTAACTTCCAAAACCCCTCTCAATATCGTAAAAGGAGCCGATGACCTCGGACCGGCCTGCAAATTTTTCAGTGAACTCGTTGCCCGTTCTTTAGGTAGTCCGTTGCTTACCGAACAGGGAGAAACGAAAACAGGTGCGATCAACATATACATCGATACGACATTAGCAAAAGAAGCATATACACTGCATGTCACCGGTAAAGCGATCGACATAAAAGCCGGTAGTTCATCTGCCGTATTTTATGCTTTCCAGAGCTTGCGTCAGATGATGCCGGTTTCAATAGAAAAAGGTGAAAAACAACCGGCCATTGAAATTCCGGATGTAACGATACAGGATCAGCCCCGTTTTGCTTACCGGGGACTTATGCTGGATGTATGCCGCCACCTATTTTCTCTGGATGAGATCAAGACATATATCGACATGCTGGCCATGCACAAAATGAATCGTTTTCACTGGCACCTGACGGACGACCAAGGCTGGAGAATCGAGATCAAAAAATATCCGGAACTCACCAAAATCGGAAGTATGCGTAAAGAAACCGTCATCGGACGCAACAGCGGCAAATACGACGGACAAGCATACGGTGGTTTCTACACCCAGGAAGATATAAAAGAAATCGTACAATATGCTGCCGACCGTTATATCACGGTTATCCCGGAAATAGAGCTTCCCGGTCATGCATCTGCAGCTTTAGCTTCTTATCCGGAACTGGGATGTACCGGCGGACCGTACAAAGTAGTCGGGGAATGGGGCGTTTTCGACGATGTATTCTGTGCCGGTAATGACAAAACCTTTGAGTTTTTCCAAAATGTCTTTGATGAGATTATTCCATTATTCCCCTCGGAATACATTCATGTCGGCGGCGACGAATGCCCGAAAACGGCTTGGAAAAAGTGCCCGAAATGTCAAAAACGAATCAAAAAAGAAGGTCTCAAAAACGAGCACGAATTACAAAGCTATTTCATTCACCGGATCGAAAACTACCTGAATTCAAAAGGGAAAAAAATAATCGGTTGGGATGAAATCTTAGAAGGCGGCATATCCCAAACTGCTACGATCATGTCCTGGAGAGGAACGAAAGGCGGCATCGAAGCTGCACAGAAAGGCAACCAAGTCATCATGACACCCAACACCTATGCTTATCTGGACTACTACCAATCTCTGGATACCAAAAACGAACCTTTTGCAATCGGCGGATATGTCCCCGTTGAAAAGGTATATAGCCTGGAACCGACCGAAGGACTGACACCGGAAGAGGGCAATATGATTATCGGCGTACAAGGTAATCTATGGACGGAATATATCCCGAATTTCTCACAAGTACAATACATGGTGTTACCCCGTATGGCTGCCATTGCTGAAATCGGCTGGACCCCGGCAAAGCTTAAAAACTACGAAAACTTTGTCGGACGGACAATCGCCCTGATGGAACGTTATGACGCTTTGGGCTACAACTACGCCAAACACATTATGTCTGTGAGCGGCAAAACAAGTTTCGATGAAGAAAAAAGTTGTATCCGCCTTACGTTGGCTCCCAATTATCAACAAGCAGCCATCCATTATACTGTAGATGGCAGCATACCGACATTGCAATCGCCGGTGTATAAAGAACCGCTTGACATTACCTCCGATTGCGATATCCGGGCCCAACTTTTCCGGAACGGTAAAGCAATAGGCAAAGAATTCAACCAATCGTTCAAAATCAGTCAGGCCGTAAAGAAAAAGGCCCGGTTACAGAATAAAATATCCGAAGTATACGCAGCCCAGGGTTCCCGTACCCTCACTGACGGCATACGTGGAACGGTAGATTTTCGCGACGGCAATTGGGTTGGCACCTGTAACGATGATATGATTCTGGTGGTTGATTTCGAACAACCGACAACTTACTCGAAAGTCAATGTCGGTTGTCTGAATAAAGTCGGAGACTGGATCTGTTTGCCTGTAGCTATCAGAGTATATGCTTCCGAAAACGAAAATGATTATACCCAGGTAGCCGAAATAAAAGATATAGCTAACCGCGAAGAATTCAAAGAAGAAGGCATTCACAATATTACTTTAAATATCGAAAACGGGAAATCCCGTTTCGTAAAAGTAGTTGTCGAACGTCAGAAATTCTTACCGGAAGACCATCCGGGAGCCGGAAACGCAGCATATGTATTCCTTGATGAAATAGAGATCGACTGAAACACCCTCATCCTGTTCACGAATTACCGGAAAATTTTATGTTTCGGTAATTCGTGAATAGAAAGGGTAAATTTCTTACACGGGCGAGACCTACAGAAGACAAATTTACAAGTAACTGATTTCTTCTGAAGTAAGCCCTGTGGCTTTGGCAATCACTTCCGGGTCAAGACCGAGTGCTTTCATATTCCGGGCAATGTCCTGCTGTTTTTTCTTTTCACCTTCAGCAAGCCCTTCCATACGCCCTTCTATCCTTCCCTCTGCCAATCCTTCCGCCAATCCTTCCGCTTTGCCCTCTGCTTTGCCCTCCCGGATAGCTGTATCCATAACACTTCGCTGTACCCGCAAATTTTCGATATTACGAAGATAGGCAGCACGGTCGGTTTTGCCGAGAGACGAAAATTTCAAACGCTCCCGTGCTTCGGCCAGGCCGGGAGCCTTCGCATTATCGCCGATTTCACCGGTTTTGAGAAAAGATATCCACTCATCGAGCGGAGTGATAGCTTTCTTGTCAAATTCATTTACCCGCAGTACATAATATTCAGGGAAAAGATCTCCTGCTTCCTGACAAATAAATTTCTCTGTCTGCTGTTTCGATAATTTCAGAACATCATTGTTATGAATGCCCCGGAACTCCGTCCGGCCATGATAAACATAATCCGTACCCTGTCCAAGATCGAAATAAACGATATTTACAGAGTACACCTTACGGATTTTCTCATACAGGTCACCTTCAGAGATATACTCCGTCACGGCTTTAGACACACCGTAAAGCATACGCAGGAAATAATCGATTTCACGGTTATTCTGTACTTCTACAATGATCAATTCCCCTTTGCTATCTTCAGCGAGCAAATCCACACGATTGAATTTATCGGTAATGTCCTCTTTATTACCTTCGCTTTCGAGAATATTGCAAATTGTTATCTTTTCACCCAACAGACTACTCAAAAAACCCTCCAACACCACAAAATTACTTTTATGGCGAAGCAACCGTTTCATAGCCCAGTCGAATCGTACATAATGAGGTAGTGCCATAATTCTGATTTTAAATGTAATACTATCACAAAGTTACGTATTTTTAAATTGCCGCACAAGCTAAGATTCAGGAAGTTTTTAATTTACGACCGGTCCCGCAGACATGGCGGGGTATCGTAAAAAATGCCGGTTTCCAAAAAGTAGGTGTATATGTGCATGTATTATGTATAATATGATGGATCCGGACGGATCACAAGGGGAAAGATCAGGAAACCGGCATTATATTTATATATTCATTGTTTATTATTTATATTTACATTTATCGTTTCTCTTTCTTTTTTTCCGGTTTAGCCACAACCGGGGGCTTTTCAGCCAGAGATTCCGGAGCAACAGGCCGGAGAGATACCGCACAAAGCTGATTCCCGGAACTCAAAGTTTTACAACTACCGTTGAACATACCGCCTTCCTCGATTCTGATCCCGGCCACGGAAACATCCCCTGTAAGGGCTCCTTTTTCACGGATATGCAACGTCTCTCTTATTGTAAAAGGGCCTTCCGCCAAACCGGATATATCCGCTGTACGGCATTCGACGCCTTCGGAACAGATACATCCTCCGGGGCGTATGATCAGACGCCCGTCAATCTGGATCGTTCCCGAAAACTTCCCGTCGATAACCACGTCCGTATTACCGGACAGATGCCCCTCACAATGCACAGAAGCTCCGATCAGCGTCGGACTTACAGGCATGGAGATTCCTTCCTGCTCCTCTTTGGTCTTACTGAAATTCAACATACCCTTTCGTTTTTAATCTCCGTTTATTAATCCATGTTCTTTTACAACCTGCTCTGCATAATAGTCACTCCATTCACCGATATCCGAAAGTGCAGTGTCGGCTTCCGCCAGAACTCCCGAAAAGCTTTGAAGTTTACTACACAACAATTGCAAAGCCGCTTCCAGCGTCCTACGGGCACTTCCATAAACCCGCTCCCGTAAGGCTACAAATTTATCTCCACTCCACTCCCCCGCCTCTACAGAGGATATCAGCAACACGCTATCACCGTAAGTCTGTAAAGCATTCCGGAACACAACCACTTCCAGTAACGTCACCATTACCCGCGCATCCATAATCACAGCCTCCGTTCTCCGGCAAAAAGCCAGAAACACAACCGGGCTTAAGCGGCTATATTCCAGTCGTCCGATCCGGTTCATCATGCTTTCAGACTTCCATTCATATTTACATTACCTTAACTGCAACAACCGGTCTTCCAGTTGCGGAAATACGGCATCCTTCAACATCACTTTCTTGTCCCGGTCAAGGAGATACAACGAAGGCATCGCCCGCAAATCGTAAAGTTCACGTTTTTTTATCTCCTGTCCCGAATCACAGCCATGCAACCAAACCGAAGGCATTCCCGTCAGATTCTCCCGCCAATGCGAAACATCCGCCCCGACACACAGCGCCAGTAAAACCAGACGCCCTTTTCGGATCATCCTCCCTGCCACCTCCGAAGCTGCAAGCTGAACCTGTGTCGCCCGGCAAGCCGGACAGTCCGGATCGTAAAAAAACAACACGATATACGCAGCTTCCACCCCGTACAGCGATTTCTTCTTCCCGGAAACCGCTGTATAATAAAAATCCGTTGCGCTATCACCTATCCTGTTCTTCAACAACTTATCATACACGTAACGGGAACGCTCCTTTAACAATTCAGGTACTTCCGGCATGGACAATAACTGTTGCAAAACCACCCCGTAAAGCGCATCATTACGGTAAGGGGAATTCGGATCATAGAGGTAATGCGAAAATTGTTCCGTGAAATAATCGAAGCGGAAATTTTCCTTATAAAGAGCCCAGGTTACAGTATCTTTCCCCCCGACCTTTGCCGACTGGTCCGCTTGCCAGGCTTTTCCCAACAAACTACCGGCACTCTTGCCGGCCACCTGTCCCGGCACCTGATTCAACACCGACAAGAAATCCGCAAAAGCCTGTTCCGTCACCTCCTCATTCCGGAGCAAAACCGTATCGGAAAAGTCGAAATGATCCCAATAATGTTCCGCCAAATAAACCGTCTTCTCTTCCTCCGAACCAAGCATGGCAGGAATAACCGGTAATTCGAAATGCGTTTTTTCAGATCCCCCCTTGTCCGTAACTCTGCCGCAAGCAAACACAACACAAATAACAACCATGAACATGCATATAAGATCGTTTCTCATTTGATTATTTTTATTGCTCCCGTTAATCAATCGTTCATATAAACTGTAAATTCCGGTTTGTAAATTTTAAATTGACCGGCAACTTAATTCGTTATCAGACTTTTTAATCGTAAATCGTAAATCTAACCAGTTCATTTACCCATGATTTACAACCTATAATCTACAATTTCCCCTTTTCTGCAGGGCCGGATTGCGCGTATAATCGTAAATCAAAAATCGTAAATCATAAATCGTAAATCAAAACAGTTCATTTATCTATGATCTACAGCTTATAACCTACAATTTCCCTTTTCTGCAGGGCCGGATTGTGCGTATAATCGTAAATCAAAAATCGTAAATCGTAAATCAAAACACTTTCCTGTATTTTTCAGTCACCCAAACCGGTAATACAAACAAAAAGGCAATTCCCATCGACACAATCCAGGGTAATAACAATAAACCACGGAACAAATACCCCGAAAAACGTTCTGCCATTCTATTTCTATGTACCGATTCAGTTGACTGCATCTGTGTTTATGGGTTATAATTTTAATTTCATCCCTACTCAGTCCGCAACGACGGTTTTCATTTGTAAATGAAATGCACGATCCCCGCTAATGTCTTCACATTTCCGACGGCAAACACATACTCCCGTCAAAAATTTATGAATTGTAAATTACACAATTGAGTCCGTCCCAGTGTGTAATTTTTTCCTTGGGGCGTCTATCAAAAATCAATATCATCTAAAATCTAAACACCACTCCGGCCATCACCTCTATTCCCTGTTCCGAATCAGCATCCAGCAAAGACCACCGGTTGGAAGCCAGTTTCCAGCTGCAACGCAAATCGAAAGCGATACGTCCCTTTTCCCAAGGGGCATAACGGCAGCCGATACCCGGCAACACCAACCCTCCCCAGTCCTTCGTCCGGGAAGTGTTGATCTGGTCCCCGGTAATCCGGAAAACAACATACTGCATTCCCCCCGACAAATTCAGGTAGGGCTGAAGCTTAAAACCGTTCCTGCCGAATGGCAGGTAACGGGCATGTACCGTCAAAGGCAGGCTACTGTAACTGCGGTCCGAATAACCGGAAACACTGCCTCCGTCATAACGGTCCTCCGTCATCCCTTTCTCCGAAGAAGAACGGTAACCGACACCCAATCCCACCGAAAAACAAGAAGAAAAATGCCAGTCCCATTCCAGGTCTCCGCCCGAGTAACCGGCCTTCGACAAAAACTGATTCCCCAGCGGCACCGATACCCCCCAGCGAAGGGCCAGCGAATGCCTGTCACGGCATTCCTGGGCCTTCCCGGAAAGGGCAAGCGACATACAAAAGCATACGGTCAATGTCCCCGCTATAATCTTATTCAGCGCCGGCTTATTCATAAGTCTCAATGATTATTCTGTCAATTATTACCTTTGATCATAAATCTGGCTTTCGATTTGTCCGGACTGACCGTAATCTTGCCTGCATCCTTCACGCCCTGTACACCCTCCAGATTCACCATGACACTACGGGGGTCCGTTTCCAGGGAATACAATACAACACCGCTCAAATTCACAGCACTGCTGTTTCCATCAGGCAGGATTCGCAAATCGTATATATTCGTCAGAACAAAATCCTTGCCCAGAACCGCCGTACTGCTGCTGTCTACAGCTACCGTAAGCACCACATCGCCACCGCTGTTATTCGTCTGTAAGGCGCCGTCTTTGGCCCGCAACAGGGAAATCTTACAGAAACCGGAGATCACATTGTTTTTGCGGCCGTAATCGCCGAGTGCCTCGATAGCCACCATCGCAGGCTGATCATACAAAAGTCCGGCACAACTCAACTGGGTAGACCCGAAAGAAAGATCCACATCACTCATTGCATAAATCTTATTGAAATCGATCACCACATTTTTCACCGATTCATAACGGGTATCTTCACGTGTCACAACATTGAACGTACCGCTGTGTTTACCCGGCTCAATAATCAGACGCGGTAAACGGCCGATTTCGAAATCCAGCCCGTCAGCCGTGCTCTTACCGTACACACCGTCGACAATAATATTCGATTTCGTTGAATTCGTCAGGGCTTTTCCGTTTGTTTTGAAGATACCGAGCTCGTAAATAATATCGCTTTCACCTTCCAGACCGGGCTTGGTCCCGATCAACTGTACCAGCGCAGGCTGATCGATGATGGTTGCCTTACTGCTGTTGCGGATCATATAACTGTTTTTCACATCGGAAAGGTCCAGGGCAAATACCCGGTCGCCTTCCAACAGATCATTGGCATTTACAGGCACCTCTACGGTGAATTTACTTACGTAACGGTCGCTGCCGTCCGTCGCCGGGATAAAAGAGAGCGTACCCGCTACCGGATCGAAGTTCACTCCTTCGGAGGCTGTAATCGGACGGGTTTTGTAATTTACCGTTACAGGAAGCGGGGCTCCCTCTTCCGAATAGGAATAACCCGACAAAGACACTGTAAATACGGCTGTCGTCGTTCCCGCTATCGGCTTCATAATCTGAATATCGCTCAGGAATACCCCGTGTGCCAGTTTGGCAATACGCGCTCCCTCACCCAGAAATACAGCCTCTCCGTTTGCCGGAAGGGACACGGACAGGAAATGAGCCGGCGCACCCTCTGTTACATAACGGTCGAACTGCAACTCGCCCAGGCCCGAAAGCATGCTCAACCGGCCGCTCATGGCACTCGCCATCAGCAAGTCGCCGCTGCTGTTAATACGCAACTCCGTATAATCCGTTGCCGTTGCTTTTTCATACAGATGGCGTCCCTGGCGGGAAAGCTTTACAATCTTGCCCTTTTCGGTAATAGGCTCGTAAAGGCTTACCACACAATCGCCGTTCAACGGATTGTGGGTCATTCCGGCGATAACGCCCTTATCGATGCTCGACGTCAGTTCCGTACCGTCGGAACGCAGCAGGGCATAATAAGAATTGTTCAGGTCATTTCCCCCCACAAGGACTTCGCCCGTAGGACAAACGATCAATTGATCAAGCTTTGTGGCGGAAGTCACCGGGATAATCTGTTTCTGAAAAACGATATCCCCTTCTTCACGGATTTTAATCACTGCACCTCCCGTTTTCTCCCCTTCTCCGACGATATAGATTTTACCTTCGTTGGTCGATATCATCTTCTCGATATGAAAAGTCCGGTCAGGCAACTGGGTAATAAAAAAAGGTTTGCCGTTTTCATCCAGGCGCACGACGGAAGCTCCCTCTTTTTCTCCGGCCGAAAAAGCCGCATGCAGGTATTCCGTATGTCCTCCCAGCACATCGATACCGATACAGGTTTCACCTGCCGTCGCGATGTACGTATATACCAACCGGTTATCGGCCGACACCTTACACACAAACCCCGAGCGCCCACCGTCGTCTACCGGGGTATCGCCGCAAATGACAAACCCGCCGGCTGCCAGCATACGACCGCCTGTTACCCGCGTACCGGGACGTCCGAAACTGATGTCGTGGGAAATTTGCCCCTGACGGGAAAGTACCAGCATCTGACCGCCCGGAGCGTCGCCGGTACGGTCAGAAGACGAACGTACCCCTGTCAGCAAAACTTTACCGTCCTTCAAAGGGAGCACATTCAGGATGCCGGTAAATTCATCCGGATTAAACGTGCGCGACAAAAGGCATTCGCCCTGACGGTCGAACCATGACACCATGACACGGCCTCCGTTTTCACCTATCGTCACCACATCCCCATTGGGAAAATCCGCACACAAACGGGTAAAACGGACGTCTTTACCATAAACATGGTCATAAACCGTGGGCATAAACTGGGCTTTCACTTCTCCGAGCAATCCCAGTATCAGGCAAACTCCCAGAGCCAAAAAGAAAATTTTGTTTGATTTCATATTGGAGTATATTTATTGTTTTTTCTTTACGATAATATCCACACGACGCGCTTTCTGGTAAGCCACGATACGCTCTTTGCGTGTCAAAGGCTTGCGCGGAGGTTGCACTTCCTTATTATCCAGTGAAAGGTAACTGGCCGGAGAAACGTAATCCTCCAGGGGAATATGCAACTGTCCGCGACCTTCCGGGAAAAAACGGGGCCGTGCCCGTTCTGCCTTAAAAAACTGTACAACGGCATTCGCCCGTTGCTCGGAAAGACGCAGATTGTATTCGGGTGTACCGAGTTCGTCGGCATAACCGATCACAGAAATCTCCGTGATATCGTCGAAACCGCGCATCGCCAGTATCTGGAAAAGGCGCTCTTTGGCCTGGGGAAGAATCCGGTAACTGTCGAATTCGAAATAAATACTCGTCAGCAACTGGCCGGATTCGGGCAACATATAAACCGGAGTCTCTTTCACCTCCTTTTCGATGGAAGAGGTGTGTGTCTTAAGCAACCCTTTGACAAGGTTCAGGTTACCCACCATGGCCGAATATTCGTCGGAAACGCCCACGGCCGCTTTGCTGCTCAACGGCGTCGAAGCTGCATTGAATGTATAGATATCGTCTTTACCGGCAGCGCCACGGCGGTCAGAAACGAAGTAACCCGTTTCTCCGTCGAAAAACATCCCGAAATCATTGAATACCGTATTCACAGGCCAGGGATAATGATAAAGCGTCCCGGACATCACAATATTGTGACCGAAACTCACGCGATAGATATCATAGCCACCGAAACCTTCCCAGCCGTTCGAACTGAAAAAAAGTGCATCACCGACGATACGCGGATAAACTTCATCCCCCTCCGTATTGATTTCAGGCCCCATATTCACAGGTTCTCCCCATTGCTGTCTCTCTTCGTCCCAGTAACACATATAAAGGTCCATACCTCCGTAACCTCCGGGACGGTCGGAAGAAAACATAAGTGATTTGCCGGCATTGAAAAACACCGGATGCGCATAGGAAACACCTTCCTGGTAGTTGAAAAGGGGAATGAAATCACTCCAGCCGCCACGCAGGGTATCGAAAACCGAATAATACAACTGATTGATAAATACGCTTTTATCCACTCCTGGTTTCAGGATACGCCCCTTATTCCGGTAAATGATCTTCGTAGCCACCATGATCTTGCCGTCATCTGAAAAAGCCACCGGACCGCTTTGCAATTCACGCGGGATATCCCGGAATATTTCGGGTCGCTGGCTGCGCATCGAGTAAAACTGGGTTCGGTGATAATAAATTTTCTGAGGGTCCTGAATCATTCCGTGACTAACGGCATAAAAAGGTTTACCGTTCCATTCGCCCATCCAGTATTCCGCCTCCGGGCCACACCCTTCGAACAGCCGTACCTCATATTCCGCATCTCCCCGCCGGTAATAATGCTGCTGGTTAGCCAGCGAAAAAAGAGTGTTCAGATAACGCTGGTTGCGGCTGAAAGGCTGCATAAAAGCAAAATGACGCGCGATAACCTCCGCACGCTGATTTTCATCCCGTCCGCGCAGGGCATCGATATAATAGCACACATCACCGACACCCATCAGCGTATCGGCGGCATAAAAAACACGGTCGAAATAATCCACCGCCCTTTCATTCTGCTGTAAAAGCATATAAAAACGGGCGATTTTCAAGGCCAATACATTTTTACGCTCGTCCTGTTCGTCCAGCCGGTTATAAACCTGTTCGTAAGAACGCATGGCTTTGTCGTATTTGCCTTTGATAAAGGCCAGATCGGCAGAGCTTTCTGTGGAACGAAACCAGGGGAAAGCACGCAGCCAGCTTTCGGCCCGGACATTCCCCGGAGCCAGAAGAAAAAGAAGGGTCAACGACCAAAAGATCACTAGTATTCGTAAATTTCTTATCATATTGCTTTAAATTAACGGAACAGATTATACACCAGATGCACCCCGAATTTGGTCGGACCTACCCAAGCCCTGGTATCTTTCAGGGAAAGCGGGACATTTGCCCATTCACCGCCCAACTTATAGGTGTCGTACTGTAAATGGGCATATCCCACTCCCACATTCAGATCCAGGCGAAAACGCTTTGACAGGTAAAATTTATAGCCGAAGGACACTCCCGTAGAAATGCCCCAGCCCTTATAGCGTTTACTATTCCGGCCTTCCCCACGGTCCAGGCCTATATTGAAGTTTCCGCCTTCAATATAGGGACCCAGGTAAAAACCGTCATACTGGTCGTTGGTATAGTAGTATTTAGGGTTAAAATAGTAACGTACATCCAGGCTTCCGATCAGTGCCCGAAAAACCGTCTCGTTTTTCTTAAACATATAAGGAGCCCAGAGTATATCGGCATTCAAAGAAATCTGACGGCTGACCGTTTGTTCATAGCCGATGTTAGGCGTGCCTGCCAGAAGCAGGGGCGCATTCGTTTTGACAGCCTGACCGCTGACTTCACGGGATCCGAAAAAACACATCAATCCGGCGGCACACACACACAATACTTTTTTCATATTATAGTTCATTTAGTACAGAATCATTTTATTATACCGGAGTTGTTTCACCCTGTCCGATATCTTCCCATCCCACAAGCTGTACGCTTACCATCGTAAAGCCCTCGAAACAAAAACTGACCGTATGACGCGGCTCCAGAAACCAGGGTTTTGGCAACGGTTCACCGTTTCCGTCCGTCACCGGGCAATTTTCAGAGAGGTTTTTTTCAGTAAAATAACCGACCTGATCTTCCCCGCTATAGAAAAACACTTCCAGTCCGAGCGGAGAACGTTCGGGAGCGACCCCTTCCAATAAGGTTCCCGAAGAAGGCAGAAAACTATCCTTAAACTCTTCGTTGTCCGATTGATGCAAAGGCAAATAGGAAGCCTTCACCCGGTCGCCGGGCGTAAAAGTGGTGAAACTGCCGCTAAAACTCATCCGCGTCGCCAGTCCCGAATAAATCACCTCCACCCGGTCGACAACCTTCGGCAGCTTCTTAAATTTAAGCACGAGAGTCCCCAGATACACCAGGTCTTCTTTTATATCGACCGTATCGGCTACCCGGGCACCGGCATGTCCTATAGGCAACACCTCCGCCACTTTTTGCAGCATGCGGCAATCCAATTTTCCGGGAGCATAAATCCCGGCCTTCTTGTCCACCACCGGAAGAGCCAGCCAGGAATCTGCCAAAGGCTGTCCTTCCGTCACCTCGATCGTATTCAGTTGGGCGAAACACATCACATTTGTCTCTCCGGGCTTCAGTTTCGAACGGATAATACCGTCCGTCACGTAAGGCTGGTTAAAATCAGCGGCCGCCAACCGACTGGTACGCAAATGATTGCCGGCAGCATCGTGAAAAGCCACATAGAAATCCTGGATACTGCGGTCCTTTATCTGGGGGACATAAATCCAGTAATTATTTTCGTCCAGGAAATAGTCCTTCGTACAGGATACGGCCATACAGCCAAGCAATAACCCGCCCAATAAGGTTCTGCCGTTTTTTATTATTTTATTCATTATCATCATTCCACTTTGAATTATTTGTATCCCCTGTTATGGAAACCGCCCCGCCCTTTCCGGCCTAAGTCCGCCGTCCGGAGTAATCAATATCTTACCGGATATTTCCCTTGTGCCGGCTTAAACGGGAATATCTTCCGATACGATTCCCGCCCACGGTACCAGCTCGATGTTCACATCCGCATTTCCGTACTGGCCCACCTCCGGAATACCGGGATTAGCGGGATCCTCCAGCCATATACCTCTCCGTTCGAGTGTCAGATTGATCTCCAGGATATAATTCGGGTGGACGGCCGTGCTCACGGCTGCCGTCCACGCAACATCGGCTGCTGCTGCCAAACCCGTCGTATGTCCCATAGGCACATATCCGGCCGGGGCCTTGCCCGTCAGCACGATGTCAAATTTCTCGCTTCCGGTGGCAACGGAACCGCCCGGAAACATCCGGATGTCTTTCCACAGTGTAATGTGCCGGCCGGGATTCAATATCGTTCCGCCACTGTAACCGCTGGCCGGCTCCGCATCGTGAAAAGCTCCTTTCGTATAAAGTACGTCTTTGATGCCCCCGCGGACTAACGCACCGAGCGGATTCGCAGAAACGGTTGCGCGACGGATACGGAAACCGGCATCCGCATGGGTAAAATCGACAACATTGTTACCGTTTTTCGACTGATCGATACGCACGCGCAGCATCGAAATGATACGGGTCAGACGAAACGGCGCCGCAGTCAGGTCGTTGGTCTGGTCTGCCAGAATCCGGACCCCCGTTTTCTTCGCCACAAAAACCTCTGCAGACTCAAGGTAACCGGTAGACCCGGCCTCGGCTGCTCCCTGGGGGGTAAAAGCAGTATTCACGGCCAGTTTCATCAGCAGGCCCGTAACCGGCGAACCGACACAACTGTTCACATCCCAGGAGCCTCCCGTAGCTTTCTCGGCACGGATATCGGACTGCTGGGAATTGGCGATCACGTAAACGTCATACGTTTTACCCGTCGCCGACGCCTTGATGTTCGTTAATGCAAAATGCTTGGCCGCCATATCGCCGGAGACAGGAACCGGCAGTATACTGCGGGCATCCTTCACGGTTCCGTCTTCCACAAAGAGAATCAGCATATCTTTGATATTACCGTTCCAACTGGTCGTCGGCATGGCTGTTGACCGGGGTATCGCACGTATTCCGGGCTCGGATTCCAGGCTGAAAGCCATATTTACTTTACCAAAACCGTCGCCGGCAGCCCCTCCGCCGTTGTCTTCCTTGCTGCATGCAGCCGTCCCGACCGCCAACAAAGCGGTCAACAGTAACAAATAGATCGTTTTCATCGAATTCATTATTTTATGTGTCTGTTTATATGTCATTTTTTATAGATATGCACTTCTATCACATGGTCGGGAGCCATCAGGAAAACTTTCCTCCACTCGCCGGCACGACCACCGGGCCGGGTAAGGATAAAAATGTTTTCGTTCAATGAGTTCATGATTTCACCGTAGAAATAAGAAACATCGTAGGTGGAATTTACGCCCAAACCGATCCAATCGGAAGAGGACCAATCCATTTTATCAATCCTACCGTTACCGGCCCTGAATTTCTGAACGGTCGCCCCGTTCCGGGGTACAGCTTCTTCCACCCTGACTTTGATTTGTTTACGCAAAGTCCCGAAACGAAGAGTGATCGTATAAAAACCGTCGGAATCCGGCTGGCCGGCTCCATTATTTATAAAACTCAGCTCATATTTGCCGCCCCCATTATTCTTCAACTGCCAATTCGTATTACCGGTCTCGTAAATCATATCCAAAGCAGCACCTGCTCCGCCCCCCAGTACTTTCGTAACAACCTTAGTCAAAACCGTAGTATAATGACCATCCCGGCAAAAATGGAACTCCGAAGCATTCAACCCCAGCTCATACAAGCCGTTTGTATACACCTCATTTATCCCATCCAGACCCGTCATATCCGGATCGATCACCACCGAAACGTCGTTCGCAAAGACACTGTTTTGCGCTTCGGCGAAAGTACCATGACCGGCATTTTTCACGGCTGTAATCCGCAGACGGTAGTACACATTCCGTTCTATGTCGGCAAACGTGTTGGCAGGCGAAGGCAAAGCAATTTTATAGTAGGAAGGCAAAGTACTGCGCTGATAATACCCCTTCAGTATCAGATAAAAACCCGGGCCTTTCCAGTTGACATCCCGCATGGAAGTCCGCTGTTCAAACAAATAAACCGGTTCGGACAAACTAGTGCCTGAAAAATCTACCCGCCCGGTCAGTGTCAAAGCCGCCGGATCGGGATTTGAAGCCGCCAGGCTGCCCGTTGTCGCCAGCGACATATAGCTGATCGTTTCGGCACGGAAAGTTGTATCTATAGTTGTAACCTCTACCGTAAACTTCGCCACATTCCTTTTGACCCGGACCGTTCCTCCCGTAGCCGTATTAAAAGCATTTACACTTAGCCGGGGCAGCACGATTTTTGAAGAACACATCACATAAGGAGGCGCCACCGATCCCGGAGCACTTGCTTTTTTCAGTGCCAGAAAAGCAGATTCCCGGGATACGCCATCCTGCATACCGCCCAGCAAATCATTGGCATTAGCCACGACGTATACATAATGCTCTCCCTCCCGTTGAGGTACGGCAAACATTTGGTTGCTGCCATTGCCCGTAAACGAAACCATACGTTCCAGCACATTATCGGCGGCAGTGCCGGCTCCCGATTTTCTGAATATCAGTACCGCCCAGTTATTGATCCTGTTTTCCTCGGTTGCAGTCGCACGGGTAATCACCTCGCTCATCGATTCGGCTTTGCAGCCCAGGGAAAACAATTCCTCCCCGGTATCCGGACCGGAGACGATCTCTTCCTGACAGCCGCCAAGCAGCAACACCAGGCAGCAACACCCCCACCGGCAAATAGTTCCGACCGTTTTTTTCATAAAGCTTTCTTTCATTGTAAATTCTTTTTTGAAACTCTCCGACTTTTCAATCTTAAATCAAAAATTAAAATAGCTTCCCCATTCACCCGTCCCCTGTCTTATACTTTCATCCCGACTCATAAGCTTACCATCTGTTTCTGACACAACGGACATTGGCCACACCTCCCGGAGGCGTTGTCCCGCCGGGCTGAGTAAGACCGGCAGCCTGCCCGTTCGCAAGCCAATACAGAGCGGCATTGAAATTATTGGGTATCCCTTCACGCCCCGCCTTTAGCAGGGCATAGCCCGCTTCAGCAAGCGTAGGTAAACGCCACCCGGTTTTACCGCCCTCGGTCAGGTTCTGACAAATCCGCTGAGCCTCTGTAAAACTCACCTCCCCGGAATGATCGGCCCTGTTTACCTCCACCTGGTAATACTTTTCCAGTTTATCGTCCTGCACACAAAGTACCTTATAGCTTTTCGTTCTATAATATATCGAGATATAGAGATCACCAGGATGATGTAAATCTCCAGAAGGGAAGCCATATGTAGTACTGGCCGAATACGACTTATCGCTCCATGCCAACTCGGAAGCCCATAGTATTCCATTAATCTGTTTAGCTCTCAAATAGTATAAACCTTCCCGAATCGTAGACATCCGCCAGCACCCCTGACCTGTCAACGGGTCGTTCGCAGTTCCCTCGTAATAACCGGCACACCCCCTATATTGGTCCCCCTGTGAATACAACCGGATCATATCCTCTTGCGACATGCCATCATTAAAACCCGTATTCGCTTCATCCGTATACCCCATACCTTCGGCCCATGACATGGTGCTGCTCAAAAATCCGGCAGCAAAACGGGCTCCGACACAGTTGACGACCAACGTCTTTTCGATATTGTTCGCCCTAAGCTTTATCCGGACAGAAAAACCACCTCCCGTCCGCCAGTTGCCCAGTTTCAAAGCCAACTGTCCGCTTCGGTGGCTATCGTCGTCCCACACCACATCACATATAAAATCATTCCGGGCAACCGTATCCTCCCGGTTTAGCTCCCGGGGCTTATCCACCCACATCTTTCCCGGCCCCGTAGCCTTAAAACTCACATACCGCGGCATACGGTAAGCTTTAAAGTCGTCGATTTTCTCCGTTTGCAGGAAAAAACCGTAGGCATCTCCGATTTCCGACTCCACAGTACGCTCATCCCAGGCTTCCACGGCAGCCTTTACCTGCCAGTCGTCCACCTGTTGCCCCAATCCGGTTACTCCCGTAAATTTGAATGTATATACCTTATTCCGGTTGACATCCCGACTCCTGTTTCCGGCAACAATATCGTTCCCCACGTTTACGGTATACTCCGAACTTCCCTCTTTCACGGTTCCCCGGTAACGGTCGGCCCGGACTGTCAATGTCATACGCCGGTTGTTAGCCGCAGCAAGCAGGTATTCGGGCACCAGCAACTGGGTTTCGAACTTATAACGGCCTCCGGTTACGGTTGAAGTCCCCAGAGGAATCGTTTTTTTCACGTAACCGGTACCGTCATAGGCTTTGGGATAAAGGTAACCGAACCCGGGTACGTTACTCAGTTCCGCTTCCCGGAAACGAAGGCTTACCCCATCCAAAACCGGATCAAGATCGAAAGACAAAAACACGCGGGCCATGGTATACACACTGCTCCGCAAGCCCGTCTTGCTGATATCGGCTCCGTTATAGAGTATTTTGCCGGTCCCGTCATTCAGGGCATGTATATTTTTATATTCGTAATAACGTTGTTTAGTGGCATTTACCGCCGGCAGGTTCCGGCTGATTTTCACGGCGGCAAAAGAAGACCAGTCGGCCACGGAAGAAAGGTCCTCCTCTTCGTCGATAACCGTATAAACATCGTTGTATTCCCCCGGATAAAGCGGTACATTGAATCCGCTGAGCCCGGTAAACAATTTATTATAACGGAAACTTTTGTTTCCGGCTTCTGTCGGAGCGGAAAACAGGATCACCCGCACTTTGCTCTGTGACGACATGGCAGAACCCAGATTAAAGGGCAGCATCCCGTTTATTCCCGGAACAGGATCAGGAGTCAGCTCTGCCTCTTCGCAGCCTGCCAGAAAACAAACGCACAGACAGAGTGCCATCCACCATTGTTTTTTGCCGAATCGTTTATTCATCTTCGATTTCATATCTTTTAATTACATTAATGTAAATTCGGATCGTCAGCCGCAACTTCCTCCCAAACGGGCAAGGTTGTTACATTACATTCCAGAGACATATCGAGCGCATTCAGGATCAGTTTGACATCCAGAATCTGATTGCAGCGTACCACCGCAGGAAGCGTCTTCCGCAACCGGACAACCGTACCGTTTCCGTCTCTGAAATCGATCCCGACATCCATCTGCAGCGTAGTCAAATCCGTCGGATTGGGATTGAGTGTACCGTCTGCATTCCAGAAATCCGTGCCACGGTGGGCCGGAATAATAAATACCATCGTATCACTCCGGAAAGTGCCGTCCCCCCGGGAGGTAAAATTCAGTTTTCCCTGTAAAGGCAATGTCAGCGTATCGGGATTCGTTTTTGAGGGCAGCAATTTCCCCTCCCAATCCAGCTGCAAGGGCACCTTATAAAGACGTATGTTCTGCTCCCGCGCAGGATTGATATTACGCACACTTTCCACATACACACGCACCTTCGCCACATTGCGTGCCACATTGGCCGAATTGACGGTTACCGTCTGATCTTCCAGCACTTCAGGCAGACTGATTTTTCCGAAAAAAAACTCAGGGGCAAACGTACTTTTCCCGTTTACAACAGTCGGTGCATACCGGTACATGGGTTGCCCTGACAGTGGCCGTCCGGCAACCGGATTACTCAAGGCAGCCCCCTGCGGGGACACCATCGTAAGATACCAGTTACCGGTACGTATTTTAGATGTAAGGGTCGTACCCGTGCGGTTGATTCCGTATATCTCGTAACTGAACTTACCGTTGTCCGTCCCTCCCCGGTGGGAGAGCAACAAGCGCATATCCCCGGCCGGCGAATTTGTCAAAGCCGTCCCGGAAGTTCCCACTTTCAGCGCCAGGAATCCCTGCTCCCCGTCCTCTCCCTTCCCGTAATAATCACCGCTACAGGACAACAGCCCCAGACACAAAACCATCCCCACGATTCTTTCCTTCCATAAATGTCGCATTGGTTTCAGTTTCATATATTCATATTTTATTTCAGCCGACAGATTGCTCTGACGTCTATTTTTTCTCTTCCCGCTTTCCCGTCCCTCGTTTAAACCTTATTTACAATTTCTATTATTCTCATCCATTTCACACACCCCGTCAACAGACTGTAAACCATAAATGAAGCACACAAATCCACAATCAACTTGCGGAAACAATTGTTTTCCTAAAATCTCTCACCGGTGGCAAAATCTCCCACGGTCTGCAACCTCACACTTTTCACACTCTTATTTTTATCCTTTCCCGGAATACGGATTTCCCCGTCAGTATCAAAATACAATTCACCGTCCACCTGTCCGAAAACAAAAAGGGTATACCCTTCCTTCGTACGTTCGAATCCGGAGATATAAGTACCCGGATAATGCTCGGCAACAAGCATGCGGATTTTACCGGGCAACAATGTCCGGAGTCCTTCCGTCAGTTGTGTAAACAAATAACAAGCTTTGATCAATTCGCCCTGTTCGTCAAACCAAAGCTCACCGTTATGGAATACCACACAATATTTACCGCGGTACGTCAAATATTCGGGCGGAGAACAAACCCCGGAACAGGTTTCTTTCAGCAGATGCTGAATTTCGGCAGGCAGGTCCTCCAACTGGATTTTACGACCGGGCTTACTTTTCTTTGTACAGGTCACCGGCGAGGCAGCCACCACCGAAATGATACAAAGCAGGATCATTGCCAGCGTGATTATACTGATATCTTTCATAGCCTTTCCGATTAAAAAACAAGATAAAAGCCGCTTCTCCCGCCAAACCGCCTTTACGGGAGAAGCGGCAACACATTAAACAGGTAACTCTGTCTGAGTTATATTCCCCCAGGGTACCAAATTTACTTTGATCGTAAGGTTTCCGTAAGAACCGACCTCAGGCTCGTCCTTGTCACCTACACTCTGAACGGTAACAACTACTTCCAGAATTCCGTTGGAGGCTACAGCCTGACTAATAGCTCCACTCCAATACACCGGTGTATTAATCGCCAACGGAGTCGTCGCTCCGGCCGGAATATAGTCAGCCGTCTTGGTTGTGCCCTTGATCATAATATCGAACTTCTGAGCTCCGGCAGTTGCACTACCTCCGGGGAAACAAAGGAAATCCCGGTAGCAGGTTACTCCGTTGGCAGCATCCAGAATATTCCCCGTACCGGCATATCCGGTATTCGGCTCTGTACCCAAAAACGGTTGGTTTACAAATACTCCGTCAGTCGGAGTCACAGTGGTGAAAGTTTTCAGCACATTCATCGACGGACTTACACGGCGTAAAAAGACAAAAGCTTTGCCGGCTCCAGTAAAATCGATTTTACTCAGGTTGTCTCCTTTCGGCACCAGACGCACCCGGATCAGGGATACGACACGGGTCAGGGCAAAAGGAGTTGTTATATTGTTATCCTTGTCCGCCTGAATTGTCACACGTTGATTGGCCATGAAAATTTCAGCCGGGGAATTATAACCGGTTCCGGTCACTCCGGCCGGCATAGTGGCTGTTGTCAAAGCCATCAGCAAATCCTGTGTACGCCGGCCTTTGGCATTTTCAGGCGTCCAACCCGGACGGCTGATACCGGTTTGACCGGAATTGGCTACAACATACACGTCGCAATCGGTATTGGCCGGTATATTTTTAAGGCTCACCGATTGCTCGCTTAAATCTGCCGCCGTTGGCGGGGTAACCGAACGGGCATCTACGACAACCCCGTCTTTGGCAAACAAAATAATCAGGTCTTTCACATTGTCTCTCCAGCTTGTCGTTGGTTTCTTACCGGAAGCAGGAACTGCACGGCCTTCCGGATTTTCTGAAAAGCCGAAAGACATTTTCACATTACCGGTACCCCGGTCTTTCACTACCTCTTCCTCCTTGTTACAGGACAATAAGCCCGCAGCTAACAAGGGTATTAAAACGAATAATTGCACTAATTTTCTCATAGTCAAACTTTTAAGATGATTAATAAACACACAGTTTTTATTTTTATTACACTTTTTTCGTCAAGCAGCACACCACTCTCCGACATAAAAAATCAACTCTACTTATAGATAGAGTGTGCATGAAAATAAAAAGTCATAATCATATGTATATCAACGCGTTAACAACAAGAAGGTATAAGAAAATGTTTCAGCAAAAATTACATGTAAATCAGACATACAAACAAGCATCATAAAAATCTGTATATCTGATGATTAGAAAAATATATACTGAAACTTTGCTGAAACACAGCCAACATAATATTGTTCAAATAAGTAAAAACAAAGAACATGGGGGAAATCTTATTAAACAAATTACTTTACGTAAACGAACACCAAAGTTGTAAAAATTACCAGGTAGAAATCGACACCGGATTCAAATACCTGGAAGTTCCACCCGGCACGCACGTATATGAACCCAAACTGCAATACAACAACGTCGTCATTCTCATTGAAGGTGAATGCATTATCAGTTGCAATCAGTATGACAACCGTAAAATCTCCTCTTCGGAAATGGTGCTTTTACCCAGGGGAGCTTTGGTTGACGCTTATACCCAAAAAGACTGTAAGCTGCTGTTATTCAGCTTCGGAATGGTACGAAACGTATGCGACGTCAATATGCTGCAATCCTATTATGATTTATGCAACGATGTTCACTATGATTTCACGCCTTTGGAAATCAGACATCCGCTCAACGAGTTTATCGACCTGCTGGTGTTCTGCCTGAAAAGCGGAATGAACTGCGTTCATTTACACGAGATTAAACACAAGGAATTCTTTCTGTATCTGCGTGGATTTTATACAAAAGAAGAAATTGTACAATTGTTTTTTCCCATCATGGGGAAAAAATTGAAGTTTAAAGATATGGTATTGAAAAACTATACCAAGGCGGAAAATGTGGAAGAATTAATCGAACTTTTAAAGATGAGTAAGAACGCATTTTATGCAAAATTCTCAAAAGAGTTCGGAATGTCACCCAGGCAATGGATGCTGAAACAAATCCGGCACCAGGTATTTATAAAAGCTGCGATCCCGAACATCACAATTAAGGAACTGATGGACCTGTTTAATTTCGACTCTCCTGTACAATTTAACCGGTTTTGTATGCGCGAATTTAATTGTACTCCGGGAGAGTTAATCAAACAGCAACAGGAAGTTAGTCACTAATTCGCAGAAAAATAAGGAAAAAAAGGCAAGTAAAACGAAATGATAAAAGATTCGCACGTTTTGTTAATGGATATTATAACAGAGATACTATCTTTGTCCCGTGAAAAGGTATAGTCCTTATCAATTAAAGGCTGTATCTCTATCTATAAGTAGAGGGAGTGTAAATATATAAAAACTGTTGTATTTTGGGGTCGCACTCTATCTATAAGTAGAGGAATTCTGCAAATATATAAAAAATACAATTTTATTAAAATTTTCTCCGGATTTTTTACATTTTTTCAATTTATACAACCGGCCGATTACATGTTTCTTTTTATTACTTTTGTTACGGTGTAAAATTCAAATGCTAACAAAATGAAACCACATTTTTTCCGGTTGTTGATCAACCTCATTCTTTTATCGGCTCTGGCTGTTTCCTGTAATTCCAAACCGGAAAAGGCCACCCTGACTATTTATTGTACTTCGGATGTCCACGGAACGATATACGATTACGACCTGAAACGGGATCGTCCGAACAAAAGCAGTCTGGCCAATGTGTCTACGGCAATCAAAAACGCCCGGATGCAGGACAGCAACCGTGTTATTTTTCTGGACAACGGAGATTTTCTGCAAGGCCAGCCCAACGACTATTACTATAATTTCATCGATACCGGTGTGACCAACCTGACGGCAGAAGTGATGAATTATCTGGGATACGATGCGGCATCCGTCGGCAATCACGACATCGAAGCCGGGCATCCGGTATACGATAAAATCGTTCACGAATTAAATTTCCCCTGGCTTTCGGCCAACACAATAAATACAGCCACGGGACAACCGTACTTTCAGCCTTACACCGTTATTGAGCGTAACGGACTGAAAATTGCCGTTCTGGGCATGACCACTCCCGGTATATACAAATGGCTGCCGAAAAAATTGTGGGAAGGCATGGATTTTGAAGATATGGTAAAGACAGCCCGCTATTGGGTAAGCGAAATCCAAAAGAAAGAACAACCGGATTTACTCGTCGGACTTTTCCATTCCGGCTTCAACTACAATTATGCAGGAGAAAACGCCGAAACTCCGCGCAATGAAAATGCAGGCGTATTGGTTGCCCAACAGGTGGACGGTTTCGACGTCATTATCCTCGGCCACGACCACCAGGCAAAACAAATGGAAATTACGAACAATGCCGGACACAAGGTTGTGATCCTCGACCCGAAATCCCATGCCAATTATCTCGGAAAGATTGACATTACGCTGACCCGCGTGGGAAACGCTTACGACAAAAATATCACGACAGCGTTAATCGATCTGTCAAAAATTGAAAAAGATACGGCTTACCTGAACCGCTTTGCTCCGGCTATTGAAAAGGTAAAAGCATACATCAATACCGAAATCGGAGAATTTAAAGAGCCTTTGTCCGGACGCGACGGCCTGTTCGGTCCCTCTGCCTTTACCGATTTCATCCACAACGCACAACTGGCAACCACCGGAGCCGATATTTCTTTCAGTACCGTATTACAAATGGATGCTCTCATACAGAAAGGAACTGTGACCATCCGGGACATGTTCAACCTATACAGTTATGAAAACGGACTTTACACCCTGTCTTTCACCGGCAAGGAAATCGACCGTTATCTTGAATATGCCTATGGATTGCAATACAACACCATGCAATCGGCCAAAGACCATCTGCTGCGTTTTAAAAGTGACTCTACCGGCAAGCTGCTGAAAAACAACAAAGGCTACTATATACTTGCTTCGGATTTTTTCAACTACTCCTGTGCTGCCGGAATTAAATATACCGTCGACGTCACAAAGCAACCGGGCGAACGGGTCGACATCCTTTCGATGTCCGACGGTACGCCGTTCGATGAAAACCGGACGTATAGCGTAGCCATCAACTCTTACCGGGCAAACGGCGGCGGAGGTCATTTGACAAAAGGACTGGGCTGGGATAAGGCGGAAATCGACTCCCGGATCATCAAAATCATGCCCAAAGATGTCCGTTTCTATATCACGGAATACATCCGGGACAAAAAAACATTGGACCCCCAATGCCGCAACGATTGGAAAGTCGTCCCCAAAAGATGGTTTAAAAAAGGCAAGGAAAAAGATTATCAATTGCTTTACGAACAGCATTGAGACAGTCCGGACATATTGGGATTTACGATTTTAGATTTATGATTTACGATTTATGATTATAGATTATACACACTATTCTCTCCGGCGAAAAAGAGGATTCGTCAATCGTAAATCATAAAATAAACCGGCCGGAAAGTTTGACTTTCCGGCCGGTTTATTTTATGAAGCCCCGTTTACTCCGTAATCCAGGTCCAATCGTTCACGTCACACACGGCTTCCACCGTTCTTTCCACAGAGTCGGGTAAACCCGGGAAAAAATCGATACCGGTTTTCTCCTCCAACTGATCGATTGTCAGTGTCAGGCTTTTCAAATGATAAGGCTGAGAATACTCTTTGTGTTCCAACCAGAAAGCAATGGCTTTATAACTATCGTTTTTACGAGCCAAAACCGCCATATAATAATACTTAGGCACAGCTACATTATTGTGCTCCCCGGTCAGTTTGATGATCTGATCATCGGCAATCGTTCCTCCTTTGACGACATACAGCGTATCTCTCAAAGCGGCATCCTGCATCCAGGCTTTGACATCTTCCTCGAGCTTTTGCCAGATTTTCTGGTTGAAGCCGGACAATTGCGGACTCATATTGGAGTAATAAAACGTCTGCTCATTGGCTTCCTTAGAGTAACGGCGGTCGTTTGAAGCCACCAAATGCCCCCGGTCGTATCCGCTGTAATCCGTTTTCGTGGTCCGGTATTCAGCCGGCACCTGCGGATCGTCGCCCCAGGCATCCGTGCGGCTAACATTATCGGCAGCCGTCACATCATAGGCTTTAAAAGCGACCCAACGGGCATGCCGTTTGGGAAGGTTATATTCCATGCAATAGTTATGCACCGTTTTATTCTGATAGGTGACGGAATGGTCGATAAACTTGTAATCCGTCTCTCCGGTCAGACGGGGAATTTCCAGGCGACCGGCAATCACATTTGTAAAATTCTCCTCCGTTGCCTGTTGCGTAATCCGCAAAGTATCCCTGCTGGCTCCACTGGCCAGGGTAAGCAACGTATTCCGGGAAGTCCGTTCGTCGTTCGGGGCGATAACGACATTTACAACGCCATCGTCCACTCCCCGCAACGGGTCGACGTTACACCACTGACTACCGGTTCCCGAAAGGGAAATAACCCAGGACCCCTCCGCACCGACATTCAGTGTATACTCACCACCTGCACCGGGTACGGCCGACAGGTTTGATTCCGAAGACAACTCTGCCCGTTCGTCCGTATCGTCACAGGCAGCAAAAAGCATTGCGAGCAGCATTCCGCTGCCCGCAATTAAAGTTGAAACAGATTTTATTCCTTTCATTATAAACTACTGATTTCTTTTAAAGAATCTTCCACATAGGTAAATTCACCTTTACCGGTCAATTTATAACGTGCCGTATAATATTTGGTAGCACTGGACCCTTCTATACCGTATATTCCGAATTTAAGCACATAGGTAACGGGGACATCTTCCAATTGAACATCCGGATATGCACATTCCAGCATATGTAACAAAGCTTCCGGCAGGCGTTCCCACATCAATGCCGTCAGATCTTCATCCGGCATTTCTCCGTAAGCTTTTTCATTTTGAGCTTTCCAAGCCGACGGACGGAAATCGAAATTATTCTGATAAGCAGAACCTCCATAGTAATAATCGTTATTACCGTAAGAGGTTACATAGCCTTTCCCTTTCTCTGTAACGCCTTCTTTCTGATCGATATTTTCCCATACCCAATCGGTCAGTTTCTGAAAATAGTGATTCGTCTCGGCATTTCTACCCGGCACCAGAGTAATGGTTACATCCGGACTGAATACCCATCCGTTTTCCGCCAGGGCATATTGCTCGGTCACAACGGTTACAGGCTGTGTGTTGTATGTCCATGCACCGGCTGTAAATACATATTCGTCGGCTTTCAATACCGTCGCATCCCCGTTATAATAATTATACACCACAGCCATCGTATCACCGGCCTGAGCATACGGATATTTCAATCCCAGGAACTGCGGCAAATAATTTTGAGGATCGATGGAGGAACTGAAATTATTATGTGTACCCGGTTCTCCCATTGCCTTATAATCGGCAGGATTAAGGATCGTCACTTTTTCAGGTGCCTTCCAGGCTGAACCATCGTAAACATAAACAGCATACTGAATTTCTGTAGCTACAGCAGCAGCTCTAGAAGACAATGGCGAACGGCTGAATTTATTCAGTGCCGGCACATAATCGGCTGAAGCAGCAAGGGCAACAGAAGACGAACTGCCTGCCGCCGTCACGGAAACAGCCATCGTATTAACATATTTATTACTGGAAACACCGATAGCAAATCCGGTTACCGTTACCTCCTGTCCGTTTAATGCCGGATCAACCATATCGCTTAACGGATATTGTATGCTTCCGATTGCGGTCGTCGTTCCAGCCACATTTACATTATAATAATTTCCGCTGATAGACAAGGTTCCCGTATAAGAAACAAACTTCACCTCAGGGGCTGCCAGATAAGCATCCATTGCTGCAGCATCCATCGAGGCCGCTGTCGGATAACTATAAGAGCCATGAGCCGCTAAAGTAACCGTCGACTCCTTCGGGAACTGCATCAATCCGCTATATTTTGTAGTCGTTCCGGATACGGTCATCACATCACCTGCCGAATAAGCCCCGTCGTAAGAACTTCCCAGGAATGTCAGTATATATCCCGTTCCGTCGGTAAGCAGAAATCCTTGTTTGTATTCCGCGCAAATCGTACCCCTTACCGTATATTCACCGGCCTCAGCCACAGCTACCGTACCGATTTCATCATAGTGAGACAAAGCTACTACGTCAGTAGCCATCGTATTAACGTATTTACTGCTGGAAACACCGATAGTATAACCCGTTACAATCACTTTCTGACCGTTCAGGGAAGCGTCGATAAAACCATCAGCCGGATATTTAATACTTCCGATCGCTTTTGCTGCACCTTCTATATTGACGTTATAATAACTGCCACTGATAGATAATGTCCCGACGTATGAAATATACTGTACGGAAACCCCTGTCAGATAAGCATCCATTTCCGCAGCGCCCCACTGACTCGGTACGGGTTGTGTATATTCTTCAACTCCCACTTTCGTTACAACAGATGTGTTCGGAAATTGGCTCATGCCGCCAAACTCGGTTGTCGTTCCTTCAACGGTAACAATATCTCCGATTGCATTATTTGAAGGCTTTCCCTCCAGATACACCAGAATCGAAGCGGTACCGTCGGATACCAGAAAACCATTCTTGTATGTAGCAATCACCGTACCTTTTACTTTATAATTTCCGGGGCCGGCCGTTATTACATCTCCGATCTTGTCGAAAGTTTCCTCTTCTCCGCCGCCTGAACCCGGTTCATTGGCAGAATATTTGTAAGATACTACCACATACTCTCCGGTTACGGGATTTTCAATCGCCCCTTCCAAAACTTTCGGCAGACTTTTTTCCGGACTCTTGGACGGAGTCAGGTAAGACACATCCGGAATTCCCCAAATGGTTTCATAATCCGCAGCCGTCAATTCATAAGTACCGGCAGCAGCCAATTCAGCCAGATAAGCCGGTGCATTGGGAACATAATTATAGCTTGCACGAATGGTAGCGCCCAGAGAAGCCGTTTTCCAGTTTTTTGACATAAAAAGCGGTAAAACCGTTCTCGGTTCTGCGGCAGGAGTCAGGTACTGATTGCTTTTAGCTGCTTTTAAAGCCGTTACGATCTTCTCTGCTTTCTCTTTTTTTGTCGCCTCGTCACCGGTCAGAAGGGCCATAATATCAGCCTCCTTATAACCGCTGATAGCAGAATAATCATCGGCGGTAAGCGTATAATCCTTATTCAATACATTCTCCGGCTTGGTCATATCGTCCAATCCGTCGAAGTGTTTGTCATTAAAGTCCTCACAGCTTGTCAATCCTAAAACAGAGGCCATGCAAAGATATATGAGATGTTTTTTCATATCCTATCCTTTTAAACTATCAAATTATTAGAAACTAATCTTCAGGCGAACGGAATAATTCCGGCCGAAACGGTAAAATACACGGTAAGCTGACTGCCAGTTGTGACCCGAACCGTCATAAGCATCGGAAATAGACACGCCATCCAATACATTGTTTACATTTCCGTAAATTGTACCCCATAATTTACCCAACGGGAAACGATAACTGACATTCAGATCCAGTTCTCCTGCCGAAGGCATCCGCCACGGGGTTTCGTACTTTTTATAACCGTTCATTACCAAATCGGCACCATTGTCTCCGCCGACAGAAAATTCAGCATAATTACGCATCCAATAGGTATAATCAGCACCTACCCGCAAGCCTTTTAAAGGTTGCACTTTAGCGCCGATAGCAAATGTCGTCTGAGCAGAATTTCCGACACGTGTACCGTTCAGGTCCACTTCCATCTTGGCATGATCTTCTGCCTGAATACCGGAAGCAATATCTCCGTCCATATTTTTCAACGGCTGACCAGATGAATTATAAAAATAACCGGTAGATGAACTGTTCCATTTCCAGTCTCCGATAGAAACCATACCGTTGATGTCCACATTTTTAATCGGACGGAATACAAAATCCAACTCAACACCCTGATGCAAAGCGTCGATACCGCTCATATTGATCGTTGCCCGGTCGTCATTTTTCAACGTAATCGTACGGGTCATCGTTTTATCCAACCACTCTGTCCGGTATACGTTCACATTAGCACTGAAAATAGAAGAACGGAAACCGTAACCGACTTCTACGGAAAATACTTTTTCATTGACGGCATCCGGGTTGGTGGCATTACTGTTCATTGCGTACAGGAACACCCCGCCGGAATAGAAAGGAGCACGGGAAATATAACCGATGTTGGCAAATACATTGTGTTGATCCGTCAGATTATAGTTAGCTCCCCCTTTCAGGTTCCAACCGATAAAGTTTTCTGTCTTCGATTTTTCATGCGTCTTATCGTAATAATAATGATTCTTCTGCCAATATCCGGTATTAGATACGGCACCTGCAAGGAAAACGCTCAATGCATTCCGGTTGAACTCTGCCTGCCCGAAAATACCTTCCTGCATCACATAACCGTCGTAATCCCGGTAAACGACATCCCCGACTTTCAGTTTTTGATTTACCCAGTTCGGGTCTGCACTGTTGGCATTGTTAGCCACACTCATCTGTCCCCGGTAACGATCCACAAAGAATTCGCCTCCGTAAAGGTCAACCAATTCATTGGTGTGTGTACCGTTGTAATACCGGAAGTCGATACCTCCGTAAACATCGAAATATTTACCGATAGAAGTCGTATAAGTAGACATCAAACCGTACCAGTTGTGCTCGTTCTTCGATTCGGACATGGCCATCAGCGAACCGTTATCACTGGTAGCATTCAACTCGTAAATTTTATCATAAGCAAAGGTTCCGTCTGCATTGCGGAAATAAGTATTTAATGTACCATTGCTGGAACCGTACCACATATTGGCATAATCGGAAGTACTTCCCAAACCTTTATAACCGCCTCCGCGACCGATGGAAACGTACAACACGGTAGAAAGACTGGATTTCTCATTGATCGTCCAGAAATGGTTCAAAGAAATCTGGGGTTTGTGGTATTTATTGTAGCTCGAAGTTTTACGTTCGCCGTGCAGGCCGAAACCGTAGGTCGGGTTATACCGGTACTGCCGGTCTCTGCCCGTATATTTTTCAACGTTCTGCCACCCGGCAATAGACAATCCGTCGTAATTGCTGCGCTGATTATGCCATTGCGGAGCTCCGAACACCGTAAACGACAACAGATGATTTTCATTGATCTGTTTGGAGATGTTTCCGAAATAAGAATAAGCCTCGAATTCCGTACCTTGTACATAACCGTCACCCCAGCTCTTGGCTCCCAGTAAGGTAATGGCCCAGCCGTTACGCAAACCGGTAGACACATTGAACATGATCTTGTTGTATCCGTCGTTTCCCAAAGCATAGGAAACCGATCCTCCGGCTTTGACATCCGTCGTTTTTGTCACGATATTGATAGAACCACCCACAGAAGGAGAAGATACTTTAGAAGCGCCCAAACCTCTCTGCACCTGCATCGAACGGGTTACATCCGAAAGACCGGCCCAGTTCGACCAATACAAACCGCCCCATTCCATATCATTCATCGGAACACCGTTGATCATCACAGCAATATTGGCTTGCTCGAAACCACGCAGATTAATACGGGAATCTCCGAAAGCACCTCCGGATTTCGTCGCATATACCCCCGGTGTAGATTTCAATATTTCCGGAAACTCCTGCGTAGAAAGCTTGTTTTCAATCTCAACCGGCTCGATTACGGACAATGCCACCGGAGTCTTGCGCCGCACGGCAACAGATGCCGTCACGGTAACGTCTCCCAGACCTATGGCTTCGGTTTCCATTCCTATAACCCCCAAATCCAAAGGTTGTCCCGAAATTTTTACCGTCTTTTTCAACTCTTTGTATCCGACACAACGAAATACAAGGGTTTGTGTTCCCTCTTTCGAGGTTTTCAACGTAAAACTTCCGTCCAGAGAGGAAGCAACACCTTCCGTCGTTCCCTCAACCATGACTGTCGCTCCGATTAATTCCTCTTTTGTCTGAGAATCGATGATCTTACCTTTAACGATTCCCTGAGCCATCGTTACCAATGTCAAGAAAAACAGTGGTACCATGAAAAGCAGACTTCTAATAAAGATTTTCTTCATACTTTCTATTACTTGTTAATTAATAAGTTTGTATGCACACAACCTAATAAAACGAAGGTTTTTTTCGGATATCGATTATGAAGTTTTAGTTAAGATTGAAAAAAACTTATAGTTTTAACTATAACCTCATTTTATATTATTTAACTTTGCGTCATGAATTTTTATATGTGCCTAAAAAAAACGTTCGTTTTATCAGTAAAATGCACAGATTTAAAGGATGTGCGTACGTATTTTTTTTATTCATTAATTAATCAATAACAACAAAATGATCAGAATTTCAATCAAACATCTGGTTTTCATAATCCCTTTGCTTTTAGGAGCCTGGGGAGTTATGGGACAGAAAACCGTGAAAGGAAAAATTGTAGATGCAGAGACAGGGGAAACCCTGATCGGAGCAACTGCCATCATCGAAGGTACATCTATCGGAGCTGCCAGTGATCCGGACGGTAATTTCACTATTTATTGTACGAAAGAAGGGAAAATAACCCTTATCTTCCGCAATGTAGGGTATGAAGAGCAACAAAAAAGCGTATCGCTTGAACATAACGTCACCGATTTAGGTGTTATAAAATTACAGGCTTCGACTGTCGGCCTGGAGGAGGTAAAAGTGACGGCTTCTATTGTCAGCAAAGACCGGGCAACCCCTATCGCTATCTCCAACATCACCCCGGAAATCATCGAAGAGCGCCTGGGCAATCAGGAGTTTCCGGAAATCATGAAATCCACGCCTTCCATATATGCGACAAAATCCGGCGGAGGATACGGAGACTCCCGTGTCAATCTGCGCGGATTCGATTCCAATAACATCGGTATACTTATCAACGGTGTGCCGATCAATGACATGGAAAACGGCAAAGTTTACTGGTCGAACTGGTCAGCTCTATCGGACGTAACTCAATTCATCCAGGTTCAACGCGGTCTGGGAGCTTCAAAACTGGCCGTCAACTCTGTCGGAGGTACCATGAATATGATTACCCGCAATACGGATGCGAAAATCGGAGGTTCCGTCTATTACGGAGTCGGTCACGACGGTTTTCAGAAAATGGCAATCAACGTATCCACCGGTTTGATGTCAAACGGCTGGGCCGTCAGTATCGCCGGCTCGACAACCGAAAGCACACGGGGATATGTCGAAGCGACCGATTACAAAGCCTGGATGTATTTTCTCAACATCTCCAAACGGATCAACGACAACCACCGTCTGTCCTTTACTCTTTTCGGCGCACCGCAATGGCACAACCAGCGCGGACAAATGCACACCATACAGGAATTCCGGGATCATCCCAGCGGCATCCGCTGGAACTCCAGCTACGGATATTTAAACGGCAAGGTATTCAACGGTCCCTACGCCTACAACGAATATCACAAACCGCAACTGTCTCTGAACCACTATTGGAAAATCGACGACCAGTCCTCTCTTTCAACGGCTGCCTATGTATCTTTTGCCAAAGGAGGAGCCCGCAGAGCGTTCGGAACCAAGAAAAACTGGCTGCAATACAACAATACAACCGGTAAACCTTATGTCGGTACAAATGCCGACACCAAATTAACCCCCGATGGCTTACTGGACTACGATGCCGTATTAAAAGAAAATGCAGCCTCGCAAACCGGTTCGTTGCTGGTGCTCGGAACCGCCGTAAACGCCCACGATTGGTATGGAATATTGTCAACCTATACGAACGATCTGACACAGGAATTCAAATTGACAGCCGGTTTGGACGGGCGGTATTACAAAGGATACCACTACAACAAAATCACCGATCTGATGGGCGGCAGTTATTATGAAGGCGATTATCTGGCTTACCAGTCCAAGGGCACTCCCAAATACAAAGGCGACCGCCTCGGTTATGAAAACACAAGCGAGGTATTGTGGGTCGGTGCATTCGCCCAGCTCGAATACGTCAAAGATAATTTCTCGGCATTTTTGTCCGCTTCTTTGACGGAAAATGCCTACCGGCGTATCGACGACGGGAATTATGCTCCCGGCGATCCCATGCGTAAATCATCCTGGCAGACATTTCTCCCCTGGGGCGTCAAAGGCGGTGCCAATTATAAATTCGGCCGTATACACAACGTATTCGTAAACGGAGGTTACTTCAAACGGGCCCCTTACATGAATATCGTATTCAAAAACAACACCAACGAACTGACACCTTCCGTCAAATACGAAAGCGTATATACCTTCGAAGGAGGATACGGACTGACCTTACCCAAGCTATCCGTCAATGTCAATTATTATTACACCGAATGGAGAGACCGGGGACTGAATAAAAATATGGGAAACGGTATTTTTGCGACAATGCACGGCGTAAATGCCCGTCACCACGGGGTCGAATTCGAAGCGGTTTATAAACCGGTTTACAATTTCACCCTGAGAGGCATGTTTTCCTGGGGCGACTGGATATTGACAGACAATCCCATCGTATCGCTTTTCGACAGCAACAACAAACTGATCAGTGAAAACGACCAGTTGTATGTGAAAAATGTCCACGTCGGCAACTCGGCACAGATGACAGCCGCGCTCAACGCCTCCTACGAACCGTTCGATAATTTCAGAGTCGGTGCCGCCTGGAATCTTTTCGACAAGAACTATGCCGATTACGCCATCGAAGACCGTACCAGTTCACGGGAAGCCGGTCTGGATGCCTGGAAACTCCCGCGTTTTTGCACTTTCGATGCCAATGTCAACTATCAGCTGACCCTGGTCAAAAATATCCGGGCCACCTTATATATTAATGTCAACAACCTTTTCAACACCCAATATATTGCAGACGCTAAAGACGGCGTATATCACGACGAATTTTCATCCCTGGTATACTACGGATTCGGACGCACCTGGACAATGGGTTTCAAAGTGAGGTTTTAAACATACGACAAACGAAGGAAACCGACAACCTTTAATAAAAAAAACACAATGTATTCAAACAGTCAATGGACTTATAATTTTCAAACGATACGACAATGATAAAAAGTAAATATAGCTTGATTCTCCCGGCGTTGCTTGCCTTCACAGCCTGCAACCCGATGGACGATGTGTATGATGCTTTGGATGCCGCCAAACAGCCGCTTCACGAAGATGTCACTTATACCTTTACCGCTCAGGACTATTCCAGCGTCGGTTATGTATTTAAAAACAAACACACGGCAGCCGACTCGGCTATCGCTGCCGACATCAAAAGCAATCTGCGTTTTCCCGATAAAGAAATCGCCAAAGAAGGAGTCGCCGGCTATCTGAGCTCATTATTCCCGGCCCTGAATGCCCAATCGACAGCGGCTGTTACCTATGCCATCGACGAAAGGGACAGCAGCTACCTAAAGGCCATGATGCTTTTACAGAAAGCTCCGAACTACACGCTGACACCGGCGGATTATGCGTCAATTTGGGGAGAAGCCGGAACCAATTACCTGACCCCCGGAAAAAATGCAGATAAATACCTGGAAAAAATACTGGCGACAGCCGTCACAAACGCTCAAAAAGGCGACCTATACCGGGTAACTTACAACTATTCGCCGACGGAACCCGGTAACGGCCATACTCCGGCACCGGTACTGACCTCGCTGGATGAAAATTTCGATGAAACGGTCACCGACAAAGCCGCTTTTGCCGCCGAAGGCTGGACCAATTTCGCAGAAAAAGGAAATGTCAGATGGCAGGGTAACCTATACAACGGCGACGGATACGTATCTTTTTCATCCTATAACTCGAACGAAGAAAATATCGGTTGGCTGATCACCCCGGGAATCGACCTGACCGCAGCCACAAAACCCCTGTTTGCTTTCGACATCACACTAGGTCATTACAACGCTTCCTGCCTGCAGGTCCTGATTTCCGCCGATTACGAAGAAGGCGACCCGAATCTGGCCACCTGGACGGATATTACGCCGAATTTCTATTTCGATATTCCGGCCAAAGGTTTCGGTAAAAAAATGCCGGCCGGTATCCTGGACCTGAGTGCCTATAAAACAACCGTACATATTGCCTTTAAATATACGGGAGACGGTAATAACAACAAAACGACAACCTATCAGATCGACAACCTCCAGATCGGAGAAAATATCGGCGTAACGGAAACAATACTATTAGCGGAAGATTTCGAAACAACGACACACAAAGCAACCATACAACTCACAGATTGGACAAACTCTTCCGCTACCGAAGGTGCTAATCTCTGGAAAGGTTATAATTTTGACAACAACAAATCGGCACAAATAACGTCTTACGGTTCCGCCGTAGAATTTTTCAGCTGGCTGATTACACCGGCTTTATCTGTTCCGGACGAACCGGCGCCTCTGTTCACTTTCGACATTGATGCGGCTTATTACGACACCGATTGCCTGGAAATTCTGCTCTCGGAAGATTTCGACGGCAGCCACCCGGAAACGGCAAGCTGGACAAACCTCACAGGTCATTTTACAATACCGCAAAGCAGCAAATACTCCACATTCAAAAAAGCCGGAACGGTCAACCTGAAAACCTATGCGGGAAAAACCGTCTGTATCGCATTTAAATACCACGGCGATGCAGCCAACAACCGGAACACGGCTTATGAAATCGACAATGTAAAAATACATTATTATAAACGCAGCACGACACCTGTTTCTTCGGGTATACGCCCGGCAGCTACCGATCAGGTAATACGCTTTGCCCTATACGAGTACAACGGCAGTAAATGGGCCCCGAAAGCCAATACGGTCATTGTCAATCCGGAAGATTACGAAACGATGGGCATTACCGGCAACAGCTTTAAGGATGCTTCCGTTGCCATGCAATATTTACCGCTCTTCCTGCAACAAAAATACCCATATATGGTTTCAGAAAAAACAATGCACGTACTATTCGAATTGAACGGTAAAACAGCCGTACAGGAATATCGCCGGGCCGAAGGCAACTGGACCAATTACAACGGAGTGGTGCCGGTGACCGAGCAATACATTCACAACGGGACCAAATGGTCCTTTGATCCGACCGTCGTCTTTACGATGATCAGCAGCGATTATCAGGCCCTGGTCGATTTTGTAACCAACGATCCGAAATATAAAATTTATCTGGACGAAGCTTACCCGTCCAATACAGAATGGTGGTATGGTGCAAATGCCAAATTCAACAACATCAGTATGTTGATAAAATCCCGGAAATATTACGATACAAAAGCCGGAGATCACTTCCTGGACGGCAAGGAAGATGCCGAATGCCGGGAAATCTTCCACCAAAGATTACAGGAAGGAATTGCCAACCATGTGCTACCGGCCAGATACCCGGATGCAGAAGCCATAAAGGACAATATGCAGATGTTTTATCTGGTCAAATATGTTACCTACAGCCCGACCGGTACCTGGCAAGCCAGATTCAAAGGCATTGCCAAAGGTAAATTCGAATATGTAGAAGGCTCCCAGACCGAGCTGAAATAATCCCCGCCGGATATACGAAAAGAGGCTGCTTGTATAAAGTGCCACCCAAAAGTTTTTTGTCAAACTTCCGGGGGCACTTTATTTTTTGCCACCCTCCTTACCCGATAATCAACACATTATAAATCACAAAAAATATTCTCTTTTACGTTGCCCTAAACACAATCAGGTAAAAAAACGGCTCTGAAATCACCGAAAAAACGGTCAAACGGAAATCATCAAAAAAAATGATTAAATTTGTCCATAATCCATAAAAAGATATCGCATGACTAAACGGTTCATCTATCTCACATTGATCGGCCTGCTGGGGTTCCCTGTTTTCACAAATGCACAAAACCACCGGCGTTTGGAGCTGGACAACAACTGGTACTTCCGGCAATACGACACAAAAGAATGGCTACAGGCCAATGTCCCCGGTTGTGTGCATACGGATTTGCTGGCAAACGGGAAAATCGAAGATCCCTATTACCGGACAAACGAAAGGGAACTTCAATGGATTGATAAAGTTGCCTGGGAATATAAAACAAACTTCGAAATAGACGATTCCACCTATGTCAAAAAGCAAAAACGCCTGACATTTTACGGGTTAGACACCTACGCCGATATTTTCTTAAACGGACACAAACTGGGACATTGTGACAATATGTTCCGCACCTGGAGCTATGATGTCTCGGATATGCTGAAAAAAGGCCGTAATGAACTGAACATCGTTTTTCTTTCTCCAACCGGGCAGGGGCTAAAAGAAATGGAAAAATACGGGCTGGCTTTACCGGCCGATAACGATCAAAGCGTATTGGGCGGGATGGAAAACAAGAAAGTCAGTGTCTTCACCCGAAAGGCTCCGTACAATTACGGTTGGGACTGGGGACCTCGCCTGGTGACCAGCGGCATTTGGCGACCGGTTGTACTCGAGGCCTGGAACGAAGTCAGGATTGAAGACACCTATATCCATCCGTTGAAAGTAGACAGCAAGCTGGCCCAGCTGAATGCTGAAATTACATTAACCGCCGCACATCCGCAAACCGCCGACATCGAAATCCGGCACGGTAACCGGATCGTATCGCAACAATCCGTCCCGCTGAAAAGCGGAAAAAACCGGATCGGTCTACCGATTAAAATCAAACACCCTAAACTGTGGTGGTGTAACGGACTCGGCAAACCTCATTTATATACCTTCGATATATGTGTCAAAACGGGAGCACAGACTCTTGACAACAAGCAAGTAACCACAGGATTACGCACCCTTCGGCTCGTCCGTAAAAAAGACAAGGCAGGCGAAACGTTCTATTTCGAACTAAACGGCGTACCGGTATTTGCCAAAGGAGCCAATTATATACCCAATGACGCTTTCCTTCCGCGAGTCAGCCGTTCCGATTACGAAAAAGTTATTGCAGACGCAACAGAAGCCAACATGAACATGCTTCGGATTTGGGGAGGAGGAATCTATGAGGACGATTATTTTTACGAATTGTGCGACCGGAACGGGATTATGATCTGGCAGGATTTTATGTTTGCCTGTGCTATGTATCCGGGCAACCCCGAATTTTTAGAAAATGTCCGGCAAGAAGCGGCCGACAACCTCATCCGTCTCCGGAATCACCCTTGTATAGCCCTCTGGTGCGGAAACAATGAAATCGGTGTCGCCTGGCGGCACAACAGCCCCGGAGGCTGGGGATGGAAACAAAAATATTCGACCGAAGAACAGGAAAGAATATTTCAGGCTTATCAAGATATTTTCCACCGGATACTACCGGAAGCCGTCGAAAAGTACACCGACGACATGGCTTATTGGCCCTCCTCTCCCATGTCCGGTCCGGGAGAATCGGATTTCGAGCTTCTGCCCGGAACCAGCGGAGACAACCACTACTGGGGGGTATGGCACGGTAAACACCGTCTGGAAGCCTTCGCCGACAACGTAGGGCGTTTCGTCAGCGAATACGGATTCCAGTCTTTCCCGGAATTTGAAACGGTAAAAAAATACACCGTACCGGAAGATTACAATATCGAATCCGATGTCATGGCTTCACATCAGCGCAGCGGCATCGGTAACCTGCGCATCAAAGAATACATGAGCTGGTATTACCGCGTACCGGAAAATTTCGAACAGTTTCTGTACATGAGTCAGGTGTTGCAAGCCAAAGCCATGGATATAGCCATGCGAACCCATCGCCGGGCAATGCCTTACTGCATGGGGTCATTACTGTGGCAACTCAACGACTGTTGGCCGGTAGCCAGTTGGTCGACAACCGATTATTACCACAACTGGAAAGCCGCACACTATGCCGTACGTGAAGCCTGCAAGCCCGTTATTGTCGTTCCCCGGAAAAACGGAAGTCAATTGGAGCTATGGGTGGTCAACGACCGCCTCAAAAAAGTCAAAGGGAATTGCATCGTAGAATTACAGGATTTTGAAGGAAACGTATTAAACCGGATTCAGGCTGACTTTTCGGCGGAAGGCAATCGTTCGGTGCTGATAGATCATATCGGTTCAGACCGTTTGCTAAAAAATCATCCCCGGGAAAAAACACTAGCCGTCGTCACCCTTCGCAACGGCAATAAAATCCTGGATGAACACCATGTTTATTTTACAGAACCCAAAAACCTGGACCTGCCGGCTCATCCCCGGATCACCACCCGTTACAACGAAAAAAACGGGAGAAAATTTCTGACGGTAACAACCGATAAACTGGCCTGTGATGTTATGTTCTATTCCCCCGGAAACACCGTCCGTTTCTCGGACAATTACATCGATCTGCTACCGGACAGGACATATACGATCGAATTATTTACCGATATTACCGATCCGGAGATAAAAACAAGATTTATACAGTAAGCGTAATAATAAGCCCCGCAGCAAAAATACTGCGGGGCTTATTGCATTGCCACAAAGCTTTACCGGATTTCCGATCCCGGTTTTATTTCTTTATCCGGGGTCACAAAAGAAAGAGCTCCGCCGGCATCCTCCGCCATCAGTATCATTCCCTGCGACTCGATACCTTTCAATGCTTTCGGCTCCAGATTCACCAGTATACTTACCTGCCGTCCGATGACTTCCTCCGGGGTATAATATTCGGCAATACCCGAAACCACGGTACGGGTATCGATCCCGGTATCAACCGTCAGCTTCATCAATTTTTTGGTTTTCGCCACTTTCTCCGCCGCAACGATTTTACCGACCCGGATATCCATTTTCTGAAAATCCTCAAAAGTAATATCCGGTTTTGCCGGAGCAGCCGTTACATTCGCCAACTCATTCGCTTTTTTCGTAGCCAGTAAACGGTCGACTTGCCGCTGAATCTCTTCGTCCTCGATCTTATCGAACAACAAACCGGCTTCATTGATCCGGTGTCCGGCAGCCAATACATTGTCTCCCATCTTATCCCAGGACAACGGTTCCATATTCAGGAATGTCCTCAGCCGCAGCGCACTGAACGGCATAAAAGGTTCGGTCAATGCAGTCAAATCCGCCGCAATCTGCAAACAGATATTCAAAATCGTCTTTACCCGTCCTTCGTCCACTTTTATCAACTTCCAGGGTTCCGTATCGGCCAGATATTTATTTCCCAGACGGGCCAACCCCATACATTCCTTCAAAGCTTCGCGGAAATGGAAGTTATCCAGATTCTTCTCCACCCTTTCTACTATCCGGGGTATTTCTGCCAGTACTTCCTCATCGTATGCCGTCAATTCCCCTCTTTCAGGAACAATACCTCCGAAATATTTATGTGTCAACACCAGTGCCCGGTTGATAAAGTTACCGTAAATAGCTACCAGCTCACTGTTATTGCGGGTTTGAAAATCCTTCCAGGTAAAATCGTTGTCCTTTGTCTCCGGAGCGTTAGCTGTCAATACATAACGCAACACATCCTGTTTCCCTTCAAAATCGCGCAAATATTCGTGCAACCAGACCGCCCAGTTCCGGGAAGTCGAAATCTTATCCCCTTCCAGATTTAAAAACTCGTTTGCGGGCACATTGTCGGGCAAAATATAAGACCCTTCAGCCTTTAACATTGCCGGGAAAATAATACAATGAAATACGATATTGTCCTTACCGATAAAATGAATCATCCGGGTTTCCTTATCTTTCCAGTATTTCTCCCAATCCGGTGTCAGGTCCTTCGTCGCAGAAATATAACCGATCGGCGCGTCAAACCACACATACAAAACCTTGCCTTCAGCCCCTTCAACCGGCACCGGTACGCCCCAATCCAAATCCCGGGTAACCGCCCGAGGTTGCAGGCCATTGTCTAACCAGGACTTACATTGTCCGTAAACATTACTTTTCCATTCCTGGTGCTCTTCTAAAATCCACTTCTTCAACCAATCTTCATAACGATCCAGTGGCAAATACCAATGTTTCGTTTCCTTCAATTGGGGAGTATTACCGGTTATAGCCGAAACGGGATTGATCAAATCGGTTGCATTTAAGCTCGTACCACAGGCTTCACACTGATCTCCGTAAGCCCGTTCATTGCCGCAATGCGGACATTTACCGATAATGTAACGGTCTGCCAAAAACTGTCCCGCTTTCTCATCGTAGAATTGCATAGACGTTTTTTCAATAAACTTACCTTCATCATACAGTTTTTTAAAAAAAGCCGAAGACAATTCATGGTGGGTTTTCGAACTGGTACGCGAATAAATATCAAAAGAGATACCGAACTCCTGAAACGATTTTTTTATCAATTCATGATACCGGTCTACAATATCCTGCGGAGTGACACCTTCTTTCTGAGCTTTAATCGTAATAGGTACCCCGTGCTCATCGGAGCCTCCGATAAATACCACTTCTTCCCCCTTAGCCCTCAAATACCTTACATAAATATCGGCAGGTACATATACTCCGGCCAGATGGCCGATGTGTACAGGCCCGTTGGCATACGGTAATGCCGTTGTGATCAGATTTCTCTTGAAATGGCTCATATATATTCTTTTTAATGTTTTAGCGCTCAATTAAGCCGCAAATTTACAAAAAAATCGTATTTTCGCATGATTAAGTCGATTGACTTATTCAATGTTTTTATCGTACCCTTAAACCAGGACGATGAAACCCTTTAAAGAACTGATGTAGATTTTAGATTTTAGATTTTAGATTGTAAATTGACTGACAATCCGATTCGTTATCAGATTCATTTCAATCTAAAATCGTAAATCTAAAATCTAAAATTAACACGTTTATTATTTTAGGTTTCTTCATCGACCGCAAGTCGGTCTTTAACTTTAGATACAAAAGTATATGCTACGTCCATCCTATTTACAAAGCGGGGACAAAGTTGCTCTCATTTCTCCGGCAGGCATTATCGATTCGCATGACATCGAATATGCCGGGCACATATTACGTTCCTGGGGATTAGAGCCTGTTATCGGCTCACATGCAACCTGTCAATGCGGTTATTTTGCAGGCACGGACAACGAACGGCTCACGGATTTACAATGGGCGCTGGATGACGAAGAAATACGTGCGATTCTTTGTACCCGGGGAGGGTACGGTTGTCTGCGTATCGTAGAAAAAGCCGATTACTCTATTTTTCAAGGTAATCCCAAATGGCTGATCGGTTTCAGCGATATTACCGTCCTGCATACCAAATTGACATCGTTAGGCATTGAAAGCATGCATGCCCCTATGCCGAAAAGTTATCGGGACACAACGGCGGAAGCGTTGTCCCACCTGAAAAATTTCTTATTCGGAGAGGTATCTCCCTATTTGCTTCCTCCCCATCCCTTCAACCGGGAAGGGATCGTACAAGCGGATCTGACAGGAGGAAATTTAAGCTTACTTCATTGCATCCGTTCTTCGGTCATCGAATACCCGACGCGGGGGGCAATCCTGTTTATCGAGGATGTCGGAGAAAATTTATATGCAATCGACCGGATGATGCAAAGTTTTAAGCTGACAGGACGCCTGGAAGAACTGCAAGGGCTCATTGTCGGAGGTTTCTCGGACATGAAAGGAGAAAACTTCGGAAAAACCGCAGAAGAAATTATCCGGGAAGCTGTAGAGGAATATGATTATCCGCTTTGTTTCGGTTTTCCGGCCGGACATATTCCGGACAATTACCCTTTGATTCTCGGATCGACAATCGAAATGAGTGTCGATAATGCGGGAAGTGAAATTACATTTCTTTAATTTATACAGGATCAGATTACAAAAATGAAAAAATATATTTGGACGGTTCTTGTTTTATGTATTTTAGCCGCTTGTCAACAGCCGGCAATTTTTGAAAACTACAAAACAATCGAGAAAGAGTCCTGGCTTATCAACGACACCGTCCGTTTCCAGGTTGACATCCCCCGGTCCGGAGAATACGATTTTAATGTCGGCATACGTCATACGACAGATTATGAAATGGCTAATTTATGGTGTTTTATACAAATAAAAGATTCGGCACAAACCATTCTCCGGGATACCTTGAATATAAAAATAGCAGAACCGGACGGCAGATGGCTGGGAAAAGGGAATTCCATAAAAACCTTGGAAACTCCGTCCCATATACATATGCTAAACGCCGGTAAATACACCTTCGACATTATTCAGGGCATGCGAACCAGATCTTTAAACGGCATCAAAAACGTAGGCCTGGTTATCCGCACAAAAGAAACCAATCACTGATCACCCGGTAAGGCACATTCTATGGCAAAAAACAAACTGGCAAAATTTGCGGAAATGGAAACATTAGAGAATGTATTCCAACCGGCTCACCGTGAAATTTTCCGCACCGATTACGATTTAAAAGGAAAATGGAATGAAAAAGTTTTCCGGAACGACCACCCGATTGTTTTGGAGATCGGTTGTGGCAAAGGGGAATATACCGTCGGGCTGGGCGAGCTTTTCCCCGATAAAAATTTTATCGGGATGGATATAAAAGGAGCACGCATGTGGCACGGTGCTAAAGGTGCGCTGGAAAAAAATATTCACAACGCCGTTTTCATAAGAGCTTATGCTGAATTTATGGAATCCTTATTCGCTCCGGGAGAAATAGCCGAAATCTGGATCACGTTTCCGGACCCCCAAATGTCGAAAGCCCGCAAAAGACTGACAGGCACCCGTTTCCTTTCCTTGTATAAAAAAATACTGAAAGCAAACGGGATTCTCCACCTCAAAACCGACAGTCCTTTTTTATATACCTATACGGCAGAATTGATAAAACACAATCACTTACCGGCCTCCGTTGTCACGGATGATTTATACGGAGGTGACCTGGACGATAAAATACTGGGCATCAAGACATTTTACGAACAACAATGGCTTTCCCGGGGCAAAAAGATCAAATACATCCGTTTTTCTCTCGAAGGGAGCGATACCCTGACAGAACCGGAAATTGCTATTGAAAAAGACGATTATCACAGTGAAGCCCGTTATATGGGGCCGACCCCTAAAAACCGAATGCTATGAAAAAACGGGTACTAATGGCCATGAGCGGAGGCATCGACAGTACTGTTGCCGCCATGTTGCTGCAAGAACAAGGATATGAGCTGGTAGGTGTTACCTATCGTACCTTCGATACGATTTCGCGGGGATGTATGGAAAAAGAAAAAGGATGTTGCAGTGTCGACTCCCTTTTTGAAGCCAAAAGAATGGCCGACGATCTGGGATTCGAACATCACATACTCGATATTCGTCAGGAATTCAAGGAAACGGTCATACACAACTTTATCGACGAATACCTGCACGGCCGTACACCCAATCCCTGTGTGATATGCAACTCGACGATAAAATGGGGCAAACTGCTTGAAACAGCAGATGAATTCGGTTGCAACGCAATCGCTACCGGACATTATGCCCGTATCGGCCGGCAGAACGAACGCTATTTTCTGCAAAAAGGAGTGGATGAAGCCAAAGACCAGACGTATTTCCTCTGGAAATTGAGTCAGGAAAACCTGGCCCGGACCCTATTTCCCCTTGGGGAACTCACCAAACCGGAAGTCCGGGCGATCGCATTGAAACACGGGTATGAGAAATTATCGAAGAAAAGCGAAAGCCAGGAAATTTGCTTCATCCCCGACAACGACTACCGGGTTTTCCTAAACCAGCAGGTTGATGATTTCCAGGGCAAATACGGTCCCGGGGATTTCGTCGATACCCAAGGGAATATACTCGGCCGTCACAAAGGTTTTCCCAACTATACCATCGGACAAAGAAAAGGCCTGGGCATAGCACTGGGACACCCCATGTTCGTCGTTGCCATCCACCCCGAAGAAAATAAAGTCGTTCTCGGGACAAAAGAGGAATTACAGGGACAAAGCTGTTACGTAAGCGACATAAATCTTATGAAATATGCCCGGATTCCCGAAGGATTGACCGTTACGGCCAAAATCCGCTACCGCAACGCAGGCAGGCAGGCTTCTCTGTTCCATGAAGGGGACAAGCTGCGGGTCGTCTTTCAGGAAACCGTAGACTCCATTACTCCGGGACAAAGTGCTGTATTTTACGAAGGTCAGGACGTTGTCGGAGGAGGTATTATCGATTGATTTCGGATTTACAGTTTAAAATTTTATATGGACTATAACTTCAATACCCGGCTAAAAGGGAATCTTACCCTGACCTCTGATTTCCATGCCAATCAGGCTTTACGGAAAGACAAAACATTATACAAATTCATCTGGGTACAAAACGGGACGATCACCCTTGAAATAGACCATATCGATATCACATTGGGCAAAGATGAGCTTATTTCGCTTACTCCCCTGCACCACATCGAATTTAAAGAAATAAACGGGACCTACCTTACCCTTTTATTCAACAGCAATTTTTACTGTATTTACGGACACGACCAGGAAGTTTCCTGCAACGGATTCCTGTTCAACGGAACCTCCAGCATAATCCGGTTGCAGCTATCGGACCGCCAATCGGCCCTTTTGCATGAGATTACGGACAAACTCGACAACGAATACCAAATCAAGGATAATTTACAGGAAGAAATGCTCCGTATCCTGTTGAAACGTTTCATCATCGCCTGTACCCGTATTGCAAGAGAAAAATTTGCCATCACGACCGATAAGGAAAAAAGCTTCGACATCATCCGTCAGTATTACGTATTGGTAGATCAGCATTTCAAAGAAAAAAAGATGGTGCAGGAATATGCAGACCTGCTGCACCGTTCTCCCAAAACCCTGTCGAACCTTTTCTCGAGCTACAATCTTCCTTCTCCCCTGCGCATCATTCACGAGCGAATCGAAACCGAAGCCAAACGACTGTTGCTTTACACCGCTAAAAATGCGAAGGAAATTGCCGATATTCTGGGATTTGAAGACTTATCCACATTCAGCCGTTTCTTTAAAAATATAACCGGCGAAAGCATCTCTGACTACCGAAAACGGGAAGTTGGGAAAAATTGACAAATGATCCGGTAAAATTACCATTTATTCCGAAAGAGAAAACGATCATCTTTGTATCGTAAGTTTAACCTTTAATCTGAATAACATGGTAACACAAGTAAGTAAACTCGTCCACCGCTTTCTCTCATGGGCCGCCTCCAGCCAGAAACTCGGAATCAATCTGATACGTATATCCATTCTGATCATATTTGTCTGGATCGGGGGATTGAAGTTCTGGAATTACGAAGCAGAAGGCATCGTACCTTTTGTAGCCAACAGTCCGTTTATGAATTTCTTTTACAATAAAACCGCTCCGGAATATAAAGAATACAAAATGAAAGAAGGCGAATTCAATGCCGCCAAACAGCAATGGCACAAAGACAATAATACCTACGGCTTTTCACATGGTTTGGGTGTATTGATTATGAGCATCGGCATCCTGGTATTTATAGGTATGTTCTCCCCGAAGGCCGGACTTATCGGAGCCGCCTTAGCCATTATCATGACAATCGGTACGCTTTCCTTTCTGGTAACGACTCCGGAAGTCTGGGTCCCGGACCTCGGAAGCGGGGAACACGGCTTTCCCTTACTTAGCGGGGCAGGGCGACTGGTTATAAAAGACACAGCCATATTGGCAGGGGCCATTGTGCTGCTTGCAGATTCCGCCCAACGCATATTGAAAAAACAAAATTCAAAATAAACGACCATGAAACAGTATGATGCCATCATTATAGGTTTCGGCAAAGGCGGTAAAACACTCGCCGCCGAACTGGCCCGGCACAATTGGCAGGTAGCCGTAATCGAACGCTCTGAAAAAATGTACGGAGGCACTTGTATCAACATCGGTTGTATCCCGACCAAAACATTGGTTCACCAAGCTAAAACCGAAACATACAAACCTGAAATGAGCTTTGAGGAAAAAAAAGAATATTACCGCAAAGCCATTGAAAAAAAGGAGGAAGTCACGACTCTGCTCCGGGATAAAAATTACCATAATTTAGCCGACAACAAAAACATCACGGTTTATACCGGCATCGGTTCCTTTCTTAATGCAGATACGGTATCAGTCGCTATGCCGGACGGAACAACCGAACTGAAAGCCGGCAAAATATTCATCAATACGGGCGCAGAGACAGTCCTTCCCCCCATAAAAGGGATTCTTAACAATCCACTGGTATTCAACAGCACATCCATCATGGAATTGACAGAGCTGCCCCGACGGTTGGCGATCGTCGGCGGAGGTTATATAGGGCTTGAATTCGCTTCCATATACGCCTCCTTCGGATCACAAGTCACTGTTCTGGAAGGTTCTTCCGAGCTGATTCCCCGGGAAGACAGAGACATTGCCGAAGCGGTAAAAGACATTCTGGAAAGCAAAGGCATCCGGTTCGAATTGAATGTCAATGTTCAAAGCATAGAAAATACCGGAGAAACGGCAGAAATCACCTATCGGAATACCCAATCCGGCCGGGAGCAACAGCTCAAAGCCGAAGCTGTCCTTCTGGCTACCGGCAGGCGTCCCGATACAACCGGATTAAACCTCGAAGCCGCAGGCGTCCGAACGGATGAAAGAGGTGCCATCATCGTCGATGAATATCTGAAAACCACGAATCCGGCTATCCGGGCCATAGGGGATGTAAAAGGAGGCTTACAGTTTACTTATATTTCCCTGGACGACTACCGCATCATCCGGGAAGATTTGTTCGGAGATCACAGCCGGAAACAAAGCGACCGGAATCCGGTAAGCTATTCCGTCTTTATCGATCCTCCTCTTTCCAGAATAGGTATGAGTGAAACCGAAGCCCGGCAACAGGGACTCGATATAACGGTAAAAAAATTAGCCGTAGCCGCTATCCCCCGGATGCTCACCATTAATGAGAACAAAGGCTTGCTAAAGGCGGTCATCCATACTCCGACGGGAAGAATACTCGGATGTACGCTTTTATGCCCGGAATCGAGCGAGATAATCAATAGCGTGGCTTTAACCATGAAAGCCGGTAAAGATTATACTTTCCTCCGGGATTTTATCTTTACGCATCCGAGTATGAGCGAAGCATTTAACGAATTATTCCATTGAGATAAACACACAGGCCGGCAAGCGTATACTCCTGCAAAAAAGATCTGCGGATTTCAGTTGCCTGCCATTCCTGCTTACTATTGAGGCCCCCGGAAACCGGAGGCCTCAATGGTAAAAATACCGGTGAACTAAAAATTATAACCGGGCACGATAAGTCTTCACTTTCATCCATCCTCCTATCGTCTGGTAATTCATAATAGCCCGGTTTAATTTCTCCGTATCTTTCTGTTCCAAAGGTTCCAGTTCAATATCCTCTCCCGCTCCCTCGATTACCCGGAACTGCTCGGCCCGTTTCACCGGCGATAATATGGTCAGAATACCGTCTTCCCAATATCCCAGGCTTTGATAAGTAGCTACCAATGCCCGCGAAACATAATCCGGATCTAATATATTCTGTCCGTAAAAACGGGACTCGTAAGAGAAATGCAACAGACCGAATAAGGTCGGCATAAGATCGATTTGCGATACCAACGTATTGATTTCTCCGGGTTGTACAAATCCCGGGGCATAAATCATAGCCGGAATATGGTACTTCTCCAGGGGAATCTCTGTCTTTCCGGCACTGGAAGCACAATGGTCCGCCGTAATAACAAAAACCGTATTCTCGAACCAAGGTTGTTTTTTAGCTTCTTCAATAAACCGGCCCAAAGCATAATCGGTATATTTCACACCGCCTTTCCGGGATTTGGAATTTTCAGGAATATCGATTTTCCCGCCGGGATAGGTAAAAGGCCGGTGATTGCTGACCGTCATGATATGTGCAAAAAAAGGTTTTCCCAAAGCAGCATCCTGCCCCAACACCGACAATGCCTTCCGGTACATATCCTCATCACAAACACCCCAGATATTGGAAAAAGTAATTTCCTCCGGTGTAAAACTTTTTTTATCCACAATCTCATAGTCATTCCCCGAAAAGAAGGTTTCCATATTGTCGAAATAACTGTTTCCTCCGTAAAAATATTGTACAGAATATCCCCTTTCCTTCAATACCAACCCCGTTGAAAACAGATTTGCATTATCCGGACGCTTTATGATGCTTTGCCCGGGACTGGGCGGAATACATAAGGTCACAGCTTCCAATCCCCTCACGGTCCGGTTGCCGGCTGCGTACACTTTATTGAACACCAGACTTTCTTCCATCAACTTGTCTATATAAGGAGTAATACCGTCTGTATTACCATAACGGGATAAATAAGAAGCACTCAAACTTTCTACCGTAATCAACACCACATTTTTATGTATTTCCGGTAACGAATCCTTTATCCGGTAAGTATTACAGCGCCCGTCACTACGGTAAAACCTATTCATCATCGCCACAGCCTCATCCGCAGGTAATGTCTGGTAAAATTTATGGTAATCCAGTTCGTTATTCATAAAAGCCGCGTAAAACCGGAAAATCCCATTCGACTGTAACTCATTCACATAAACATTATCCGATGTCTGAAAAACGGTATTAAAATTCAATAGTCCGATTCCTAACAATACACTTACGCCATATACAACGGTCACTTTCAATTTGGTAAAAAAACAGGGTAACGCACCGAATACCTTCCCGGTTTTCCGTGTCAGTACCCATGTGACAAGTGCAGATACCACAAACAAGGCCGTCATCAACGGTAACATCGGATATGACTCAAAAATATTACCGATCACTTCGGTCGTATATATCAGGTAATCTACCGCTATAAAATTATAACGCACCCCGAATTCGTTCCAGAAATAATACTCGCTCACAGCGTTCAGCAAAATCGCCGTTACGTAAATAAAAACAAGTAAATAATATTCGATCTTTCTCCACGGTTTCCGGAGTACAGGCATGAACAGCCGTAATCCGAAACTAATGACCTTAAACCCTAAAAATCCGGCAGCGATTTTAGACGCCCCACCACCATATTCATTGAATATGGTATTGAAAAATTTCACATAACAAAACCCCAGGACTAAAGCTCCCCAGATCAAATATCCCCACGGTTTCCCGTATTTCCCTTCCGACCAGAAAATCAGATTCAGCCAGATAAAGAAACAAGCGATAATTCCGACACACAAATCGTTGGCAATCCCCAGAAAGAAGATTTCCAGCCATCCCACCAAAGGAAAAGCGACTTCCGTCTGATCATTAAACAACAATACAATCCGCAATACAAAACCGACAAGTACAGATAACCCGATTAATTTACCACATGTCGCAATAAATAAATCTTTTACACTGTTTTTTCTCATTTCACAAATCCATTAAATACGCTAAAAATTAACACAACCTTTCAATATCCTCATTATCTTTTATACGAAGAAATCCCCCATAATAAATAAGTCAAGAGACCTATAAATTTTACAATGGCTACAAAAATAGTAATTTTCTACTCTGCATAAACGATAACTGTCAGAAATATAATCAAATATAAATATCAGGCCGGTTTTACAACACTGCGCCCCAGCCAAACCGACAGAATTCCCAATGCAATACTCAACACAAAATAAGCCGTAAAATACCCCCATTTCTTGTTTTGTATCAACAAAAACATCTCATTCGAAAAAGAAGAAAACGTCGTAAAACCGCCGCAAAAACCGGTGATCAGAAAAATACTCATCTGAGCGGAAAACAAATGCATCTTTTCTGCCATACCGAAAAAAACACCGATCAGAAAACTACCGATTATATTTACAATAAAAGTGCCCCAGGGAAAAGGAAGTGAAAAAATATGATGCACCAACTTCCCTATCAGATATCGGCAGCACGAACCGATAAAGCCACCGGTCCCTACGATTAACATTGTCTTAAACATCTTTTCTTAAATCAGTATTGCATAAATCAAGGCAAAATTACACGAAAAGAATAAGAAAGACAGGATTTTCAAAGAAAGTTATAAGCAAACACCGAATTTCAGATCGTAAATTTCAGATTACCCGGACACCCGTTCCGTTATCAATTTTTTTAATCTGAAATCTACAATCTGAAATTTACAATCTAAAATCTAAAATCTAAAATCTATATAATCTATGGTCAGGCAGGTTTCACCAGGCTGCGCCCCAACCATACCAATAAAATACCCAATACGATACTCAATACCAGATAGGTTGAAAAATATCCCCAATGCTTATTTTGCAACAACAAAAACATATCGTCGGCAAAAGAAGAAAAAGTGGTAAAACCGCCGCAAAATCCGGTAATCAGAAATATATTCATATTGGTCGATATCAAATGAGCTTTCTCGGCCATTCCGAAGAAAATACCGATAACAAAGCTACCGATGATATTCACGGCAAAAGTGCCCCAGGGAAAGGGAGAAGAAAAGATGTAATGGGCCAACTTCCCCACTAAATAACGCAGGCAGGTACCGATAAAACCACCTGCTCCGGCAATAAGCATAGCTTTAAACATAGTTCTGAAATTTATAGATTAGTAATATTGTTTCTGAATGTTAAGAATCATCCGGGTTTTACGGAGGTCCCCCAGGCAGAGTTTTAAAAACCAGAGGTCCGGCGATCATTGTAACTACTCCTCCCAGAATGAGCACGCCGATGGCAACCATCAGCACCAGTTGCCCACCTCCCAAACTCAATAAAGGCGGAATAATAAAAGTAGCGATGATAGCCCCCAGCTTCCCCAAAGCCGAAGCAATCCCCTCGCCGCTGGCCCGTTCCTGAAGCGTATAAATCCGGCTGGGTAATTCGAACGTAGAAAGATGAGGACCGGCATTTAACGCCAGTTCAAACAACAAAAAGCCTCCTAACGTCACGCTTACCGGAGCCTGATAAACATATCCCAAAAGCGTAATCAGCAAACCGGCTGCACAGATAAAAAAACCCCAGGCTTGGGTACGTATCAGATTTAACCGTCTTACAATCGTCAGGCCGGCAACAAACCCCAGCAGAACAAAAATGTTAATGTAAAACGTAAAACGAAGCGATTCCACCACCCGGGGAAGGGCATTCTCTCCCTCGGGAATCAAGCCCAGGGTAAGCAGCAGAACAGGTGTAAAAATTCCGATTCCATACACCCCCATACCTTCGCATCCCCAAGGAATTCCACTGAGTACTACCCGCTTGATATTACCCCGGGCAAAGATATCCCGGTGGGAAGCTTTCGGTTGTGCCGCCTGATCTTTCTTACCGGCCAGCTCCCCGATATAAACATCCTGTCCCAGAAAATGCTTGATATTTTTCTCGGCTTCCTGTACCTTACCGTGAAGAGCCAGCCATTCGGGACTTTCCACAAACCAAAAACGGGCCATAAAGGTTATTGCGGCAAACAACGTCAAAAACAGAAATAAACGGTTCCAGATATCCGGATTTGCGGAAATTTTCAAAACATACCAGGCCACCAGAATCATCAGGATATTTCCCAATCCCGAAGTAGCTTTAGAGACTCCCAGCATCGTACGGCGCCATTTTTTAGGCATAATTTCCGAAACATACGAAGGATCGAGTGCATAAGCACCACCGATGGCAAAGCCGATCGTGAACAAACAAATCGTCAGAACGGAAATCGAATGGCTGAAATAAATCCATAGAGAAGCACCGGCAATCATAACCGGACAGAGCCGGAAAAAAAATAAATACCCGTATTTATCACTAAGACGGCCGAAAAATAAAGACCCTAGCATGATCCCGATCAACCCCGACGCAAAAATAAACCCCTGCAACCAGGAAGACAATTCCGGATGATGTGTTATGGCAATCAACGGGGCGATAACACCTACCAGTATGGCCAAAGCTCCCCCGAAAAACTGTCCGGCAGAAGCGATGATTAAAATAAGGATATGCCTTCGGCGTAAGGGCATAGTATCCATATTGTATTTCGGCGTTTGACTTTCAACCATATTCATTTTTGATTTAGGATTTACGATTTATGATTTACGATTGACCGTTTTGCAAAGTATAAGCCGATTGTAAATCATAAACCGTAAACTACTTTATCCTTGCTGCAATATCTTTTTATCCAGATTCAGGTGTGGCAATAAGAACAACCAGGTAGCCACGCAGAACGGACCGGTTAACGTCGGAATTCCCAAGGGAGAAAAGAAAGTATCCATCCCCGCCTGAATAAATACGGTAGCAAAAATTCCCAATAAACTCCATATAGCTGTCCGCCAGTTGACCTGATAGAAGGTAATTCCGAGAGCTATACCGGTCAGGACAGGACTGAAGCCAAACAATCCATTGGCAATATCTCCTCCGTTACACTGATACAAGATGGCAACGGCCAAAGCCAAAGCAGAAGCAATGGCGGCCCAGATAGCGGCCCAATAATTACTGATAGCCAAACCGATCAGGAAAAGCAGACCGGTTACCCAGGAATTCACCAGAAAAACCTGACTGATTCCCCTCAGCCAATAAATAACCAGACTTCCGAATCCGGTATCGAATGCAGAAGAAAAATTCCCGGGAAGTTCCGGTGCCCCCAGACCGGAATCCGGCAAACCGTGCATAATACGGGCAGCCATCAATATAAACCAGGTGGTAAGCACAAAAGGAAAGGTAAACGAACTTACTTTATAGGGAGCCAGCAAATGATTCAATCCTACCATCACCCAGGTGGTCATAGAGGAAAAAACAACAATTGCCAGCCACATCAAGGGTACATTCCCCAGAAAAGTCGGCAAAGCACATCCTACCAATACGCCGTTGAATCCCCACAAGCCCGCGGTTCCTTTCTCCGCCGGATACTTCAAAAGATAGCCGGTAATGGTGGACATAAATACACCTACCAAAGCTCCCCAGGCCACAGCCGGATTACCGGTTGCATAAGAGCCGTAAAAAATCCCGGCCAAAAAGAACAATCCCGTCCAGGCATTATCCTGAAACATTACCTGTCCTGTCCCTCTGCACAGGATTTTCCAAAATCCAAAAGAAAACACTTTTGGCAAAGTCACTGTTTGCGTTTCCATAGTTTACAACATTTTACTTTCACTTCTCGTTTTTTACCCTGGTTCGGTTACCTCCAGGCAAACTCTTCAGGCAAAGGTTTCCCCTTAACCTGCATCCTTACCACCGAACAAAACTGCCGGATAGCGTTTTTTACCGGAGGTGTTTCCATCCCCAATACCTTAAATATCAATCCGCAACGATTCGGCAAATAACTGATGCCGACAGCTAATCTTTGCTGATTATCAATAAAAACTTTTGTCTTCTCATAAATTTCCGCAGCCTCTTTTTCCGGAGTCAATACAATAACATTCGCAAATACATCGTAATGATGCATTGTCCCGATGCCCCGAACCGGATGTTTTTGCGGCTCGGTCACCAATTTCTCGCGGAACAGGGGAGTACCATCGGGCCGGTGAGCCCGCGTACAAACCGAAAGCAAATCATATTCGAACAATTCCCCTTCACCGTAATACTTCCGCCCACCGGTATAAATCTCCGAATAAAATAATGTCGCAGACGGATGGATTTCTATATCCGTATCCGTAACATAACGACTGTGGCGGCAGGGGATCGTTTGCTCCGGCATATATTCCAAATAGGCATTTTCTTCCAAAACAAACGTCTGCTTCAAAGCCGAAAAATTATAAATCATCTCGGCAATCTTCGTGGCTGCCCCCGTAGAAATATAAGCATAAGCATCCTTGCGGACGGTAAACCGGTTTTCGTACCGGTCTCCGTCCACATTCGGCCCTCCTGCCGACAAGATGTATACACAGGGCATTTCGGGCATTCCCTCATCAAAATACAACTCCTGCTGTACGATGAGGGGAGCGCGTCTGTCCCAATGCCTCATGATGGACTTCTTGTCCTTATCCAATTCAAACACCAGATCCAGCAAGCCGAATTTTCCCGGCGCCCCCATCCGCATGGCTTTGGTAGGGGTCAGATAAGAACTTACTTCCCGACATTTTGCATAATCGTTCATACCTTCATTTCCTCCACTTCTTTTTTCGAAACACGGTCGAAAAGTGCCATATCCCGGATCAGAGCAACCAGTTCCTTAATCCCCTCACCGGTCATACAATTGGTAAAAACAAACGGTTTGCCCGGCCGCATCAGCTCCGAATCCCTGCGCATCACTTCCAGGTCAGCGTGTACATAAGGAGCAAGGTCCGTTTTATTGATCACCAGAATATCCGAATAAGAAATACCGGGGCCGTCCTTACGCGGAATCTTATCGCCGGCAGCAACATCGATGACATAAATAAAAAAGTCTACCAATGCCGGACTAAATGTCAATGTCAGGTTATCCCCGCCCGACTCGATCAATACGACGTCGCTATCCGGAAACTTAGCTTCCATTTCTTCTACGGCAGCAATATTCATCGAGGGATCTTCCCGGACAGCCGTATGCGGACAAGCCCCTGTCTCAACGCCGATAATCCGCTCTTCGGCCAGATATCCTTTCAGCATTTTCCGGACGTGTTTAGCGTCCTCTGTGGTAACTATATCGTTGGTAATAATTAAAACCTGCAATCCTAATTTCAAAAAATAAGGGGTAATGGCTTCTATCAGGGCTGTTTTACCGGATCCTACCGGGCCACCGACACCAATTCTGCATGTATTGCTCATAAATTCAGTTTTTAAGATTTTAAGTAAGCTAAAAATTATAATGACACATTTAAAAACTTTAATCACCTCTGTTCAAGACAGAATAAAGCCATTAAACAAGTCAACAGACTCAGTTCATAAACATTCTCATCTTTCCTTTCTCATGTAACGAAGCGACGATATCCATTTCAGGAGCAAAAGCCTGCATATCTTCGAAATTCAGTTCCTTCACGATCCTGAAATCGGCGGCAGCCTCCGTACAAAGCCGGTAAAGAATGCTTTGTGTTTCATAATGAGATACTTTTACACAACGCAAAGCTGCATTAAGTATCATATTGATGGCTCCGTATTCGATGGCCACAAACAAATCCTCTTCGGTTAAACCGTTTTGCTGGAAATAAATGGCCTGAGCCACCGGATAAGTGCCCGGCGTCTTTTCCTCGCGGATATCTTCCAACCAATCGCTCATCAACCGGTTACCGGCAATCTGCGTACAGATTTCCGCCATTTTTTTCCCCATACGGGTAAGCATCAGGCGTGCCTCCGCATTCATCTTGCATAAAATAATCTGGCGGTCGGCTTCCCGTATCATCTCGTAATTGCCGCTGGCCGCCGCCCGGTAAGCAATCAGAGCAGCAATGGCATCGCTGTAAATTGTCTGCCGGAGAGCCGTACGGGTATATTCTTCCAGACTCGGTGCGTCATATACAATTCCTTCAAATGCCGCAGTCTCCAATCCGTTTGAAAACGAAAATGTACCGACCGGGAAAGCAGAATCCGAAAATTCCAGAAGACGCATCAATCGGGTGATCTCATCTGTCATAACGTAATATTTTCAAGGTAAGATTTCAGTAGTTTGAGTGTATGATTTAATTTTTGTGCATATACCGGGAAGCATCTTGTTCCGGATGTACATGCCCGTGATCGTGCCCGTGGTCATGGCTATGCTCATGATCATGGGTAATCCCGTGGTCATGGACGTGCTCGTGGTGATGGGTAATATCTTGTGAACTCCCGCCGAAAAGCTTCCGGATTTCGTGCGGTGCCAGAAAAGGAATCACTTCCAGGCCGGATTGAAATTCATAGGTAATATCTTCAAAATGGTGAGTATCCATCACACTGGTCATTACTTTTTTATCTACCGTCAACGGTATATATAAAGTCGTCCCCTTCACTATTGCCGGCCAATGCTGATTCCCGATGGCATGTCCCAATTCGACGCAGAAACGTATGATCTCTTCCGGATTTTTTCGTACAATTTGTTGCAAATCAACGACCATCACCGGTTTCAATTCGATACGGATCACAACCGCTTTGTTTTGTGCGGCGTCATATTCGAGGATATCACCGTTTTCTATCTGACTGTGACGTTTCAACGCCACGGCATAGTCCGTTCCATCCGTACCTTTGGCAATAAAGCGGCTCTTTTGAGCAGTCCACTGATCCAGATTCAGATACTCGATTTTAGCGTTTTTTAATTTCTCTACCCAGGTAGAGTCGGTTGTCATATTTCCAATGACCTCAGAAAATATTTTCATAAAAGGTATTTTAAAGAAGAAGGGGCCCAAAAACCGGAAAAGTCAGTCTATAAAGTCCCAAAGCCGGGTTCCGATACTCCCGAAAGAGCATTGCCTGACTTGAAGGACCTTATAGACCTGTTCAGAAGATTTCCGTTTGAACCGGGCGCAACTTCATCAATGGATAAATAAATTAACTAAACCAGTAAAGTTGCCCCAGAGAGAATTTCTGTGCCGGTTTGACGTAAGCTTGCTGTCCGTCAATGAACACTTCAAAAGTCTCGGGATTAACGTCGATCTTCGGCATATTTCCATTATACACCATATGCGGTTTGCCGATCTGACGACAACCGTGTACCGGATAAACGATGCGTTGTAAACCGTATTTTTCTTTGATACCTGCATCATGAGCGACACGGGACACGAAAGAAATACAGCTCTTCGGCATGGCTGATCCGAAACTACCGTACATCGGGCGATAATAAACCGGCTGCGGCGTCGGTAAAGAGGCATTCGGGTCTCCCATATTAGCCCAGTTGATCATTCCCCCTTTAATCACTAATTTCGGTTTGGTTCCGAAGAAAGCCGGTTCCCATAAAACGAGATCGGCCATCTTACCTTTCTCGATAGAACCCAATACTTCAGAAAATCCGTAAGTAATGGCAGGATTGATCGTCAATTTGGCCAGATAACGCAATACACGGAAATTATCATTTTCAGCAGAATCTTCCGCCAATTTACCTCTCACCTGTTTCATATAACTGGCCATCTGGAAGGCACGCATAAAGTTTTCACCCACACGCCCCATCGCCTGAGAGTCAGAAGAAACCATAGAGATCACGCCCAAATCGTGTAATATGTTCTCTGCAGCCTGAGTTTCCGGACGAACACGGCTCTCGGCAAAAGCTACGTCAGAAGGGATTTTCGGATTCAGATTGTGACATACCATAATCATGTCGAACAACTCGGCCTGCGAATTGATACCGAACGGCAAAGTCGGGTTGGTAGAGGAAGGCAGCACATTGGCCAATGAAGCCACCTTCAACAAGTCGGGGGCATGTCCGCCACCGGCACCCTCCGTATGATAAGTATGAATGGTACGTCCGTCGATGGCGGCAATCGTATCTTCCACATAACCGCCTTCATTCAGGGTATCCGTATGAATGGCCACCTGTACGTCGAATTCATCGGCTACGCCCATGGTTGCCCGGATAGCGGCAGGGGTACTTCCCCAGTCCTCATGGATCTTGAAACCACAGGCACCGGCCATCATCTGTTCCACCAAAGGCTTACGGACAGAGCAGTTCCCTTTCCCCAAAAAACCGTAATTTACAGGTAACCCGTCAATCGCCTGCAACATCCGTTTCATATTCCAGGTACCGGAAGTAATCGTCGTACCGTTCGTACCGTCAGTCGGACCGACGCCACCGCCCACCAGGGTCGTCACCCCGTTACTCAAACAATGGTAGGCCTGTTGGGGTGCAATCATATGCACATGCCCGTCGATAGCCGCCGCCGTCAAAATCAGGTGTTCGCCCGAAATGGCATCGGTAGCGGCACCCGTCACCAATTCAGGAGTCACACCTTTCATGGTATTCGGATTACCGGCTTTTCCGACACCGGCAATTTTCCCGTCTTTAATTCCGACATCGGCTTTAATAACTCCCAGTATCGGGTCGATAATCGTCACATTGGTAATCACCAGATCGAGTGTACCTCCTTCGGCTGTCGTCGTATTTGCCAATCCCATCCCGTCACGCAGCGTCTTACCGCCTCCGTAAACTATCTCATCCCCGTATACACACAGGTCTTTTGTAATCTCTACATACAGATCGGTATCTCCCAAACGGATTTTATCACCTACAGTAGGGCCGTAAAGGTCGTTATATTGTTGTCTTGATATTGTTGCCATAATTATTTCTTTTTTTGATTCTTTTTCTGAAGATCAGCTTCAGCGGCTGCTTCATCTATGATTTTAAAACCCAAATTTTTTGCATTCTCGATCGCCAGTATCCGTTTCGGGAAATAGGTCGGTGCATCTTCATCACCTGTAAAGCCCTGTACCAAACCGTTGAATCCCATCACATACTGCTTTCCGGAATAAGCAACAACTTCTACCTCTTTCTCTTCGCCCGGCTCAAACCGGACAGCCGTCGTTGCCGGTATGTTCAAATGACATCCGAATGCTTTCCCCCGGTCGAACTCCAGATAACGGTTTACTTCAAAAAAATGGAAATGCGAGCCTACCTGGATCGGACGATCACCGGTATTATGAACGACCAGTTTCGCAGTATACCGCCCTTCATTATACGTGATGGGGTCTGCACTCAATATTTCTCCTCCGACGCCTACATGCTGCTTCGGAGTAAAACCCGGTGTAATCGGTGCCTGTTTCGGAGCACCCGCTTTACTCATATCTGCCATAATCTTTGTTATTTAATAGGTTGATGAATACTTACCAAACGGCTGCCGTCGGTAAAAACTGCTTCGACCTGAATCAGAGAGATCATGTCAGCCACTCCCTCCATCACATCGTCTTTTGTCAATACTTTCGTGGAATCGGTCATAACCTGTTCCAATGTTTTTCCTTCACGGGCACCTTCTAAGGCCGCAGAACTGATGTAAGCGACAGCTTCGGGATAATTCAGCTTCAACCCTTTTTCTTTGCGCCGTGCAGCGATTGCTCCTAACGATAACAGCATTAGCTTGTCAATCTCCTTTGGTGTTAAATGCATAGTTTTCGGTTTTAATAGTTAAAAAATAATTTTTCCAGCAACGAAAGGAATTTATTTCCCTCCGACTTTAACACGAGAACTACGCTGAAAAACGAAAGTTGTTTCAAATCCGGCCGGATTATTAACTTATTTATACTACGTTAACCTAAGAATTATCAGGGAAAACATCCGCTACTCCGATTCATAAAATACCTACCGATAGAAAACCGCTTGCAAATAGTAAAACATTGAGAAAATACATTCAATTAAATATCCGGAATCATTCTCCGGATTTATGACCGTTTCATCCGAAATCCCCTGTAATTTGAAACAAACGGATAGGCAATCCGTTACAAGCAAAATAAACTAAACTAAACGAAAAGCAAATGGACAAAAAAACACAACAGCATATCCGGTATCTGTTGAAAACACCGGGTATCTACCTATCGGAACACGGGACTTTCCTGTCTGGCAACATTGCCAGGGGAGGCGTGATAGAAACTATCAGCAGGAAAGCCATCTCGCCTCTCGCATCGCAGATCACCCTGTACGACAAGCGCTGTATATTTTTCCCTTGTTATCCTACTCTCGCCATCCCCCGGAACAACGCATTCCTTTATCAAAGCGATCCGACAAAGACTCCGTTTCTATTTTCGTACCGGCCCAAACCTACCGGTAAATCCCCTTTTACCTCCCCGGGAAATCTCCCGCGGCCGGTACAGATAATTCCCTGGAGCCGATTCGACCGTTCCTTTTGAAGTAAATAAATAACATTGCCGGAAGCCCGAAATGTAATGTCGATATACATTGTAAATTTCAGATTGTAAATTATCTGGCAACCTGATTTGTCGTCAGATTCTTTTCATCTAAAATCATCAATCTAAAATCTGCAATTAAAACGTTCGCCTCCCGACACAATCCAAATATGCAATGAAATATACAGCCATTATTATATGGCTGACGTTATGGGTTTGCCATAATGCCAGCTACGGACAGGAGCAGAAAGCAGACACAGCCCTGGTATTACAGGAAGCAGTCGTTACCGGAAACCGTACTCTGGTGAACCGGAACAACGTCCCGATGAACATCACCGTCGTCGGACGTAATGAAATTGAAAACAGCAGCGAATCGGCCCTTTTACCGGTACTTTCCGAACGGGTGCCCGGTCTGTTCGTTTCCGAACGGGGTATCACCGGATTCGGTGTAGCCAGCGGAGCAGCCGGAGGTATCTCGATCCGCGGCATAGGCGGATCTCCCAACACCCAAATGCTGGTACTCATCGACGGCCATCCTCAATTTATGGGATTAATGGGACATCCCCTCCCCGACGCCTATGTCGCCTCCGATGTCGAGCGTGTGGAGGTTGTTAGAGGTCCCGCCTCTATTCTTTACGGTACCAATGCGATGGGAGGCGTTATCAATATCATCACGCGCAAACAAAACCGGGAAGGTTTTTCACTGAATGCCCGGGCCATGGGAGGAAGTTACAACACCCAGAAATACATGGCCAATATCGGAGGCCGTAAAGGTCGTGTAGATGCCTATGCCTCCGTCAACCACGACCGGACAGACGGCGATCGGGAAAACTCGAAATTCCATATTACCAATGGATTTGCCAACGCAGGATTACGCCTCTCCGAACACTTCCGGTTTCGCGCCGATATCAGCGTCGCCGGCTATGTAGCGGAAAATCCGGGCATGATCACGAAACCCATGTTCGACAACACAGTAGATGTCCTCCGGGGAATGACTTCGGCATCCCTTGAGAATGAATTCCGGCACCTGAACGGAGCCCTGGCTTTTTTCTACAATTGGGGCGATCACAATATCAACGACGGATACACCACCGGCGGCAAACCGCTGGACTACCGCTACCGCTCACGCGACAACGCCTATGGACTACTCTTCTACCAAATCGTAAGACCCTGGCAAGGGAATATGATTACACTCGGTTTCGATTATAAATCGTATGGCGGTAAAGCCTGGAACCGCTTTCTGAATCACGCCCCCGATAAAATCATGGTCGATACCTCCTCCTACGATCTGGGCGGATATGCCATCATGCAACAAAATCTTTTCAAGGATCGGCTGACGTTAAATGCCGGAGGCCGCCTAGAGCACAATAAATCTTACGGCAACAAATGGATTCCGCAAATCGGATTAGCTATACGTCCTACCGAAAATTTCGTCATCAAATCCAGTTTTTCCAAAGGATTCCGCAACCCGACCATCCGCGAAATGTTTATGTGGGCACCTGCCAATCCCAACCTGAAACCGGAAGAGATGACCAATTATGAAGTAGTACTGGAACATTATCTTTTCAAACGCAGCCTTTACCTGGAAGTTTCCGGCTTTATTGCCGACGGGAAGAACCTGATTCAAACCCAAATCATCAACAACAAACCCATGAATGTCAATACAGGCAGCTTCAAAAACAAAGGGATTGAAGTAGCAATGCAAGCCGACCTTTCCGGTAAATTCAGCCTTAGCGGAAACTATTCATGGCTTTATATGAAAATCCCGGTATTGAATGCTCCTGAACGCCAGCTTTACGTCAATGCCAACTTCCATACCCCCAAGTGGCAGGTTAACATCGGCTATCAATACATCAACGGCTTATATCTGGTCACCGGGAAAAATGCCAGACAGGAAGACTATGGCCTGCTGAATGCCAAGGTATCCTACAAACTGTTCCCGGCAATGACGATCTTTGCCAAAGGGGAAAACCTCACCCGGGAAAAATACCAGATATTGGACGGCTATCCTATGCCCGAAGCCATCTTCTTCGGAGGTTTGCATTTATCCATTAACCGTTAAAATCCGAATCATGAGACATAAGCTATTTTTATTGGGAATCATCTTATCACTCACGCTTACCGCATTCGCCCATTCCGGGAAACCCCGTATGTACGCAATTGTCGATACCGACTGTGCTGCCGATGATTTACGTACCCTCTGCATGCTGCTGGGGGACCATGACATCGAAATACTGGCGATCACCACCTCGGAAGGTGCCCTTACACCGCAACAGGGATACCGGAAAGTAAAAGCCCTCCTGAATGATTTTTACCATCAGGGAATTCCGGTCGCCCCAGGCAGGGAAGTACATGCTCCTGCTCCCGAATGGCGGCATATTGCCCGGGCAATTCCGTGGGGAGACAGTGTGCCCGCCGATATGCCCGAACTAACAGCCGAAGAATTGCTGATAAGAACCATCGGGAACGAAAAGAAACCGGTAACCCTGATATGCCTGGGGGCACTGACGAATATCAGTGACGCCCTGACAACCGATCCCCGTCTGAAAGAAAAAATCGAACGCCTGGTTTGGTATAACAGCGGCGCCAGTCCCATAAGCGGAATAAATTATGAAACGGACCCGGAAGCTGCCCGGAAAGTCATGGACAGCGGGATCAACATGCTGCTCGTCTCCTCTGCCGATCAGGCATCGGCGCCGGTAGACAGGCAATTCCTCACCGAGCTGGGTTATCTCCAAAATTCCCGGTATGCTCAGAAAGTCGCCGAAACACACGCCATTCCTCCGCTCCGGGAATTAATACGGGACGAACACCTCCGCATCTGGGACGAACTGACCGTACTGGCACTCAATTCACCGCAACTTTTCAACAAAGACAGCCTTTCTCCCGCAATCGAATGGTACAGCATAGACGTTCCCCGGAAAATACGCCCCATCGAACAGCAAATACTGGCTGTTTATCAGGGACCGGAAAACACCGAAGGAAAAGTATTCTACCATTTCCCCCTCGATGAAGGTTATTATATCCGCGACATTATGCCGATTATCGGACGGGCTGTTCAACGTTACGGATTAAGTGAATTCCGGGCTGCCGTTCTGACCAACGAATTACACGGACATCTCGGTATATTCGCCACCGTCGGCGTGAAAATGGGAATTCGGGCCCGAGAATATTTCGATATCGGCGTCGACGACATGCACGTCACCACTTATGCCGGTAACCGGCCCCCGGTAAGTTGCCTCAATGACGGCCTGCAAGTCAGTACCGGAGGCACTCTCGGACACGGACTGATTACAGTTGCCGAAGTAAAAGCCGGCGACACACGACCGGAGGCCACCTTTACATTCAAGAATAAAAAAGTCACCCTCCGGCTGAAACCCGAATACGAACGCCGTGTACGGGAAGACCTGAAAAAAGGGGTCGAAACCTACGGAGCGGATACAGAAGCCAATTGGCAATATGTCCGTGCTCTGGCCATACAATACTGGCTCGACTGGGACCGCCACGAGATTTTCGATATCCTTTGAAACACCTTCAATAAAGTCACGCTTGCGCTTTTACCGCTTCTGAATAGCAAATTCAAGCGCTATCGGAATTTATTTATTATTCATAAAACCGAGTGAAATGCAACTAAAATACAGCCTTATAACAACTCTATCTGCCCTGCTTTTATCAGGACTCTATCTTGGGACATACGCCCGCACCGAAACGGTCGATACAACCCTGGTCCTGCATGAAGTCGTCGTAACGGGTTCCCGCACAGAACGTCCGGTGACCCAAAGTCCGGGAAGTATCAGTATCGTCAGCCCTGTACTTCTCCGGAATACGCCGGCACAAAGTGTCGACGACATCCTGACGATGATCTCCGGTGTCAATACCACCCGTTCGGACGGTATCAGTAATATGCACACCAATGTCAGTATCCGCGGACTTGCCGGAGACGAGCAAGGACGTACCTTAGTACTTTTCGACGGCATTCCGATCAATACGTCCGATGAAGGAGGCGTCAACTGGAACAGTCTCCACATGGACAACATCCAGCGGATCGAAGTATTCAAAGGTCCCGGCTCCTCGCTCTACGGCAATAACGCTATGGGAGGAGTCATCAACATCATCAGCAAAAAACCGTTCTCCCCGTTCTCTGTCAATGCCTCCGGGAGTTACGGCTCCCTGAACACCTGGAAAACCAATCTGGGTATTTCAAGCCGGGTCAATGACAAGTTTTCCGTTTTCCTTTCCGGCTATTACAACAAAAGCGACGGTTTTAACAATGTCCCCGACAGCCTGCGGACCAACCCGGACTACAGCGTAGCCCGCTTTGTAAAAGAAGGCGGCTTATACGCCAAAATCTTATACAGTCCTACCGCACTCTTCAACATCGATCTGGCCTATGACCTTTACAAAGACAAACGGGGAGAAGGTGAAAAAATCCAAGCTCCGGACGGGGAATACCGTCACTTCAACCACCACAGGGTACAAGGCCGCTTCTACGGTGAAAAAGGTAAATTTTCCTACAACGCAGCTCTTTACTTTCAACGCCAGGACTATTTCAAACTCGACGAACGGATGAAAAACTCGGATTACCAGCGATTCGATGTCAAATCCCACCGTGACGACTGGGGTGCCATCATGCACCTCAGACTGTCCGGTAAATTCAACGACCTGGTCATAGGCAGCGAATTCAAAAACGGCAGCATCGACGGCGGTGACCATTATGTTACCTCTCCCGATAAGGTACTCAACCGGGGTACAATCCGTATCATCTCCGTATTTGCACAAGACGAACTGAGTCTTCTGAACAAGAAAATCTGGTTACAAATGGCTTTACGCTACGACAATGCTTATTTTCACAAAGGCTGGTTCGAGGCCATCGGCGAAAATGTCTCCGACTTTAACACCTACAACGGGAAATTGAAAAACAACCGTTGGGAACATTTCTCCCCCCGGATAGCCTTACGCTATAACCCAACCGAAACCATATCCGCTTACATTTCTTATTCCCAGGGATTCCGGGCTTCCATTTTGGACGATCTCTGCCGTTCGGGATGGATGTGGGTCGGCCCTAAAATTGCCAACCCCGACCTCGGACCCGAACAGATCGATAATTACGAAATCGGCGGAACCTTCCGGCTCACCGGTACCCTGTCCTTCTCCCCTTCATTTTATTACGCCAAAGGAAAAGATTTCCTGTATTATGTCGCCACCGGAGAAAAAATGTGGGGCAAACGGGACATTTTCCAACGCCGGAATATCTCCAAAGTGGATGTCAAGGGAATAGAAGCCGACTTAAACTACACTCCCGTCAACAACCTGAAAATCAACCTCAATTATTCATACAACGACGCTAAAATCAAAGATTTCAAAGAGCAGCCCGAATTAAACGACAAACTGTTGACATATGCCCCTAAACACCAGGTCAAAGGCTATATTCTCTGGACGGGCGGTATTGTCGATGCCATGTTTCGCGGACGCTATAAATCCAAACAATATACCTCCGAAGACAACTCCACTGCCATTAAGGGATTTGCGATATGGGATGCCCAGCTATCCAAATGGCTTTTCCGCCACCGTCTGTACGTCAGCGGGGAGATCATCAATATATTCAACAACCGGCACATGAACACCAAAGAGTATATGTCTGCCGGCAGACTGATGAATATCAAGCTGGCTGTCAATATAAACCGGTAAATGCAATAACCGGAAATCCGGAAATCTGAAAATAACCTCCCAGCACCGATAACCGGTTTATATTCACATTTCCGGATTTTCATTCAAACCGATACAATGAAAATATACTGTTACATTCTTTGCGTACTGCTTTGCGGTTCCTGCGGTACACGGCCCGATAAACACCCAAATACCGGCCGGGTCATTACCGATGCACTGCAAAGGGAAGTTGTCCTGCCCGATTCCATTCAAAGAATCGTCTGTATCCGGGCTTCGGCGATCCGTCTGGTCACCTATGCCGGAGGAGCCCCTTTTATCTGTGGAGTTGAAGAGCAGGAAACCCGGGACAACTGCTTCACCCACCTGTTCGCCCACCCGGAATTGAGACAAAAACCGATCATCGGCCCATCTATGGGAGGCGATCCGGAACTGATTATGGCCGCCCGGCCGGATGTAATCTTTATGTCGACCACAACGGCCGGAGATGCCGATGCCTTACAGCAACGTACCGGAATACCTGTATTTACCATAGAGTACGGAGACATCGGCCGCAACCGGCAAACATTTTACAACTCTTTGCGCTCCATAGGCGAAGTGTTGGGCACCACCCGGCAAGTAGACAGCCTGATCCGTTATACCGATCGTCAGATTGCCGAACTGGGGCAACGGGCACAATCTTCCGGCAAATCCCCCCGTATTTATGTCGGAGGCATTTCCTACAAAGGACAAAAAGGCATTACGTCCACCGATCCTTACTATGCCGCATTCGATTTTTTAAAAACCGATAATGTAGCCTCCGTAATCGACTCAGCCTACATATCTCCCATCACAGGAACGTATATCGACTGGGAACAGCTGGCAGACTGGAATCCGCAGGTAATTTTCGTCGATACCGACGGCTGGCCGCTCGTGCAGGAAGACTTTAAAACACGTAAAAGCCTGAACCGGTTGTTAACGGCTTACCGGGACCGGCAAATCTATACCCTGTGGCCGTACAACAACAACCACACCAACTTCGAGGTAATGCTCATCAATGCCTGGAATGCCGGTAAAGTGCTTTTTCCGGAACAATTTACCGATATTGACGTAACAGACAAAGCAAACGAAATTCTGACCATGTTCGTCGGTAGCCCCGTAGCAGACAGCCTTGTCCGGAATTGGGGCGACTACCGAAACGTATTCGGCACAGAAAAGAACACGTTGAATGATATGACAGATCTTTGATCCGCCGAATCGGAAAGAACTGTGGGTTCTTCAATCGGAAATCAAAATAAAACCTGTATTTACCAGAGCCTATGGACAATGAAATTTTAATACAATACAAAAAATACCGGATCCGCAACGCACGCTTTATCGTTATCCTGCTGGTGCTGCTGGCCGCCATCGCCCTGCTGGCCCTGATCGCCGGCTCTCACCAGATCGGCTGGTCCGATTTATGGGCCTTGGTAAGAGGCGAAGGTATCGAAATGAACCGACAGATCATTCTCAACATCCGCCTCCCCAGAATCCTGGCGACAATTGTCACCGGCATCATCCTGTCCATATCCGGAGCAATCATGCAGATTCTGTTACGCAACCCCCTGGCCTCTCCTTACACCCTGGGAATATCCAATGCCGCCGCTTTCGGAGCCTCCTTCGGAATTGTTTTTCTGGGGGCCGGAACGGGCATCGCCCGTTCATCCGACCTCTTTATGATCACCAATCCCTACATTGTCACAATCTCCGCTTTTCTGGGAAGCCTGCTGGGATTGGCCATAATCCTGCTCATCATCAAAATCAGACAAGCCTCCGTCGAAACGATCATCCTTTCGGGAGTCATCATCAATTCGCTTTTCGGCGCCGGTATTGCCGTCATGCAATATGTTGCCAACAACGTTCAACTGGCCTCCATCGTCTTCTGGAACTTCGGCGACCTGGGGCGCAGCGATTGGAGCAAACTGGTTTTCCTGATCATCGTCCTGCTACCCGCCCTGATTTATTTCTATTACAAGCGATGGGACTATAAAGTGCTGGGCTCCGGCGACGATTATGCCCAAAGCATGGGCGTCCGTCCGCAACGCATTCGCGTCGTCGGTCTGGTCGTTACCTCGCTGATTACAGCCGTTGCCGTCTCTTTTTTCGGCGTTATCGCTTTTGTCGGACTTGTGGTTCCACACATCGTCCGCAAATTTATCGGTGACAACGAAGAATTTCTGATCACCGGATCGGCCGTATTCGGCGGTATGTTCCTGCTCCTTTGCGACACGGTAGCCCGGACGGTCATCTCCCCCATTATTCTTCCCGTAGGCATATTGACCTCATTCCTGGGAGTACCTTTATTCCTGTTCCTTTTAACCCGAAAAAAAGTATGATGCACCTTAAAGTCGACGACATATCGTTCAGCTACACCGGCTTCAAAGCCCTGAAACACATCTCCTTCGAAGTCCAATCGGGAGATATGCTGGCCATTATCGGACAAAACGGTTCCGGCAAAAGCACCCTGCTGAAATGCCTCAACCGCATACTGAAAATCAATGAGGGCCTGATTTCCATCGGACATATTCCGCTGAAAGAGTATTCTCCGAAAAGATTATCGCGCACCGTCGCCTACATCCCGCAATCTGAAGAAATTGTCGGCGGCATCAGCGTATTCGATACCGTATTACTCGGACGCAAACCCTACATCCACAGCAAACCGACAACGGCCGATATGGAACTGGTAGCCGGCTTGCTTGCCCGGCTTGAACTGGAGGCTGTTGCCATGCGCCACCTCAACACCCTCAGCGGCGGTCAGCAGCAACGCGTTTACATCGCCCGCGCCCTGGCACAACAACCGTCCATATTATTGCTGGACGAACCCATCGCCAACCTGGACATCAACCACCAGATGAAAGTGATGAAACTCTTACAACAACTGGCAGGGGAAGGCATGACGATTATCATCACCATACACGATATCAATATGGCCGCCCGCTTCTGTAACAAAGCCCTGATGCTGAAACAAGGCAACGTATTTGCATCGGGACTCCAATCCGTCTACACCCCTGAAAACATCGAAAACCTATACGACATTCAGGTAGATGTATTACACCACAAAAACTGTATCTGTATCATCCCTCAATAACCGTAATCATTATGAACCCATTACATTTTATCACTAACCTTTTACCCTGTTTTACTATGATCGTATTAGAACCCATCGGTTTCGTACACAACGTATGTACCACCAGCCAGACTCCTGAAGTCATCAAACAAGAAGTATCGGAAATAGAAATTCTCCCGGAATATGCGGAAGGTTTACAGGACATCGAGCAGGCCGAATATATCGACCTGGTCTTCACTTTCCACCATGAAAAACGGACCGAGCTCACCACCAGAATACGGACCGGTGAAACCAAAGGCATCTTTGCCTCCCGTTCCCCCAGACGTCCCAACCACATAGGCATCACCACGGTCAAACTGGTTCAGCGGGAAGGCAATAAACTGTACGTTAAAGGCGCCGACGCATTAGACGGTTCCCCGGTCATAGATATAAAATATTGCGACACCTCCGTCTTCGATCAGCAAAGTATACACCAAACCATCCAGGCCGATTCCCCCCGGATCGATATTGTCCGTAACATTCTGGCAAACAACACCGAAGAACTTCTGCTAAAAGCAGCACAACTACACGGCCACATCTGTCCGGGTCTGGCCCTGGGCGTGCTGGGGGCAACCCGGGTTATGCAATGCCTGTACAACAATCAGGAAGATCCCGGAGATTATACCCTTACCGCAGAAATGCAAAATTGCCCGGTCGACGGTATTCTGTTCGTCACCGGCTGCACCCCGGGCACCCGTCGCTACCTGCAAGGCCCACCCGAAAATATGTGTTTTTACCTCAAAAATAAAGCCGGCAAAGGCTGGAAAGTCAGCTTCAAACCGAACAACCGGGAATACATGAGCGAGCACCTCCCCGCCAACCTATCCTCCATTGAAAAAGGCTTCGCCACCCTACAACTATCCCCGGACGAATTATTCACCATCGAAGAACTGGATTAAAACCGGCAACGGCCTTTCTCTTGCCTATACGGTCGGTAAAAGCAGAGCGAAGCAAAGGAATACAGAATTGTAGATTTACGATTGCAGATTTTAAATGAAATGAATTCGACAACAAATCAGGTTGCCCAATAATTTAAAATCTGCAATTGTAAAAGTATAATTAAAAATCTATTCCCGCCGATAAACGAAAACTATTGTCCCAAAGATAGGTATTCCGGAAATGTGACACGAAATAAGCCGCGTCCAGATGAATACGCATAAAACGGATCCCGGTTTCGGGTAAAGCGCATAAAGCTCCTGACCGTCGTTCGCATTGCCCCCCACCAGATTTAAAACATACCTCCCCGTGGTCTTGTCAAACTTTTCCCGCTTGAATTCTGTACCCGACCGGGTTTTAAAAATCACTTTATCAGGCTCGACGGAAGGATCGTGAATCGTGATCACAGGTACCACTTGTCCCTCTTCATCCAAAAAAATCAATTTGGTGGGAATACGACAATCAATACAAAGTTTCAAAAAACTTAACGGTAAAAGGCCCAATGGATGTCAGGTACCCGGTCATCTTTTAATAGTAATTTCACAGCCGCTAATTTTTTTCCATTCACAAGTTTGGCTTCATATAATTCATCGTAAATACGATAAATTACTTTCTCGTCCTGAATCAATACTACTTCACTATCAGCCTGCTTCGTTTCCAATTCAAAATAAACACCGGTTGAAGGATTATAGAAATACAGTATTCCCGGAGCATACATACCCTCATAACGAATGGCAGGAGATAATCCAGTGGCCCGATCTCGCCATAAAGAAGAACCGGGAAGCGGTTTATTTAACAAAGATTTACTATCATCCCCGATATAACCACACAACCAATCTGAAAAGCCGCGGATACGAGGTAAAGTTCCAGTAATTATTTTTTCTATCCATTTCTTATTTTTTTTATCATATATAAAAAGAGGAACACTACCTAATTTATTTATGCCATACCGTTCATTACCACTTACCAAAAAGTAATTATTATTATTAACACAAATCAGTTGTCTTGCATAAGTTTCAAATCTGAATTTTTCAGGTAATTCATAGGGAAAACAAGGACGCTTAGAACGATCGCCCGTCACTAAAATTTCCAAATAACCATCTTCTTTCCGGCTATAACTTAATATATAATCAGAACCAACAACTTCCCCGCCAATATATCCTGTCAAATAAATATTTTTATACAACTGTAAATCAACACTATCACTATATTTTAAATTATTGATTTCATAGCTATTATATAAACGGCTATCTGATTCCTGGTCTATTAAATCAAATACCACTAATGAAACATCTGATAGCTTCAACAAATAGTTATTAGCATAATCTACTATACCATAGCCAGTTTTTCCCACTGATGCTCGTTTCAATTCCATACTATTAGTATTAAACACCAAAAGACTATCATAAGGTTGTTCCTGTCGCCAGCTATTACTTTTCATCAAAGTAAAATAACCTAACTCCACATACATCTTAATATTGCTTAACTGCTCTTCTGATCCGCACAACTGGAGATGCCGGATTAAAGCTGAGGAATCTCTGTCATATCTCCACAAAACAGATTCAAACAGATCATCTGTTCTTGTTAAAGGATGACCGGTAATAAAATACAATTCCTTGTTTGATTGCCCGCAAACAACAAAATTGAAAAAAGTAAATATTAAAATTAAAAATGTCTTCATATTCCACGATTTTAATTATTCATTCTGATTACCAACTGCTTCTACATAACTATGATTATTACTATTCATGCGATTCAATTGCCAATAAGGTTTTAATTTATTTGATTTAGGAACAACTAATTCATAATAAAAACCCCGACTATTCCCATTATAGGATTTTACCCACATTGCATCCATAAAAGAATGGAAACTTTGCGACAAAATACCCCAGTTTACTCCACTAAAATTCGTACTGGAAGCATGCGTAAAAGTAACCCGACCTTCCAGCTGATTACTATAACTTACTATAGAATCGGTCGGATTATCTTTATACCATCTTTTCATATCCTTTTCATAGGCCAAAATTTCACTCTTCGTCATCCCTTTCTTCTCTCCCGTCAAAAATGCATAACCAACCTTTAAATTCTCCTTCCAATTCCATAAAGCTTCCGCAGAAGGACGATATTTTCCATCACGGTGCAATTCTCCACAAGAACTATTCAATACATCCAGCTGCATCAACCCCCAGCCATGAGGTGTGCCCCAATTGGGACAACCAACGCTGCTTGTCCACGCACTGCCATATTTCGTTCCAGGATTAAATTGACGATACTGAGATTCCTGACGAATCAAACGCGTCAAAAACCAGGTTTCTGTTGAATAACCTTCCTGAAATCATATAAAACATTCATATTAATAATTTAAGTAATATGTTTGTAATTTAGGTTTGGTCTCTATCATTAATCTATCTTAGATCCATGCCAATCAAAGGGAAAGTCAATCCAAATTTTCCTTCAAAAATTAATTTACCATTCAGGTCAAGCTTAGACATTATATAATTTAAAACATATTGTAATCCTTTAGCAAAATCATGAGTTTTTATTGAATCAAATCTTAATCTCTGTTCGACATTGTAAATATTCAAATTAGCATAGAAATAGATTTATAAATCGAAATTAGCAGCTTTCAGTACATCTAAAATTTAGCCCAATAATTACTTTTTGATATTTACCAAAATCACTAATACGAAAAAACATCCACCTATTATAATTATCTGATTCCAAAATAAAATCATAATCTATGCGTTCTACTACATCCACCCTCCTCACCGTTTCTCCCGCATCCAGCCGGCTTTCAAAAGTAAGTGTACGACCTTTGAACTCATCCGGATGCTCAAGGATATAACGCTGAATCCAGCGCTCACACGCTCTTGCAAAAATTATTCTTCTGCAAAAATATGGAGTGTTTTATCCGTATCTAAAATATAAAGACGACCATTATGGTAAGAAAGATCAGTTATTTTTACTCCATTTGAAAAATTCAGATCAACTACAAATTCAATTTTGTAAGTTTTTAAATCAATTCGACCAACTCTGCTGCGAGGAAAATTATCTATAAAATAAATACTATTCTTTCCTAAAATACCCCATTCAGGAAGTATATCAAACTTCTTATTTTCTGCTGTCATATCTCCTTTATAAAGGATTTTCCCTTCTCCAGGATCTACTACATTGAATCGTTTGCCTCCAATATCATATAAATAGCCTGTCATTGGATCCTGTATATACCGATAGTCTGCATCTTCTATCCTCCATTTTTCTTCCCCTGTCCTTGCGTCAAGGCCAAGCAAACGGTATTCTTCCAAAGGCTTGATCTCCAAAGAAACAATCAAAGTATCCTTATAATAATAAATAAATCTGGATATCGGAGGATTTTCAAAATGCAACGTGTTCAAGACTCCACCAGTCCGAGCATCGATAAAATCAATATATTTTAAAGAGGTGTCAGTAATATACAAATGCCTTCCTACATTCAATACTCCTGCTCGTTTCCGAAAGATATTAGTCCACTGAATATCATTACTAGCTTCTTTATAAAAAGATACTTTTACTTCATCTCTATCCCAATCATATTTGGTTTCTATAAAGTAATCATTAAATAATATAACAAAACCTCCTCCTAAGGAAGGCCGATAAAGAATAAAAGTTTCTGTTTTATCATCATATGTATACAAATCATGATTATATAAATAGATCCGGCCCTCTAATATATCTATTGTATAAATCCCTCCCACATTCACTTTATGAAGAAGACGATAATTATCAGCAGAAAAAAATAAATACTCATCTTGTTCATTACATACTATTATCTGATCCTTATAAAAAAATGGACCATAGGTAATATCCTTTAATTCATATATTTTTTTCATACCTATTTTATTTGAAAAATTAAATCAAAGTTTTTATTTATAAAATTTATGAAACCCTCTTTTGTTTGTTGTTCTTTCAAAGTTACCCACTTTACAATAATTTTTCGATTTATTTCAACCTTTTCCAACTCCCTTAAAAATACCTCCTTATCCAACCTGGAGATCTTACTCCCATCAAAATACCATTTGATCTGATCCAAATTATCCGCAATCTCTAAATCTTTTAAAAATTGCTTAGCAAAATTAGAAGGAGGAAGATTCTTTACAGACTTAAATTCATAATAGACAGGTCTGCTATTTTCTCCCATTCTCACTACAACATCCACCCTCCTCACCGTTTCTCCCGCATCCAGCCGGCTTTCAAAAGTAAGTGTACGACCTTTGAACTCATCCGGATGCTCAAGGATATAACGCTGAATCCAGCGCTCACCTTCTGCAAAGTTAACACCTCTATTAAACTCTGCGATCATTGCACCTAGATTTTCAAATTTTGTTCCGGAAGATACCAATGTTTTATACCCCGACAGCAAATCAACCAAAGCTGCTGCACCGGATCCACGGTTTCCCCATATCAAATCTCCGAGCAATTCCAGTTGCAAATTGGAAGACTTAAACTTTTCATCCGAAAGCAGGTTGTTGACGGCTTTCAATATTTCGGGATTTTTGCGTAATTCTGCATAACTGTTCACTACACGCCAGGCATAAGCCCCTTCTATTTTCAGCTCATCGCCAAAGATATCGAATAACTGAGGCGTGGAAGACAAATCTGCCTTCAGTTTTGTTAATAAATCCAACTCGGATTTCCATTCTATTTCCAGATAAGCAAACATCCGCTTACTCCAGTCGACCTTCAAGGACTTATCCACCAGTTTCAGGCCTTTACCCGACTTTATCACCGCTTTCGTTCCACTGGCAAGACCTTTCGTGGCTACTGCCGGAGCTACAGGTAAAATCAGGGCTGAACTGTAAACTGCCACATTTTCCCAGTCATCGTAATAACCTGCATAAAGTGCTCCGGCTCCATCTGTAACAAAGTCAAGACCGAAAGGCATCAATAACACACCTAAAGCGTCCAGACCCGAAAGGTTTTCCCGGTAAACGACGGCATTCTTGCCACTGACAAAATACCGGGAATCCGGCGAAGAGGTTGTTTCCTTGCCGATCTTACTACAGTAACCGGAGAATTTATGGTCCCTGTACCAAAAAGCAAACTGTTTTCCGATACCGGATTCCCCGTCTTCTGTGAATAGCGCACTATCAAATAAGCCATGAGCTACCTCCCGGAAGCGACCGAAAGGATGGTCCCGGACAAAATTCAGAAGGCGATCCTGACTGGATGCATAACTTTCGAAAGCAGAAGGCAACGTTATACGCGGAGACATCAAACCCGTATAAGGATTCTGACTCATACAGGCGTTCCGACAGCCGTAGAATTCTTTCAATGCCGAAACATATTTATCAATACGGCTGTCTTCTGCAACTATCAGTTTGTAAATATAATCCTTACCGGTTATCCGGTCTGGATTTTCCATCCGGTTTGTCGCTACAAGCTCACCCTGATAACTTAAAAAATAAGAATAAACGATTTCAGGCTTAGCTATATATTTAAAGACATCGGAAACAAAATCGGTAAACGGAAGCCGTGATTTATCAGCAACTTCATAAGCTGCATAGTCCCGGGAATTAATATATTTACTGCGAGAAAGACTGCTTTCATGAAATACAACCTCTTCCCCTACAGCCACTCCCGGCATAAAGAAATAAGTCCCTTGATCCCGACCGATTCCAGGAGTATGGACATAGGGCACTGTTATTAATACGGAATTCGCAGAAAGACCGCTTTCTGCGAATACGGCTTCAGCCAATCGCGACCAGGAAGACTGATCAACCGAAATAGTGGAAACAGGGCAGCAAGCCACCACAAAACGGGCCCCGGGATTAGCCAACTCATAAGTATAAAGCTTATCCGTGATTTCATTTCCCAATAACTGACGATATGCATCTGAATTGCCACGAACTTTCCCAACAGTTTCAACCAAACCGGCAATAATTGACGTGTTTTGGAAAAATTGTTCATTGATCTCTATTGCATTGTCTCTAGCATACCTCAGATAGGTTTCGGCCACACTATTTTTCAGTACAAAATAACCGCTACCGGCAGGATTACCAGGACAATCACCGCCATATTTTCTCACCTGCACCCATTTTACGGCATTTTTATATAATACATCCGGATCAGTAGTTTTCAAACCGGAAATGTCGATCTCAGACTTCTGATAATAACAGGCGTCAAAAGTCCGGTAAATACAGGTCCGTATATCTCCGCGATCATTGTAGGTAAGCCTTACTGTTGACGACTGACCAATCGTCTGACCTGATGATGTATAGGTATCCTTATCCCATTTGAATTCTTCAAGGATTTTTTCATCTCCATCTTTATCTGTATATATCCTGAACCCATAAATATAGGGCATATCTTTTTTTATCAGGAATACCACTTTTGCACCGGACTGTAAAGGTTCTACCTTAAAGATAACTTTACCCGAAGGATCGAGCCCGATATTTTCACCTTTTGCAAGGTCACCGGCCTCCATCGTTCTATCCACTATCGCTGCATCCTCATCCCGTTCAAACACCCGCAACACTATACCCGGGTCGTGGATCACGTCCCATTGCCATTTAGCCAGCTCCCGCCCGTGGCGGTAGTCCATCAGGTTATCCGCCACGCTGCCTTCAGGCAAACCCAAAGACTTATCGAAAGGATGACGCAACGACAAACGACCGTGAGCCAGTTCATGAGCGGCGGCAACGGCAAATTCTTCAAAACTGCCGAAATCACGGCGGAACAGATAACCGAACTGCTTGTTTAAAGGCATAAAACCCGTATAGTTACGATCATCCCCCTGACCGCTGTATAAAAGGACGAAAAGGTAGCTCGCCTCCGGATCGATTCCGTAGTTTTCAACGTAAGCACCCTGAAGCTTTTTCATTTCATCGGTATAAGCACTGAAAACACCGCTCTTGTCCGCAAAAAGCAAAGGAGAACTGTAAGCAAACACAGGCATTTTTTCGACTACGCATTCGATACCGACACGACTGTATATTTTCTCCAACTCCCCGCGCAAAGCCTCAAACTCATCCAGATCATTAGCCACCGGGACGATCTTTACCTTTATCCGGTATGACGGGTAGCTCACGATAAGCAATTTACCCAGATTATAATAACCGCCACCCGGTTTCGGGTAAAGCGCATAAAGCTCCTGACCGTCGTTCGCATTACCCCCCACCAGGTTTAAAACATACCTCCCCGTGGTCTTGTCAAACTTTTCCCGCTTGAATTCTGTACCCGACCGGGTTTTAAAAATCACTTTATCAGGATCGACAGAAGGGTCGTGAACCGTGATCACAGCCCCCACTTTGTCTTTCTTCCCCGAAGGAATGAGCTTCGCCGGAACACGGTAACTCTCCCCAAGCTGTTCGTATTTCGTGCGGATCAGATAAGAGCCGGAATAAACCGCTTTCCAGGCATCGAAGGCATAAAGACTGCCTTCCGTATCCGTAAATACGACTTCGGCCATGCGGCTGTCGAGGCGTTTGAAGTTCACCTCATCCTGATTCAGACCATCCCCGCTTTTACCCACAGGCGTCACCACCAATTGCTTTTTAGAACCGGAACCCGGATTCTCCCCGGCCCCTTCGTTCTCCGTACCGGAGCCATCCTCCGGAGCTTCTTCCACCTCATAGATATTACCTTCGCTGTCTTTTACCGTCATTGGAAAAACCGAAGGGGCATTACCGTTGTTCCCACCCGGCTCTCCCCCGCCGGGGACACTATGCCCCGTTTCGATATAACCGATAACCTGACCGCTCGCATCCGTCACTTCGATTTTACCGGTCGTCTCGTCAAAAAAGAATCCGCTGTCCTTATCAATGACAAAATCAGCACTCAGGTCGGTTTTTGTGATGCCTTCCACCACATTACCCGTATGGCCGCCGCCCGTAAAAATATCGTCCATATTACCCATTCCGCTTTCTGTCGGATCGTAAACCGTTTTCACCACACCACGGATCATTCGGCGGTCGGTATTGATATAGACATTATCGAAAGTCACTTTAAAAGGCGCATAAGCCAGAAAAGGAACATGCACATAACCGTTACCCGTAAAAAAGCCCTGGCTGCCCGTCACCTCCTGTACATGTACCGGAAAATCGCCGGCTATAAACTGGTCTCCGTTCAAAAGCTCATCCAGGGGATCCTGATTGGACAAATCCACCGGACGCAACATCCCGCAGTTACGTAAACGAGTAGTATCCTCTGAAGGCAGCGTAAGGAAGGCTGTCTTTCCGAAAGTAGGCACCAAAGGCTCGCAAAAACCGCCCACACGGTATTCATACGTATACCCGGGGCGCACACCAGATAACAGGGCAGACGGAAAAGTACTCCTCACTTCAGCCCAGGTTTCAGCTCCTTTCACACGGTAAGCCACCGTATAATCAATGTGTTCCGGTGCACTCTCCCATTCCACGTGAATATATCCCCGTTCGGCCGTAGCTTTTACCTGTACCGGTTCGGGACAATAACGGGCGATACGGAAAGAACGGATCATGCTCAGCCCCTCGTTCTCAAAAATACTCACATCATCCGCTCCGTCTTTGGCCACAACACGCACAGCCCAGGCATAACGGCGGCCAGGCTCCAGCGCCGGTGCTAAAGTACCGTAGAGATAGCTTGTGGAAGTGATTCGTTCGCGAAATATTTCAGGTGACCAGGCAAAGGCCGATTCGGGAGCCAGACCGTTATCCCAAAGTTCCTTGATGATCAACTCGTATTCTACACGAGCCACCCCCGAATGTTGCGGAGTCCATTGGAACAACAGATTCAATGGCTCACGCCAGGGAATAACTTCATCCTGAAAAGGCAGGCTCAACAACGGAGGTTTCTGCAAAGCAAGCCAGGCCGTTCCGATGGCCCGCTGCGACAGCACTTTTGAAGTGCCGTACTCCAAAACTTCTATGCCGAATTCGATCATGCCTTCCGGAAGGCGCCCACCTTTCAGATACGAATCTCCTCCCAATCCCTGCGCTAACAAATTACGGGTATCAAAATAAGGCATCAGATCATCCACCGTCAGCTTATAGGGCACATTGGGTTCGAGCGTTATCGGGGAAACCGAAGCATAAGGACGGGTCTGTATCGAAAAACCATTACCCTTTATGCTCAGGCGCAGGCGAACCGGCATCGACGGATACTGAACGTCACGATTCAGCAACGTCACGATCAGCCGCTCTTTACTACCCGATACATAGTCGCTCAGGTAGAGGCTATAAGGCGCAACAACGTTCACATTCGCCTGAACCGGATAAATATGCCCCTGACCGTAAACGGCAAAAAACAAAAACAGAGTACTACAAAATAACAGGATTTTTTTCATAAGTATGCCACCCTAATTAATCGGTATATTTTATACATTTCAACAATCTTTATCCGAAACAGATCACACAAACACAGCGTAAAACACGGTTAAACAAATCCGTATACTCATTCGACAGCCACTTTCACAGCTTCCCGTTCGGGACCGAAAATGAGATGAAGGATATAGATTCCCGGCGGGAGAGATTCATTAAAACTGAGCTCATAACTTTCATCTCCCCGGCATTTCGATTCACGGAGCAGGACACCGGTCAGCGCATAAAGCCGCAACAAACCGTCCGATTTCCGGTTCAGCTTGACCCGGACCCGGAAATGCCCGTTGCTGGGATTCGGCCACACCAACACATCACGGATCACACGTTCAGGCCCCCGGGTAACAGGCTGACCTGAGCCTTCCGTAACGACCGACACATTTTTGTAAAGAAATTCCTCACACTTTCCCTCTACAGAACGGAGTCCGATCGTATATTCCCCGGGCCGGTCAAAAATCAGTTCGGCCATATCCCGGTCATCACTGACAATTGTTATTGTTCCGGTCTCCGGAAAAATCCATTCGCAATATTCCGGCATTGGCAGACACGTATTGACCACTTTCAGGATATCTTCCGCCTCAATCTCCGAAGCCATCGCAAAATTGGCGTCAATTTCGGCATCACTTTTACCGATTGTAACTTCTCCGTTTCCCCGGCAGCCTTTTTTCGTCACGACCTCCAACCGATACGTACCCGCTTCGGTCACCCGGATAACAGGCTGTGAACTAAATGCCTCGTTATCTTTCAGCCACTTGTACCCCGTAATACGTTCCACATTCAAAGGCCTTAATTCCACTTCCTGTTCCCGGCATAAAGTACGCTCGGGTCCTAAACTGACATTAACCTGTTCCGGTTCAAACAGTTCAAACACGCCTTGCCACAAACACCCGTTAGCATCGGCCACATCCACCGGATAGCTGCCGGCCGGCAAATCCTCCCGCTTCGTCCTGCTATTCCCATCGGCCCAGGTGATTCTGTATTTTCCCGTTCCGCCCGATATTTGCAATACGACACTCCCTTTGCCACCGTTACAAACAGGATCGGTGACTTTACTGCTGACCTCTAAAGCATCCGGAGAAACAACCGTACCCATTGCCTCGGTACGGCATCCGTGGGCATCCTTGACAGCCACCAGATAACGGCCTTCGGAAAGGCTATCAATCTCTCCCGTCCTTGCCCCGTTCGTCCAGATATATTCATACGGCAAAGTCCCGCCATTCACTACGGCCCCGGCCTTCCCATCGGTATCTCCTTTACAAAGCAAGGCCGAAACGGTCACGGCGGCCTGCAGAAGTTCCGGCTGAACGAGGCGGTATACCTCCGACCAGGCTGTAATCCCGTTGCCGTCCGTCACTTTCACCTTATACTCTCCGGCAGGAAGCTGCTCACAATTTATACCCGAAACGATAAAATCAGCATGACGCCCGGACAAACGATACCAATCATACCGGTAGTTACCGACACCACCACAGGCGGTAGCCCGCAATATACCATCCGGCACCCCGTAACAGGAAATAATCCGGACACAGGAAACAGTTACTTCGAGTAAAGACGGCTCAGTAACGGTAGCTGAAATGCTCTTATTACACTGGTGGCTATCGGTTACCGTTACCGTATAATTACCGGCAGGAATACCTTCCAATGTATCCCGGTCGTTTTCCCAACCGTGCCATTCATAACGATAGGGTTGTGTACCACCGACGGGTGTTACCCAAATCATCCCGTCATCCCGCTGCCATCCGAGCGGCTGTCTGTAATCCATACTGAGCAGCAATTCATCCGGAGAATTAATTTTCACTTTTTTAGTAACGAAACATCCCCGTTTATCTGTTAGTTTTACTTCATAACGCCCCTCTTCCAGGTGCTCGATCCGGGTATCCGCCGAGCCATCGAACCAATCTAAGCGATAAGGCGCTTCACCCCCTAAGGGGATGGCCTGAATCCAACCTTTCCGATCGTATTTACAAGGTAAATGACCTATTTCAAATTCCAGACGCAAGGAATCGGGCGAATAAATCGTATAATCAGCCGACCATCCCAGATTACCCACGCTATCGAATGCCGCCACACGGTAAGTACCGACACCGACGGATTTCAATAAGGAATCCGTTTCTGTAAACCCTGTCAAAAGATCTTCTTCTACAAAATACCATTCGAAACGGTAAGGTCGTCCGGCACCGCCTTTCACATGGGCAGTCAGCTCTGCATTGGTCTGCCCCGAACAGATGATCACTCCGCTCTCTTCCAATTCTATGGTTATTGGATTATACATCCGGACGGAATCGACAACCTGACAGCCATGAGCATCCGTTACGACAACATGAAGCGGATCTGCCATTGCCGACAAACCGGTCAGCGGATTAGCGACTGAATGATTGTAATCCCAGGCATAACGATAAGGCTTTGTACCACCTTCCGGGCTGACCGCTACCATTCCATCGTCACCGCCATATACGGAGGGAAAATCTACCTTATGCCTCACGATCAGGCTGTCCGGCTCCGTCAGGGTATCGGTTGCCGAAACGACACATCCGCGCCGGTCGGTAACCACTGCTTTATAAACGCCGTCTTCAAGACCGGCCCGCAAAGCAGCATCCTCCCGGTCAATATCTTCCCAGTAATAGCGGTAAGGGGTAGTACCACCATCCGCCAAAGCCTCCGTCCACCCATTGGCATCATGCTTACAAAGCGGGAAATGATGACGGAATTGTAATTGCAAAGAATCCGGATGACGGAAAACAAATACATCCGATACCGCCAGGCTATCGCTACGATCCCGGACACTCACCCGATATTCTCCATCCGCAACCCCGTATAAGATACTATCGTTTGCTCCGGTTTTCCTGAAATGACCTTCACGGTCTTTTTTAAACCATTCGAAATCATGAGGGGCTCCCACACCTCCGGCAAACACCGCAGCCAGACGACCATCCAAACGGCCGTAACAACTGATCGAATCACGTACCTGAATTTCCACGATAAGCGGATTGTACATCCGGGGCGTATCGCTCACAGTACAACCGTGAGCATCGGTTACCGTAACTTCATAAGGCGTATCACTGGCAGCCAATCCCGCCAGTGGATTATCCGTTGAATGATTATATGTCCATTCATACCGGTAAGGTTCGGTTCCGCCTTTCGGAAATAAGCGGATCGTTCCGTCCGTCCCGTTAAAAACAGACGGAAACCGGACTTCGTGGGTGACCAGAAGACTATCCGGCTCTGTCAGGGTGTCCCGTCCGGTGAGCTGACAGCCGTGTGAATCGGTAACTGTTACCTTATAAAAACCACAGGCCAGATTACTGCGGTTAAAAGCATCAAAATCCGTCTTATCTTCCCACAGGTAATGATAAGGTTCGGTTCCACCTTCAACCAAAGCATTTATCCAGCCATTCCGGTCGTCTTTACACAACGGATCAAGATGCCCGAATTTCAATCGGAGCGAGTCGGGTTGCCTGAATATAAATTCCTGCGAAACGGCTTGATTATGTTCGGAGTCCCGAACTTCCACCCGATAAATCCCATCTCCCAAAGGTTCTGAAACAGACTCTTCTCCGGCTATTTCCCGGAATCCGTCATTTTCCCTTTTATACCATTTATAAAAATAAATGCTGCTGACACCGCCTTCGGCCAGGGCTTCCAAACGCCCGTCTGTCCGGCCGTAACAAGACACCGGTTGTTTTTCCCGAATGCCGACCATAAGCGGATACAATATCCGGGGATTGAGTTCTATTTCACACTGATGAGCATCTTTCACCACCACCCGGTAAGGCACACTATCGGCAGGCAAGTCTGTCAAAGGATTGGAAACGGAATTCCGGTAATCCCAGAAATACCGGTATGAACCGTCCGTATAGGGAGTTCCGCCCGCCGGGAAAACAGTTATTTTTCCATCAGAAACCGTCGGGCCGGAAGGGATATCCACCGTAAATACAGCCGTTAAAAAATCAGGTTCTGTGAGCACCCAATCCGTCGTTACCGAATTATTTTCACTATCGGTAACTTTAACCCGATAGGTTCCAGCCTCTAGCGGGGCTGAAATTTTTCCGTTCCCTTCTATTTCCTGAAAACCACCGTTCCCGGATTTAAACCACTGATAGCGGTAGTAGCGGCTGACACCGCCTTCCGGCATTGCTTCCAATAAGCCGTCACGATCTCCCTTACAGGAAATCACTTTTTTCACAACAAGCTTTACTCCCAATGGATAAATTACACGCGGTTCCAGTTCTATCCGGCAATCATGGGCATCCTTTACCACCACCCGGTAAGGCACACTATCCGCAGGAATGCCCGTCAAAGGGTTGGAAACGGCATTCCGGTAATCCCAACGGTAATAATAGCCCGGTGTACCTCCCGAAGGAGAAACAGCAATGCGACCATCCGAGCCGGCAGCAGAAGAGGGTAACGTAATCTGAGCCGTAGCCTGTAATAAGGGGGGCTCTGTAATCGTAATTTCTGCCGTAGCAGTGTTATTTTCAGAATCCGTTACCTTTACCTGATATCTTCCGCTACCAACACCCTGTGATATTTTCCCATTCCCCGAAATAAGAGAAAAAGCACCGTTTGACCACTGATACCACTGATAACGGTAATACCGGCTGACACCGCCTTCCGGCATCGCTTCCAATAAACCGTCCCTATCTCCCTTGCAGGAAATCACTTTTTTCACGACAAGCCTGACTCCCAAAGGATAAATTACACGCGGATTCAACTCTGTCCGGCAATCATGGGCATCTTTTACCACCACCCGGTAAGGCACACTATCCGCAGGAATACCCGTCAAAGGATTGGAAACAGAATTCCGGTAATCCCAACGGTAATGATATCCCGGTGTCCCCCCTGAAGGAGAGACCGTAATTTTTCCGTCCGAAGCATTAGCCGACGCAGGCAAAACCACCTGGGCGGTTGCAGTCAGACGGGCAGGCTGCCCGATTGTAACATTGTTTTCTGCGCGGCAATCCTTACGGTCTTTGACTTTTACCACATAGTTCTGTGCTTCTCCATAGATAACGGAACTTGTGCCCGGATTACCCGGCCATGTGTATGTATAGCCCCCGTTCCCTCCGGTAACGACAGCCTCTATTCTCCCATCGCTACCGCCATAACAAGCCGGTTCGGCCGTTTTAAAAGCAATCCGGACCGGATCGGGTTGTGTCAGGGTATAATTTGCAGAAACTGCTTTAATATCATTTCTATCGAAAACAAAGGCCCGGTAAACACCCGCATCCAAACCGGACACTTCAGCTGTCGTATAGCGTAATTTAGCCCATGAACCACCGACCGATTTATACCATTCATAACGGTATCCCCCGACTCCTCCCGTGGCTGTCGCCCTCAGTACTCCGTCTAAAAGGCCGTAACAACTGATATCTCCGGTTTTACCGATAGAAATCGACAAAAGATCGGGTTGGCGAAGCTCTATATCTACAGTACTCTGGCATCCGGCCAGATTTACTGCCGTAACCGGACTGACTTTATTGTAATTGGCATCTTTAACTGTAATTTTATACCTGCCGTCACCTAAACCGGTCAGTTTACTGCCACTTCCGGACACAGGCTGACCGTTTTTTTGCCAGGAATAAGTAAAACCGCCCGTACCTCCCCTGGCAATGACCTCGATAGCTCCATCCGTCAATCCGTATCCCCGGGGATCGGTTTTGGATAATTCCTGAAGACTTACGCCCGTTGCCGGTTGTGTTATATTTACCTTCCAGGCAGCATCCGTCATCCGGCAATCATTGGCATCCCTCAATTCTACGGTATAATTGGCAGCAGCAAGCCCGGGAACAACAGAAACAGCATCCCGTGTCACAGGATAGGATGCCGTAGTCGTATACCACGCCCTGATATCTCCCGTCCCACCCGTCGGTGTAAAAGTTATCGTTCCGTCGCTTCCGCCTTTACAATGAACATCCGTCTTATTTAAACCGGATAATGATAATTTCGGAGGATCGGAAACGGTGAACTGCGCTTTATGTCTGTATTCATCACCAATATAACTCGGTATTGTCGAATTCAGAACATAACCGTTGGTATATTTCACTTCGTACCGACCGGCACTCAATCCCGTAAAAATCACGAAATTTTCCTCATTCCTCAGAGTAATAGACGGCTTATATCCCAAAGGATCATCCAGATTAGTCAACGTCAATTGTTCCGCCTCATCGGGAAATAATTTCCGATAAAAAGGAATTTTTACCTGACCGTCTTTTCCTCCGGCACATTTCGGTGGGGTTACCTGAATTGAATAAGCACTTATTGTCGGAGCCTCTATTTTCAAATCTAAAACAAGCGTACCGGCATATTTGGAATTATCTTTTTCATTACCGGTAAGACAGGGATTACCTGCCCTGACCGTCATCTTTCTTTTCTGTTTCACATTATCAAGAAAATCAGACGTACTGTTTCCACCTACCCTATAATAATTGACATCAACCTCCACGCTAGCTCCCAATCTGTCCCATTTATTTTCAGTCAATTGATAACTATAATACCAATCCCACCGATACAAAAAGTCATCTGAAAAATCCGTTTTTATACGCACATAATTTTCATTCGTTAAAGTATGATCAGCAGGATAAGAAGACAAAACCGGATTTACAGGAACTCTTTTTATAATCAATTTAGCGTTATACCCAAATAAAACAGGTGTTTGTTTTTGGAAATCGTCGGGAGCAACGGTTTCCGAACAGCCCCCGAATAATGCCCAGTTATCCATACTAACTGTCAACGTTCCTTCCCGCTTATCGTCAGCAGATCTGTTACGGGATACCGTTTTAAAGTTAATCAGCTTTTTTCCATTCGTTACAAGTCTGTAATTTAACTTCCGGGGAACCGTCGTTGAAGTACTATTCAAATTTACATTACCTTGAAAAACCCACATGGATTCACCCTCAAATTGTACATATAAAGAAAATTTATTGTCCTTATGATAGGACATAGGCTTAGGTGCCAATATTTCAAAATCAAACCAAATCTCATAATTCAGGCTATTTGCGGCCAAAGGTGTGGCCGATTGCGTATTCGCTTCTACGGGATTTTTCAAATCGGGACTATTCTCCGTAATTATTTCATCCGTCAGACAGACAGCAAGGCTATCCGAAGATTGGGCATACAACCTGCCGATATTTACCTGAAATACGATTATAAACCATATCCCCAAACTTATCCAGGAATAAACGAACTTTTTCATAATCCTTTAATTATTATTTCACGAATCCGGGAATTTCCTCCGTTTTCAAATAATGCACGTATCATATAACGATACTGCATACTTACTGCAACATCCTCATCCAACAATTCCCGCTGCCATCCGGCTACAACCTTCCATAGCGTATAAGGTGCATCCCCTTCGCTTTTGTATATTTCATAATTCTTTACTTCTTTCAAATCCGATTTCCACACCAGTTTTATCAGTAAATTTTTTTTGTCAACAACGGCATCCAAACGGGTAATACCTTCTTTTTTCTTCAAAGCTCCCGGGACAACCAGGTTCAGGGCCGGCGTCGGCAGGGACACCAAACCGCTCTTATCGACGGCAAAAATCGTATAGGCATATTTTTTACCGGGCTGTACCGACGTATCCCTATACCTGTCAGTCTGGTTTCCAGGCAGTATAATCACCCATCGGGCAGTATCCCCCGTTTCTTTTTCCTTACGGTACAACCGGTGTTCCCTTACATCTTCCGACGGACTGCAAATCCATTTGAGTTCGACACCTTCTGTTCCGATATGATAATCTGAAAAAACGGGAGATACCGGAGGTATAAAATCCGGTTTAACCAAATCCAGTCTTTCCGAAAAATCAGACTGGTTATAACGCTGATCAACAGCAACCAGATAATAATAAACCACAGGATTCAGGTTCCAGTTATCCACGGTATCTATATAACAGGTATCCGTTACCGGATATTTTACGACCGGAACAGCTTCCTCCGTTCCGGTAAATGCCCGGTAGACCAAATAACCCAATAAATCGGATTCAGTATTTGGATTCCAGGACAACTTTACTATTCCCAGGCTATCTATTTTCCCCTGCAACCCTAAAGGGACAGCAGGCGGAACAGTATCCAGGGGCTGAATTAATACAGGATAGGAAGAACGGGATTCTCCTTCCAGTGCCACAGCTTTGATCACGAAATAACTACCGGAATTGAGTTTATCGTATTTTAATGACCGCTGCGACGGGGAAATATCATCCGCCACCGTTCGATAAATACCATTGGCCTTGTCCGACATTCTCAACTGAAATCCTTCTATAAAACTTTCTCCCTCATTTTCAAACTGCCATTCCATTTCCAATTCACCCTTATCATTCACTATGGATTTGCGGATAACAGGGACATAAGGCAGCATATTCACCCCTTTTCCCGATAAAGTATCGGACACCGGACCAAGCTCTCCGAATGTGGAAATTCCCCTGATCCGGTAATAAAATGTAGTATGGTTATCTGAAAGCGAGTCTACATAAAACAAACGCTGATCCCCTTCTTTTTGTCTTTCATCTATACTCGATACCGGCCGGCCTTCAATTCTGGTAAATTTTTTTCCGTCGACAGACTTTTCAATATAATAAGAGTTATATACATCAGCCAGGTTTGAATAATTCCAAGCCAGCATGACACATTTGTTATTCCACACGGCTGCCAATTCCTGAGGACGCGGGAGAGGCCGGTATTCATCCAATCCGGTAAAGGCCGACCCCAGGCGGATTTGACAACTATCCTCATAGGTTGCCGGAACAATACGGTACAGATAACGTTCACCTTTTTTCACATCAGTATCTTTATATCCCCACCCCGCCAGGCAAGCTATATCAAAGTTCTGATCCGCGGCATACAACGAGAATGTAAATCGCTGGTCGAGTTCCTGGGCCATATTAATCATACGGGCAAATCCCTGTGAATCCTCACCGGTCAACTGAAAGTCTTCCCCATAAAGTGCCTGAGCTATAATCCCCGCATTATCGTCCCTTTCAACATAGGGAATCCATTCCTGCAAGGGCAAAGCTTTCAATACTTCTACCAATACCTTTTTCTCCGGAACAACCAGCACCTCCTTTCCCCTGCTTACCGTATATCTCTCGATCCGGAAACCGGACCGGTTGGTTTTTTTCCAGGCATACGGCGTATCGGCCCCCCAACGCAATAAGACGGCATCCTGCTGTACACTATAGCGTACCCTGATACTGGCCGAATCCTGTGCCACCGCACACATATCCGCTCCTATAAGCAATAATAACCCGATAATTATATTTTTCATTTTTTAAAATGTATATTCATATTCAAACAACCGGCTGCTTCCGGCCTGTCCGTCAGGCTGGATAAATCTGAAATTAACCCGGTATTTCCCGGACTCGAACGGCGGTATATTGTTATTGATAAAATCTGCGTATTTCAACAGTTCCGGTTTACCTATATACCTGTTTACCAACTGATCCCGCAGATCATAATAATCCCTGTTGTAAGCACGGAAAAGATTATAAGTATAAGGGAAATACTCACGCAGGCGGTGGTGAGCGGGATCACTTTCCAATAATGTAAGATAAACTGAATTCACCGGTATGGCTCCGGCAGGCGGAACTCCCCATTTTTCCGTATCTCTGTACCTGATGCGAATACTACCGGCCAGTGGATAATTTTTATATACCAACGGGTAAATCCATTGCTTATAAAAAGCATCGTCGAGTGTAGCCCAGGGTTTTACCAAAGGTTTGTTGCCGCTATATGCCGTACCGACAAGATCAACGGCATCAAAAGGCTCACTGTCATTCAGAATATATTCCAGATACACATAACCGGCCTCCGCATAAAACGAATGCATCCTTTTGTTTATACCTGCAATTTTTTCCCGTAAAGTAGCGTAACGACTTGTCCCGAAGGCATATTCCAGGATTATTTTTCCGTTCGCGGTCTGGGTCACCGCATTCGCTTTTGCACTTCTTATCGTAACATCATCATCACCCGAACCACCGATCGTCAACCGTTCCTCCCGGATATCAGCCGTTCCCCCCGTTCCTTTTTTCGGCAGGGTAACAATACCGAGAGAATAAGTACTTGCCTTAGAAAGTCCCGGCATCTGATAAACCAGACAGTTTATGCCGGCATCGTAACGGAAAGAAGTATTTATGCTTTGTCCGTTCTCATCAGTAATGTGAATTTCATGTTTGAAATCAGCAGAGAACAAATAAGGTTGTCCCCTCTTGAGTTGAACATACCCCCGGGTGCCTTCACCGGACAAATAATACCTTTGATCTATCACCGGATAACAATATTCAATATTCTGTAACGGTATATTATCAGGTGCAGTACCCGTCGTAAAGCCGATTTCCATTTTTTCCCGTGCCTTCTGCCCTCCTGTGTACACCACCTCCCAACGATTATTCCGGTATTCTTCAAATCCGACTTCGACGTTCACCTTCAACAACTTCTGCGGAGGTAATATATCATGCGAATAAAAGGTCACCAGATTACGCGACGTATTCCATTCCAATTTACCCGGTATTTCCTTACCTTCCTCGGAAACGATAAATTTATCCAGTATGAATCTGTAATTTTTAATCTCACCGTTATTATCTTCCATTAAAAAAGACTTATTCATCGGCATATTGAAGGCAACCTGCGGAGCAGCAAAAACATCCACATCCGTTTCTTCTGCAACCGGCTTTATATCATTGATGATAGGTACACCGATAGGACTGCCTCCCGGCAAGACAAGCTCACACTCTTCTCCCAATTTGATCTTAAGGCGCATATTTCCGCGGATCAAACCGCCTAATATATCGATCTTCATCCCCAGATACCCTACGAACCAGGTCGGATTGGGCAGCTTAGCCTGAAATAAGGTCGCTGCTCCGGCCTTAATGATGGGTATTTTTTTCCTGATAAACAAAAGCTTCAAACTGACACCGGCTTCTCCCTGCAAGTAAGCATACGCCTGTCCGTTTGCATACCACCCATCGATTCCTACCGGACCACGCCGCCCATTACACTCAGCCTGTCCGTAATCCTTCAACATAATATCAAAACCGAGTCCCGCCTGGAAATTCGCATATAAAATCAGAAAAGTAATATCCCCGGTTGCCACACTGACATCCGCGCCGAAAGCAAAACCGCCGCCTGCCTCCAATGCATTCATATCCCGCATATAATCGAGTTGTCTCAACTCGACACCCAAAATATCGGCCACCTGCTGAGGCGGTGGCGGTGAACCTTCCAAATGAGAACCGGTCATAAAATAAGCGCCCGATTTTATTTTTATCAGATTCAGCAAATTCATTTCTATACCTAACCGGTTGGAAGGAGTTCCCATATGAAAATACCAATTTCCTTTTTCTATATGCAACACTGAATGTCCGGCATTATTATTTTGCCCCCGCCCCTTTATCAAACCGGCCAATACATTGACATACAAATCAAAAGTTGCATGTAAACATTTCTGATTAAAGTCGTATTGAATCCCCATGGCAGCCAGGAACCCGCTTTTCCCCAAACTCTCCTTATCCGAATATATATCCAATGCGGCATCGGCCGGTTGATATAATTTATATTTCTGTAATTTATTCAAGCCGGAACTAATCCCCGGATGTGATGCCAAATAATTGTTTTCAACCGCTGCCAGCGCTGTCAATTTATTTTTTACCGCACTTTGAATATTATCCATACCGGGGATTTTTCCCAGAACTTTCACTTGTCCGAAAAAACCGATATAAGCCAATCCTCCCTTATCGTTAAAAGCTATTTCAAAGTCGGCTTCCCCGCTGACCACATCCGGATTTCCGATATTAAACATAACGGCAGCTTTAAACCCGAATCCACGCTTTTCATCCGGAACATACACCGTGCCTGTAGGCAATGCCGATTCCCCCATTCCCCGTTGTGCCATTTTATAATAAGCCCCGCCGCCGATCCCGCTCAAATTGAATGCAGGAGGAAAAACCGTAATGCCGCTCTTCCCGAACATCACACTCCCGTCCACCAGCCAATAGCGGAAATCTTTTTTACCAAACATAGCCCGGGCCTTCATCCCGACACCTTCCAGGCAAGTCAGCTCCAAATCCATATTTCCGGCAAATCCATCCCCATATAGCGGATCATTATTCAACAGAGTCAGGCTTCCCCTGACGGCAAATACTCCGGCAAAAGAGGTATTAACCTGTATCGCCGATATATTCAGATGATCATATTCCCAACTCTGTAAACCGCGGTCCTGTTTCATCTTACCTACAATTCCCAGGCGGGTATCCCCGGCAATGGAAAAAGGAGAAGCTCCTAAAGCCAGTTTTGCATCAAATCCTAATTCTGCTGTTAAGCCAGCCGTTTTTAATTCTATCCTGCCTACCGATAAAGGAAATCCTTTTACAGAAAAATCACCGTCATATCCCAGATATTGCACCATAAAATAGGGGGATTCGGTTTTCAAATGCATTTGTTGAAATTTAATACCTTTCAACTCCGCCACTGTCACATCCCCCTCTCCTCCCTGCATCCCTGCTTTTATCATGAGAGAACCGCTCAACATCGCCTCCGGACGGAAACGTCCGTCTTTTACTTTCATCTCCACATACGAATTCGGTAACAACTCCGCCTCAGCAGCCCATATACTGAATTTCATCGTTTCAGACTTCGATATCCGAAGCATATATTCGTTATCCGGTGAAATATAAGCATCGTAATTCAAAGGGGACTTTTCAGCCACAGGTAAACCGATCTGTCCTCCAAACCCGGCACCATTCAAATGATTTGCGATCAATTCTATTGAAAATCTTTCCACAGAAAAAGGCCATCCCCCCGCAGTCCCGTTATCAAAAGCCAAAACGTTCTGTGCCTCAAAAATCCCCGATATCCCATTATTATCAAAAAGCATGTGGTGGGAAATAAAACTCACTCTTTTACTTGTATCCCGACGGGAAGTAAATTGCCGGGGTAATGTTATACTCAATTCATTGATATAAACCCCCTTCCACAAATTTTCATTACCGGGAATCATATATTGCTCCTGATACCCGTAAGGATAACTGATATTATCGGCATTCCGGGTATCACTAAAATCAAAGATTGCATCCCGGGCCTGAAACATAAACCCATTCAAACCGATGATCTCGAACCGGGGCAATGATAAAGATACGACCATATCATTCCAATCCTGAACAATCGTAGAAAAAGAAGCCATTACTTTCGAATCCAATGCATTGCAATTACCATTTTCATCTACTTTACGGACTAATTTATCTGAAAGAATTAAATCTGCAGTAAGGCCAAGTTCTTTAAATCCCTGGCAATCGATAGACATATAAGTTTGTTGATCCCCTATACCGGACAAAAGATTAAACCCGCCTTTCAGCACCAGAGAAGCAGCTCCGTTATTAATCGGGATGGTAATATCCCCAAGCAATACCAACCGGGCATCCCCGACAATATCCCCTTCGTTCGATAATTTGATCCCCTGAGCACCGAAAAACAGTATCTTATCGCCTTCTTCACCTTGCGGAATAATTGCTCTTCCCCATATAGCCAGTTCTGCGTACTCCTGAAAAAACTGGATACTACTGATAGCCAAAGCGTAGTTGACATTACTGACCGTTCTTTTCATTCCAACCGGAAACACATTCATGTCTGCCAGAGAAAGACTTTCCACAAAATTATCCATCTGATCGAGCCGGGCAAATACCTCTACAGCCTGCTTACGTATCCCGTCCATATCTTCTTTTGCAGCATATACCTGAGTACTACTCCAATAAAGAATCAAACAGCATAAAAAAAAGAACCTGCAAAAACTGCCTTTATTTTTCATAATCGGTCGGTTTTAAAAACTATATGCATAATTAAGTGTAGTCGTAAAATCCGATGCTACCGGCTTCACCGGGACATCCCGGTTCTGGTATACCACAGATATATTAGCCGTATGATGTTTAAAAAAACGCATAACGACATTTCCCCTTGCGTTGAATACACTCCCTGTCCGTATCCCGCTATTGGAAGAAACATTATAAGAAGACGACACCCCTACCGTCATCTTATTCTTTAAAAATTTAGAGGAGGCTCCCAGATTAGGCCCCCACGTAATCATTTCCATACCGGCCATCTTATTGTATGTCAAATTTCCGGATGCCGTCAACTGTATGGCTGACGGAACAAATAGCAAAGCATAAGAAGCCGCCAGATTATAAAACCGGGATGCACTCCCCGGTGCAATAATCCCTCCCCGCTTGTCTGCTGCCTCCTGAAAACTCAGATTAAAATTCAGATTATGGCTTCTGACTTCCTCCACAGCCCAATTATATCCGATATTAATATTCACATTTTGGGACAACTGCGTAAAATCAAGGGTATCCTGATTTTCATATTTATTGGTTGCATTGATATAATCAAACTGTGATCTGATATTGGTATAACTCTGAAAACTGGAATACGATACGGAGCAATTCAATTTATCCGTCGGCACGATATTCAGATTTGCCGCTATTACCCAACGGTTTGTTTGTTCTGTCTTATTGCGGTTCAGATTATCATGCTGCATCCCAACATTCATCGAAAAATTGATTTTATCTTTCCAAAATGGCCGGGCATAATTAAAAGTAAAATTTTCAAAATCATTCGTAAAATAATACCCTCCCAAAGTCCGGTAATCCGGATCTATACGTTCGTATCCCAAACCGATGGAATTCTTTTTAAGCAGATAATTTACACCGGCTTTCAGAGCATGGTATTGAACGGTCGACGTGTTACGGGTAAGTAGCCAGATTCCCAAATCTGTTTTAACGGAAGGCAAACGCATATCCCGGGTAAGACTACTGAAACCATACTCTACATTTACCGTCAGGTTATCCAATAATTTGAGGGTTACTTCACCACTGAGGGCCAGGTTGCTTTGAGGATATATCTGCAAACTGTCCGGCTTCCATTTTAAAGATTCCGGATCATCGTGAGCATGTAACATACTGATTCCCAATAAATATTTTTCTTTCTCATAATTCAGTTTCACACCATAACCCATTCTTTTATAAGCTACAATTCCTCCAAAATTCAATGAATCATATTCGGTCTTTTTCAATAAACGCCCAAACATAAACTGAGCTTTTAACGGAAAGTTTTCCGGTTTCAATTCCAAACCGGCACCGGTAAATTGATGCCCGCTCAGTGTATAGGGAGAGAAACTCATCGATACATCTCCGATATGGGCTGTAACCCATTTATAAGACGGATGTATACTCAAACGATTCGGTAAAGTAGGATAATTATATCCATTTCCCAGATTATTGAAATTACAGGAAAAAGGTAGATTTACCTGATCGTAAATACTGATATTGACATTCCCGGAAATGACCCACATAAAAGGCTGACGACTGGAATTATCACCCGTGTAAAACACTCCGTTAGCTGCCAATCCTCCGTTAATCCGAAACAGATTTTTTTTACTGAATTGTTCTTTCAGATTATCCAAACGTACTTGTTGGGCACATACCGGTAAAGTGCTGGACATCGATACACCGAATAAGCAATAAATAAATAATTGTTTCAAGCCACGCACTTTATCCATATAAACGATATCAATTTCCGGTTCTTTCTTTCTGTATTTTCACATCTGCAAGAATATATGAATTACTTCCTGCCTGTACGAATTGCTTTATCTTAATAACTCCTTTGCGGTAATCACCGGTTTCAAACAACACCAAATGCGGAACATCATTTCCTGTAAAATAAGAGTTAAGATCTTTATCACAGTTTTCCCTAATCAGAAGCCGTTTTAACAACTCATCATTTTCCATAACATCAAACTGACCGGCTGTAAGCGCATCCGGGTTATTGATAAACCAGGAATGAGCGGCACCGGGTATATCCGGCAAGGCTTTTAATCCGACCAAATCAGGCGAGAGAAAACAACATTGGTCGAAATCGGCCAACCCCCAAAACACAAAATCAATCGTCGGTCCGGTCACCGGAGTCAATTCTTTCATTTTCAAAACAGACCTTGTTTCCGAAGAAAAATATCCACCCACCGTATTCAACGCTGTCGTAATTCCGAATTTCAGATCCTGTATTATATACAAATTCGAATTTTCCAACACCTTTATCTCTTTGCTGACACTTTTCGTTTCTTTTCCATTCGCTGCTTTAAGCTCAACACGATATTCCCCCGGTTTGTCGAAATAAATCCGGGTATCGGCCAGGGTATCATTTTCTATTCTTCCCCCTTCCGCCTTCCATAGATATGATAAAACACCGGTACAACGAGCCGCCAATTCAATAACCAACGGAGCTTCCATATCATAATCATCTTTCCCCGGCCACCACTCGAAATCCACTGCCAAAGCAGGAAGTACCCGAATCGTATCGGTAAACTCCGCCCTCTCTCTTGTATTGAACACTTGTAAATGAACCGGATGCAATCCAGGCTCCGTGAAAACAATAACCGGAGGATTTTTTCCTTCGTAAGTTTCAGGTTGCCCGCCGATAAACTCCCAACGATACCGGGTGCCACCGTAACTGCAATTTATCAGTGTAACTTCCACCGGTGAGAAATTGTTTATAGCCACCGTATAAGTGAAACCAGCCCCAATAGCAGAATCGAGACTTACGGTCAATTCTTTTACTTTACGTTCAGTGGTGTTCCAGGCTTCCAGACGGATGGTATATGTTCCCGGTTCCTTATAAACAACTTCTTCCGGATTTACTTTATTGGATTTCAAAGGATCACCACCTTCGAATGTCCATTCATATAAATCCGCACCTGTCGATTTATTCATCAAATGAACAGTTACAGGTACAGAATAATCATTACCGGTAATCTCTACATCGAAATCCGCATTGATTCTCACAGGTGTTTCCTGATAACAGGCATATAAAAGCAGCCATATAACTGCCTTAAAAAGGTTCCTCCCCAATTTATTCATCAACTATCATTACAAAGATTAACACACTCCTGCGCCACGCCGACAAGTTTATCAGAATTTACAGTCACGCTTCTCCGGCCACACCCGGAGACACCACTCCCCTACAAACACGTCATTAAACCTTCTGTAAAAACACGACACAAACAATCAACATTCCGAGTCAAAAATACATTAATATATTTTAACATCAAAATTGTTTTCATATTATTTAAACTTACTATAAGTTTACGGCTGCTTTATTATATTCCAATAATTAAAATTCACAACAGAAATACCATTAAAATATACATAATATTGAAACAAAACAATGATTATCAGACATTTGAATCAGAACTGTTATTCAAACATAAAATAATACTTTTGAACGACCTTATTTTGAGATAAAGGGATCGAAGGTTCATAGAAATTGTAAATTTTAGATTGCAAATTGTAAATTATTGGGCAAATTGATTCGTCATCAGATTTTTTTAATCTAAAATCGCCAATTTAAAATCTGCAATTAAAACGTTCGTTTTAGGCAGTACGTCTCTTCTGCTGAATAATTTCACTCCCCAATGTATCGATCCCTGAATACATATCAACAATACAGCAACAATTAAAATCAAACAGAATCCGCACAGTATATGTATTTCACAAAACGATAATGTCAGCAAAAACCGGGATAGACAGTCGCCGAACCGGATAGGGGGTGTATAACGGAAATTATATAAAACAAAAAAAGCAGTCACAACTTTCGTTGCAACTGCTTTTAAAATTGGTAGCGAGAGGCGGGCTTGAACCGCCGACCTCATGATTATGAATCATGCGCTCTAACCAGCTGAGCTACCTCGCCATAAAAAGAGTCTCATTTCTGAGACTCTTTCTTTCAAAATTCGGCACCTACCTACTCTCCCACCCTAAGGGCAGTACCATCGGCGTGAAAGGGCTTAACTTCTCTGTTCGGTATGGGAAGAGGTGGATCCCCTTTGCTATAGGCACCTTTTAATGTCTTTATCAGTTCAATATGTTAATCCCTGAAAAGGAATTTGACAAACATCGGGAAATCTACAAAAATATCATCCACATTATAAAGCTTTCAGGTTATTAGTATTGCTCAGCTCTGCCGTCACCGGCCATACACCTGCAACCTATCTACGTTATCGTCTATAACGACCTTTAAAGGATATTTCATCTTGAAGACGGCTTCGCGCTTAGATGCTTTCAGCGCTTATCACGGCCATACTTAGATACTCAGCAGTGCAACTGGCGTCACAACTGATACACCAGAGGTATGTCCAACACGGTCCTCTCGTACTAGTGTCAGGATCTCCTCAAATATCCTACGCCCACAACAGATAGGGACCGAACTGTCTCACGACGTTCTGAACCCAGCTCGCG
>ENA-OPAV01000020-OPAV01000020.1-human-gut-metagenome-genome-assembly--contig:-NODE-20-length-138287-cov-4.461637_pt1 | contig 138287 bp, 126 predicted proteins | sample MGYA00241056_ERZ501428 | MGnify/ENA primary metagenome ERZ501428 (study PRJEB25962, sample SAMEA2042621) | human gut metagenome | biome: human gut; feature: human-associated habitat; material: faeces... | reverse complement strand
CAAACACATAAACAAGTTCTTTTTCTGCCTTCCGATACAAACATCTTTTATGAACAGCAAAATATTTGTTTTTCTTCGATACTTTTACCGTTTTTAGGCTGGTGTTTTTTAACGCCGTCGGCTCAATCCATTTCACGCTCTTTGGTATTGTAATTTTCTTTGTATCCGGCATTACCTGAATCAATGTTTTTTCGGTTTGATTGATAACCATATTACCGGAAAATGTAAGTGTGTCATTTTTTAAATATTTAGTTTCATGTGCAAGCCCCGGCAGCCCATCACAGTAGCCAAAAACATTCGCAGCCTCCACTTTAAATTTTGCCGAAAAATCAATTTTCTTAATATCTTTGCTTCCGAAAAATGTTCCATTTTTCAAACTTGTAAGTTTGTCTGACAAATGAATATATTTTAAGTTTCCCATTGCACCAAAAGTACAAGATCCCATCTCGCGAATTGCATCAGGCATCACAACGGATTTAACATTAAGTATTTCCAAAGTCGGGCGGCTGTCGGCATCGCAATAATCAAACATTGTCACACCAAATAAGTTTTGTGGCCACGCAGCTTCTTCCCCCTGATATAAATCTGCACTATATCCCAATCTCACAACCGGCGCATTTTCAATTTTTTGAGGAATTATGATATCTAGCATTTTCTTTTTGTCCAATAAATCCGCCGTAAAAATCCAGCTCTCTTTTTTGTCCTTTGACAAATACGCATGATATCGTATACTGTTTTGCTCCACAGTATATTCCTTTGTTAAATCCCACCGGTTCAGCGCATCCGTTTCCGCTGCATTTGAAACATTCGACTTTAGACACAGTACCAAAAACAGCAAAAACATCGACACCAAAATCTTTTTCATTTTCATAAAATCACTCTCCTTACTTTCATTTACACGTCCATTAATCATGTACCTTGTACTTATATAACGAATGATAACTGGAAAATGTTGCAAAAGTAAGGAATTTTTTTACGACATTCCCACCAGCAAAACCGCCACCATCGCCCCGGCAAAAGTTGCCACCAATGCACCGGTAAGTGTATAACGCGTTTTGGTCACGCGCGCCGTCATAAAATAAACGCTCATGGTATAGAAAATGGTTTCCGAACAGCTCATAAGAACTGACGCTAATGTACCAAGGTAAGAATCGGTCCCATATGTTTTATATATATCAAGCAAAAGACCGGTTGCCGCCGAGGATGAGAACATTTTCACGATAAAAAGTGGAAGCAGTTCGCCCGGAAAATGAAGGATATTTACAACCGGTGCAAATATACCGGCGAGCCACTCCATAAAACCGGACTGCCGCAAAATTCCTACACCAATCATCAAACCAATTAACGTCGGCAGAATTTTATAGACCGTCAAAAATCCATCTTTGGCTCCCTCAATAAACGAATCAAAAATATCCACTTTTTTGCACATGCCATAGCCGACAAGATAGAGAATCACGAATGGTATCATGCAATCTGAAATATAATAAAGGACTTCCATTTACCGCTCCCCCTTTTTCTTTGATACTTTTCTTGCTATTACAGAAAAAATAACACCGGCTGCCGTCGACACAATTGTAGCCACCAGCCCCATGCCAAGAATGGAAGCAGGCGAGGCAGAACCATACTGGCTTCGATACGCTATAATATTAACCGGAATCAATTGCAGAGAAGAAATATTGATAATCAAAAAAGTACACATATCCGCACTGGCAATGTGGCTTCCATGATTTAATTTTTTCAATTCTTCCATTGCCTTTAAGCCAACCGGCGTAGCCGCCCATCCAAGTCCAAGAACATTACTAATCATATTGGCGGCCATATATTCATTTGCCTTATGCTCTTTTGGCACACCCGGAAATAAAAAGGCAAGAACCGGTCGAAGTGCTTTTGTAAGCGCATCGATAATTCCTGCCTTTTTTGCAATATTCATAAGTCCTGTCCACATGGACATGATGCCAAGCATTGTAATACATAAAGTCACTGCTTCTTTTGACGAATCCAGTGCTGCTGTTCCGATTTCTCCGATTTTGCCGGTTGCCGCCGCAAACAAAATCCCAATGAGAATCATAAATCCCCAAAGTTTATTGAGCATACGCACACGCCTTTTTCTTTTATTGTATGCGGCAGGAAAATAAACATTCCCACAAAATCAAAAATCACTGTTAATGAGTGGGGTTCCAAACACAACTTTTGTAACATCTTCTTTTTCATCATAGGAAAATGCAGCCATCATATTTATGCGTCTGCCATTTACCTTTTTGGAACTTTCAAATCCGCTTGTATAGCCGTATGCGACATAGTAATCCGAACTGCTATCGGAATTGCTGTTCATTACTTCTCCACCGCCAAACTGACGAAAAAGTTTGTCCGCCATTGTTTGCTGCTCCGATGCATTCAGCCTGCCATTTACCACACCTTCCATCACACGATTGTCACTATTTGTATTTCTTGTATCAGCAGCCGCCTCCTGAGTTGATGCTTTCATAATATCACTTTTTGCAAATGCCTGTTCAAACGCAGTCTGTGAAACATACCATCTAGTTAATACAGTCTGCAAAATCACAATAGCCCACAGAACGAATGCCGCAAAAGCCGCTGCAAAAAATTTCTTCTTGCCCAAATAAAATCATCCTTTCCAAAGTCATCCACTTGTGACTTTCTTATAGGATTTCCGATTTTTTGAAAAATATGCAAAAATTTCAGTTGTTTTTTTATCTGTTACAATGTTTTTTAATTGCAATAATCAAGCGGAATCTTTTGCGCATCATGGGCGTTTTCACTCATTGAGCTGCGTAACAGCAGGGGCATTGAAACTACCAATACCTCCTGCTGACGCGCTCAAAACCCACGATTCACAAAAGATTCCGCTTGATTATTACAAACAAAAAAAGATAAGTAACCGTTGATAAAAACAAAATGCCTGACATTCTCGACAACGCTTTTTTCAAAAAATCGTGCTAAGCGTTGTTTTTTAGCTTGTCTTTTTCCCCAAAATATTCCTTTTTTAGGTGGCGTCAAGGTCAAAAACAACTCTTTTACCAATTTATTCCATTCATGGTTGCCCTTTTCCCTCCATGGTTTTACAGATAAGCAACCCTTTCAAGATTTTCAGCCTGTTTGCGTTGCATTGACCAGCTTGCCCGCATAAGGAATTCCTCTTTTGTCAAAACTAATTATGATGTAATGAGAAAAAAGAGACGGTTAATTTCACCATGAGGAATGTTGAACACCGCCGGTGCGCAGAGGGCGTAGTCTGCCCTCGCGCACCGCTGCGTGTGTTCTCTCAGCGGAAGCGATTCCGAATGGGAAATTAACCATCTCTTTTTATTAACTATTACATCATAATTATTTATCACTCGTAGCGGCAAAAAATCACACTTGAATTCTGCCCGCCAAATCCAAACGAATTACTCATTGCCACACGAACCTCTTTTTCAATTGCCTTATGTGGAACATAATTCAAGGATGCACATTTTTCATCCAATTCATCCAAATTTAATGTTGGTGGAACGACGCCGGTGCGAATACACTGGATACATGTAATTGCCTCGGTAATACCGCCGGCACCCATCATATGTCCGGTTGCGCCCTTTGTCGAAGTCACAGCCATTTCGCCGGCATGCTCTGAAAAAAGTTCTGCAATCGCATTCGTTTCAATCGGATCACCCATACCGGTAGAAGTTCCATGTGTATTAATATAATCTACAGATTCTTTTGTGATACCTGCATGCTCAATTGCTTTTTCCATGCAGAATACCGCACCAATTCCTTCCGGATGCGGGCTTGTTACGTGGTAGCCGTCGGTGCAGTTGGAAAATCCTGCGAGTTCCGCATAAATCTTAGCACCGCGTTTTTTCGCATTTTCTTCGGTTTCAATAATCAGTGCGCCACCGCCTTCGCCAATGACAAAACCATCACGGTCTTTATCAAACGGGCGGCTCGCCTGCTGCGGATTCTCGTTATTGGTGGACAACGCATGTGCCGAAGCCAATCCTTGAATAAACAATGGGGATAATGCGGATTCCGTTCCCATCGCAAGAACGGCATCTGCCTGTCCGGACATGATTAACATGCAGGCGGTACTGATTGCGTCACCGCCGGAAGAACATGCTGTGCTCACCGTCAGACTTGGACCACGATAGCCTTTTGCAATTGCCACTTGGGCTGCTGCCTCATTGCCGATAATTTTCGGTACAAAGCGCGGGCTGACTTTTTTATGCTCTCCCTTGCTTAATCCATCCTGCACCTCTGCAATCGGTGAAATACCGCCAAGTGCCGTACCAACGACGATACCCATGCGCTCCGGTACAGTAATTTCCTCTCCGGCATCTGCGATTGCTTCCATTGCTGCTGCGTAACCATACTGCATAAACACGTCCATTTCACGCGTCAGTTTCTTTGGCATAAAGTCTTCCGCATTAAAATCTTTGACCTCAGCTGCAATTTTTACCGGCAGCTCTTTGGTGTCAAAGCGGGTAATCGCTTCCACACCACATTTTCCGGCCACAAGATTTTTCCAATAATTCTCTACGCCAATTCCAATCGGCGTCACAGCACCCATTCCGGTGATGACAAGCCGACTATTCGTTGTCTTCATTTTCATTCCAGTCATTCTCCTTGATTTCTTTTCTACGAATCTTACCACTTATAGTTTTAGGCAATTCCTTCGTAAAGTCAAGTATTTTTGGCCATTTATATGACGCAATATTCTTTTTCAAGGATTTCATAATCTCACTCCGCAGTTTATCCGTTCCCTCTTCACCGTTGGCAAGAACGATACTTGCCTTGATTGCCTGACCGCGGATTGGGTCCGGCACGGAAGTAACAGCACACTCCAAAACGTATGGAAGTTTCATAATTTCATTCTCAATTTCAAATGGTCCGATACGGTAGCCGCTGGATTTAATTACATCATCGGTACGTCCGACATACCACAGATAACCGTCCTCATCAAAGTAAGCGGTATCACCTGTGTGATAATAACCATCATGCCATGCATTCTGTGTTTTTTCTTCATCGCCGTAATATTCCATAAACAAACCATTTGGTGCACCATCTTCTGTGCAGATAACAATTTCGCCCTCTTCTTCCGGACCGGCAAGTGTTCCATCCGGCAGCATAATCTGTACATCATACTGTGGTGTCGGCACACCCATGGAACCCGGTTTTGGTGTTGTACCAACGAGGTTACCAATTGTTAATGTTGTCTCGGTCTGTCCAAATCCCTCCATCAGAGTAAGTCCGGTTTTTGCCTTAAACTTCTCAAAGATTTCAGGATTCAATGCCTCGCCTGCTGTTGTTACATTCTGCAAAGAAGACAAATCGTACTGGTCTAATTTCAAATGAACCATTACGCGGTAAACCGTTGGCGGTGCACAGAATGTTGTAATTTTGTATTTCTCAATCATATGAAGAATTTCTTTTGCATCGAAATTATCAAAATCATAGGTGAAAATACATGCTTCGCACAACCACTGACCATAAATTTTACCCCACAAAGCTTTTCCCCAGCCGGTATCGGAAATAGCAAAATGGATGCCATCCGGGTCAACCTGATGCCAGTATTTCGCTGTCACATAGTGTCCCAAAGGATACTTAAAGTTATGGGTTGTAATTTTCGGATACGAAGTCGTACCAGAAGTAAAGAACATAATCGATGGGTCATCACCATGGATTGCATTCTCACCATGTGGTCTGCGGAAATGACTTGAAAAATATTTTACTTCCTTGTTAAAACTGCGCCATCCTTTGCGGCTGGCACCAACCATGATTTTTACTTTCAGATTTTTGTAACTGCGGCACGCTTTATCAACCTCACGGGAAACCGGACCGTCTGCCGTACAAAGAATCGCATCTACATTACCGGCTTTAAAACGGTATTCAAAATCGGATTTCAGCAAAAGATTTGTTGCCGGAATTGCTACTGCACCAATCTTGTGCAGTGCCAAAATCGCAAACCAGAACTGGTAGTGGCGTTTTAAAACGAGCATTACGCGGTCGCCTTTTTTAATTCCTAAAAACTGAAGATAGTTTGCTACCTTAGAAGAATAGCGTGCCATATCATAAAAGGTAAAGGAGCGTTCCTTTCCATCCTTTGAAATATGAAGCATCGCTACTTTGTCCGGAGCTTTCTTTGCCATCTTGTCTACTACATCATAGGCAAAGTTAAAATTATCATCATTTACAAATTTAATATCCTGCAAAACACCGTTTTCATCTTCCTTAACCTGAATAAATGGTGCTGCAATATCGCCTTTTGAAAGTGCCATTTGCGTTCCTCCTATATCATATCCTGCAAATTATTTTTATGTTCCATGTAGTTTTCAAAACCACATCATATTGTAAACAATACATCACGCTTTCCCTATTGTCAAGAAAAACAACGTAAAATCGTGATATTTAATATATTTTTTACACTTCCAGAAGAATCCGTTTGAATTTACCCTTATAATATGATAGAATTGTGTTGACTTATGTACACAGATGAATGGAGGATTTTGTTTATGTTCAAAATTGTTGAAAAAAAGTCCCTGAATCCTACTGTCAGTAAAATCACAGTAGAGGCTCCTTTGATTGCAAAAAAGGCAGAGCCGGGACAGTTTATTATCTTCCGCGCAAAAGAAGATAGCGAGAGAATTCCTTTGACAATCGCGGATTTTGACCGCGAGGCAGGAACGGTCACCATTATTTATCAAATTGTTGGTGCCGGTACAATGGAATTAGACACCTTAAAAGAAGGTGAATACATTCACGACTTTGTAGGTCCGCTTGGTGTTCCTACCCACACAGAGGGATTGAAAAAAGTAGCAGTTGTCGGCGGTGGTGTTGGCTGTGCCATTGCTTATCCGATTACAAAGAAACTGCATCAGATGGGTGCTGAAGTTCACGCCATCGTTGGATTCCGTAATCAGGACTTAGTAATTCTTGAGGACGAATTCAAAGCAGCCAGTGACAAGCTTGTCATGATGACCGATGACGGAAGTTATGGCGAAAAAGGTCTGGTAACAGACGCATTGGAAAAATTAATTCAGGATGGAAATGAATACGATGAAGTCATTGCCATCGGACCATTGATTATGATGAAATTCGTATGCCTGACAACAAAAAAATATGACATCAAAACCGTCGTCAGCATGAACCCGATTATGATTGACGGAACCGGTATGTGCGGCGGCTGTCGTCTGACAGTTGGCGGCGAAACCAAATTTGCCTGCGTAGACGGTCCGGATTTCGATGGACACCTCGTTGATTTCGATGAAGCAATGCACCGTGGAACGATGTACAAAGAATTTGAGACACACGCCCGCGATGAATATTGCAATCTACTCAAGAAAGGGGAAAATTAATCATGGCAGAGAGAAATATGGATATGAATAAATGCCCAATGCCGGTACAAGACCCGGATGTCCGTAATAAAAACTTTGACGAAGTAGCTCTTGGCTACACCTATGATATGGCAGTAAACGAAGCTCGTCGCTGCTTAAACTGTAAAAACAAACCTTGCGTCAGCGCCTGCCCGGTTCAGATTAACATTCCGGCATTTATTGAGCGCGTAGCAAATGAAGATATTGAAGGTGCTTTTGCGATTCTTTCAGAATCCACTTCCCTTCCTGCTGTCTGCGGCCGTGTATGCCCACAGGAAAATCAGTGCGAAGGCAAATGTGTCCGCGGCATCAAAGGCGAGCCGGTTGGTATCGGACGATTGGAGCGTTTCGTTGCTGACTACCACAGAGAGCACTGCACAGACGCACCGGTTAAACCGGAGCCAAACGGTCACAAAGTTGCTGTTATCGGTGCCGGCCCAAGTGGTCTTACCGTTGCCGGTGATTTGGCTAAATTAGGATACAAAGTAACAATTTTTGAAGCACTTCACCTTGCCGGCGGCGTTTTGGTTTATGGTATTCCGGAATTCCGTCTTCCAAAAGCAATTGTGCAGAAGGAAATTGATAACTTAAAAGCAATCGGTGTTGATGTAGAAACCAATATGGTAATTGGTAAAGTATTAACCATCGATGAAATTTTCGAAATGGGTAACGAAGCAATCTTCGTTGGTTCCGGTGCAGGACTTCCTCGCTTTATGAACATCCCAGGTGAAAGTTTGAAAGGTGTTTATTCTGCAAACGAATTCCTGACTCGTATTAACTTAATGAAAGCTTACCGCGACGGAAGCAAAACACCAATCCAGCACGCAAAGAAAGTTGCTGTTGTCGGTGGCGGTAACGTAGCTATGGATGCAGCCCGCAGTGCAAAACGTCTTGGTGCAGAAGAAGTTTACATTGTATACCGTCGTGGTATGGAAGAACTTCCTGCCCGTAAAGAAGAAGTTGAGCATGCAGAAGAAGAGGGAATCATCTTTAAGACATTAAATAACCCGGTTGAAATCCTTGGCAATGACGAGGGTATGGTATGTGGCATGAAATGTGTTGAGATGGAACTTGGCGAACCGGATGAAAGCGGACGCCGTCGTCCGGTTGAAAAACCTGACAGCGAATTTGTTCTTGATGTTGACAGCGTAATCATGTCCATTGGTACAAGTCCAAACCCATTGATTCGCTCCACAACTCCTGGTCTGGAAGCAAATAACCGCGGATGCTTAATCACAAAGGATGAATCCGGTTTAACAACCCGTGATAATGTATACGCCGGTGGTGACGCCGTAACAGGTGCCGCAACCGTAATCCTTGCCATGGGTGCAGGAAAAGCTGCCGCTAAGGCAATTGATGAGGCATTGAGAGGGTAAATAATAAGGCTATTCTTACGATAAAAAAGGAAAAACTGCAAACCGACTCGAAACAGAGAATTCGCTTCACGAATTATGTTTCTCGCTGGTTTGTGGTTTTTCCTTTTTTAGGTAAGTCTAACTTATTGTATTCCTAACTCTATCACCCATTCCACCCGCTCCCAGTCCTAACAGACACCAAAACACAGGCGCTGTTACTACCATAGAATCATTAAACATCCCGGCAAAGAGATATCCTAATACAGAAATCAAAATTGCCCGTATAAAATACTCTTTCTGCGTATGGCACTTTCCTTTAGCTGCCGCAAAGCCTCGCTTTAAAAAAATCACAAAAAATGCAAGCATCAGAACAAGCGAGAGGCACCCTGTCTCAATTCCCATCTGAAGATAATAATTATGTGGCTTCTTATAATAAGTTGTCAACAAATCATACTGATATCTGGCAACATAATCATTATGCGGGAACACAAAACCAAACTGGTCGGGCCCCGCGCCAAGCAGCACATAATCTTTTAACAGCGGTATCGTTCTTGACCACACAAAACCACGAAGCGATGCCACCTCATTCATCCACGATGGCAGTGCCGTTTCGGCGTGAATACACAAATCCCATTTTCCGTTTGCATTGAGATAATAATACTTCCCATCCCCACGCTGATTGGTAAACCGCCAGACACTCTTTTTGTACTTCATTTCATAGCCATAAACGGTCTTTTCACCGTCCGCAAATGCTTTCTTTTCAAATGAAAATGCTTTCCACTTTCTATCCGGTGTCTTTTTAAGCGTGATATTTTCACCACTTCCCTCTATGACAAAAGAATAATTTTTATTTTTATAGCGGATTTTCACATGGTTATCCTTCGTTTCAATATAAGATAACTTTTTACTTCCTTTGGTAGAAAAGCGAACCTGCTGCCATTTTCCAAAAATATCCCCTGTGATGTACCAGTTGCAGAAAAATAAAATTGCAAGCACAGAAACCAAGACGCATAGAATTGTTCTTTTGTACTGACAGACTTTGTTCCGATATTTTACGCCGCCAATGCAAAACGAAACCAGTACCGCAAGCGTGCCGGTCCGCGACTGGGAACCAAAAAGGCAGAAAATCAGCAGATAAAAAAGCACGAACCAAAAAGTTCTCTCCCGCTTTTTACCCGCCTCATGGAAATAAACAATCATTGCCACCGGCACCGGCAGAAGAAGCGATACATAGCTTCCCACATAGTTCCAATGGTACAAAGTTAAATATATAAAATGTGAAACTCTCGCCTTTCTCCCACCTAGAAACTCTTTCACAAAGCCCATTGACAATAAATCAAATCCAAAGAACTGCGAAATACCAATCACGCCAAGGATTCCAATTGAGACGCCAAGGATTTTTATCAATATGGAAATATTCCCTGTTTTTTTCACCCAGAAAAAACTGTAAAAGAACACAACCAGATACGAAAGTATTACGAAAAGCCCCTGCATATTGCCGGTCATCCCCCGCACACTCAGAAAAGGATGATTTGCATGCTGAGAAGATGCAATTGCAAAACCACCATATAATATAGGTAGAAGAAGATATTTTGGCATCTCGTGAATCTGCCGCCAAAAGCGCATACGAGCCAAAATCACAATCATAAAAAGGCAGCAAAAAAACAGGACAAACAATTTACCATACAAAAAGAAATCTGACTCAACCGCATTTGCGGGAAGCCACGGTTCATTCTCTGTGTATGTTTTACTGTTTATCCTGCCTACAACAAGGGGCAGAAACGCAAGCACCAAAGCAATTGGTGCTAACGTTATCCATTTGTCCCATTTTTTCATCATATTCCTTACTGTGCAGCTTCAGTAGCTCCTTCTTCAACAGCTCCGTCAGTCTGAGTCTGAGCGTCCTGCTGAACAGGTGTCATATCAGCTTTTCCCTTTTCCAAAACAACTTCCATTGTCTGTCCATTTCCCAAATCTAATTTGTATGTGAGCGTCTTCTTGTCTTTGTCATATGCCATGGACATGTAAATTTCATCTTTACCTTCCATTTTAACTTCAATTCCGTCAGAACGTCTCTCATAATCAAATTTTGTCTCACCGTTTGCAGTTACCATTGTCATTTTATCATCTTCTGTAATATTTACATTTACAGTTGCCTGACTAGGATCAACGCCAAGGGATGCTGCATATTCATCAATCGTCATACCATTGATTGTCTTTGCTGTCCAATCACCTTTGATGTCGTCATAAGAAATACCACATCCTGCCAAACTTAACATCATTACAAATACTAATACTGCTGATACAATCTTTTTCATTTTCTAAATCCTCCAAATTTTAATTTTTTATTAAATATTGTTATTTACTTTCATTTGCCATAACAAGCATAATTCCTTTTGTAATCGTATCGGAATAAAGATTTGTTCACCTCCCCGTAAAATAATTTCTGTTTTGGTAACATCTTTAATATAGCCCGCATTGATGTAATAACTTTTCCCGCAGGTAACAAAATCACCGCCATCCGGCATTTTTTCTTTTGCCCTCGTGAGCGAACAATTTGTCCGAAAATCCCCATGCAGCGTATGTATCATCGTCGCATGCCCACATGTTTCCATGTAAATGATTTCGTCTAAGCAAAATCTTTTCATTGTGCGGTCTACCATAAATGATATGTTTTTTTTCATTTGATAAAACATATTCTGAAAACGGTTCAGCGCACAATCAACCTGCTGCTGCGCAAACGGCTTGGTCAAAAAGCCATCGGCATATACGGAAAAGGCATCCATTGCATAGCATTCAGATGCTGCTGTCATAATCATCTTCTGATTACTCTTTCTCCCCTGAAGTTTTTGCACAATCACAGGGTCTTTTATCTTTTGCTCCGGAAGGTTTACAATCATAAGACTCGGTTTGTTTATCGGAAGTTCGGATAACATATTTTCGACCGAGCTGAATTCCTTTATGCTTACCTGATAATTGCCACGCAGATATTTATCTACGCACTTTTTTATCGCTGACCGCTCTTTTGCGGATTCATCACATAAATAAATTCGCATAAAACCCCTCCTCAAAAGATTCCGTGCTCCCAAAATATCATACTTTGCGGATAAATCCTACGCTTTCTGTCAAAACGGTAAAAAAAATGCAGAAACGGTAAAGTCTCTGCATTTTTTATAAATTTCTTTTATAACTCCGGCTTAATCTCGCCATTTTTCAAATTCAGGAAGGCAACGTCCGACATCGTGCTCTTACCGGTAATATCCGTTACTTCATAAGTAAAGGCATATTTTCCATCCGGCAAATCTTTTTCCTTAAACTGGTAACTTTCTTTCCAGCTAAATTCCTCATCCGGCATTTCCTGAATTTCATCATCGCCTTCTAAACTCTGTGCGTAGTAAACAATCGATACCTTGTCGCCCTTTTTCAGTGGACGCATATCTTTTCCCGCCTGTCCGGATTCATCCACACCGGAAGTTGCACCAAGAATATAGAAGTCTTTTGCCTCATAATCATAGGCGACACTTAAATAGCTGTCTTCTCCATTTAATTTAATCGGAACCGTATACAAATTATAATCATCGCCCTCATAAACTAACTCCATGTAACATTCTCTGTCATTAATAGAACCCCAGACGCCACGGAAGTTATCCTGGAATACACCTTTTTCCCAGTCGCACTCTAAGTCGTTATCTTTTCCTAAAAAGACAATTGCTTTTCCGTCGTCACTGATATAAGCAAAATTGAAAGCAATGCTTTGAATACTATCTAATTTTGCCGGGTCAATGTTCAACTGGATGTAATCATTTTCATTAATTGACATCTCAAGGTCACCGTCAAATCCGCTTACTTCCTGTACTTCGCCGACACCACTTTCACTCAATGCCTCATCGGATATATTGGCACCGATGGAATAATTGACAAAGGAAGAATAAATATTCTCTGCGGCAATCTGCTGGTAACGGGCTGCTGATTCCTGGTCACCGTCATAGGAATAATAAACCGAAAGTCCACTTGCATGACGGCGGTAGTCTCCGTTTATTTTATAAACAATCGCATCGGAAAGTGCTTTTTCAATCTGCGCTTTGCTCTCACCAATCAGCCCTTCTGCATTCTGTGCCAAATGCCCTAAGTCGACCATGTTTGTGTATCCTTCTTTGTCATTATTACCACCATAATTTTCTGCCTTCGTGGCACTTCTGGCAAATTCCGCGCATACAGAAGAATCTTTTTCTGCTTTTTTCAAAACGACCTTACCCATATTCTGCAAGGCTTCAATTATTGCCGGTGTCTTGGACAAATCGGTTACGGAAAGTGTAATTTCCGCATCCGTTCCTGCTTGTTTACAACCTTGTTTAAAACTGTCGCAGATTTCTTTACCAAGTTCGGCACCGTTCATAGCCGGATTTTTTGCAAGTTTAGAAAGCCATCCGCTGTACAGCCATCCATTTCCCGGTTCTGTCTCCTCAGACGCTACCATGTAGGACGCATAATTCTGGAATACATTCGCTGTATCTACCGTTGCCATCAGGCAGGTATCAAAACCAACAACCTCAAACGGCTTTTTGTCACCGTAGACATCTTTCATAACAGCGGAAAGTTCGTCTAATACCAACGAATCCATTTCATAATTTTCATCAAAAGATACACCGCTTACACTTCCACCACCATGATTCCAGAACAACAACATCTTATGGTCTGCCGGATAGTTTTCCTCTGCATAATTGAGGAATCCCTTTAGCGTCTCCGGGTCACCCATGCTTGCCTGCTCAGTTTCATCTTTTAAAGTAAGTGTATCTCCACTGTACTCATAACGCTGAATCCGATCGGTTTTTACCTGATCATTCTGCCACTTTGACGCACCACCCGTCTGAATTACCACTTTTACGTTTTCCGGAAGCTTAACCTGCATCATTTCATTTAGATCTGCTGTTGCTGCACCGTAATTGCTCTCCAAATCGCTGCCACACAGATACCAATAAACAACCCAAGTATCCTCCTTACTGAAACTCTGTTTCGCTTCTTTCTCTTCGTCCGCGCAGCCGGTCATTGAAAATAACATACACAAAACCAGCACAAGCGCCGTCCATTTTTGATATTTTTTTATCTCCATCTTAAACTTTCTCCTTTCTGCTCATTTCTTCATTGTATCGGCTCTTTCTAAATCCTGCAACAAACCTTGCAGAATTGTGGGTAAAGGGTGAAAAATTGCTTGACCCTTCCTTATGAATTTGTTAAAATTTTATATAGGTAAATGTCGCAAAATGATAGGAGGCAGCAATGAATATCGCAATTGTAGATGACTCAGAAAGCGACCGCCAATTACTACAGGAATTGCTAATACGTTATTTCGATATAAGCGGAATCAGTATTACGATTTACCCGTTTCAGTCGGGTGAACTTTTTTTGGCAGGGCTTTCCCACCATTCCTTTGACCTTGTCTTTCTCGATATTTTCATGGATGAGATTACCGGTATGGACGCGGCACACAAATTATTAGAAGCAGGCTGTGACTGCACAATTATTTTTTTAACGTCCAGCCGCGAATATGCACTCGAAGGATACGAAGTAGGGGCTTTTCGTTATTTGCTTAAGCCACTTACTTACGACAAGCTGGAAGATACATTAAATCCCTTTTTACGCAAATTTCGTGGGAAAGCAAGGAAGCTTCCACTTATGGTAGAGCGGACACCGCTGTACATTCCTTATTCGGATTTGTACTATTTATCATCGGTGATGCGCCAAACAGAAGTTCATTTAGAAAAAAAGGTGCTAAAACAGTCTTCCGCCATTAATTTTCAAAAAACAGTCGCTCCACTCCTTAGTGATTCTCGGTTTTTCCTTTGTTCCAAAGGCGTTATCGTGAATTTACAGCATGTGAGTGAATTAGAAAAAGATCACTTCGTTCTCAATAATGGAGAAGAAGTACCAATTAGCCGGCGGAATCTATCGCAGGCAAAAAAGACTTTTTTGGATTTTTCGTTGAATCAGTAGCGGGAAAGGATATTTTTTATGCGCAGATTGAAAATGGTTGTATATTTTCTAATTCTTGGCATTCTCAGTTCGCTTTTGGGGAATGTCTCTTTTGCGTGGGCATCCACGCAGGACAAATTGACCATTACAGAAATTTACGACTTGGATCTTGTATCTGCTCCGCTCATGTGTCCGGTTGGCTCCGATTCTTTTGACGAGATCATTCAGGCTTACAGTGATTGCCCTCTCTACGCCGTCTGTGAAAATGAAAACGAGAGCACGGAACTGATACCATCTTATGACACCCGCTCGGTTGATGTGAAAAAAGAAGGCATCTATGAAATGACTATGACTTTGCAATACGACAAAGAAATGTTCCAACTGTCAGAGAACTATTCGGAAACCTATACGATTCCGGTCTGTATCTCTGACCCGGAAAAGTTCGAAATTTTTCCAACCTTTACATCTTTCCACCACACAACGCTGAGTTTTTTGCATCATTTTAAGGATTTTTCCACAATAGAAGGGGCCTATGTAAAATCCAAAACCGCCCTTACCAAATCTCAGTTAAACAGTGCTGACTGGATCTCTATTACGTCATCAGAAAGCTTTAATCCAACACCGGATGGCGTCACGTTATCGTCCGCTTTTTTTGAAGAGGACGGATATCTATATGTAAAATTAACAAACGAAAACCTTACCTCCAATATTCTTTGTCTGGAGCAGAAGGGCGCCCTCGTTCGTTCAAAACCAATTGAGGGAGACCGTGACGGCGGCGATTTTTCTTCCGAAGACTCGTTTGAAATCACTTCACCGGTATCGACACCGGACAGCGGGCAGACTACAAACCACACATCTGCGCCAAAACCGACTGCCACGGCAGCAATTATAATTCCGGCGACGTCTGTTCCTTCCAAAAAGACGGTTGTTTCTTCCATTCCCAAAAAAGAAACAACACACGCGAAAAAAAAGAAGAATTCTTCCTCTGCCCAAAAATCAGAGGGAATGATTACCGGCATTACAAGCAGTACAGAAGAATCCGATTCAAATACCAATACAACTACATCAATGAAAAAAGATACGGCAGACAGTGCCACCACTTCCCATGCCAGTGAGAAAAAGACAGTAGAGCAGGTTGGCTCAAACCGTATTTCTCTATCCGGAAAACGACTTCGTCTGATTGCGGAATCAAATCCAAACTATGTTCCGTTTACTTATGATAATATTACGCTTGAAATTCCGACAGAATATCTTCTGTCACTGAATCTCAAAGACAATGAAGTACTGATGGTAAGCATCGTTCCCGGTTCCGGCAAAGAGGTGACCGTTGCAGTGCGTGCCGCAGGTAAAATTTTGACGAATATTCCAAACAGCCGGCTCACATGGAAGCAGGAGAACAAAACGCGCACCATTGACAAAACCGGCGTTTACAAGCCACCCGGCTCTGCCAAACAAAATCTTCCGGTCAAAAGAAATCGCGTGCCTCATCTTGTAATTATAGGTGCCATTGTGTTAGTTCTGATTTCGACCGGCTGCTTTGTCTACCACAAAAAAGAAAGGAAACATTAAGATGAAACCTCGCTTTATCAAACTATTTCTCGCTTTGTTTCTTCCTTTTGCCTCCTTTCTGCTGCTTGCGCATTTTCTATTCTATTACAACAATAAATACGAAAATAATCCGGTTTACCCGATGGGCGGTGTCATGTTTTGTTCCGATGCCGACTTATCCGGGGATTCCGTAATTTTTCTTGCCCATCAGTGGAATTTTTTCCCGGGCAAACAATATACGCCTTCCGATTTTAATGAAAAAAGTGTAACGGGAGGCACTTTTTTAACCCTTGGCTCATTTGGCAATTTCAGTCTTGGCAGTACTTCCGAGGCATCGAATGGCACTGCCACCTACCGCTTAACGCTGTCTCTCCCAGACACGGCACGGACATATTCTTTATATCTGCCGGAAATTTTTTCCGCTTACACACTCTACCTAAACGAGGAAAAAGTCTGCTCGCTGGGAAATCCAGACCTGGCGCATTATAAAGATTTAATTGGCAATAAAGAAATTTCTTTTACCGCCTCCGGAACCGTTCATATCACAATTATTGCCACCAATTATTCGCATATTTACAGTGGCATTACCTATCCACCAGCCTTTGGAACAGTTACTGCCATCCAGAAATATCTTTCTACAAGACTTTTCATCTCCGGCATTACGCTTGCAGCCATTTTTCTTTTTGCCGCCTGCTCGCTGTTCTTTTTCTGCCGGCTAAAACATAATAATGCGCTGGTTTTTACCATTTTATGTAGTTTATTTTTTGTTGTCTCCCTGTATCCGGTTCTATTTTCCTATGGCAGTTTTACCGTTTTTCCGTGGTATCCACTGGAAATTGCCTGCCTGACCGCCATGTATCCATGCATGGTTTTATTGCAGGGAACGATTTTAAATCTTCCTAAGAAATTGATTCGGCGTGAAACGCTTATCTTTGGCAGCTGTGTTGTTTTGTCGCTTGTATTCACTCTGTTTTTACACGGCAGCACACACTTTGCCAAAATATATTCTGAATTTTTGTTTTTATACAAAGCGGGCTGCGCCCTTTTGCTTTTATTTCAGGCATATTATTCGTATCAGAAAGAATCGCTCACGTCACCAATTCTCTTAATTGGTACCGTTTTGTTTGCTTCCTCTCTGACTGCTGACCGCATGTATCCGGGCTACGAACCGATTTACGGCGGCTGGTTTCAGGAAATCGGCACCTTTTTACTGGTCGTTTCCATCGGCTATGAATTGTGGCAGGATTTATCGAAGACCTACCGCGCAAAACTTTTGTTGGAGGAAGAAACTCATTATCTGGCAAAACAGATTGAAATTCAGAAGGCGCACTATCAGGAACTTACGGAACGCATTGACGAATCAATTCGCCTGCGCCACGACCACCGTCACCATATGCAGACTGTCACAACCTATCTGCAAAATAATGAGCGCGAAAAAGCACTGGAATACTTGGCACAATACGCAGAGCAGAGGGAGCAGAAAGGACGTATCGTATTATGCCGTAATATGCTCGCGGATGCGATTTTACAATACTATCAAACACTCTGCAAAAACAACGACGTAGCTTTTGAATGTCTGGCAAATCTTCCGCAAACACTGTCGATTCCAGACACTGACTTTTCGATTTTGTTTGGTAATCTTTTGGAAAATGCATGGGAGGCCGCAAGACAGACACCGGAAAATGCGTATATCCGCATCCAGATTCAGCTACAGAAAAACAACATTGTTGCAATGATTGAAAATAGCTGCAAAAAAGAACCAATCCAAAAAGCGAATCGGTTCTTCTCAACAAAACATTCCGGTATGGGTATCGGTACCCAGTCTGCCCGCCTCATCGTTGACAAGGCAAAGGGTGTTATTTCCTTCGAGCCAAAGGACGAAATCTTTGTAGTGCGTTTCGTCCTTCCAAATACTGTAAAATAATTACCGGCTTAATTTTCTCTTTAACTGTTCCGGATTAATGGCGGATAAAAGTGCGGTTTCTTCGCTGATTTCGCCTTTCCGGTACAGTTTCAAAATGTACTGATCCATCGAAACCATCCCCAGTTCTCCGGATGTCTGAATGACATTATCAATCTGATAGTTTTTGCTGTCTCGAATCATGTTCTGAATCGCCGGCACAATTTTCATAATTTCCACCGCAGGAATCATACCGCCGCCTTCTCTCTGCAGTAGCTGCTGGGAAACAATGCAGTCTAACACAAGTGATAACTGGATTTTAATCTGATCCTGCTGATCTGCCGGGAAGGAGTCCACAATTCGATCAATCGTATTTACCGCTCCCTTGGTGTGCAGTGTTGCAATAACAAGATGTCCGGTTTCCGCTGCTGTCATCGCCGTGCGAATCGTTTCCGCATCGCGCATTTCCCCTAACAGAATAACATCCGGCGCCTGACGCAGGCATGCACGAAGTCCGGTCAGATAATTCTCGGTATCAATCGCTATTTCGCGCTGGCTGATTAATGATTTCTGGTTGCGGTGCAAATACTCAATCGGGTCTTCCAGCGTAATAATGTGCGCTTCCCGCTCTTTGTTAATCGCATCGATAATACACGCCTGTGTCGTCGATTTTCCGCTTCCAGCCGTTCCTGAAATAATAATCATGCCGTGCTGTAGTTTTGACAGAGCAATCACCTCTTCCGGAATTCCCAGTTCCTTGTAATCCGGAATCCGGAACGAAACAACACGGATAACCGCCGCCTGTGAGCCACGTTGGAAATATGAATTGACTCGAAATCTCGCCAAGTCCTCAATGGCAAAGGAAAAATCATCATCTCCCTCTTCTAAAAAATGTATTTTCTCCCGGCTGGCGCACTCATAGATTTCATCTAAAAGCACCTTTGTGTCATCCGGCATCAGACGCTCCGCTGAAGCTTCCATTGGACGAATTTCGCCATCCACCTTATAACTTAATGCACCACCGGCAACAATAAAAATATCCGATGCTCCGTCAGAGACTGCTTTTTTTAATATTTCCACTAAACGTTCCATATCTTTTCTCTCTTTCTTTAGTCTGGAAGCATTTGTTCCATTCCATCCCAAACATCGATGGTATCGTCCGGTTTCCACTCACCGGTATACTGCTTCTCCCACTTTACTACATGAAATTTTTCTTTTTGTTTTTTGATTTCAACAAGCAGTTTCTGCTTATCATCAATCGCACAAGTGTAAGTATACGTATTTCCTTTCTGTTTCACGCCATCCGGCATATTACCTGCCCGAATCTGTGCGTATATCTCTTCTGCCTTCGTATCTGCTGCATAGTAATTGTTCACCGCTTTTACAGATTTTTCTGACAGGTTATAGTTTGCTTTTGCTGTCGACAGTGACAAAAGGGCAAAAACCAAAAAACATAACACGGCAAAAATCGTCAGAATCGAACTGCCGCCAACGCTTGTGAATGAGAGCTTTCGTTTTTTCATGATGTGCCCCCTCTCTGCCAAGCCGCCGCAACATGATAAATTTCTTCCTTATCTTCATCAAAAACGGTAACTTTTGCATTTGTCAAATATTCATTTGCATCCGTCCTTGTTATTTGAACTGTCATATTGTCCTGCTCAAAAGGAATTTTCAGAGTATCCCCTTCAATCTGACCGGGCATTTCCCATACTACTTTCTGCCAGTCGCCGGCGCACGTTTTACACATCTCAATTACTTCCTGTGCGTGTTCCGCCGCAATGTTTTCCTTTTCGCCACGCGTAGATAATCCATTAGCATAGACAAATGCCTGTAAACACACGGCTGCCGCCAGTGCAAACACTAAGATCATAATAATCTGCTCCATCAACGCTAACGGAGCTTTACTTCTTTCATAATTCACGATGCCACCCCGCTTTCTTCGCTTCGCAGAGAAACGGTTGTCTCATTCTCACGTCCTTCGCTGTCTTTGGATGTAATTCGTATGAGACTTCCTTTCTTTTCAAAATGCAAATCTTTCGCATCCATAATCGCCACACCATCTTCCGGCTTCATCTCGGATTCCTCAGCGGCAAACAACTCATACACCTTACCCTGATAATAATATATTTTCAAATCATACCGAATGCCATCAACTGTTTCCAAAAGATGCAGCGTATTTACCTCATCATCCACATCCGGCGAAGCAAATCCGCCCACTTTTACGGCATCTGCTCTGTCATAACCACGAATCTGGGCAGACACATAAGACGTGATAATTCTTTTGTTGTATGCATTATTATCACGCTCAACCAAACTTTTATATTGATTTGCTCCCAATGCTAGAACTGCCACAATTGTCATGGCAAAGATAGCAAACAATACAAGGACAAATACATTTTCAATACTATGTTTCTGGCTGCTTCTCTTCATTGCTAATCGACCCGCTCCTGATTTTCCATTACTGTAATTTCCGGCATCAAATTTTTGGCAAATACTTCATAAAAGACGGTAAAACGGCTTTCATCAATCTGGATTCCGTAATTTTTCTTTAAATATTCAAGGGTAGGCGGATATACGCCTTCTGTCGCATAGCAGGTCATTGTTGCCTTGCGAATGGAGGTTTCGAGCTGTTTCATGCTCTCTGCCTCCTGCCCTTGATTCAGCCTTGCCGCCCCTGCGTTCATCGCATAAAGCAGTCCGCCAATCACCGCTGTCAGCAATACAATTTTTATAATTAGAAAACTTCTCTGTTTCTTCATTTTCATCCATCCTATCCAATCGAAGACATGATATGAATCAACGGTAACATTACAGTTATCAACACAATGCCTACAAGTATTGAGGTGATAATGACAATCGTAGGCTCAATCTTTCCAACTTTTCGTGCAATTTCCAACTGTACTCTGTCGTCCATACGCCGTGAAATTTCTGCCATTGCCGTATCGGATGTACCACTTTTGGCACCCAAATCTAAAATCCGGCAAAACGACGCTTCCAACACTTCATTTTCCCGAAATGACTTCGCCATCGGCTCGCCCACTTCCAACATCTCAAGGCATTTCTCATAACGCTTCTTCGTCTTTTGATTTACATCCTGAAAAAGCATCGCTGTACGGAATGCATCTTCGGTATTTAATCCGCTCATCATCCCCATCGCCATCGCTGACGCAAATCTTGCTTCACCCATCCGGCGCACAATTCCGTGTCCGCCGAAAACTTTTTTATACAGTTTCACAAAAAAGCCTCTTGCCCTCTTGCTGCAGGCAATCACTGCTGCCACTAAAACAATGACAAATATGATACCGCACAACACCGGCATGATACTTCCGAGCCAGTCACCAAACCGTAGTAAAAGTTTCGCCGTGCCGCCCATCGTACCGCCAAGCTGCTCATAGACCTGATTGAAAATCGGCAGTACTTTGACAAGCAGCACAACTAAAATTACTAACATCAAAATCATCAATATAAACGGATACAGCAGTGCGCTGCGAATCTGCGACATCAACTGCTGCTGCCTGTCGTAATAATCTGCCAGTGCCTGAAAGGACTGCTCCAACCGCCCTGTCTCCTCACCGGTTTCAATCATATCGCCGACGTACTTCGGAAACATACCAACCTCCCGAACTGCTTCGGAAAACGGTTTTCCCTCCGTCACCAAATCCGCTAACTGCTCCAGCATTTTTTTGCTTTTTTTGTCCTTTTCGTCCTCAATTAAAAGATACAATCCATCTTCAATTCCAATGCCGGCATGCAGTAAAAGCGACATTTCCAGACAAAAAGCAGAAACATACTCATTACTTACTGTTTGCTTACTCATGACACACTCCCCTGATTAGTAACTCAATTTTTCTTTGTAATTTCTACCATTTCCTATGTATTTCATAATGGACTTACTCGATTTACTGGTCGAAGCAAATGTCGGGTCCATCAGTTTCCATTTCTTACCGTTAAAGTAAATCATTTTGGAAATGCGTCCCTTTTTCTTGGAATACACGTTAATCCATGCATGATAGGCATTTCCGGTATAGCCGACAACAAGTTTTGTCGGAACTCCCTGGCTGCGCAGCATTGCCGTCATAACAGCCGCATAATCAAAACAGATTCCCTTTTTCTTCTTATAAATCTTATTCAAATTTGGCACATAACCCGGCTTTACTGTCCTGGCAAGTTTTTTGTCATATTTATAATTTTTAATGACATAGTTGTATACCTTTTTAACCTTTGCCAAATCGTTTTTACAATTTTTTGTAATCGAGGCTGCTTTCTTCACAACTTTTGTGCTTTTCGTGTAATTTACAAACTGGTTCGGACGCAGATACGGTCCAAACTGGTCGGTCATTTCGACATTTACTTTCAATGTCATCTCCATCGCATAACGACCACCCACTTCATAAAGCAGATAAATCGTATAGGCCGTATTCCCTTCCGTCAATGGAATAACCTGATACTTATTCACGGAAAGTGTATATTTGTAACCATCATTCAGCGCCTGTCCCCCGGTCGTAACAACGCATTTCAGCGTAGGACCCAGTGCCTTCTTAAATTTCACCATCACATAACCGTCTGCCGTGTTGGAATAGTCAATCACACAATTATTACTTTCCTTAACTTGTTCCCCACTTGCAACAGTCGGATAGATAACTGTTTTTGCCTGGCTTTTGCTGTTTGACAGCACAATCCCTGAAACCATCACACACAAAAATCCAAGAATCCATAATCCCCTTTTACTTTTTTTCATGAAATACACTCCTTTCACGGATTAATTATTTTCATTTTATCACTTTTAGGACAAAAAATAAAGCATCCTTTTCTTATTATTATATGCATCCGTGTGTCATAAAAAAGGTCTATTCTTTTTCATTATTTTTTTATACTCTTTTAATCGTCGAATTCCTTGACAAAATGTCAAAAACGTACTATAGTTGAATACGTTAAAAAAAGTTTTTCAAAGGAGTAAACCTATGATTGAAACAGGTATTGCAAGACAATTAGATGCAGTCGGACGTATTACTCTGCCAAAAGAACTTCGCAAGTCTTTAGGATTTAAAGACCGCGAATTATTGGAAATATATACTGAAGATGACAAAATTATTTTAAGAAAATGTGAAAGACAGAAACAGGATATCTTTACTGGTTCTGAAGAGGATTTGATTGAGTACAAAGGAAAATTAGTTTCCAAAGAATCAATCCGCGAATTATCAAAGCTTGCTGGTTTAATTTAATCATATATCCCTTTAGTGTTTGCCCGAAGTTTTCCCAGACTTCGGGCGTCTTTTTTTATGTATTATGTAATTTAGCTGCACCGTCGTACGATAAAAAAAGAAATGTAAACGCTGCGTTGACCTGTTTTATAAAAATTACAACAACGGTCAACCAAATTTCGGCTTCCATTTGACTTTTTTCTACTTTTTCTCTAATTAAGTCAACTTTTACAATATATTTGTTGACCTAAATTTGCATTATCTTAAATCCAGTCATTCACTTGAGTCATTTTTGATGACCTATTTGGCAAAAAGCGATTTTTAAGTCAACTTTTGTCTATAAAGTGGTTGACTGGATTTATGCTTTTGACAAATCAGGTCAACTAACTGCAAATATCTCCTGCAAAAGTTTCATAATCTACTCTTCCCGCCACTCTTTTAATGCAGCCGAAGGCCTTCTGTCAATATCTTTTCTCGTTTTTCATTTTTGCTCTTCGATATGTTCTCTTGCATTTTCAGAATCAATAAGCAGGCAGGTGCCGCGTTCACTATCACCGGAATTGGCCATTCCTCTTAATTTACAATTGTAAAATCTTACACTGTTCAAGCCCTGCGCTCCAAAACTCCTCGATTGGCTTATTCTTAACCTGACATATAATACTGGAATTCATCGCGCCATGTCCAACAATAAGAATATCCTTTCCTTCCTGCAATTGAGGTTCTATTACCTCCTTCAGAAATGAACCTGTTCTCGCAAAAAGCTCTGCAAATGTTTCCGCCCCACCGATTGATTCTATGTATTCCTCCGGTTTGCGAAAAATAAGATTAATTGGACAATCCGGAATTTTAAAGCTATTTTCAATCCCCTCATAATCACCAAAGCTCATCTCTACCAGCCGTTCATCTGTTATAATTGGAATTCCCCTGTTTTTCAGCACAATCTGTGCCGTCTCCACTGCCCGAATCAGTGGGGAACAGTAACATACATCGATATTCCATGACTTATATTCCTCGTGTGCTTTTAATGCCATTAACCTTCCTTCTTCATTTAATGGGATATCCGTTCTTCCCTGAAGTTTGTGCAATGCATTCCAATCGGTTTTTCCGTGGCGCATAATGTATAACATGTTGTGTGTCCTCCTAAATAATCTTTCTCGTTATCTCTGCGTTAAACTTTAATGTTAATGATTCAGAATTTCCGAATCGTTGACTCAATTATCAAAAACTGTTCGTGCGGTCAACCAAATTGACCGGCTTTTTTAACCTATTTCAGGTTTTTCCCAATCAAGTCAACTTTTATAAATTATTTTTTGACCGTAATTCACATTATCTCAAATACAGTCACTTACTTTGAACATTTCTTTTGCGCCCTCATAAGGCAATTCATAAGCAGCTTCCGGCATATAAGAAACCGCAGACTTTATTGGCTTTACAAGTAGTCTGTCATCATAAATTCCACCTACAATTTTGCCACGATAATAAAAAATATATTCACCCATCATGGCGCGGTAAGTAATTTCTTCTAAATCCGATAACTGTTCTAATATAAACTGTAAATAATCTTTACTTGATGCCATATTTTTCACACCTCTCTTTGAGCATAACTAAACCACACTTGCGTCCGGGCAACAATGAAAGTTTCCGTTTTCAATATGATTCCCATTGACTTTTTTAATGGTCACATTCGATGTATTTATTAGTGCTGATACCTCTTCTGAAATCGCCAGAGTCTCAGCACGTGACCATATTTCACTAGAGGAGGCTGCCGCAAAGGAAAAAAGCGAATCACGAACGTGCAATTCACTGCAGACTTGTTTCAGAAGAAGATAAAATTTTAAAAAACTTCTCCTGCGGTCAACCAAATTTTACTCTTTCGTTGACTTATATTTGTTTTTTTCTAAATTGAGTCAACTTTTGAAATGTATTTGTTGACCTTAACTCACATAATTGCAAATACGGTCATTCGTTTAAGACTATTTGGTTGACCTATTTAACACAAAATAGGTTTTCAGTCACCTTATGTCTATAAAATGGTTGACCGGATTTGCAATTTTTAAAAATCCAGTCAACTTATGGCAACCTCACCCTGTAAATTTCGCCCCCTACTCATCTTCCAGTAATTTTGCATATATCTCCCGTTTAGATACACCGCGGTCTTTCGCCACTGCCTTCATGGCTTCCTTACGGCTAAGCCCTTTATCTTCATAGATTTTCATATGTTTGGGCAGCGGCATTTCCTGCCATTTCTCCTGTTCTGCGCGGTTCATATCTTCTGCACTTTTCCCTTCCAGTACAAGCACAAACTCTCCTTTTGGCTCGTTCGCTTCATAATACGCCACAGCCTCACCTAAAGTAAAATGAAGCGCCGTCTCATGTTTTTTGGTCAGTTCCTTGCAGATGGCAATCCGGTGGTTTTCGCCCAAAAGCTCACAAAACAGTGCCAGTGTTTTTTTCAGGCGATGCGGTGCTTCATAAAAAATCGTCGTACAGGTCGTTTTAGCAAGGCGGTCTAACACTTCTTTTCTTTCCTTTTTATCCACCGGCAAAAATCCTTCAAAAGTAAACCGGCGGGCAGGCATACCGGACAAGGTCAGTGCTGTAATTACCGCTGCCGGTCCCGGAAGAGATGTAACTGGGATTCCCGCTTCATAGCACGCCCTAACCAAATCCTCACCAGGGTCCGAAATTGCCGGTGTGCCGGCATCCGTGACGAGTGCAATCGTCTCACCTTTCAGCATGCGCTGAACTAAAACCGGTGTCTTTTCATATTTATTGTGTTCATGGTAACTGACAAGCGGTGTCTTGATTTCATAGTGATTCAAAAGCTTGATGCTCTGTCTGGTATCTTCGGCCGCCACCACATCGGCTTCCTTTAAAATGCGGAGAACACGAAGTGTAACATCCTCCAAATTGCCAATCGGCGTAGCACACAAATATAACATTCCCGTTTTATCTTCTCTAATCATAATACATCCGCCTCACTTCCTCTGTGTATTGGTTCGTATCCTCGTATGCAATTAACGGTTTTTCGACTGTCAATTGACGATTTCCTCCACGAACTCCCTCAATCAACACCATATTTGGTTCTTTATCAACATACGGATAAACCAGTCTCATCCGTTTTGGCTCCAATTTGTACTGCACCATACAGGAAATAATTTCCGCTAAGCGAAACGGTCTGTGTACCAGATAAAAACGCCCGCCGGGACGCAAAAGCTTCGCCGCGGCTTTTACCACGTCTTCAAATGTGCAGAAAAGTTCATGTCTGGCAATCGCCTTGTGTGACGCCTCGCTGACACGACCATTGGATTGATTCAAATACGGCGGATTGCTCGTAACAACGTCAAAGGAAGCAGCTTCAAAAATTGAAGTGGCTTCCCTGATATCACCCTGCACAATATGCACTTTATCTTCTTTTTCGTTATAAGCCACACTGCGTTTCGCCATTTCGGCAATATCTTTTTGCAGTTCCAGCCCGGTAAAGGAACTTCCCTTGGTACGCCCGGAAAGCAACAGCGGAATAATACCGTTGCCACAGCCAAGGTCCAGACATTTTTCCCCTTCCTTTACCTTCGCGTATGCGGATAAAAGGACAGCATCCATGCCAAAGCAGAACCACTTCGGATTCTGAATAATGTACATTCCATCCCGCTGCAAATCATCCAGCCGCTCGCCCTCGTAAAGAAAATCCTTTGGGTCTTTTTGATTACTCATTCAGCTTCGATTTTCCTTCCTTTTTTTCCATTGCCTCTAATTTTTTTAACTCTTTATCATGTTTATCTTTAATTCTGTTTTTCGGCTTATTTGGACGGAATTTCAATTCATCCACGCGGTACTCACGCACTTCTTTCTCGCCGTCATCCAAAAAAACAATAACCTTCACAAGCTGCTTTAAGACACTTACGCTCTGTACTTCCGCATCCAAACCTTCCGCCGTTTTCACATGGCTTCCAATGTGTGGCAGACGACTGTTTAATTCCTCATAAGCTTCTTCCTCATTTTTCAAGCAGCACATCAAACGTCCGCAGACACCGGATATTTTCGTCGGATTCAAAGAAAGGTTCTGTTCCTTTGCCATTTTAATCGAAACCGGTGCAAACTCGGATAAATAACTGTGACAGCACAACGTTCTTCCGCAGATTCCAATTCCACCGCAGATTTTTGTTTCGTCACGCACACCAATCTGTCTAAGTTCAATTCGAGTGCGGAATACGCTCGCCAAATCTTTTACCAGCTCGCGGAAATCAATTCGTCCATCGGCTGTAAAATAAAACAATAATTTATTGTTATCAAATGTATACTCAGACGCAATCAGCTTCATTTCCAATCTGTGTTTTGCAATTTTTTCAAGACAGATTTTATATGCATCTTTTTCTTTTTCACGGTTCTTTAACTCGATATCTTCATCTTTCGGCGTTGCTACACGAATAATCTTTTTCAGCGGTGCCACAATTTTCTCTTCTGCCATCTCGCGGTTTGGCACAACAACCGTTCCGTATTCAACACCTTTTGCAGTCTCGACAATTACGTGTTCCCCGCGCTCAATCTGCTCATCGCCCGGGTCAAAAAAATACACCTTTCCCGCCTGTCGAAAACTAACACCAATAATAATCTTCATAATAACCTCCGTATGTCTATTTCAAAGCAAGAAGCATAAGCTCCATCGTAATATCAAAATTTACATTTGCGCGCAGGCGGACTTTTGCTTTTTCAAATGCCTGCAATATTTCCTCGATTTTCTCATAACTACGGTGGCTTGCCTCACGGGAAATATAAGACGCCTCATCCTGGAACAATAACTGGTTAATGTCCTTTGTCGCCTTAAACAAAAGCACATCCCGGTACCACAGCACCATTAAATCAATATAATCACGCACTTCGTCTTTGCGTGTTCCCAAATCTTTAATTACCGCTAACATCTCAGACAAATCCATCTGCTCCACATGCCGCAGCAGAGAAATAATATGGTCTTTTCTCTCAATGAAATCTTCCGATTTGGCATATCGCATCGCTTTCCCCAGATTTCCCTGTGCAAATGCCGCACTCGCTCTCGCCTGATAATCCGGCACCTGACAATGTTCTTTGACATACGATTCCACAACGGCAGTGCTGAGCGGACGAAACTCCATCGTAAGACAGCGCGACTGAATCGTCGGCAGCAACGCAGAAATGTTACTTGTCATCAAAATGACAATACCATATTCCGGCGGTTCCTCAATTGTTTTTAACAGCGCATTCTGTGCCGCCTCTGTCATTTTTTCCGCCTCCGGCACGAGGTAAATTTTATACGGACTCGAAAACGGCTTAATATCCATCGTATTGCAAAGCTGCTCGCGGATTTCATCCACGCCAAGGCTCGCCTTCTCTCTTGTTACCCAGATAACATCCGGCTGATTTCCGGACTCCATCTGGCGGCAGGACACACATTCCTTGCACGGTTTATCTGCCGACTCACTCTGGCACTGCAAACCAGCGGCAAACGTCCTCGCCAGCGCCTCTTTGCCAACACCTTCCTCGCCTTGGAACAAATATGCATGAAACGGTTTCTTGTCACGTATCGCTGCCTGCATATGTTCCTTTATCTGTTCATGACCTACAATCTCTGAAAATGAAAACATCGTTTCTCCCTTCTTTTATCACGTAATAATATCCAGTAATAACCCTCTGATTTCATCGACTTTGCTCAAAATCGCAAGGGTATCTTTTTCTTCTTTAATCAACTCTCCCGCCAGTTCGTCCAACACCACATTCACACGCTTAATCATGCCATACACACGGTGTCTGCCGCGGCGGTCCAAGAAATTTTCACGGCTGAATTTATGCGAACGATTTACTATCTCATTCATAAATTCCTGAATGAGGCGGCGGTAATGCTTCATATCCCGGACATCCATATGCTTGCCAAGCTTTTCTCCCTGCATCGTAATTTCCTGCATCATAACCGATAACCGCTCGGAAAGACCGGCTTCTTCAATCGAACTCATCAGTGTAAATTTAAAATCTTCTCCACTTTGCTGCGCCTGCTGCGTCTGTGTCGTCGCATTTACCTGCTGCATGTTGTCCACTCGAATATCCAAAATATCACCTCTTTCTCGATTTATAATACCACGTTTCACATGATTTATCTACCACTTTTTATCCGCAGAACAATCTCTCTCAGTGCATTTTCAACGGAATCATTTACGATTTTGTCCGTAATATTTAAGCGCTTGAGATTTTCTTTGGAAAAATCTTTTTCATCTGCCAGAAAACGGCGGCACACCTCGGAAACACATGGATTTTTCTGCTCTTTTTCCCTTTTCAGCGAGCGCTCAATCCGAGTCATGTCATCCACCTCGATATAAAGCGGAACAACCTTATCGGCACCATAAAACCGGGAAATTTTCTCAAAACCTTCCAGCGTCGAAATTAGCACAAAATCGCCTTTGTCCCAGTCAATCTGTCCATCTTCCGCCGTGAAATAATACCACGGTCCATGGACGGTCTGATAACACCTTGATTCCACAATCCGGTTCTCTTTTTCCATTCTGCGCATTTTATCTTCGGAGACAAAATAATACGCTCCGCCATCCGTTTCGCCCTCTCGTATCGGCCTGGTCGTATAGGGAATCACTGCATGAATCTCCGGGTAACGCGCCAACAGTTCCCCGTAAAGCGTATCTTTTCCCGATGCACTTTTCCCCATAAATACAAACAATCTGCCCATGGTAGAATCCTCTCTTTACCTTTTCTTTTCTTCTTTCACAACCTGCACGGTCTGTCCGCTTGCATCCGCAAATCCAAACAAATGAAGTCCTGCTTTTTTTGCATTTTCTATCTTATCTAAAACCGTTTTTGTAATCTTTTCTCCCGGCACTAAAAACGGAATTCCCGGTGGATACACCATCCCATATTCCGCCGAAACAAATCCCTCTGCCTCATTCACAGACTTTGTCTCCGCCAGTGCATTTACCGCCTGCACCGGCAGCATTTCCACTTCCGGGCAGGTTAAAACCGACTCGCTATAATTTGTTTTTTTCTCTTTGGAAAAAGAAATTTTTTGCAGTCTTTCATCAATTTTAGTAAGGGCATCCATAAGACGGACAAAACCATCCCTCGAATCCGCGAGGCTTGTCATCGCAAGAATATACCCTGCAGCCGCCATTTCCACTTCAATTTGAAATTCTTCCCGCAGCCATTTTGCTGCCTCTGTGCCAGAACATTTTTCCCCGGTCAGAACAACAAGTTTTGATGGTTCCTTTCTTGGATTTTCCCAAAGACGCAATTCCTTCCATTTTTCTGCATGCTCACGAAACCAAATAAGGTTCGTAAAATAAGCCTCAAACCAAGTATCGGCATATTTCCGCATCCACTGCATACACTGGCTGATACTGCCCATCAGCACATAAGAAGGGCTGCTCGTCTCAAAGATTTCCAAATAATGTTCCACGCGCTCTGCCATAATACGGTCACTCGCCCGGTGCAAAACCGCCGTCTGAGTCAATGCCGGCAGCGTCTTGTGCAGACTCTCAATCACAAGGTCCGCCCCCTGCTCCATCGCCGTCTCCGGAAATTTGTCACTCCATGCAAAATGTGCACCATGCGCTTCATCCACTACAAGCAGCGAATTTTTCTCATGGACAATCTCTGCAATCGCCCGAATATTTGACACAACGCCCTCATACGTCGGCGAGGTCAATACGACACAGGCAGGTTTCGTATCTACTATGACATGCTTCACTTCCTCCGAAGAAATCCCAAGGCAGATTCCCGTCTCTTTATCTACTTCCGGATATACATAAACCGGCTTCAACGACAAAAGTTCCACGGCATGGTACACCGAACGGTGGCAGTTTCTGGCAATCACAATCGTATCGCCCGGATGACAGCAGGCAGAAATCGCTGCTAAGATGCCACACGTGCTTCCATTTACCAAAAGATAAGAGTCTTTCGTTCCATACTTTTGTTTCATCTGCTCCATCTCCCAAAGGATTTCACCCTCCGGCTGATGAAGATTATCAGTGCCATCAATTTCTGTCACATCAAATGCATAGGGATTTGCCATCGTAAAAAGACCTGCCCGCTTGTGCCCGGGCATATGCATCGGATACCGGTTTTCTTTTGCCGTCCACATGAGTCTTTCATAAAGATTCATCGTAAATCCCTCCTGTCATGAATATTCCTCTTTTATTTTACAATAGAATGGAGACATTGGCAAGGTGGTAGGGCTCGTGTCAAGTATTCGTTGGCACTTTTTTGTTTTCCGTAATTCCGGAGAAAAGCTTTGCGTCTCGTGGGCACTCTCGCTCGTTGAGTGCGTAGCGGTATGGGCACTGAAACTACCAGTGCCACATACCGACGTACTCAAACCCACGAGTCACAAAGTTTTTCTCCGGAATTACTGGAATCCAAAGGAACTGACAGCGAACATTTGACACGAGCCCCCACCATCTTGCCAGCGAATGACTCTGTGCAAATGGGTGTGCGGTCTCGATGCAACGCTTTTCCCTTGAACAAGTAAAAAGCGTTGTCTTGAAAAACCAAGAAGCTTCTCTCATCAATTTAGTTAGCGTCAAGTGCTCGTATCTTTTTAGTTTCCGGTAAATGAATAGAAATGCTTTGCGTCTCGTGGGTTTGAGTACGTTGGTATGTGGCACTGGTAGTTTCAGTGCCCATACCACTACGCACTCAACAAACGGGAGTGCCGACGAGACGCAAAGCATTTCTATTCATTTACCGGAAACTAAAAAAACACCAACGAACACTTGACGCACCGTCTCATTATTAGTTACAATGTACTACAGTCGCAGCTATTCATGACTAATATACAGTGCAAACCATCTTGAATAGCAACAAAACCACCAAAGAAAGTGAGATTATTATGAATCAGATTGTTTTTTCAGCGGGATTTGTTCAAGCAAATATTTTTTGTTCACTGCTTTGCATCCTGCTGCCGATTTTATTTGTATGGTATCAGAAACGAAAAAAAGGCGTAAGACCAGGTGCATTTTTTATTGGGGCTGCATTTTGCCTGCTCTTTTCCTACGTTGCCGCCACAATTGTGAATGTTTTGATTTTTTCAATTCCGGGGCTTTTATCCTTTTTCAGTGCAAAAAATCATCCGGTCTACTCGGCACTGTTCGGAGCTTTCTCCCTTGGTATTCTTTCAACCATCGGAGCATTTATCGGATTAAAGTATGCAATGAAAAAACGTCCGGGCAAGGAAAATGCGCTGATTTTCGGAGTTGGTATGGGCGGTTTTGAAAGCATCTTAAATGGTGCTACCGTTTACATCACAAACATTATTGCAGCATTACTGATTAACTCCATCGGCTCAACGGAATATTTCAAAAAACTGGCATTAAAAGGAGAGGAACTCGCTCAGACCCAGAAGTTATTTACCGAACAGGCAGCAACGCCTTCTTCTTCCTTTTTTATGGATGCTACTTACGTGATTCTTTCGCTTGTATTGTATGCTGCCATTGCCATCCTTGTTGAATATGCCATTTCAACCGGAGAAAAACAGTGGACGGTTATTGCTATTGTTCTCCACGTCGCAGGCTATGTACCGATTTACTTGCGAAACATTGACATCTATAAAAGTTCGATGACGCTGTTTGTCATCGCAACCGTGTTTACATTTGCTATTGCCCTGTTTGCCTATCAAATCTATCACCGAACGGAAAACGGTAAAAAATAAGTTGACAGAAATCCTGATAAGGTGTATTATGGCATTGTAATCAAAGGCGATTCACATTTTGTGGGTCGCTTTTTATTTTTTCCTACGTTTTTTGTTAAACGTGCAATGCACCAAAGACGGCGCGACCGAAGCGCCGCGCCTAAATTTGCCCTAATCATTGGCTCTGCCAATGATCGCCTATATATAGTTTAGTTCTCTATTCCCCAGAAAAGGACCGCTTATGTGGTCCTTTTCGCTTGCTCTTTTATACCATGCGCCATCCGCTGTGGTATTTATTTTTTAAATTATGCTTATTCTTTTTACCCCAGCCAAGCGGGTAGTCTTCTACACACACAAGCTGCCATCCATCCTTTGCAGCAGCTTCCTCATCCGTCAGCATCAGTGTTTCACCCTTTAAATAACGAACCACCCGCTCATCGTCAACAGACAAACGCAGACAATTCTTATAGTCCTTCGCCCGCAGTGCCATCGCTAACGACTGACTCGGCTCAAACCTCTTTTTCTTCATCTCACCGACAAATAGCCCGCTGCGCAAAAAACGAAGTCCACGCATCTTCGGAAGTTCCTTTGGCATATAGTAAACCATTCCGTTTTTGCTTTCCATGCGCTCAGGCAGAAACGTCCGGTTCAGATTCTCACCAAACGCCTCCCACAATTCCTTTTCCTCTCCCCGCAGACCGCTTCTTGTCTGCTCACAGGATACAACCGGCTCATCCGCCGTCTCCTTTTTTCGAAACAGTGCCAGAAAATGCCCCTCACCATCGACACGGTGCGGGAAAATGCGGACACAGTTTCGTATAGATTCTTCTGTACTTCCAATCAATTCCGGTTTTCCGGACGCAAACCCTTTATAACCCTCCATCGGAAGAATCTCCATATCCGGGTTCATAGAAAGAATTTTTTGCACCGTTCCCTCATCTTCCAGCGGTGAGAATGTACAGGTAGAATACAAAAGCATACCGCCCGGTTTTAACATCGGAAGCGCCTGTTTCAAAATATCTTCCTGTAACGCGGCATAAAATTCAGGACCATTCTGCTCCCATGCCTTTACCATGGACGGCTCTTTGCGGAACATTCCCTCGCCTGAACACGGCGCATCAATCAAAATTTTATCGAAAAAACCGGTAAAATACTCTGCCAGTTTCTTTGGATATTCTGTCACAATAAAGCTATTTTCCACGCCAAACAATTCAATGTTTTTCAACAATGCTTTTGCGCGCTTGCTGCTGATATCGTTGGCAATCAAAAGCCCGGTGCCATGAAGTTTTGCTGCTAACTCCGTCGCTTTTCCGCCCGGTGCCGCACACAAATCAAGTACCACATCATTTTCCTCAATCGGCAGACGCGAAGCCGGCGTCATCGCACTTGGGTCCTGCAAATAATATAATCCCGCAAAATAATACGGATGTTTCGCAGGCTGTTCTTTCTCCCCATCATAATAAAAACCGTTTTTAACATACGGAATTGGTGTTAATTCAAACGGAGAAATTTTCAAAAAATCCTCTACAGAAATCTTCGCTGTATTTACACGGAGCCCAAATTTTCTTGTACCTTCCATGGATTTCAGATAATCCTCGTACTCATCCCCCAAAATTCGTTTCATCTCATCACAAAATGCAACCGGTAATTCCATCTTTTTTCTCTCCTCCAGCCTTTTATAAGGAAAAACTGCTTGGCAAAAGTTCGGAAAGCCTCTTACTGCTATAATCTTCTTCGCTCTTTGCCATTACAATTTCAAATTCATCTGCCTTGCAAAACTCCGACATCACCTGCAGACAGACACCACACGGTGCCGGTGCTGTCATTTCTCCCCTTTTTCCGCCAACAATGGCAATTTTTACAAAATCCCGTTTTCCCTCACTGACTGCTTTGAAAAAAGCTGTTCTCTCCGCACAATTTGTCGGTGTAAATGCCGCATTTTCAATGTTACAGCCGGTATAAACCGTGCCGTCTTTACACAGAAGTGCCGCCCCCACCATAAAACCGGAATACGGTGCATAGGCGTTTTCACGCGCAGATAACGCCTGCGAAATCAATTCCTTTGTCTCCATAGTTTCTCCTTTATCTTACGATTCACTCATGTAGCTAATAAAATAATTGCCGGCATCTTTGAAAATCTTCTCATACGAACTTCTGCTTACCGTCTGTGTTTTGCCGGACTGCGGATTGTACAAAATCAATTTGGAAGCCGTATATCCACCAATTACCACACCGGTTTTATTGCTAGTCATCGCAATCACTGGTTTACTGCCGCTGACAAAGTACAAAACTTCCTCCAGCGTACATCCCTTCAGACTCATCGGCCGCTGCAAATAATGTGAAAGCGTATTATACGCATTTTCGCCCTTTTTGACCAGTCCCTTTGCCGCCACATCATAATGGTTCGCTTTCAAAAGCATATGAACACACGCATCCAGATTTGACACACCATTTCCCTGCTTCGTCATTTCCAAACCACCAATCGTATTCTGGATGAAGGCTCCGCTCCGCTCCCAGACAACCTGATGATTGCTTGAAACAACAACACCCATTTTGGCGTCGGCCTCTCGAATCGCTTTTGCCGCACTTTCGTAGGAAGAAACAATTTGTCCTCCGGCAAATACATAATATTTTGTAAGTTTCGGCTGCTCCAGACGCACATAACGTTCACTCGTAGTCAATGTGGACAGCGGTTCATCCCATGTCGGTTTCGCTTTCATTTCAAACGAAATCGGGAACTGGATGTACCACTCGGTCAAAGACTTTGTGGTTACACGCGATACATAACTAAACTTTGGCTCATCCTTGCTGGAATTGTTCAAAATTGTGTCTTCGCCGCTCATCACGTAATGACTTCCCTGTCTTTTACAAAGCGTCATATTAATTACATTTCCGTTACAATTAATCTTCTGAATATACTGATTTTTTACACTGTATTTACGACGCACTTCACCTTTTGTATTGGCAATATAAAGTTCATAGCATGGCGTTACTTTTGTTCCGTCCGCCATCGTTCCAACATCGGACTTGTGCATGTAACCATACACCATATTATCCTCAATTACGCCAAGCAGTTTAATATAACTATTTTTATCCGGCTGATAAATCACATTCTTTTCATCATTTTCCAAATTGTAAATCGTAATGTTTTCGCCATAGCCTTTAGCAAGAGAGGATGACCACGTGTAACAATTTGCACGCTCCATCGTCATAAAGGTATTCTCTTTTACGTTCTCGGCTATCTTCTCCAGCCGCTTCGCCGTCATGTTATAGGCATACACCGTATTTGCCACAGTGAAATAGTAGATTCCCCGGCTGCTCACATAGCCATAATCAGCAAAATCCTCTTTCAACTGCTGATACGTCGTATTAATCGGCATATATACCATCTCTTCGAGCGTTCCGTCCGTCGTGTACTCATAAAGTACAACCGCCACATCGCCCTCATAGCTGCCACGCGCAAAATAACCGTACGCGCAAAAATACAAATTATCTTTATCGTCGACTTTTAACAGGCGGATTCCCTGCTCGTTGTAAGCACGGTAAGCATAAGAAGCCTTCTCGCTGAACGAAGCGTAAATCTTTTTCACCTGATTCGTCTTCATGTCATACTGGTAAACAAAGCCATCTCTGGAAAAATACAACTTATCGTCTTTTTTATTGGAAAGCATCTTTCCATTATTCTGCTCCGTAATTCCCAACTTTAACTGACTGGATTTGCTGCTTGCCGTCGATACGTCAAACACCGCTTCCATCGATCGTGAGAAATTCAGCAGGTAATCCCTTCCGGAAGCATAACGCACGCGATAAAATTCTTTGATATGATACGTTTCCTTTCCGGAAGCCGTTGTTGCCTGCACAAAATAATTATACTGAATGCAGGCCGTTTCCATATTATATTCTTTAATCGTAACAAATTCATCAGATACAATTTTCGGTGACATCTCTGCCCACGTTACAAGACTGGCATCCGAGGTGATGTCAACATAGGCAAGTGTCGAGTTCCGGTTCTTGCCATTCGGCTCCAGATAACGGCTGATTTCTTCCGATTTGTTTTTTGAAAATGTATTGTTATGAAATTTTTGGGCAAATGCCAGTTTTTTTGCCAAATTACTCTCATCCAGATAATACTTTAATCGTGTATAATAATGAATTGTTTTTCCCTTGTCCGATGTCGTTTTCAAATCCAAAATATACTCCGTACTTGTCTTGAATCCATAGTCAAACGTCAAATCTACCCTGCGCTGATTCTGTCCAATCGCATTCACGCTTCCGGTTTTATATACTTCTCCGCTCTCCTTATCCACAATGCTGTAGGTGACATTAACAAGACGGCTCTTTGCTTTACTGATTAACAAAGAAATCTGTCTGTTCTGGTTAATCGGCGTAATCGATTCGCGCACCACATTTGCTTCGAGCGGCGCACTATACCCATATAAAACATTCACCGTCTGCCCCTGCGTCTGTAGCTGAAGATACGGATATGTCTCATCCGTAATCGCTTCCGTCACGCCCTTTTCTTCCATATCCGTTTCCATATTTCTTCCAAATAAAAACAGTGCACCCACAAAAATGAATACAAGAGCGACTGCCTGATATATATATTTAACCATAATATCTCTCCATTCCTACAATATGATGTTACTACCTTATACAGTGTAACGGCTTTCGCAAAAAAGTGCAAGGCATACACACAAATTTTTAGCGCACATATATTAGTTAATAAACCATCGGAGGAAAACGCATGAGTCATTTTGATAACCAAACCCCCTATGTTCCTACCTATCCACCTGCTTTAGGCAGTCAGAAGCTGATGGAACTGGAAGCTGACAACTCGTACCTTAAATATTTATACCCGAAAATCACAAGACAAATCAGCGAATTTGTGGAAGAAGAATGTGACAAAATGGAATACGAGGGAAGTCTAATGTTTGACGTATTTCCTGACAAAATTGCCTTACAGCTTATGGCTGCCGGAATTGCCGGTGAATTTACAAAAAAATACCCCGATTCCTATCCGGAGGAAGGAAGACTTCTCCGCGATATGATCGAGGTCGTTTTATATCATGAAATTATGTACCGTAGAAACCGCTATCGAAATCACAAACGATTATATCTTTAGTCCGCTGCTTCTGTACCAAACGCTAACTGTTCAAATTCCGGTACAGGCATTGGCTTTGCAAACACATATCCCTGAATTAAGTCACAGTGCATTTCTTTCAAAAACTCCACTTGCTTTCTCTCTTCGACTCCTTCGGATATGGTGTGAAGGTCCAGTGCTTGTGCCAGTTTGATTACGCTTTGGATAATATCCTTTCCACGCTCATCGTTATCACCGCTCTCAAAGAATACACGGTCTAACTTCAGCGCATCCACTTTAACATCCTTTAACATATTTAAGGAAGAGTAACCGCTTCCAAAATCATCAATCGAACACGACAATCCCGCACGGTGAATCTGTGATACCAGTACACTGAGTGACTTCATATCATTATAAAACAGAGACTCCGTCAACTCAATCTCAATACTTCTTGGCGGAATATCGTATTTCTTTAACACATATTCATAATAATCAAAGAAGTTCGGAATTTCAAAATGACTTCTTGATAAGTTTACAGAAATCGGTATAATTTTGCGTCCCGCTTTATGCCACCGCTCAATCAACTTGCAAACCTCTTCGAACATATACAAATCAAGTTCTACAATAAATCCATTGGATTCAAACAAATCAATAAACTCATCCGGATAAATCATACCCTCTTCCGGGTCAATCCATCGAACCAATGCTTCCGCACCGGCAATCGACTCACCTTCCAATTCGTATTTCGGCTGAAGATACGGTACGAAGTCACCTTGTTCAAGTGCCTTGTGCATCTTCATCTCCAACGCTTTATCACGTCCAAGTTTCTGGCTTTCTTTCACATCGTAGATTCCCATCGGAACAAGATGTGACGGTGAAATCTTCTTACGCGCCAGATTGGCATGTTCAAGCATAGCACTAATATCATTTTCATCGTCTTTTACAACGTAAACACCAAAATAAAGAATAAGTCCGTAACAATTTCCATTATCATCCGTAAGTTCAGACAACTGCTTGCTGATTCGATACAATCGCTGGTCAAGCTTCGGAAGTGAATGAAACCGCATCAAAACCCCAAAGTTATCTGCCATAATTCGGCCGGACACTTCATCCCAGCGGAGCTCAGCATCAATAATCTCGTGAATTCTGCACAAAATCCGGTCTCCGACATCATTGCCATAAGTTTCATTAATCAACTTAAAACGGTCAACGTTCGCATACACGACAACATAATTTCCATCCCCGCGAAGCAAATCTCTGGCAATCCGCTCGAATTCCTTTTTATTCTTTCCTCCGGTAACATCATCCCGTCCATACTTCTTATACAACAACTGGTATTTAATAACCAGCATAATAATAACGAAAAGCGCCACACCGCAGAGTACCAATACTTTGTACATCGCAGATGGCATCCTGTCCAGAGAAAAATACGCAAAAACAAAGAGCGCAATCGCAGTGATTACATCCCAGATTAACATCATACTGATGTTTTTCAAACGTGAGATAATCTGTTTCACTGTGCATGCCCCCTTCTTTATCGAATGTATATATAATTATAACTTAATTTTGACAAAAAGACAACCTTTCAATTGGAAAAATTATGACCAAAATTCAATTTCTTTCTCCAATTTTTTCATTTTTACGACAAGATACGGCATACTCTTTTTCTGACTTACTTCCTGACCTTAAATAGAGAGCTTTCCTATTACATAAAAACCACACTCACCATAAATGGCAAAAATGGCGAGTGTGGTAAGGTATAAGCAAAACTATTTTCTACTTTTAATTCGTTTTCTCAAACTGCCAAACTTGGTTAGTTCCTTCCCAATAAGCATTCTGCACTACGTTGGTATTATCTGACACTCTTACATGAAGTCCACTCTTTTGATTTGTTACTTTCGTCACAATACCATATTGCCCTGCCTTAGAAGTTGTTTTTAATTTAAACTGCTGAGCGTCTCCGCTATATGCATGAAAAATTCCAATGTTTGTATTGTCAGTTGTTCCTGCCCCACTGACATCAAGCATAAAGTCGCCAAGCGCACTTGAGAGAGTAAAATATCCGTTATCCAATTTTCTCAAGTACCATTTCTGACCTAAAGCATTTGTCTTATAACCAGCCTCAACGTTTTGTCCGGCTGCACCAACATTTCCTGTTACCTGAAGATATTTTCCGGATGCCGGATTTTTAATGCAATACCAACCATTAGAAAGTGATGTTGTAGCAGTAGTCGAGTTTGTCTTCAAATTACAAACAAAAGTAGAAACACTGTTTGCCGGCATATAAGCCCAGAACCCATTATCCGTCAAAGCCAGATTAGATGTCTTCGCCAAATTCTCATTGGAGGATGTACGATAACGGTCCACAGAAGAAATACTCTGACCATTGACAGTAAATTTCTGGCTGATACTGGATGAACCTTTGTTAATTGCCACAATAACTGCTTTACCATCTCCAGTGTAAGCAGATACATACACACCATTGTTTGGATTTGCCGTAGCTGCTACTCTCCTATAACCGCGACGGATAAACTTAGAATATTGAGCCATGCAATAACCACGCTTACTAATAGTTCCATCCTCTTTCATCGGGCTATAACTTCTGCGGATATACCACCATACATAAGTCTGCATATTGTTAATCATCGCATTATGTATATGCTCAGAAACACCCAATGCTTCCGGCCATCTGTCAGCCGAATTAGCATCACTATTCGGATAATAAACCTCTGTCATCCAAAGCTGCTTACCGGCACCCTTTTGCTGGAACAAAGGCCATGCAAAATTCTTATACTGTGTTCCATACAAATGTGTTCCCATAATATCCACATTTGCAAGTGCCTGAGAGTCATTTAAAATCGGCTCCATAATATTCTTATTATAAGAAAAAGATTCTGGTGCAATCAAACGACAGTTAATAGAACCCGCATAATATTTTAAGAAGGTTACGATTTCGCTGGAGGTCCACCATGTCCAGTCATGTCCATAGTCTGGCTCATTTGCCATAGAAATCGCATACAAATTAACACCATTATTCTTCATATAATTAACAAAATTGTTCAAATGATTTGCATATTGGGCATATTTGTCATGTCTAAGTCGTTTTGCTTTTGTATCACCATTATGATTAAATGTTTCACACAAATTACTTGGCGGATTCCAAGGTGTCGCAAAAACAATTGCGCCCTTAGCGATGGCTGCTTTTGCCGTAGCCACTTCCTTATACCAATTATTACTGTCTGAATCAATAAAAATACGGAGTACGGAGAAACCTAACTGATTGGTACTATTTCCAAATGCAGTTTCCCTTTGAGATGCGGTTAAATCTCCTGCCCAAGAAGGATGATTCATTCCGCCATAACCTTGAATTTCCTGATACTTTGTTGATAGATTGATAACTGCATCACTTGCACTTGCTGCCTTTACTTGTTGTTGCTGTGCCGGAAACACACCAATAACCATAGCAAACATAATTGCCCCAACCAATAACGCTCTAATTGATTTTTTCACTTGCAAACCCATGTTTGTTTTTCCTCCTTATATTAGTTATATGCTATACCTTATGGCAATTATAATATTGTTCATTTCCTACCTCAATGACTTATAAAGAAGGATATTTGACATATCTTGCAATATAAACAATTCCGGCAGCCTATGCAGGCATAGGGCGATTGAAACTAGTCAATATGTTCAACACATCTTATCCTGATACAGCATATAAAAATCCGCTTCCATGTTATCTCTCTGTCGGTCATAAAATTTTTTTGCGTCATCCAGAGCTGTATTATATACCGGCTTTCCTCCATACCAAAAATGCTGTTCTGTCTATCCCCGCAAAATTAAATTTATGTCTTTGTTGCAATCAAGGTGAACTCTCCGGGCACATTCGGATGTATCCCTTATTATGCTTCGAAATATCAAATATGGTTACTTCCGCTCCTAAAAGAGCAAGGGGAATTGCCTTTTTTCCACAAGAGCCACATATATTTTGCAGCCATCAATCACACCCTCTTGTAATGAATTTTCCAGTGCTCCTTTTAGCCACTTATTATATTCTTGATAACTCTTTCCATTTACAGAATTAATAAATCCATTCTCGTTTGCGGGAATGCTCTGTAACATTTGATAAATATCCTCTCCATTTTTTTACTTTCCAACTGTCAAAGATGGGATTATACCTTAATTTTGACAAAAAGACAACCTTTCAATTGGAAAAATTATGACCAAAATTCAATTTCTTTCTCCAATTTTTTCATTTTTACGACAAGATACGGCATACTCTTTTTCTGACTTACTTCCTGACCTTTCTCCGGTCCTAAAAGACTCGTCTCAAACACCACCCCGTCGCCTTTTTCATAGAGCCCAAGGACACGCACCGAAAAACCGTTGGTTTCCTGCTCTCCGTAGCCAACCGCCAGATAGCAGTACTCGCCATCTTCATAAGTCATCTGGAACGGATTGATTTTCTTTTTATTGATTTCAGATAAAAAATCAGCCGGACACTCCTCTGTTGGAACTACCGTATAATCCAAATCCTTTCCTCTTTTGCCCTCTTTTTCCGTGCCGCATCCACTAAACAGGCACATTCCAAAAGAAAAAAGAAGCACCATTGTAAGCAGCCGCCTGACCTGACATCTCTTATTCCTCACCGCACACACTCCATTTCTAAGCATATTCCGCTTTTGATTGTTAGTATAATGTATGTGCCGCAGTGATTTTTATGCGCTAATCTTCGAAATGAATCCCTGCCAAAAGAGAAGCTAAAGAGGTCGTTGCCTCCTCATCATGGTACTCAATGGATTCAGCCTCTTCCACTTCCGGTGCAATATCCTCTGCCTCTTTCATGCTCAGGCGGATTTTTCCGTCCGTCACATCAAGGACTTTTACCTTTACCGTCTGCCCGAGTTTGACAACTTCATTTGGCGAATGTAAAAACTTATTGCAAATCTGGGAAATATGAACAAGCCCGGATAAGCCATCCCCGATTGTCACAAAGCAGCCATACGGCTCAATGCGCTCAATTACGCCTTCTGTCACGAACCCTTTTTGCAGAGCATTTAATTTTTTCTCCTGCTCTTTTGCTGCTTTTTCTTTTTCCACATCTTTTGCGGAAAGAACCAGTTTATTTGCCTCGCGGTCTGCTGTAATGACAATAACCGAAAGTGTCTTTCCAACATATTCTTCCACATCTTCTACATACTCAAGTGCCAGTTTCGACGCCGGAATAAATCCTCTCAATCCCTCGCAGTAGGCAACAACACCGGCATTCACGCTATTATTTACTTTTACCGTAAACACCGTTCTCTCTTCCAGTGCCTTCTCGACCTGTTCCCATGCCTCTTCTCTTTTTGCCTCGCGCAGAGACAGAAGGACACGGCCCTGTCCATCATCCGGCGAAAGCACGACAGCCGTCAGCATTTCTCCGGTGCGAATCTCATCCATCGCATGGAAATTCGGGTCATCACTATATTCACCGGAAGGAATTACTCCCTGTGAAAAACTGCGTAAATCCAAAAGGACTTCCTCTTCTTCAACACTTACCACCTCTCCGGTCACCGTATCGCCTTCGCGGAACGATCGAAAAGATGCATTAATCTGATCTTCGTAATCTGCCATTGTTTCACTCATCGGTATTACCTCCCTGTTGAATCTTTTTTAATTCATCTGCTAATGCAGCAAATTGCGCTAAACTGAGTTTTTCCCCGCGAATCGTTGGGCTCAACTCCATTTCTTCCAGTGCACTCTTGATTTCCTCTTTGGAAAAGGAAAGTTCCGGACTGTTCGCCAGCCCATTCTGTAAAGTTTTCCGGCGCTGGTTAAAAGACGCCCGAATCAGACGGAACATCAATTTTTCATCGGATACCTCAATTGGCACGCGGTTTAAGCAGTCAAGTCTTATTACCGCACTGCCGACATTTGGCCGCGGCATAAAACAGTTTGGCGGAACATTCGCCGCCAGATACGGTTTTGCATAATACTGCACGGCAAGCGACAATGCACCATACTCTTTTGTGCCCGGCTCTGCCTGCATGCGTTCAGCCACTTCTTTCTGCACCATAACGGTAATGTTAGCAAGTGGCACGTGGCTCTCCAAAAGCCCCATAATAATCGGAGTTGTAATGTAATAAGGCAGGTTTGCAACTACCTTGATTGGCTTTTTGTCATTATATTTTTCCGCAATTTCATGAATATCCTGCTTTAAAATATCCCCATGAAGAATTTCTACATTATCATAAGGTGAAAGTGTCTCCTGTAAAATCGGAATGAGATTGTTGTCAATTTCTACTGCTAATACCTGTCTTGCCGCCTCGCACAAATACTGTGTCATCGTTCCGATTCCCGGTCCGATTTCCAGTACAAAATCATCTTTTGTGACTTCTGCCGCCTCGATAATTTTATCTAACACATGCGGGTCAATCAGAAAATTTTGTCCGAATTTTTTTTGAAAATGAAAATCATGTTTTTGTAAAACCTGTATGGTTTCCTGTGGGTTTCCCAGTTTTGCCACGCGTTTTCTCCTTTTATTTATTCTGTGTCAGCCGGTATAACCGGTGGGCATTTTCCGTTGTTACCTGCTTTACTTCTTCTGCCGTAATGCCCTTAATTTCTGCTAATTTCTGCGCCACGTAAATAAGCTGCGACGAATCGTTTCGCTTTCCTCTGTTTGGCTCCGGCGCCATATACGGGCAGTCTGTTTCCAGCACAATAGAAGACAGCGGAATCCGCTCGGCGCATCTTACTAATTTTTTTGCATTTTTAAATGTCAGGACCCCTCCCATGCCAATAAAGAATCCCATTTTCACATATTCTTCCGCCATTTCCGGCGAATACGAATAACAGTGAATGACGCCGCCGCACTCATAGGCTTTTGTTTCCTGAATGATTTGCATGGTCGGCTCTGCCGCATCCCGGCTGTGCACAATAATCGGAAGTTTTACTTCCTTTGCAAGTTCAATCTGTCTGCGAAACCACTGCTTTTGAAGTGCCGGTTTCGGCTCCGGCCAGTGGTAATCCAGCCCGATTTCTCCGATGGCTGCCACTTTTTCATGTGCCGCATGACTAGAAATCCACGCCATGTCATCTTCCGTCAGCCCTTCCACTTCACTCGGATGCACCCCCAGTGCCGCATAGACAAATTCATACTGCTTTGCCAGTTCAAGTGCCATTTTACTGGATGGCATATCTGCCCCCACATCCACGACTTTACCAATTCCCTTTGTCAAAAGTCCGCCAAGGATTTCGTCGCGGTCGCTGTCAAAGGCTTTGTCGTCATAATGGCTGTGGGTGTCGAAAATATAACTGCTCATAGTTCTCTCCTCTCGCCGTGCCGCACCTCGGAATGCTCCGCATTCCTCACTGCCGGGCTTTCGCCGCTTCTCTCGCCGTGCTGCACCTCGGAATGCTCCGCATTCCTCACTGCCGGGCTTTCGCCCTATACTAGAAAGAAACGATTTTCTCTTTTGTGCAAGCACAAGAGAAATCGTTTCTTTCTAGTGCACGGCTCAATGCTTTAGCATATCTCTGCTCCTGCCGGCATTTTTTTCTCGGGAGTCATGAGGGAGAGGTTTCCTTCTGCGTCTTCTGCGCAAAGAAGCATTCCTTCCGATAATACTCCTGCAAGTTTCGCCGGTTTTAAGTTGACAAGTACCATTACTTTTTTGCCAACCATTTCTTCCGGTGAATAATATTTCTTAATTCCTGATACAATCTGTTTGACTTCACTGCCAATTTTCACCTGGCTGCAAAGTAATTTTTTCGATTTCGGCACTTCCTCACAGGCAATAATCTCGCCCACCTGGAACTGCATTTTCATAAAGTCATCAAATGTGATTTCCGGTTTTGCTTCGATGTCAATTCCTTCTTCCTCGCCGGCATCTTCTTCACCGGACTCAGCCTTTACTTCTGCCATCTGTTTCTGTTTAATTTCTTCAGCCTTTGCCAAAACTTCTTTCGGATCGAGACGCATAAACAAAATTTCCGGAGAATCCGTTACTTTTGTACCGGATTCATACTGACCAAACGTATCCATTTCTTCATAGCCACGTTTTTTCGCATTTAACTGTGCGAGAATTTTCTCTGTCGTCTCCGGCATAAATGGCTCTAACAGACTGGCACCAATTACGATACTCTCAACCAAGTTGTAAAGGACGGTAGAAAGACGGTCTTTCTTTGCCTCATCTTTTCCAAGTACCCATGGCTCCGTCTCATCAATATATTTGTTACAGCGTTTGAACAGACGGAATACTTCCGTAATCGCATCTGCCACACGCAGTTTATCCATTTTTTCTTCAACTGCTTTTGGTACCGACAAAACAGTCTCTTTCAAATCGTCATCAACTGCTTCTGTCACATTTTTATTTTCCAAAACGCCGCCAAGATATTTGTTCGTCATGGAAATGGTACGGTTTACAAGGTTACCAAGAACATTTGCAAGGTCAGAGTTCATACGCTCTACCATGAGTTCCCAGCTCACAACACCATCATTTTCAAATGGCATTTCGTGCAAAACAAAATAACGTACGGCATCCACGCCAAAAATATCTACCAAATCATCGGCATAAATAACATTTCCCTTGCTCTTACTCATCTTGCCGTCACCCTGCAAAAGCCACGGATGTCCAAATACCTGTTTCGGCAGTGGAAGGTCAAGTGCCATCAACATAATCGGCCAGTAAATGGTGTGGAAACGAAGAATATCTTTTCCAATCAGATGCAAATCTGCCGGCCAGTATTTTTCATATAAATTCTCGCCATCCACAAGCGTGTGATTTCCATCCAAATCAAAACCTGTACCGGTCACATAGTTGCTTAACGCATCAATCCACACATAAATTACATGTGCCGGGTCAAAGTCAACCGGGATTCCCCATTTGAAGCTTGTACGGGAAACACACAAATCCTGTAAGCCCGGTTTCAAAAAGTTATTTACCATCTCATTTTTACGGGACTCCGGCTGAATAAATTCCGGATGTGTCTCGATGTGCTTCATCAGGCGGTCCTGATATTTACTTAATTTAAGGAAATAAGCTTCTTCTTTTGCCGGCTGGCACTCTCTGCCACAGTCCGGACATTTGCCATCCACCAGCTGGGATGGTGTAAAGAAAGATTCGCAAGGCGTACAATACATACCCTCATAAAATCCTTTGTAAATATCGCCTTTATCGTAAAGCTTTTTGAAAATCTTCTGAACCTGCTTTTCATGTTCCTCATCGGTTGTACGAATAAAGCGGTCATAAGACGTATTCATCAAATCCCAAATTCTTTTTATCTCTGTCGAAACACCATCTACAAATTCTTTTGGTGTGATTCCTGCTTCTTGTGCTTTTAACTCAATTTTCTGTCCATGTTCATCGGTTCCTGTCTGAAAACGAACATCATACCCCTGAAAACGTTTGTAGCGGACAATGGCATCAGCCAAAACGATTTCGTAAGTATTGCCAATATGCGGCTTGCCCGATGTGTAAGCAATCGCCGTTGTCAAATAATAAGGTTTCTTACTCATTTTTTGATATTCCTCCAATTCTTAAGTCAAGTGGCAAATGAAGCCACTTTCTTAGTTTCTTATTTTAGGTAAAATGGGACGAGATGTCAAGCATGGATGTGGCAGGGGGAGGCAAGTGTTCGTTGGCATTTTTTGTCTTCCAATAATTCCGTAGGAAAGCTTTGCGTCTCGTGGGCACTCCCGTTCATTGAGTACGTAGCGGTATGGGCACTGAAACTACCAGTGGTCTACGCTCCGCTTCGGTCGTTGCAGAACAGAAGTCCACTGGACTTCTTGCAACACATACCGACGCACTCAAAACCCACTCGTCACAAAGTTTTCCTACGGAATTATTGGAAGGCAAAGGAACTAGTAACGAACATTTTTGACAGCCCCATCATCCCAAACTAAGTTTTTCTTTATCATCTTATAACTGCATTCAGAAAACATTTCATAATGTATTTGTAAAACAATGAACGATTGAGTCACAAAAGTTCTAGCTTGTGGCAAATGTTCACCGCCAGTTTCTTTGGATTCCAGTAATTCAAGAGAAAAATTTTGTAGCTCGCGGGTTTGGAGCGCGTCAGCAAGAGGCACTGGTAGTTTCAGTGCCCTTGCTGCTACGCAGCTCCATTAGCGAAAGTGCCCACGAGACACAAAACTTTTCTCTTGAATTACGGAAACAAAAAAAGAGTGAATGAACACTTGGCACAAACAATTTATCTATTGTTTACACATTACCCCCAAACGTGTATACTAAGAACATCACAAACACGCCCCAGCGTGCCAAAGGAGGATTTCTTATGTTATTACTCGGCTCTCACGTGGGAATGAGCGGCAAAGATATGCTTGTGAATTCCGTAAAAGAGGCACTTTCTTATGATGCCAATACTTTTATGGTATACACCGGTGCTCCCCAGAATACGAGACGTAAAGATATTTCTGAATTATGCATTCCACAGGCAAGAAAGTTAATGGAAGAACATGACATGGCAAACTTTATTGTTCATGCACCTTACATTATTAATCTTGCCAACACGGTAAAACCGGAGACCTATGAACTGGCGGTCACTTTTCTGGCAAAAGAGATTGAACGCACAGCGGCTATGGGTGCAACCGTTTTAGTTTTACATCCGGGTGCACATGTTGGTGCCGGAGCAGAAGCCGGTATTGCACAAATCTGCAAAGGACTTAATGAAGTTTTAAACGAAGATACTCCCGTGTTTATCGCACTGGAAACAATGGCTGGAAAAGGCACAGAAATCGGACGCAGTTTTGAAGAATTGAAGGCTATTTATGACGGCTGCAATCATCCGGATAAACTTCGTGTCTGCTTTGACACCTGCCATGTAAATGATGCCGGCTACGATTTAGTGAACGACTACGAAAATGTTATGAAGGAATTTGATAAAATAATTGGTCTTGACCAGATTGCTGCTTTCCATATTAACGACAGTAAAAATCCGCTCGGTGCAGCAAAAGACCGCCACGAGAATTTTGGAAAAGGTTATTTAGGAAGCGACGCCCTGATGCAGGTTATTCGAGATTCGCGCTTTGAAACGATTCCGAAAATTCTGGAGACTCCGTATATCAAAGACCCGGAAAATCCAAAGAAATCAACACCACCTTATAAAGAAGAAATTGCCTGGATTAAAAAGCAATTGATGGAAGGATAAAAAAGGGGGGCTGTCTCAGTTGGACAGTCCCCTTCTTCTACAGCATTTTATTTTGCTTATAACATTCAAATAAATAGGATGGATTTTCATAATAAACGCTGCTATTATAATCGTCAATTTTATTACTTAAAAACGAACGATAAACCTGAAACAATGCATCTACAACATTGATTTTTTCATCTTCCGCCACTTGTTTGATTAAGCGCTTGTACACTTTTCCAATATCCCAATATGTGGGAATTGAATATTGGCACTCACCTACGTTGTCAAAATCACCCTGCTCAATTTTGGCTTCTTTAATAAAATCATCTGCTACTCTGGAAATATTGTCACAGCGATATACATCCGCTAAGTCGTAAATTTTTTGAATTCTCTCTTTGCCTAATTGGTTCACAACATCCACACGTTTATTCTTTGTTTTACGAGCAATATAATCAATCAAACTACATGTATAAAAAAGGTCATTATCTTTTTTCGGTTCTCTGCCTTCACCAATCATTTATAGTACCTCCTGCCTTTTTATAATTCACCAGTTAGAAGATAGGTTTCAATCTTTATTTTTCCATCCAATTCTCACTTTTACATTTTTGTAGTTTTGTATTCATAACATACAAGCAAATAAATACTACTGCACTAACAATACCCACTACAATTCCGTAATTTTGTATCGTCCCAGTCAATTTCATACACAAAACACTTATCAGCAATACACAAATTTGAGCAATTCCTATCATCAAAAATGTTGTTTCTTTTTTCAAGAAAAGCAATAACATAAAAATTGAAATAAAATCAAACACAAATAAACCAATACACTGTGACATAGCATCTGCTTTTAATGTTTTTGAATAAAATAATTCCTGTTCCTTTTGATACACTTGTTGTAAATTATTTATTCTATGCAACATCGTTCCCAAGATAACACTCGACTGAATCAATAGTGCCACCACACCACCTGTTATGATATTTTTTGTTTTTGATGTTCTATCAAATGTACACAACAAAACTGCCATTATAATCAATTCCAAAATTGGGAAATCAAAATACCATGAATACTCACCTTTTAGCTGAAACATCTGCGAAAAAAGTTCTTGATTTTCCTTATTTCCAACTCCTAAAACCTTAATCATTGTATTAGACTGCCAATACTGTTGCAGTAAAGAGCGAACAAAACTGACAATCAAACTAAATCCCACAATTTTACAGAGGTTTAAGTTGTTGTTTTCCTTGATTTTTGTTCTTGCAATTATAATGCAGCAAATAATCAAACTCGCAAACAATATCCCTAATACCATTGCTCTGTCAGTAAAATACGTATTTGACACAATGTTAGCCTGTTTCGAATATTTAACACCACTAAGCAAAGCAAATATTTTTGCCAGTTGCTGCATCAAAGCAGTATTTTTCTCTGCAAGTGTTAAGATAAACAGCCACAGAACACCACATGTATTTAAAATAATCGTGATATAGGCTGCTTTTTTTGCGCTTTTATAATTACAAAAAGCCCCCACTACCGTTAAAATAGAAACTAAACTTAAAGCAAGAAAAAGCATCCATGTAATCTTACTAATACTATTCCAATATGCCCATGTAATACCCGCCGAACCATATGGGTCAAAAATCAACCTGCTTTCTTTCATCATGGCGTTAACATCACATAGCTTACTATAAAAAACACAAAAAATCATGGGTAGTAATAATACGGCATATGTCCATTTACTTTCTAACTTTTTCATTAAGTTTCATCTCCTTTCAATTTTGACCAAAACCAAATCGTTATAATTCCTCTCCTGTTCCAAGTTCACCCAAATCATATTTCTTGTTATAAATGCTTTTTCGTTTTCCGTTTCCTCACATTTCTGCCAATGATATTTTTTTAATACACCATTTTCAACATCAAAAGGAGAATCCTTTGTTTGTATCTTTGTTTCAGCAATTGATGATACTTTCATTTCATTATGTTTCTCCCCCTGTGAATTATTACAAGAAGATGCTTCAATAAAAAAAGTAAACATAATAAGCAAAAAGAAAACCTTTTTCATAATTAACACCCTTCTTCATCTAGATAACCATAGTCTCCCATTAAAGAGCACCCTGCCGACACTACCCTTTTTTCGCTGCATCTCTATCCATGGCAGCACGGTCATCCTTGCCGTTGCTTCAGTCTGGTCATACATAATTGAAAACGACTTGTCAGATTAACAAAAATAAATATTCTGGCTGAAATTTTTCAATATACTCGGATAATTCAAACTCTGAAAGATTCTCATGTACAAGAATAGCTACAGTTTCTTTAAACAAACACCCAAGATAAAAGACAACAGATTCTATGTTGTTTCCCATCTCTATTACGACTAGCTGTCTAACGCTCAAATGTCTACCCACGTCGATTATTCTTTGCTTTAGTTCCCCATATGTAACCCGCCGCATGGAATCGTCCAGCAATGCGGCTTCCCTGTCTTTTGAATCTCCCCAAACCTTAATCGTTTCCTCCTCCTTTTACACATTTTAAAAACTTGATTCAATTATATCTTTTTTTCTTACTTTGTCAACAAATATTTTATTTTTTCATCCTATTCTCACTTTTACATTTTTACATTTCCGAAACACCTTTTTATAATATGATTTTAGGTGTCTATTTACGTAAACGATGACTTTAGACTGCAAATCAATGGCATCACAATTTACAAATTTTACTTTATTTTTCCCCGGTATATAAAATTTCCTCAGGTACCCTTCCCTCACTGGCAGATAATTTCCATTTACATACTTCACATTTTTAGATAACGTAAATTTGTTAATATAGGAAGTACACCAGTATGTCTTTTTCGTAATCTTCTTAATACTTTTTGGTAATACCGGGTCTTTTGATTTATTTGTGTAATACAGTAATTCGCCTGTTTTTTTTAAATAAACGAATCCATTCTCTGCCCCAAATACTTTATTCTTTTTGTGGATAAACACTTTTATGCCACGAGCCAGCGCACCGATGTTATTTGTAACTTTATGGCTCTCCGAATCAACAATTTGTCTCACTTTTGCATCTATAGTTATAGATTTTACTTTACCATAAATCAAATAAAGTCTTTTACCATTTTTAGAATAAATTACATTCTTTTTAGCTTTAAATGTTTTATTCCCGGCAGCAATATTTACTTTTTGTAACTGATTGTCTTTGTAAAACACATTATGCTCCAATGTTGTTACAGACTGTGGCAAACTTACACGCTTAAGATTTTTCATGTGCGCAAATGTATTTTGACCAATAACTTTCACTCCCTCAGGTACAACAATTTTTGTAATATTTCTACCATCACGATAAGCCGGCGCACTCATTTTATCTTCCTCATAAGGAAATCTCTCAAAAATACTGCAATAATCCGCGTTAAAATCATATGCACCTATCTTTGTAACTTTAATACCATTTATTTCAGATGGAATTCTCACCTCAACCGTATCTGCCGAAATCTTTATTCCGTTAATCCAAAATGCCTTTTTATCATTTGATAAAAAACCTGTATAATCTCCGCATTTCCAAACTTTATGTCCCCATCCTCGAAATGTTTTTATTTTGTCCCATTCTTCTTTTTTCAGTTTGTCTCCTGCATCAGTCAATTCACCTAAAGACCTCATTTCAACGGACTGCGTCTCCTGCGCAAATACTTGCGCTCCCGGCATGATAACCGACACTGCCAAAACCATAGTTACTAATGTTCTAATTATTCTTTTTTTCATAGTTATAGTCCCCCTTACAGTAAATTCGCTGCCTCTTTGTAAATAATACGATTAAGACAGCGAATAAGTTGCATAACACATTTACTAAAAACGCATCAAACAATACTATAAGTAAAACCTTTACTTACCGCACACGCCTGCATAAACGGATTCTTTTTTCCCTGCAAAATAAAATCCGTACAATTCTTAAACGGCTCCCACTTACCATCATAAGAATCACTTTCACTTCCCGTTGCCGGATTCACCACAACATCAGGTAATACCACAGTCAAATTGTGGCACTCATAAAAATCCTGCCCCATTATACTATCTTTTGCATATACAACCTTTTTCAAGTAACGACAATTAGCAAAACACAAGCCGCCGCCATTTACACCAGCCGGAAATTCGTAAGAATCCTCCTGCTTCGCTGCCGGATAGCATTTCATATATGTTTTTTCTTTATCTTTATAATAAAGAACATCATTTACTGCATAATATCCGGTTTCCTTTTTATCTGCCTGAAACTGTTTTAAATTTGTACAGCCGATAAAAGGAGTGTTAATTTGTTCCACCTTATCTCCAAGTGTCACCTTTTGAAGTTTCGTACTGTAAGCAAACGCATACAACCCAACATTAGAAATATTCTTTGCAAGCTCCACACTTCTTAAACCAGACGCAAAAAATGCCCCGTCTGAAATATAAAATAATTTTTTACCGTATGAAATCTTCTGCAAATATTTAGCATACTCAAAAGCCGCCTCGCCAATCTGCGTTGTCTTTCCCTGAATCGTATAAGACTTCTGAGTTCGCCCTGCCGGATAAACCAAAAGCGTCTTCTTGTTTTTTGTATACAAAACACCTTTAGCAGAGCAAAAATATTTATTTCCCTTTGCCACTTTGATATTTTTTAACTTACTGCATCCGGTAAATGGCGTAGAAAATACATTCTTTTTCTTGGCAATATTCCCCCAACCATAATCTGCCTGTTTTTTTCGATTGTTTTCAAGTACTTTGGCAATACAATTGTTTGAACCTTCGATGATTTCTTCCATACATTGGCACCGAGTGATGTCACCTTTTTCCCTGCAATCTTGTTCGGAATCACAATTCGTTTCTGATTCTTACTGCATGAAACGATTTTAACCTGATTTTTTGTTATCTTGTAGGTAAAACCATTTTTTGTCTTTGCACCTGCCATTGTGCCGGCAGATGCAAAGGACAGCGTTAATAATAATGCTGTAAGTACTGTTATTTGGATTATCTTTCTTTTTTTCATATTTTTCTCCTCCCTTGCGTTATCCCTATTTATTTTTTCCGAAATCATATTTCCATTCCGGATGCTTTTTATTGTAAATCACTCCGCCTTTTACCACCAGTTTTTTGTTACCCTTTTCAAGTTTTATCTCTGTCAGCGACTTCCAATTTTTCATATAGTACACAGATGTAAATTTCTTTGGCACATAAAGTTTTTTCATAAAAATGTTATCCGGCACATAATCCATTGTTTTCACAGTCTTTGGAATTCTAAAACTTGTGTTCTTTTTACCCATTGGATACTCAAGCAATGTAGTCATTTTCTTATTGTATAAAACTCCATTCTTTGAGGCAAGCACCTTATTCTTTTTAGAAACACTTATTTTCTCAAGTTTTTCCGCATTTGCAAAACTTACATTCTTTGATTTTACGTTTTTTGAAATAGTCACAGATTTAAGGTTGTGAACATTCTCAAAGGCGTAATATCCAATCTTTCTGCATTTTGCCGGAATTTTATAGCTTTTCCCCGGTCTGTTTGCCAGGTACATAACTAATTTCTTTCCATCTTTTGAAAAAATAACGTCATTCGACACCCTATAATACTTGTTATTTTTCGAAATGGAAACCTTCTTTAATTTTGGAAAGCACTGATTTAATTTTTCTTCAATGCAATTGCCCCAATCATGTGAATATGGCTTTACAAAATCGGAAGAAAACTCAATTTTTTCAATACCCGTTTTATCTGCTGATTTCAAATAATCCTGACCTGTAATTTTATCATCCAGTTTGTCTCCTGTATCTGGTTTTGTCTTAAATGCAACATACTTGACTCCCTTTGCAAATTTCAAAACCTTTGCATTTTTAAACTGCGTGAGTTTTCGCATATCTACTGTAACACACTGTAATTCCTCTATATTGCCTGAATTTGCTTTTCCCTCAATAACAACCGTGCTCTGCCCTTTATAATCGCTGTCGTTACTTCCGGTATATGTAAATTCAGTATTTGTATTCTCCTGTGCAAAAGCTTGCGCTCCCGGCATGATAACCGACACCGCCAAAATCATAGTTACAAATGTTCTAATTATTTTTTTCATACTAACTAACCTCCTGTTTGTAATTTATTCGCTGCCTCTATGTAAACAATACGATTGAGACAGCGAATAAGTTGCATTTTTTATTATTCAGACAACACTTCTCCGTCTTTTATCTCAATCACCCTCTGACATCTGGCAGCCACACCATTATCATGCGTGACTATGATAACCGTATGCCCATTTTTATTTAACTCCTCAAACACATCCATGATGTCATCCGATGTATTGCTGTCGAGTGCCCCTGTAGGCTCATCTGCCAAAATATACTCCGGAGAATTAATAAGGGCTCTGGCAATCGCTACTCTTTGTTTCTGCCCGCCGGACAATTGATTGACCCGTTTATCTTTCAATTCCGCGATGTTTACCTTTTCCAAAACATCCATAATCTTTTTACTTTGCTCTCTTTTTTTTACCTTACCGAAAATAAGCGGAACCAGAAGATTTTCCTGCACGGTATATTCTTCTATCAAAGCAAAATCCTGCATAACCATTCCAATACTTTTATTTCGAAACTCCGCCAATTGTTTTTCCGACATCTGTCCCACGTCTTGGTTTCCAACGCGGTAACTGCCGCTCTCAAAGCTATCAATCCCTGCCAAAACATGCAGCAAAGTGGATTTGCCGGCACCGGATTTTCCAATAACCGCTACCAGTTCTCCATCCTGAACCTGAAAATCAATTCCTTTTAAAGCCTTATATTCATTTCCTTTTCCTTTATTATATATTTTCACTAAATTCTTAATCGAAATCATTTTATTCTCCTTTCCTATCCCGAAAAACTTCAACCGGCTGCTTTCTGCATAAAATAATATATGGAACAATCCAATGCACAAAACATAACACCACCAGCATAACCACCATAGAAACGACCGTTACCCAGTCTAACTTAATCAGTAAATATTCTGTCAAATTTAATTTTTGAACCGTCGCAAATAAAGCAAAAAACATTACCACAGAGAAAAATGCGGTGAAAAAACTTTGTATTACCGAGAAAGATACACATCGTCTCCACGGAAGTCCAAGCAGACTAAATATCGCATTGTGATATAAATCATCTGACATATTTAAGGCGCATACATTAACAATACTAATAATCGTGATAATCAGCACACATATCAACACCGGCAAATACATCATTGATTCTTTTTGCAAATGATGTTTTGTATTTTTCATAAACTCTTGTAACGAGCTGTCAATCGTAGATCCATCATTTCCCGTCCCCAGAGTTCTTTTCAAAGCATGACTATTGGAACTCATTTCGTATTTTGTTATATCATCCTGATACACGATAAAATGATCCTGATTAAATGTATAGGTAACACCATTTTCTTTTGCCTTTTGTTCCCCGATCAAAATCAGAACACTCTTCTCCTGCTCATAGCGGTATGTGGAATAAATATCTCTGTAATCGTTCTGCAAAATTTGCCCCTGACCAAAATCATGCCCAATTACATTTGTTCCTTCTTCCATGACGCCAACAACTTCCGCTTTTATGTTCTTTGTTTTTCCGCTTTCATCGATTTGTTGAAAATTCAACATACTCCCTGTTCTCCACCCATATGAATTTTCCGAAATCACGACCGGCAGAACACCTTTTTTATCGTCCGCATCTGTCAGCCACTTTCCCTCTGATAAATCGGGTGCATAATCATTTAAAACATCTTCCGGATAAACAGCCGTAATCATATCCGCATTTTCATCTTGATTAGCTAACGTGGTACTCCCCCACGAATAAACGGATTCAACCTTTTTCATGCCGTTTGCTATATCCTTTGCATTTACTCCATGATAACCAAAAGATGTTACATAAATTCCTTTTTTATCCGCCATGTGCTGTACCGGTTTATATGCCCTGAATATTGTCGCCAACATGGTAACTGACACACACAATACAAGCAGCAGCACGGAAATCTGTATAACAACAAAAACATTTCTTTTCCAATGCTTGATATATTCACCAATTGCTAATATTCCCATTATAATTCCCCCCTTTTAAAATCCAGGATACTTTTTCTGGTAATAGAAAATGACAAAGCATACCCAATAAGCAATACGACAAAAAGAAAAATTCCTATAATCGTGCCGTATTCTTTTATACCGTATATTCGGTCCACATACTTAAACCAAGTAAGCATTTGTGGGAAAACCACAAACCGAAACAAGCCTGTTGCCACAATTACAACGCATAACATATTACATAAGATTTCAGTAAAAAATAACATCCGGGCACGTTTCTTGCTGCAGCCACATAATAAAAAAACAGCAAGTTTCTTTCGTCTTTTCTTAAAAATAAAACGATAAATCATATACATATTAACGCCTGCTAAAATTGCGAGTAACGCACTAACCACAAGCATCGAATACTCTTGTCTTAAATCCGCATTATTCGAGACATAAAATTCTGCCGGTTTACAGCCATACGACAAAAGCAAATCACGGAATGTTTCATACTGCGCTCGTGTCGGCAATTGAGTCAACCCAAAGTTTAATCGTATCCATACACAATTCTTAGGAAACGCAGTAAATGGAATTTCATACTCGCCCGGATCATTTATATCATCTTTGCCAATAATATCAAATGTTTCCTCTCCTAAAACAATCGTATCTCCTACATCTTTTTTATCTTCTCCATTGATTACAACAACTTTATTTTTATTTCTGTAGTCTTTATCTTCATAATAGCTTCCCTGTAATCCGTACTTCATATTTTCATAGACCGAATCACTATAACCATATTTACCATTTTTATATTGAGCACGATCTAAAAATGACTTTTTCCCATCTTTGCTTTCCGCTTCCACATAAAAATAATCAATCGGTATTTCTTCTTCTACCATAGTCATAAAAATCTTATTTATATCATCACTCGTTATTTTTTGATTATCAATTGTCGCCTCTAAAGACTTCGAGTCATGGTTATCACATAACTCATACAAATTATTTTGAAAAACTCCAAAAACAAAAAAGATGCTAAGCAGCGCAAAAATCTGTGAAATCAGCAAAATAACAAAAAGCGCTGTATGCCTTTTCATCAAATCCGTTACATTCTTAAAAACCATTTATGCTCCCTCCTTTGGTTTTCCGTACGCATACTTAATTTTATGCTTTTTTGCCCATTTTTCTGCGTAAGAGTGTTTTTTTACATAAAGAGTAACTTTATCTTTGCAATCTCTGAACTCGTACTCGTCTAGTTTCTTTACACTGTCAGGAATTATAACCGTCTTTAAATTCGGACATGACACAAAAGCATCTTCAATCATTTCCAGCCCCTCTTCGATTTCTACATATGTAAGATAATTGGAAAATGTCCCTTCACTGGAACTCATCGTTAATGATCGAACTGTCTCTCCTTCATAGACTGCCGGAACAACGAGTTTACTCTTTCTCTTTAATTCCGTATCCGAGAAAATTTTTAAACACCCATCAATAACCCACCAATCGTCTTCCGGAACTTTTTTGTTTCCAGGCGCGTCATTCTCCACTTCTGTCACAGTATTCCTTTGAGCATTCTGCAAGTTCTGAGCACCACCTGAAAAATCAATAAGAAACAGGCAGCCAATTCCCAGCATCAACGCGATAACAACAAAGATTATTATGATTCGTGAACTTCTAGTCATATAAAATTCCTCCCTATAAAATATGTTTCAGAATAAAAATTCTTTCCAAATTTTCTAACCATTTTTTTTAACATCTTTTTGTCCTCCTCGGTATATTTTTTACGTTACTCATTTTAACACAACATAATATTTGTAACCGTTTTTTTTATGAACGGTCGTTTTTCGCACATGAACGGTAAAAAACACGATTAATTTCTCAATCAATCGTGCTTTTTGTAAAATATTTTCGTATTAATTCTATAATTAATGTAGCTAACGCGCACTCTACAACTAATACTAGTTCGACACATAGTTGCTTTTTTCCGAATATATACAAAACAAAATACAATACAAACAATAAACAAATTAAATATCTTACCCGAATATGCATTTTCTTTTTATCTTCCATATCCATAGGTTTCTCAATACAGTCAACTGGCGCAATAATAGAAATTAGACCCATGCCAATTCCCGCCATTAGCAAATAAAACCAGTCAGGCAGAAAAATCAAATAATTGGGTAAAAAAATACAAACTAACACAATTGCGCAAGAAGTAAAAAAACATAAAAGGGAGCTTTTTAGATGACATCCTCCAATTGAACTTCTAAGTGGAACCATAACAAGCAGAAAAATAATTGCACGAACGCACTCCCCACATAACACGCCAATCGCAAGACACGAAACAATATTCAAAACATTTCCAAACAAGGATTTTATTGAATACTCATATAGCTCACGTTGTTTTTCCCCTATAATCGATGCTTTTATCAAATAATTTGTAATCATACTGCTCACCATCTTTATTCCTCCCGAATCGGCACCTGAATCATCGTCTCATAAGATTCTTTTGTGTGGCTGACAAACATAGTTCCTCCATAATTTTCCACAGTATCCTTAACATTGCTTAATCCCAACCCATGAAACCACTTATTCTTTTCTTTTTTCTTTTCAGACGAAACACTATTTCTAGCATAAAAAACAAACGATGTATGTGTCATCTCTAATTTCATTTCAACGTATGAACGCTTCTTTTCGCCACATGTCACTGCCTCTATAATGTTATCAGTTACATTTCCAAGTACAACTACCAAATCATAATCATCCATGATTTTTCGATTTTTATTTATCTTAACAGATAACTCAACAGCACACCCAATCTGTTCCAATCGTTCCTTAAACCCGCCAATAATTGAATCCACAACCAAATTTCCCGTATTAACCGAAGAATATAACTCCGCAAACGAATCATCTATTTTCTCGATATAATTGATTGCTTCCTCATAATCAGATTCTTCCAGATATTTTTTAATCATCTGATTGTGCTTATTCACATCATGAATCAATCGATTTCCTTGAACAAAAGAACTTGCTAACTGTTCATATTTTTCCTTTTGCGTTTTAATCTGTCTCTCCATTTGTTCTTTATTGCTCTGCTCGGTAATATACCCGGTCAACGTATTCAAAAGATAATAAGAAACCATATTCAATATAAGAAGACTTATCACACCAAACAACCATGAAATTGTTGGCTGACCGGATACCATACCATTTATCACTACAACACTTAGCACAGGTACAATCAAAAAACCAACCTGGTATTTAATCGGAATATTTCCCTCTCTTTTCGTAAATATCTTTTTAAACAATACAAGCAAAAGAAGAAATATTTCAACTAAAAACAATGCTATTATTTCTTCCTCTTCACCTTTAGTTATTCCCAATAATACCATTAAAACCTCGGCAATTCCCTCCGCAATTATAGAAAAAACAATAAATACCGCCATTGCAAAAAAACGTTTCACTAAATCTGTTTCATAAAAAATCGTAAGAAGAAAAGTCCCCACAATCATAACTATCAATCGTGCATAAACAGACTGCGTCTTATTTAATATCAATGATGAAATAAATTGCTGCGCAAGCAAAGCTAGCATCAAAATCCATTTATTCACGCTTGATTTTCTTTTCCCCAAAATATCTTCAAACAAAAGATAAATTACAAACGCATCAAATACACAAGAAACGATATACAATGCTGTCATTTGTGATTTCCTCCCAACACCAAATACTTTGTAAATACTTCTTTAACCTCGGTAATTTTTCTCCTACTCATCTCGACTCGTTTACCAGTTGTCATCCGAATTTCCCGTTCAAAAAAAGAATGAATAAATTTCATATTAACAATGCAATTTCTGCTAATTCGTATGAAATGATTTTCAACAAGCTTATCCTCATAATCCGAAATATTACCTTTCGCATTCATTTTCGATTTCTCTAAAGTAATTTCCATTACCGCATTTCCCTTTTGTTTCTCAATAGCAACAATATTTTTCAGACGCACAGCCGTTTCATAACCGGTATCACCGTCAGTAACAAGTATACTGGCATTATCTTTTTCAATATACTGTATTGTTCGGATTATTTCCTTTTTAAAAACATCATAAGTAATCGGCTTTAATAAATATTGAAATGCCTGAACACCAAAACTTTTCTGCATATACTCCGGATAACTGGTAAGAAAAGTAATAAGTACCTCTCTTGATACCAGTTCTCGAATTTTTTCCGCAATCTCAATTCCATTCATATCAGGCATTTCCATATCGAGAAGTACCATATCATAATAATCATTTTGTTTTTTTACATTTTCCAGTAATACAGTTCCAGATACATAAAAATCCAATTCAAATTCTACTTCTATCTGAATCATTAACTGATTAATATAATCCCTTATCTTTTTACCATTCTCAATCTCATCATCACAATACGCAATACGCAATAACATAATATAATATCCTTTCTTATGTCTTATATTTTCAGGTTCAATATCATTATAACAAATTCATTCTATTTCAACGATTTTATTTATGAACGGTTGTTTTTTGCACATGAATGGTAAAAAAGTGCCAATTAATCCCATAAAGAGGAAATTGGCACTCTACAACAAATCAAAATCCTATCTCACAACCCCACTCTCGGTCGGTCCAAAGTAAGATTCTTTGGCATCTCCCTCATGACTAAGCACAAGTTTCTGCAAAACCAAACCGGATTCCATACAATAGATATGAATTGTATGTACGCCCTTATCCAATGTTACCTTCGTTTCTCCATAGTGGCAGTTATTTAAAACACCCTCTGCCCAGTCTCTGGCACGGCTGTGGCCGCCACCAATGTTATAATGCTCATCAAGAACAGTCTTAACTTCACTCGCACTGCCATCATCAAAAGAAACGGCATACCGCATATTGCGTCCATCTTCCAAGCTGTTAGTCGGTGCTGTAATCACACGCAGTGTGTACTCACCGCCCTCACGAATCAAAACGGAATAAGAAAGACTTGGTCCCTCGCCCGGTTTGTCAAAGTTTGTTCCCATCGGGTACACTTTCATAGAAGAAAGGGTTTTACCATATTCTTTCAGGCATTTCCATTCCTTACCATCTTTTGATTCATTCGCTGCAAAATGCTCTGCCTCCATCGAGACAATACCATCGCGCTCTACAAATGTCATCGATGGCAGCTTCTCCGTTACTACAACTGCTTTAACTTTTACTTTCACTTCACAGCCTGCTGCCTGAACAAGGATTTCAGACTCTTTTGTCTCGGTAAGTTTTGAAAAGTCAACGGACACCTCAAAATTACGGACAGACTGTGGACCACAGGATAATTCACGAATCGAAACAAAATCATCCTCGCATGTAAGTGTCACATCAAGCAAAGCATCTTTGGCATTTGCAGCCTGAAGCAGATATGTTTCTTCACCAACAGAAGTAAACTCAGGAAGAGAAACCTCCCCTTCCGATACAAAGCAATCGGAATCGGCTGCATGAACAAGCAGCTTATTCTCAACCGATACAGCTCCCTGAACGGTCTCCGGGTACTTCCAGTCCTCATCATTCCAATGCGTAAAGCCGATGTGTGCCGAAAGCATCATGCCATCCCATTTGCCATCTGCCATTTCTTTATTATAATAATTTGTCAGTTCTTCATCGTATGTAATGCATTGTTTTACTTTTTCTGCATAATCATTTGCTGCTGCCACACCATACTTCGCATAAAATTGATTCTTCGCCGCATACAGATTCATCAACTGAACATTTGCCCCTGCAACTGCCGGATAATAAACAAGTCCATAATAGCTTGCCTTTGCTTCTTCCGGAAGTTTGCCATCAATGTCATCTGCCATCTTTTTAATGCGGTGGCAGAGATGAATCATTTTACTGCTTTCACCGTAGTGTGTCACATGATAGGTATCCGGATATGTTACTTCCGGACGGCGGTTACCATGCATTCTTGTATATGCTTTCAAAACAGAAACAATTTCTTCTTTGACATCGTCATCTTCTACAACGCCGCCAAACTGCTCTTCTACCCAGCCACGGATGAAATCATCGGTTTCATTTGGATGATTGATTCCCATTCCCTCATAATCATAAGCAAGTGCCATGTAGTAGGAAAGAGGAAGTTCCTGCGGACGGATATCTCCGACATTGACAATCCACAAATCTTTGATGCCGTACTCATATGCCATGGTAAGCTGCTCCCATACTTTTGGAAGCGGTGTCGAATTAACCCATTCATAGGAAACCGGCGAACCATGATAATCAAAATGATAATACAGACCAAAACCGGCTTTTCTGTCGCGGTTTTCCTTGGTTGGCAATGTACGCACATTTCCAAAGTTATCGTCCGACAAAAGAAGAATCGTGTCATCAAGCGCAGCCCAGTCTTTTAAACCTTCTACGCCATCGCCGCCGTAATAATAATCTTCTACCTCTTTGTAAAGGGCAAGCATCTTTGGCATGTCATCGCAGCCTTTTGCCTTAATAATCTCTAACTGGTCTGCAATAATCTTGCGAAGCAGTTCCACATTTTCCTGAATCGAGGAACCTTCCGGAAGCATTGTCGTATCACGCTCACCACGCATACCAATCGTAATCATATGTTTAAAGTCTTTGTTTCTCTCTACGCCATCTTCCCAGTAACGGTACAAGCCTTCGCCATTGGTATAATAATTCCAGTCTTTTCCATAACCGACATTATTCGTATCGGTCTTTACTTTATCCCATTCTTCACTGGAGCGCATCAAAGGTTCATGATGAGAATTTCCAATCGTGATACCAAGGTCTGTCGCTAATTTTACATTTGCCAGTGGATCCTCTTTGCTTCCATCCAAGCACAAAGAAGCAGACCACATCGCCGGCCAGAAATAATTGCCCTTTAAACGGAGCAAAAGATCAAATACCTGGTCATAAAATTTCACATTAAAATCACCAAACGTATTCATGACAAAGTTGCCAAGAGACGGCCACTCATCATTCATAAAGAATCCACGGAATTTAACCGAAGGCTCTTTTGATGTAAATTCGATGCTCTCATCCCAGACAATCTCTGCCTGTTTGCGTGGAATGGCATCTCCCCAGTACACCCATGGTGATACACCGATTTTTTTAGAAATGTGATACATACCATGCAGGGTTGCCACAGTCTCTGTTCCGGCAATCACCAGTTTATCGCCGTCCACAAGACAAAGAGCATAACTCTCTCGTTTTCCGTCTAATTGAGAAACATTTAGTTTCCCATTTGTAATCATTTCATCAATCACCGGATTTTTCCCAATGGTACCCGGAATTATCGAATATCCCTCCGGCATCGCATCACAGATTTTTGGTGCCACACCCGTGACAAGTTCAATATCTTTCTGGATTTTTTCTGCCACGTGGGAAAGTCCCGCAAAATCATCCGCCCCCGGCGCAATGTAAAGGCTCGCAGCCTGTGTTCCTTTTACCAATTCAAACATAAAACTGTTTCCTTTCTTATTTTAAGTCAAAGCCAAAATAATTTACTGCATTGTAATATGAAATATTTTTCACAATTTCTCCTAAGAGGTCATAATCCTCCGGGTACTCTCCATTTTCCACAAGATTTCCGATATAATTGCATAAAATACGGCGGAAATACTCATGACGCGGATATGAAATAAAACTTCTCGAATCCGTCAGCATACCAACAAAATTGCCAAGAAGGCTTAAAGAAGCCAGTGATTTCATATGCTCTTCCATACCGTATTTGTGGTCATTGAACCACCAGGCAGCACCCTGCTGGATTTTGCCACGCACGCCATCTCCCTGGAAACATCCAATCATCGTTCCAATCAATGCATTGTCGGTTGGATTTAAGGAGTAAATAATTGTTTTCGGAAGATTTCCCTCGCGGTTTAAGGCATTCATAAAATCTGCAACTTCTGCAACAAATCCTTTTGGATTAATGCAGTCGATTCCGGCGTTGGCACCGGCACTCTTAAATACCAGTTCATTATTCTCGCGCTTTGCACCATAGTGAAGCTGCATAACCCAGTTTCTCTTTTTATACTCAGCACCTAAAAACAGCATACACATTGTGCGGTACTGTTTTAATTCCTCTTCGGTCAAAGTCTCACCGGCAAGACTTTTCTTTACCAGTGCATTTTCTTCTTCCTCACTAAGCGGACAAAACTCTGCATAATCCAAACCGTGATCAGAAACTACACAGCCTCTCTCTGCGAAATAATCCAAACGTTTACCAAGTGCTTCTTTGAGCGTTGTAAAATCCGTAATGGTAACGCCGCTTACTTCACCAAGTTTCTGAATGTAAGAAACAAATCCTTCTTTTTCCGGACTCATCGCAAGATCCGGACGCCATGCCGGAAGAACCTGCACATCAAAATCAGAATCGGCTGCAATCTGCTCGTGATAATGTAAATCATCAATCGGGTCATCTGTCGTACAAACGAGCGTAACACCGGACATACGAATCAGATTTTTTGCAGACATTTCCGGTTTTTGCAAAATTTCATTGCATTTATCATAAATTTCTTTCCAATTCTTCTCAGATAAAGTCTCATTTATGCCGAAATATCTTTGTAGTTCCAAGTGACACCAATGATACATCGGATTACCAATGCAGTTTGGCAGGGCTTTGGCAAAAGCGTGAAACTTTTCTTCGTCCGGGGCATCCCCTGTGATGAAATATTCATCAACACCATTTGAGCGCATGACACGCCACTTATAATGGTCAGCTCCTAACCACAGCTCCGTCATATTTTTAAAATGTATATCCTCTGCAATTTCCTTTGGGACGAGATGACAATGATAATCTAACACCGGCACCTGTTTGGCATAATCATGATACAGTTTTTTTGCTGTATCGGTTTGTAGTAAAAAATCGCTATCCATAAATGCTTTCATGGTCTTTCCTCCTAAATATTGCGTTCATTTTTATTTTAGCATATAATCGTATTAGGGTCAAAAGGTAAAATGTTTTCACAAAAAGAAAGGAGAGCGCTATGCCAATTATCAGTAATTCCATTCAGAACAATGGTGGTTCCTCGCAGGGAATCCGTTCCCAGACAAGAACCTACCGCTCCGGAAATTCCACACTGCACCTGCGTGAGGGGCAGACACTGCGGGGTGTCATTAGTGATATCCACGGAAATGACATTACCCTTTCCATGGAAGACGGATCATCCTTTACCGGCCAGCTTCCCGATGCCAATCAGTATTCCATCGGACAAAAGGCTGCTTTTCTGATTACCGGTCTTGAAAATAACACCATTTACATGAAAGCGACTACAGGAGCCTATTTGTTAAATATGGAAGATACCATTGCCCAGGCACTTGAGGAAGCGCTGCTTCCACGCTCTCCGCGTAATCTGGATGTGGTGCGCAGTCTTCTTAGCAATAGCCAGTCCATCAGCCGTGAAAACATTATGGCATCAATTCAATTGTGTGCCCAGTACCCGGAAGCCGACGTTCACTCCGTCATCACGATGAAATGTCTGGGACTGCCGATGACAAACGAGTCCGTTCTCCAGTTTGAGAACTATCAGAACCAGACACACCAGTTATTATATAAAATGGATGCGCTCACCGATTCGATTGGTGATATGCTTCACGCAATCGGCAGTCAGGTTCCTGCATTGGCAAAAGAAACTGCTTCCGCTCTCTTAGACTTAGCGTTAGAGGGTGTGACCGTGCCGAAAATGACTGAGCAGCCAAACGAGACCGCTGCCGTATCCGCCGAGGAAATTTCAGAAGCACCTATCCCGGAAACCGGTGAAGAAGCTGCAAACACCATGGGAAATCCCGTTCAAGATGGCAGCAATGGCACAGCGGGCACAGAAACTTCCACCCCGTTTTCGCGGGTAAAAAATCTGATTAACAATTTGACCGAATCCGTGGGATCAAAAAACACGCCGGAACCGGAAAATCCCACTTTTTCCAAAGAAGAAGTAGGTGCCTATCTCCCGGAGGAAGAACGCGCAGCAGTCCACGAGCAGTTACGTGACCTTCCTTTTTCCGAAGCCGCAAAAAAACAGCTTGCCGATGGTACACTTTCGGTCAGCCGTTTTCTAACCGAGATAAAACAAATGCTTCCTAACCTCACCGATGGGCAGGCAGGAAAACTTATATCCTCGGACGCCTTTCGAAAACTTGTTAAGGGACAGTTTCTTTCCAACTGGACGATTTCGCCAAAACAGCTAAAAGAGCCCGGTGCGCTCACGGAAACATATGAGAAAATGGCAAAAGAGTGGGAAACGCTCTCTCATTTCAGTCAAACCGTGTTAGGCAAAGATGTCTTTAGCAAACTTTCATCTTCTGCCTCCGATATGACAGAAAACCTAAACTTTATGAAAACGCTAAATGAGACATTTCCTTATATTCAGCTTCCGATTAAACTGCAAAATCAAAATGCACATGCAGATTTGTATGTGATGACACGCAAGGAAGCCTTGAAAAAGAACCCGGATAACTTAAAAGTTCTGCTCCACCTTGACATGGAGCACCTTGGCACCTTGGATATCCGGATTGCCAAAGAAAACACTGCGGTTTCGTTAAACTTTTTTGTTTCTGAAAAAGATACACTTCATTTATTCGAGCGCAATGTAGAACTTTTGCAGGATGCCATTAACGCACAGGGTTATGCCTGCACCTCCGAACTTTCGCTCAAAGAAAAAGAAGTCGATATTGTCAATGATTTTCTGGCAACAAACAAGGCACCAATCGGTGATATGAAACGATACAATTTTGACCTGCGGGCGTAATCAGTCCGCAGGCTTTTTCTTTTCTCTTGCAGAAATCAGGATACAGGCAGCAATCACAAACACAAGTGCCGCGGCACCGAAAATTCCGGTATCCATCCAATGCGACAAATCAATTTTATCACTTTTTCCAAAGACCGCCAAAAGAGCAAGAACAATTCCCATCAGCCCCTCTCCCGCAATCAGACCGGAGCAAAATAAAATTCCTCCTTCGTCATCTTTCTTTTTCCCAGATGAAACATAACGCAAAATTCCTCCCACCAAAATCGAAGCCGATAATTCAAACGGCAGATACAGTCCAATTGCCACCGGAAGAACCGGAACGCCCATAAATTCAACCGCCACGCCGATAAAAACGCCAATAAAAATCAGTGTCCACGGAAGATTTCCCTCCATGACACCCTCGGTAATCATTTTCATAAGAGTTGCCTGCGGTGCCGCTAACGCCTCACTGCCAAACTGCCACGCATGATTTAAAAGCATCATTACACCGCCAATCGTAACTGCCGACACCGCCACACCAATCAGTTCGCCAATCTGCTGGCGTCTCGGCGTTGCCCCCAGTAAAAAACCTGTTTTTAAATCCTGCGAAGTATCACCGGCAAGTGCCGCCACAATGCAAATTACCGAGGCAATCGAAATTGCTGCTATCATCCCCGGCATACCGATGGTATTTGTCGCCTTTAACCATGCCGTCACGAGTAATAAAGTGGCAATCGTCATACCGGAAACCGGATTGTTGCTGCTGCCCACCAGTCCGACCATGCGCGAAGATACGGTTGCAAAGAAAAAGCCAAATAAAATGACAAGCCATGCCCCGGAAAACGAAATCGGAAGTGCCGGAACAAGCCAGATGAGTAATGCAAACAGAACAATTCCTCCAATGACAACCCGAATATCTAAATCTCTCTCCGTGCGCTTTTCGCTTTTTTCTTTTCCACTCCGTGCTGCCTTCACCGCTTCATAAAAAGTGGAAAATAAAAGTGGCAGAGTTTTCACCAGACTAATAATGCCTCCTGCCGCCACAGCTCCAGCTCCAATATATCGGATATAAGAGCTCCAGATAGCACTTGCCCCGCCCTCGTTATAAAGAGTGGCGATTGGCACCGTACCGGGATACAAAATACTTTCACCGCCAAAAGACACAATTGCCGGAATCAAAACAAACCAGCCAAAAACCGCTCCCGCAAACATATACGAGGCAATTCGGATTCCACAAATATATCCCACTCCCATAAGTGCGGGATATACCTGTACGGAAAACAATGTTTTTAAGGAATTAACGGGCACCATAACCGCTCCCGGAATTACCTTCATCCCATCGACAATATACTTAACCAGAGCAGCAATACCCATGCCAAAGAAAACAGTTTTTGCGCCGCTTCCACCCTCTTCACCGGCTAGCAGCACGTCCGCACACGCCGTTCCTTCCGGATAGGGCAGCACCCCATGTTCTTTTACAATTAACGCCTTACGCAGCGGAACCATAAAAAGCACGCCAAGAACGCCTCCACACAAAGCAAGTGCTGTGATGGTAAACAAATCCGGCGTCTCCGCCTTCCCTTCTTCTGCCCACAAAAATAACGCAGGCAGCGTAAAAATGGCACCTGCCGCTAATGACTCTCCTGCCGAGCCAATTGTCTGCACCAGATTACTTTCTAAGATAGAATTGCGGCGCAGCAAACCGCGCAGAATCCCCATTGATACAACCGCCGCCGGAATTGACGCTGACACCGTCATTCCCACACGAAGTCCAAGGTATGCATTTGCCGCACCAAAAACAACGGCTAACAAAACACCAACAATCACAGCGGTTATGCTAAATTCTTTCATCTCTTTTTCCGCCGGAACAAAGGGCTTAAACTCTTCTTTTTCCTTTTCCAAAGCTATGCCTCCAGTACTTGTTTTCTTGTTAGCATACCCAAATTACTAATGTTTCTATTCCTGACGGCAAAAAAACTGCTGCCATAGTATTTTTTTCTAAGACAGCAGTTTTTCATATTACAGTTTTAAATTTTTCCTGATTTTACTTAGAACAAATTCGAGAAGAAATCAGCAATTGCCTTTCCTATCATGACAAAGAAATCACAGATTTTCGCCCAGATTCCTTTGGCATCATCCAAATCAATTCCCATGTCTTTAATTTTATCATAGACATTCTGCGCTTGATTTTGAATTTTACCAAGGTCTAAATCCAGTCCGCCAATCTTTTTCATCAACGAAACCATCTTGGTTTTCATCTCATCATCAATGGAAACATTCAATTCTTTTTCTGCTTCATTAATTGCGTCTTTTATTTCATCTTCCGATGTCAAATCGCCGCTGACTACTTTGTCTTTCAAAAGTGCCACAAACTGAGCAGCCTTTTCCTTACCGATGTCGTTTGCCAGCTCACTCGTTGCTACCAGCTCATTGGTCGCTGCATCGGAACTCGCCTCATCGACTCCTTCGCCGGTCATTTCACCGTAAGCTTTCATCGCACCAACCAAAGCAGCTGTACCGGAAATCGGAAATGGTCCGGCAACCGTCACTTTGGCATCCGAAATTCCGGCGGTCACAAGGGCATTCGTATACATTTCCTTGCTGCAGAAAGAAATATTATGTGTCTCTACCTCGATTCCGCTGCCGGCATCTGCCTCTTCAATCATAACCGACGATAACGCTCTCGTTCCAATCACCTTAGAAGCAAGATATTCATCCAGATACTGATGCTCTTCCTTGTTTGTCACTGTGATTGTCTGATAATCTGCGAGTTCTTCATTTGTAATTCCAAACTGCTTCATTACCTGCGCTTTTTCTTTCGTTGATAAATCTGCACCAAATGCGAGAAATGGTTTTACCGACACCGAATCGGCAAACGTATATTTTCCCGGCACAAAGCACAAAACTAATGTAAGGGCACTAATCAGTGCCAAACGAATGGATTGTTTCATCGTATCACCTATCTTCCTTTCCCCGGTCTGCTTTTTACAAAGCTTTTATTCGCTCCAATGCCTTTTTCGTATTTTCAGCTGAACCAAAAGCAGTCAGTCTGAAATATCCTTCTCCACTTGGTCCGAATCCGGAACCAGGTGTTCCTACTACATTTGCTTTCTCCAACAGCATATCAAAGAAATCCCATGATTTCATGCCATCTGGTGTCTGAAGCCAGATATATGGGGCATTTACACCGCCAAATACAGTATATCCCATACCGGAAAGTGCGTTTCTGATTTCTTTGGCATTGTTCATATAATAAGCAATCTGCTCTTTTGTCTGTGCTTTGCCTGCTTCGCTGTACACTGCTTCACCGGCACGCTGAATGATGTATGGTGCACCATTGAATTTTGTTCCATGGCGTCTTGCCCAAAGGCTGTTAAGCATCGTTCCATTGCTGTCAACAAGCTGTTTTGGCACAATTGTAAATCCAAGACGGGTTCCGGTAAATCCGGCATTTTTTGAGAAACTTCTCATCTCAATCGCACAGGTTTTTGCGCCGTCACACTCATAAATGCTGTGTGGCACATCCGTTTCAGAAATGTATGCTTCATAGGCAGCGTCATAAATGATAACTGCTTTCTTTTCGTTTGCATAATCAACCCACTTCTGAAGCTGCTCTTTTGTCAGCGTCGTACCGGTTGGGTTGTTTGGGCAGCAGATATAAATAATATCCGGTGTCTTCTCCGGAAGTTCCGGCACAAAATTATTTTCTGCCGTACATGGCATATAAATTACATTTGACCAGCACTCTTTATCTTTCAGATATTCTCCGGTCTTTCCGGACATTGCATTACTGTCAACATAAACCGGGTAAACCGGGTCTGTAACGGCAATTACATTGTCCTGAGAAAATATATCAACAATGTTTCCGGAATCACTTTTTGCACCATCGCTGACAAAAATCTCATCAAGTGCAATGTCAACACCGCGGGATTTGTAATCGTTATCAGCAATTGCACGGCGCAGAAATTCATATCCAAGATCCGGTGCATAACCGTGGAATGTTTCTGCTTTGCTCATCTCATCTACCGCACTATGAAGAGCATCGATTACCGCCGGTGCCAAAGGCTGTGTTACATCGCCGATTCCTAAACTAATGACTTCTTTGTCGGGATTCGCTTCCTTGTAAGCGGCTACTTTTTTTCCAATCGTAGAAAAAAGATAACTGCCCGGCAGCTTTAAATAGTTATCATTTACTTTAAACATTTTTATGCCTCCTGTCTGTAGTTATGTCATTGACATTTTACACGAAAAAGTAAGTTGGGTCAAATATTCACACAAACTTTTTTTCAATTTTATATAATTTAGCATGAAAAGTTTGCATCTTGTGGGCGTTGGCACTTTTTTGTTTTCCGTGATTTAGAAGAAATGCTTTGCGTCTTGTGGGCGCTTTCGCTCATTGAGTGCGTAACAGTAGGGGCACTGAAACTACCAGTGCCACCTACTGACGTACTCAAAACCCACAATCCACTAAGCATTTCTTCTAAATTACTGGAATCTAAATAAATTTGCAATACACATTTGATACAAATCTTTTCATGCTAAATTACTAAACTCGAAAACACGTGTGAATATTTGCCAACTCTACAAACGAAAGTGCCCACTCAATCCAAATAAATTGACAATACACATTGATACAAACTTACATTTTCCCAATCCAATTAAGTGCAGATCATCCACGCTTCATTCGGTAATGTATATTTTTTCGTCACAAATATTCCCCCCGGTGCCGCTATGAAACAAAAAAAATCCAACGGGGGTATGAGACTATAACGCGAAGCGTTATCCCGTCTCGTAACCCGTTGGATTCCTTTTTGTAATCATTATAAATCTACAGCACCTGTAGAACCGTTTTTCAAGCCTTCATTTACTACATAATAAGCTTTTCCTTCTTCCGGTTTTACATACAATTTTGCTCTTTTAATAGATGTAATTTTCTTTCCTTCTGCTTCCCATGCTGCCACAACTTTTTCCATAATTTCCTGCTGGGAAAATTCCTGTCCGTAAATCTGAACAAAAACTTCTGAGTCAACAGTAGCTGCTGTCTTGCGAATCGTAGCTTTACTTGTTTTTCTCGGTTTTCTTGTTGTCTTTCTGGCCGTCTTTGCAGCCGTTGTTTTTGCTACTGGTTTTTCTTCCTCAGCAACCGGCTTTACTGCTTCTTTTTTCGGCTCTTCTTTTGCAGGAGCTGCTGTTGTTTTTACTGCCGGTTTAGCGACCGGTTTTACAGCTGGCTTTGCTGCAGTTTTTGCTGTTGTTGTTTTTGATACTTTGTTTGCCTTGTTCGTAGTCATCTGAATCCCTCCATTACTTCTGATAAAACATTGTATCATAATATGTAAAATATTATACATGTTTTATTAATTCTTTACAATTGCTATTATGACCAAAAAATAGCCGTTTGTCAAATAAATACATACACTTTCACCAAAAACTCTTTACTTTTTTTCTTCTATCACGTAAAATAAGGATAAATACTAGCGCAATGGATATAATAAATGCGTAAGAAAGGAAGGATATTAAAATGAAAAAATTTGTAAAATTCCTCCTTGGTCTGACTGCAGTTGCAGCAGCAGTAGGTGGTATATTGTATTTCTTGAAAAATGTTCTGATGAAAGATTATCTGGATGATTACGATGACGACGATTTTGACAATGACCTTTATGATGAGGACGATGACGACCGCGACTACGTGACACTCTCACCGGATGAAGAATCAGAAGAAGCAGACGATACATTAGTTCCGGATGACATGGAAGAAGAATAAAAATTCATCATAACACAAAGAACTCATAAACCAGATGGTCTATGAGTTCTTTTTCTATACCATACCAATTATCGTGAAAGGCGTTTTGTCATACTATACAAGTGCTCGTCAATATCTTTTGTCATCTGCAATGCATAGTCAATATCAAAATCAGTAAATTCGCCATTTTTATATGCAACTACACGATTTGTTTGACCTTTCAATAAAAGATCAACAGCTCTTGCTCCCATTGCTGATGCGTATACACGGTCACGACAAGAAGGATTTCCGCCACGCTGGATATGCCCAATCACCGTTGCACGCGTCTCAATGCCGGTTGCAGCTTCAATTCGTTTTGCCATTTCATGAGAATGACCAACACCTTCTGCATTTACAATAATATGATGTTTCTTTCCGATACGACGCTTTGACATAATCTTTTTAATAATTTCCTCTTCATCGTTTTCCTCAGCACGCTCCGGAATCAAAACATACTCGGAACCGTTGGAAATACCACACCATAATGCAATGTGTCCGGCCGTTCTTCCCATTACCTCAATGATACTGCATCGCTCATGGGAAGCGGAAGTATCACGAACCTTATCAATGGCTTCCATTGCCGTGTTGCAGGCAGTATCAAATCCAATCGTGTATTCGGTACAGGCAATATCCAGGTCAATGGTTCCCGGGATACCAATTGTGTTAATTCCATTTGCGGAAAGTTTCTGTGCTCCACGGAAAGAACCGTCACCACCGATTACAACCATACCATCAATGCCATGTTTGCGGCAGATGTCAGCAGCTTTCTGCTGGCCTTCCGGTGTCATCATCTCTTTACAGCGAGAAGTAAATAAAATTGTGCCGCCACGCTGAACAATATCAGTAACGCTCATCGTGTCCATGTCAATAATATCCTCTTCCAAAAGTCCTGCATATCCACGACGGACACCCTTTACTTTCAGACCACTGGAAATACCGGCTCTGACTACTGCACGAATCGCAGCATTCATTCCCGGCGCATCGCCGCCACTTGTTAATACACCAATTGTCGTTACCTTTTTCGCCATAATCCGATTTCCTCCAATTTTATGTTTTATCTGTTTCATTTATCATTTCTCATACATGTATATTTTACTATGCCCGGAATTTTTTTTCAATACTCTTTTCCGTGACTTTCACATTATCCTCGCCAAATTTAGTATACAATTCCGACAGCAATTCTTTGCATACTTTCGTGCACCGGCTTTTTGGCAAAAGTTTTCTCGCACGGTCTTTCGACAAATAAATATAAACGTTTTCTATGCCATCGTAATTCCCAAGAATGGCAAATAAAGTCTGCTCTGCTTCTTCATAGTCCGCACGTGTTAGAAATTGAATCCACAGTTCTTTTTCCACGGCATCAAATGGCACAACACCGGAGCAAATAAGTTTCGCAGGCTTGTCCTCTTCAACAGTCACACGGCCTTGAATAAATACTTTTGCATCTTCCTCTAAAAGTGTGCGGTATTTTTCATAATCGCGTGGAAAGACAATGACTTCTACCGTTCCATACAAATCTTCTACCGTAAGAAATGCCATCATGTTATTCGTACGGGTTGCTTTTACCGTTCGTCCGGTAATCATACCGCCGATAACCGCTCTCTCCTGGTCTTTCACTTTCGGCTCCGTCTCGCCGTCAACCACTTCAAAGTCAGCCGTCGTACGTGTAATATTTTTCTCTAATGTTGCCACATATTCTTCCAGCGGATGGCCACTGATATATACACCTAGCACTTCTTTTTCTAAACCTAAAATTTCTTCTTTTTCGTATTCACCTACATCCGGCATTTTTACTTCTAACTCTTTTTGTTCCTCCGGACTGGCAAAATCAAACAAGGACATCTGACCGGAAAGCGTTCCTTTCTTCTCCTGATTTACACCATCCATAATGCTGATGTAAGAATACATTTTCTGCTTTCTGGTACCCGGCAGGCTGTCAAGCGCACCCGACTTAATAAAACTTTCGACGGTTCGTTTATTCACCGATTTTCCGGACAAGCGCATGCAGAAGTCTTTTAACGAGCGGTATCTGCCGCCAAGCTTGCGCTCTGCGACAATTTCATCAATAACCGGTCTGCCGACTCCCTTGATAGCAGCAAGTCCATAGCGGATATTTCCTTCATACGGCGTAAAACGATACTCTCCCTCGTTGATATCCGGTGGCAGAATTTCAATTCCCATTTTACGGCAGTTCATAATGTACTCCGTAATTTTCCCGGTATGCTCCATAAAAGAAGTCATCAACGCCGCCATAAAATCAACCGGATAATGACATTTTAGATACGCTGTCTGATATGAAACGACAGCGTAAGCCGCCGCATGCGATTTGTTAAACGCATATTTCGCAAAATCGGTCATATCATCAAATATTTTAATTGCCACTTCTTCCGGGATTCCCCGCTTAATGCAGCCTTCCACGCCAATTTCTTCATTGCCATAGATGAAATAATTCTTTTCTTTCTCCATGACATCTGCTTTTTTCTTAGACATGGCACGGCGCACCTGGTCACTTCGCCCATAACTGTACCCGGCCAAATCACGCACAATCTGCATAACCTGCTCCTGGTAGACAATACAGCCGTAGGTCGGTGCTAAAATTGGCTCTAGTTCCTTGCAGTCATACTGAATATTATCCTGATTATTTTTTCCCTCTATATATTTTGGAATAAAATCCATCGGTCCCGGACGATACAAAGAAATTCCCGCGATAATATCTTCCATACTGTGCGGCTTTAACTCTTTCATGAAGTTTTTCATCCCCGCACTTTCTAACTGGAACACGCCTTCTGTGTGTCCGGAACTTATCATATCAAATACTTCTTTATCATTATAGTCAATGTCGTGTACATCAAACGCACCATGAATCGCATTCTGGATTACCGTCAACGTACGAAGTCCCAGAAAATCCATTTTCAAAAGACCTAATTCCTCTAACGTTACCATCGTGTACTGCGTCGTAATGTTGCCATCCGAAGCCCTTGATAGCGGAACGAATTCATCGACCGGTTTTGGACTGATTACAACCCCCGCCGCATGAACAGAAGTATGTCGCGGAAGTCCCTCTAAACGCATTGCCATATCAATCAGTTTCTTCGCCGAATCATCCGTTTCGTACATCGTGCGCAGTTCCGGATTCATTTTCATCGCTTTTGCAATCGTAATACCAAGCTCCATTGGAATCGCCTTTGCCACACTATCTACATACGCATACGGAAGGTCTAACACACGTCCGACATCGCGGATTACCATACGCGCTGACATCGTACCAAATGTTACAATCTGCACCACGTGGTCGGCTCCGTATTTTCTCGTTACATAATCAATAACTTCCTGACGTCTTTCATAGCAGAAGTCAATATCAATATCCGGCATCGTCACACGTTCCGGATTTAGAAAACGCTCAAACAAAAGGTTATATTTAATTGGATCAATCAAATCCGTAATATTCAAAGAATATGCCACCAAAGAGCCGGCTGCCGAACCACGTCCCGGACCTACCGGAATTCCATGGTCTTTCGCATATTTAATAAAATCCCAAACAATCAAAAAGTAATCAACAAATCCCATCGTAGAAATGGTATCAAGCTCATAATTTAACCGCTCTTCCAACTGCTCTGCCTGCTCCTTTGGATAACGTTTATAAAGCCCCTCTTTGCAGAGTTTTCGCAGGTAGCTTTCAGAAGTCTCTCCCTCCGGCACATCAAAGTGCGGCAGTTTATAATCACCAAACTCAATTTCAACATGACATCTCTCGGCGATTTTATGAGTGTTTTCAATCGCCTCTTTGGCATACGGAAATAATGCCTCCATCTCCCCAGCGGATTTCAAATAATACTGTCCGCCCTCGTAGCGCATACGGTCGGTATCACTGACCTTCTTTCCGGTCTGAATACATAAAAGGATGTCGTGTGCTTCTGCATCCGAATCGTAAATGTAGTGGACGTCGTTCGTCGCCACCAACTCAATCCCTGTCTCCTGATGCAGACGAAGCAGTCCCTGATTGACCGTCTTCTGATCCGGAATACCATGATCCTGAAGTTCTAAAAAGAAATTATTTTCACCAAAAATCCCCTGTAACCGGTACGCTTCCTGCTTCGCCTCTTCATACAGCCCACGGCGTAGAAAACTTGGAATTGAACCTGCGAGGCATGCACTCAGCGCAATAATTCCCTCATGATATTTTTCTAACACATCATAATCCACTCGTGGCTTATAATAAAATCCTTCTGTAAAACCACGGGAAACAATTTTAACAAGATTTGCATATCCTATATCATTCTCTGCTAAAAGCACCAGGTGATGATAACGGCTTTCTTTTGCATTTCCTGCTTCCCTGTCAAAGCGTGAACCGGGTGCCACATAAATTTCACATCCCAAAACCGGATTAATTCCTGCTGCTTTTGCCGCACGGTAAAAATCAACCACGCCATACATCACGCCATGGTCGGTAATTGCCAGACTGTCCATTCCCAATTCTTTGGCACGACTCACAAGCTCCTTGATTTTACTGGAGCCATCTAACAAACTATATTCCGTATGTACATGCAAATGCGTAAATTCCATGGTATCCCCCATTCACTAAAATAAAAAGGCCGCTATACAAACCGTAACATCCCGGTTCGGACAGTAGCCTGTAACCATTACTATTTCTTATCTGCTAATTTCCGGTCAGGTAATTCTCCATCTCTTTCATAGCAGTCTCTTCGTCTTCCCCGTCAATAAGAAGCTCCAGCTTTTGTCCCTTTGCGAGTCCCAGTGTCATCATGCCCATAATACTTTTTGCATTTACTGTCATAGTATCACGATGGATTTCAATGTTACTCACATACTGGCTTGCTAATTGAACCAGCATAGCAATTGGTCTTGCTCCATCCTCGCCTAAACTGACGTCAATGTTCTTCCTTATCATGTTTTCCTCCTTGTAATCGCAGTCCTTGTGCTATCTCACTTAATTTGCGCAATCGGTGGTTCACCCCGGATTTTCCAATTGGCGGTTCTAACATCTGTCCCAATTCTTTCAGCGAAACATCCGGATTCTCCAGACGTAATTTCGCAATCTGCGACAAATTCTCAGATAAATTACCAAAGCCTATCGTATCATGAATATAACGGATATCTTCCGTCTGTCTTGCTGCTGCCGAAACCGTCTTCTTAATGTTTGCGGTCTCACAATTTACCTGACGGTTAATGGAATTTCGCATTTCTTTCAAAATGCGAACATTTTCAAATTCCATCAGTGCCTTGTGCGCACCGACAACATTCAAAAAATCAACAATCGCCGCTCCTTCTTTCATGTATACGACAAAATTATGCTTTCTTTCTATCGTTTTTGCCTCAATTCCAAAAATACCCATAATCTCCAAAATCCGAGCAGCATGTTCTCTATCTCCAGCTGCGATTTCCAAATGATACCCACTGTTTGGGTCGGTAACGGAACCACTTGTCAAAAAGACTCCCCTTAAAAAAGCCCGGTTGCAACAGGCTTTTTGTCCAATACACTCCACCGAAAATGGCGAATATTCCTGCACTCGAATTGCTTTCATAAAGTCCCTTGCATCTTCATCTTCCAATAGAAAAAGTGAATATTGATGATGTCCGCTTACGGACACATCCGGCACAATATGAAAGACTCTCTTAACTAACATATAGCATTTCTTCGCAACTGTCAAGTTTTCTGTCACAAACTTAACCTGACATTCACCTTCTTCATTCATGTAAATCTGCCCACACACGGCAAAAAACGCCGCCAGTTCTGCTAACTGGCAATGTCTGGCTTTTCCCATTTGCCCAAGCAGTTCTTCTTTTACTTTTCCTGCGAACGACATATATATCTTAACCGATCCTTCTCTATATCTCTATGCTCTTTCTTGCAGCCATATTCCGTGTTTGCATACTCCTCATACATCGCATTGGTTAATGTCACGGAACGATGCTTGCCGCCCGTACAGCCAATTGCAATCACCAACTGCGTTTTTCCCTCCGCAATGTAGTTTGGAATCAGAAAATCAAGCATATCTTTCATTTTGTTTCTAAACTCAACTGCCTTTGGTGAACTCATAACATAATCGTATACCGGCTTGTCATCTCCGGTAAGTGGTTTTAATTCATCCACATAAAAAGGGTTCGGTAAAAATCTCACGTCAAAAACCAAATCGGCATCCGAAGGAATTCCATACTTAAATCCAAAAGAAACAAATGTGAGATAAAAGTTGCAAAAATCCTCATGCTCCACAAAAATGCGGTCAATCTCCTGTTTCAATTCACGTATCAAAAGTGTCGTTGTATCAATGATGTAGTCCGCCCTTTTTTTCAGTTCGGAAAGAAGTGCTCTCTCATCTTCAATTGCTTTATCCATGCGGCCGCCCTGTGCCAGCGGATGCATTCTTCTTGTCTCTTTATAGCGCTTTACAAGAACTGACGTTGACGCTTCCAAAAATAAAATTTCCAGCGTATAACCTCTGCTTTTTAAATCATCCAGTACATGAGCGGCTTCTTTTAACGAACGATATCCGCCACGGATGTCAATGCCAAGTGCCACCCGCTCAATTTCCTCGCTGGAATCCTCCGTCAATTGAATCAACGTAGGCAGTAAAGACAACGGCAGGTTATCCACACAGAAATATCCATCATCTTCTAATATTTTCATTACGGAACTCTTTCCGGAGCCACTCATCCCGGTTACTATGACAAATCTCATGCAAAGTTCCCCCTTTTCTTATTATTCAAAACCAATCATGCGGACTTCCGGCTCTAACTTAACGCCAAATTCATCCATCACACGATTCTGCACATCACTTATTAACTGCGCCACATCTTTGGCAGTCGCCTCACCGCGGTTTACCACAAAGCCGCAATGCTTTTCAGAAACCTGCGCGTCACCCACACGGTATCCCCTAAGTCCTGCATCTTCAATCAGTTTTCCGGCAAAATATCCCTCCGGACGTTTAAATGTGCTGCCTGCACTCGGGTACTCTAACGGCTGTTTTTCGCGGCGTCTTTTATTTAACTCTTTGATTTCTTCCTGAATTTCTGCCGGATTTCCCTTTTCAAAAGAAAATGTTGCCTCTAAAACCAAATAGCCTTTTTGAAGAATCACACTGTTTCGATAGGAAAGCTGCAAGTCTTCTTTCTTAAGGACAACGCGCTCACCCTCTTTTGTCAATACTTTTGCACTCACAATGCAATCTTTGATTTCTCCACCATAGGCACCGGCATTCATCGCAACACCTCCGCCTAATGTTCCCGGAATTCCTCCGGCAAAGGCAAAACCCTTTAACCCTTTTGAAGCCAATCGAGATGCCATATAAGCTAACGAAACACCAGCCTGTGCCGTCACAACACCATCATCTGAGATTTCTATTTTTTCCAATCCCTTTCCAATTTCAATGATAACACCATCAAAACCGTCATCGGAAAAGAGCATATTACTTCCCTTTCCAATCACATAGTAAGAAAGTCCTTTTTCTTTTGCAAAATCCAGTGCCTCAATAATTTCTTCTTCTCGCTCCGGTATGAAATAGTACGCTGCCGGTCCGCCAATCCGAAATGTCGTATGAGTCCGCAGCGGTTCCTGTTCCAGTCGAATCATTTTTCTCTCCTTCTATTTAAAAAGCACCATTCGCACAGCACCATAAATGCCGGCATCATTGCCAAGTTCTGCCAAGTGGAAACTCTTATTTTTCAAGGCAAACATGGAATTTTCATTATAATATTTTTCTACTACATCTAAAAGAATCTGTCCTGCTGCTGATACCCCGCCGCCAATAACAAAGGCTTCCGGATCTACCACATGAGCAACATTACTTAATGCAACGCCTAAATATCTGCCAAATTTCTCAACCACTTCCATGCAGTAAGCATCGCCCTCTTTGGCACCATCAAAAACAGCTTTTGCCGTAACTTTTTTATCTGCTAAGTAAGAACCTTCCGGTACATTTTCTTTTGCCATATTCACAATTCCGGTTGCTGACGCATACTGTTCCAAACAGCCTTTGTTTCCGCATCCGCAGACACGAGTTTCATCCATATTAACTTTCATATGACCGATTTCTCCACCGGCACCTTTACAGCCGGTCAAAATTTTTCCCTGTAAAATAACACCGCCGCCAACACCGGTACCAAGTGTCACCATGACAATACTGTCATAGCCTCTGCCACCGCCTTTCCACATCTCGCCAAGCGCAGCTACATTCGCATCGTTTCCAACTTTTACATTGCCAACGCCGGTTAAACTTGCCAGTTTGTTGGAAACCGAGAATACATCCCATCCCAGATTGGCACATTTTAATACTGTTCCGTCAGCAGTAACCGGTCCCGGAATACCAACACCGATTCCTTTGATATTCCCCTCAAAGGTTTCTCTTTTTTCTTCGATACTATCTACAATATCTGACAGAATATACTTTCCATTATTTTTTCGTCTCGTCGGAATTTCCCATTTATCCAAAAGTTCTCCGGTATCTGAGAACATTCCCATCTTTACGGTCGTTCCTCCCACATCAACCCCAACATAATACTGTGCCATATCATCCGTCCTTTCTATGCCTTACCAAAGTTATTACTCGTCACACGGTTGTACAATTCTCTCGCTGCATTATATCCCATCTTCTTCTGTCGGTAATTAACCGCCGCCGACTCGCAGATAATGGCTACATTTCGTCCCGGTCGAATCGGAATCGAATGACAGACTACTTTATTTCCAAGGTATTCAATGTACTGCTCTTCCAATCCCATGCGGTCATATTCCTGCTCCTTGTTCCACTCTTCCAACTGAATGACAAGGTCAATCGACTGTGTGTTTTTTACACTTTCTACACCAAAGAGTGTCTTGGCATCAATAATTCCAATGCCTCGCAGTTCAATGAAATGTCTTGTTATATCCGGAGCTGAACCAATCAGCGTCTCATCACTTACCTTTTTAATTTCCACCACATCATCAGAAACTAATCGGTGTCCTCTGTGAATCAATTCCAGGGCAACCTCACTTTTACCGATACCGCTCTCACCAGTAATCAGTACGCCCTCGCCGTAAATGTCAACAAGCACGCCATGAATACTAATTCTAGGTGCCAGTTCTACTTTCAGCCATCTCGTAACCTCAGCGGAAAATGCAGAAGTGTCAGCATGTGACTGTAAAATCGGAATCTCATATTCGTTCGCCAACTGCAAAAACTCTTCCGGCACCGGCAAATCACGGCAAAAAACAATGCCCGGAACTTTGTAAGAGAGAATTCGTTTCATCTGCTTAAGACTTTCCTCAATTCCCTGCTTTTCCATATACGTATGTTCTACCTGACCGATAATCTGGATTCGGTGATGGTCAAAATAATCAAAAAAACCCGCAAGCTGTAACGCCGGACGGTTTACGTCTGACTGCGTAATTTCAATCGCCGAAATATCAACATCCGGTGTAAGATTTTTAACTTTCATTTTCTGGATAAATTTTTCTAAAGACACTGTATACATGGCAGTACTTCCTTCCCTGATATTCTATTGTGATGATACCATATTGGGGGGCGTTTTTCAACGGTAGTTTGTGGGAAGTGTTCGTTGCTGGTTTTTTAGGTTCCGTAATTTATCAAGAAAAGTTTGTGTTTCGTGGGTGCTCTCGCTAAACAAACGCGTAGGGGTATCGGCATGCCAACTACGCATGCCAGATACCCACGTGTTTGTACCCACTCTCCACAAATCTTTTCTTGATAAATTACTGGAATACTAAAAAGACTAGTAACGAACACTTCGCATATTTCTGCGGTGAGATTTTTGTTTTTTGGGGAGGTGAAGAGATACATACTTTCGAAACAACTCTTTTCGCTTTTTATAAAGGTTAAGGTTGCATAAGGCTCTTATCCACATCAAAAAAAGGCATCAAATGACTAATTTCTGCCAATCAGTAACTGGAAGGCTTTTGGAGTTTCAGTAAATCATCAAGAAAAGATTTGTGGAGAGTGGGTTTTGAGTACGTCGGTATGTGGCACTGGTAGTTTCAGTGCCCATACCGCTACGCACTCAATGAGCGCAAGCGCCCACGAAACGCAAACTTTTCTTGATGATTTACAAAGCCAAAATCCGCCCACTTCTCATCCTTCGGTACTTTTTGCGATTACCTCATCCACACTTACAACCTCCGGTGCTTCAAGTGATGTTTCTTTTGCATCCGCGGCTTCTATAGGGTCTTCCAATTCTTTTTTCTCCTCATCGTCCCACAGCGAATCATACTTTTTCCGTTCTTTAAGCTTTGCCATCATCTGTGCGTTTTTCGCCATCTGATACAAATCACTGTCAAATTCCATAAGTTTTTTCTCGTCCGAGCCGGGAACGATATCCCCGTGGAACATGCGCATTGCCACCGCAAGAATTTTACCCATTTCCTTATAATAATCCCCTTCTGCTTCGGCATTTTGCTTTGCGCTTACCATCTCACGCTCAGCATCCCATTTGTCCATAAACTGGTGAATGAAATCATCATAAATCTTCTGCTGGTCTTTCACCGCATTGTACTGGAGTTCCAAAACCGCTGCCTGTTCCCCAAACAGTTTGTCTCCTTCGGGAACACGCTTTATCAATTCCTTCGTCTCATTTAGTTTTTTAGACAATTCAAACGCCGTCGAATTGTACTGCTTATGTACTGCACTGAATTTATTCCGCAGTTCTCCTAACGTCGTCATGCAAACACCTCCTTGTGTTCTTTTCGCAAATCCATTTACAACATATCTGTAAGTATATTATCGGCAGTTTTCCCTCATAATATTACAACTTGACAAATCTGCCCCTTTCGTACTAGAGTAAGCATAGAAATATTTTTATTAAGGAGAAATCAAAATGAGTGAAGAATGTACGCACGACTGCTCCACCTGTAGCAGCAATTGCGGTTCAAAAGACCCAAAAAGTCTCTTAGTAGCACCACATCCAAACAGCAAAATCGGCAAGGTTATCGGTGTCGTCAGCGGAAAGGGCGGCGTAGGAAAATCAATGGTTACTGATTTGCTTGCGGTTGAATTTGCGCGCCGCGGATACCACTGCGGTATCTTGGATGCCGATATTACCGGTCCTTCGATTCCGAAGGCATTTGGTATCACCGAAAAAGCTCAGGGAAATGAAACAACGATTTTCCCTGTAAAATCAAAAAAATACGGCGTGGATATTATGTCCATTAACGTCCTTTTAGAAAATGAAAGTGACCCAGTTGTATGGCGTGGTCCAGTGATTGGTGGAACGGTTCGCCAGTTCTGGTCTGACACCCTTTGGGATAATGTCGATTATCTGTTTGTCGATATGCCGCCCGGAACCGGTGATGTTGCACTTACCGTATTCCAGAACATTCCGATTGATGGCATTGTCGTTGTTACAAGTCCGCAGGATTTGGTTTCTATGATTGTTGGTAAAGCAATGAAAATGGCTTCTCTTATGAATATTCCGGTTCTTGGTCTTGTGGAAAATATGAGCTATGCACTCTGCCCTGACTGCGGTAAGAAAATTCATGTATTTGGCGAGAGCCACATCGGTGATATTGCTGAAGAATACCATGTACCGGTACTCGCCCAGATGCCAATTAACCCGGCACTTGCTTCTGCCTGTGATAACGGCACGGTGGAGGATTTGGATTGCTCCTATCTGGAAGATGCTGCGCTTGTTATTGAAAGAGGTCAGAAGTAGTGGATACAAAAACATGTTATTTATTTGGGGCAGGGGAACAATCCCCCTGCCATATCGAATTAGGGGAAGATGATTTAATCATTGCTGTTGATGGCGGCTTTGACTATTTAGAAAAAATCGGGCTGCGTGCCGACTATGTACTCGGTGACTTTGATTCTGTTTCGGCATCCAGCCATCTGCCATCCGACTGCATCCGCCACCCCAAAGAAAAAGATGATACGGACATGATGCTTGCCGCACGTCTTGGTTTGGAAAAAGGATACACAAATTTTGAAATTTATGGCGGTTTAGGCGGCCGCTTAGACCACACATTAGCTAATATTCAGACGCTTACATTCTTAAACCGGCATAATGCCGTCGGAACCTTAATCGGAGACGGCTATGCACTAAAAGTTGTCACAAACGGCGTCATTTCATTCGGAAAAGATTTACCGGAAAATACCGCTGGCAATACATGTTCCGTCTTTTCATTAAGTGATGCGAGCACAAATGTTACCATTCAGGGATTTCATTATGAAGTAGAAGGGGCGACCCTCACAAATTCATTTCCTCTTGGTGTCAGCAATGAGTTTACCGGCAGAAAGGGAAGCATCAGCGTGTCAAATGGCACATTAGCTGTTTTGTGGAATCGCCCTTAAATTTTCTATTTACATTTCTATTTTATCGAATCAAGTCCGAGTTTTACGGCAATCATCTTGTCAATCGGACAGGTACTCTGACCCTTGCCATCCGTTCCTTCCAGATACGTGGTGGCAGCGGATTCAAATATCATATACACTTCATCTCCCACAACTTCTACTTCCTCTACCATTGGCGGCAGTGCCACAGCAAGTTCTAACTCGCCAAGCATCGTATCGTCGGTCGCATCCGCACGGTTATATACCTGTAATTCCGATAAAAATCTCTTCTTTGTACTGTTTCTTCCATAGGAACAACTAAAGATTGTACGGTCTCCGGAGAATGTAATTCCCTGCACATAATTCGGTGTGCTGCGGTACAACACATTGCCACGGACATCCAAAATAATTTTTCCAGTCAAAATCTGCTCTGTCGGCTCCGCACCTTCGGTTTCTGCCGGAATTGTACGGTGAATTTCCAGCGTTACCGCAGTTCCTTTCGTACATTTTTCCAGTAATTCCGAAAGCTGTTTTACACTTGTAATCAGCTCATTATTAACCGAGTAAATAACATCTCCTTTTTTCAGCTTTTCTTTTGCTGTAGCAGAGCTTCCTTTTTCCGCAAGCAAAACAGAGGAAGAAGAGTACACTGTTGCAACCTGAACACTTGTCTTTGCCTCATTTTCTCCGGTTGCTTCTGTCTGTACTTCTTTTGTCTGGATTCCCAGATAATCCTCTTCAGCAGGATTCGTAACAATACGAACCTGATTTAATTCGTTTGTCTTTGCATCGTACTCATATGCATACATACGCGGTGCACCGGTATCATTTTCCTCTACTTCTTCGTCCGAATCTTCATCCTCCGAGGTGTCACCTGCAACCGGCGCCACACTAAACTGCGCCACCCACAGATAACCATCCTTTTTATTGTAGGAAATCGTCGATGGTTTTGTTGGAATCTGATGCAGTTCCAATTTACCGGATGATGTATATTCTTTTTTGCCTGTCGCATATTTCACCAAATCCGACAATGTAATGCGCTCAAGTGAATACATTCCTGTCGTTTTATCTTTGTTTGAGTGGCAGACCCAGATGTTTTTATTTTTCTCATCATAAGTAATTCCACCCACGTGGCTCTTCTGGTCTTTTAAAACTAGTGTCTTTAAAAATTCGCCCGTCTTGTTGTTGTAAACGAAAATGCAGCTATTGTGCAAATCATCCATGCAGTATGCCGTCGTAAGCATATAATTTCCTGCCATACAGACACCCTGCGGGCAGAGATTGTTACACTGAATATAATTTTTTGTCCAGTCCTCATCTGCTGTCGGTGCAAGACCCGGCATCTGGTATTTATCCACAATCGTCCATTTTAAATCTGTCAGTTTTTTATAATTAGTAAATCCCGGAGACAGTGGACTCTTCGACGGATAGCTGTATTTATTAATACTGTCATAGGTACTGAAAACACGTACCGGTTTTTTGTTAATCGTAACGGTAACGGAAGTCGAAGCTGCCTTATAATTTGCCGTTGCTGGCACACTCATGGTTACCTTTGTCGAAACTTTCTTAATCGTGTCTTTTGTCTGCTTGGACAATGTTTTACATGTCTTATCAAAGGTTTTAACAATCGTAACCTTACCGGCTTTCGTGACTTTGATCACACCAGTTGTCGCGCAGGCATATGTTACTGTTCCACCGCCTTTCGATGGTTTAGCTACAATCGAAAATGAACCATCTCCTTCAACGGCTGAGTATGCTGCTTTGTCCGGTACTAGCAAACGACTTGCTTTTTTTATCTTAAAAGTTTTGCTTTTGCTACCCTTATATTTGGCTTTTTTCCCTTTTTTAGCCTTCTTGGCTTTAATTGTAACTTTCGCCGTTCCGGCATTTTTATTTTTTGTATACTTGACCGTATAATCCCTGTTTTTTTTCAGTTTTTTCTTACCAAGTTTTACGGTAACAGCTGGTTTTTTTGCTTTTCCATTATATGTATAACTGCTCTTTGCCAAAGTAATTTTTGCTTTTTTCAATGACTTTGGCTTCGTCTTTTTCTTTGCCTGAACATTCATCCCACCAATTAATACAGTGGAAAAAAGTAACAGCGCTAACAATAGTATTCTTTTTTTACACTTCATATTTTACGCTTCCTTCCTAAAAAAATGTAACTGTCCTTTACCGAACAGTTACATTTAATCATGCAATCGTGGCAAAACATAGGCATCCTTACTTCAAATTTACCCACATCGTCGGACGTATGCAGGCACCATTTTCGTCCACCGGGAAACCATAGGTAATAATATCCCCCAGTGCAGAAACATACGTCGTTGCCGTGGCATCTTTGCCCGGTGTACGCAGCCGCATTGTCTTTGCCTTTGCTTTCAGTTTCTTCTTATACTTGGTAAACTCCGGCTCATTCATCAAAAATACTTTATCTTGCGTATTCTTGCCACCGTCCGTCCCAAACTCTTCGTTTGCAACATTTTCAACATTTGTAGTCAAAATCATCGCCAATTCCTCCGGTGTAAATTTACCGTCCTCAAGGAATTCACCATTCAGATACTTTCGCAGTGCACAACTCTCCCATGTAACCTTTTCTGATTTATCATGGTATGGATGTTTATTATCTGCCATATATTTTGTAAGCAGAGCTTTACCATCTGTACGCTCCAAAACCATCCAGTCACAAGTTCCAAACTTCACAACACCACCAATTTTCACTTTTTCGATGGCTTTTTTCTCAAGCAAAACAATCTGATTTTTACAATCTTTATAATCACCCAGTTTTTCGTATGTGGACGATGCCCATTTATCAAAACCAACTTTTGCAGAAAGTCCGGCTAACTGATAACGAGTTGCTGGAACATTATAGCAGACAATCATTGCAACAATAACCACAAGCACAACCCATTTTGCAATTCCTTTTTTCTTGTTGTCGTCTTCTTCCTGCTTCTTCACTGTTGTCGTAACAGTTCGTGAAATCACTTCTCTCTCCGCCGGCAATTTCTTTTCCCATTCTTTTGCAAGAGCAGCACATTCTTCACTTAACGCAGCACACTCTTCGCATCCTTCAAACGGAGTCTCTTTGCCTAGCTCATCCATCTGTGCGAAATCTTTTGTAAGACGCACGTAGATACGATAAACATCTTCATCTACTAAAAGGCATCTTGTCGCTCTCTTTAACGTCTTTAACTGGACAAACCGTTCCGCCGGCGTCAGTTCAATGACCTCTTTTTTCTTTTTCTTCTTATCTCCCTTTGCCATGCACTGGAATCCTCCTTTGTCTCTTATGCGGACTGTATTGGTAGTATAACATAGATTGTGTCTAATTATCAACTTTTTGACATCTTTTGTTCGTCATACGAAAAAGAAGAAACTATCATTCGCATGAACATTACTGTTTCCCGATTTGTAGTTTCTTCTTTTCTTGTTCCAATATTTATTCACAAAGAATTATTTTTTCTTCTTTGAATAAGTGACTGCTTTCTGCTCTTTTTCTCCTTTTCCGGAAAGAACATACCACAATGGTGATGCTACACATACTGATGAATAACATCCGGAAATAATACCTACAATCAACGGAATTGCAAACTGGCGTACGGAATCTACACCGAATACTGCCAATACAAATACCATGATAAAGGTAGTTACCGAAGTATTAATGGAACGAGACAATGTCTCTGTAATACTCTTGTTAATAATTTCTGCAAGGCTTGTTCTTGACGTAGCCTTAGCTTTATTCTCACGAATACGGTCAAATACTACGATGGTATCGTTGATGGAGTATCCGACAATCGTAAGCATACATGCAATAAAGGTACTTCCGACCGGAATAAATGCGCTTGCCACTACATAAACAGTCAGCACAGCAATTACATCATGAACAAGTGCCAAAACAGCACTGATACCGGTTGAAAGTTTACGGAAGCGAATCCAGATATAAAGCAGCATACAAAGTGTCGCAATCAGAGTTGCTACAGCTGCATCCACTTTCATTTCATCACTGACAGAACCACTGATGAACTCGGACTCAATTTTTGTAGATTCATCCACGCCAAATGTTTTCGCCATCGTTGCTTTCAATTCTTCCGACTTCTGCTCACTGAGTTCCTCGGTACGAACAACAATCTTTGTATTATCAGCAACGGAAATTTCGACACTCTTACCGCTTCCAATTACGGATTTTGCAGTATCTTCTGCTTTCTGTTTGTCCTCATCAGTTACAGTCTTAGACAAGTCAACGGATGTTGAGTTACCGCCGGCAAAATCTAAACTATAGTTAAATAATGGACCACCGGAAGCAGCACGGACAACAAGTCCTGCCACACAGATTACAACAACAGCTCCGGAAATAACAACATATTTCTTCCAGTTACCAATAAAGTTAATTGTCTTACGCTCTTTCTGAACACCATACATTGAAGTATTTGTCATACCCAGTGCACAGAATGCTTTCATCAAAAGTTTTGTAATAAACAAAGCAGTAAACATAGACAACACAATACCAATACCAAGTGTCATCGCAAAACCTTTTACCGTACCGGAACCCTTGAGATACAGTACCAAAGCAGCAATCAAAGTTGTTACGTTACCATCGATAATGGCGGACATCGCTTTGGAAAATCCATTATCAATCGCAGACGCTACCGTCTTGCCGGTTGCCAATTCCTCGCGGATACGTGTAAATATAATACAGTTTGCATCCACCGCCATACCAATACTCAGGATAATACCCGCAATACCAGGCAGGGTCAATGTTACATTCAAACCATTCAGTGCAAGCAGCATAGCACCTACATAGAAAATTAATGCAATACTGGCTGCCACACCGGAGATGCGGTACATAACAATCATGAAAATGATTACGAGAATCAAACCAACAACGCCGGCAAACAAACTGGATTTCAATGCCTGACTTCCCAGTGTTGCTCCTACTACGTTACCATGAATATTCTCAAGTTCCAATGGAAGAGCGCCGATACGTACGGTAGAAGCAAGCTGCTCTGCGGACTCAGAAGTAAAGCTTCCTGAAATCCAGCACTCACCGCCTGAAATCTCTTCTTTCAGGTTTGGTGCAGAAACTAATTTCTCATCATATACGATAGCAAGCTGCTCACCAACATGCTCTCCGGTAATCTTAGCAAATTTCTTAATTCCTTTGCCTGCGAACTTAATAGAAACACCATATTCAGTCTTTCCGGTACCTTCCTGCTGTCTGCTGCCGGAAGTTGCCTCACCAATCATGTCACCGGTCAAAAGGACTTTCGATTTGTCGTAAACGACTTTATCACCTTCGTTTGGTGTGCCGCCTTTTTCAGTCTTCAGATCTGAATACAAAATGAAATAAAGCGCTCCAGCTTTACCAAGTTCCTTCAAAACCTCTTCTGAATCACTGGCACCCGGAATATCGATTGTGACACGGTCACTACCTTCCTGATATACGGCAGCTTCCGTGCTCTCTAATGTTTCCACACGTTTCTGCATCTTGTAAATCGTGTCCGCCATGTCTTTATCAGTTGGCTGTTCACCGGTTCTCTTACCGGTACTATCCGTCTTGTAAGCCTGATATGTGACACTCACGCCACCTTCCAAATCCAATCCAAGACGAATGTTCTTTGCGCTTCCTCGGTGTGCGCCACCAATTCCCCTTGCTGCTACAAACGCAAACGCTGCAATCAGCACAAGAACCAGTAAGACCTGTAAAACGCCCTTTACTTTACTGTTCATGTTACTTATCTCCTTTACTATAAATCCTTACCAGGGTCTCTTACTGTAAAAATCCCCCTATCGAGCACTGCTCGAGAATAAATTATACCACAAAACAATTGGTTCTTCAAGTATAAAACGAAAGCGGCTCGCGCCCTCTTCTCTTTGCTCCAAGCCATGCTCCATTCGCCCTAGCGGGCTCATGGACGGCTCGCGCCCTCTTCTCTTTGCTCCAAGCCCTGCTCCATTCGCCCTGACGGGCTCATGGACGGCTCGCGCCGTATATAAAAATAAAAACAGCCATTCATTTGTGAGTGAACTCACAATGAATGGCTGTTTTTATTTTTATGCATGGCTTGGAGCTTAGCCAAAGTATCTCTTTAACAATCCTTCGAATGCTTTGCCATGTCTTGCTTCGTCTTTTGCCATTTCATGAACAGTGTCATGGATAGCGTCTAAGTCTGCTGCTTTGGCACGTTTTGCAAGGTCGAATTTACCCGCTGTTGCACCATTTTCAGCGTCAACACGCATCTGCAGGTTTTTCTTTGTGGAATCAGTTACTACTTCACCAAGAAGTTCTGCAAATTTTGCAGCATGCTCTGCTTCTTCCCAAGCTGCTTTTTCATAGTAAAGGCCTACTTCGGGATAGCCTTCACGGTGTGCTACTCTTGCCATAGCAAGATACATTCCTACTTCTGAACATTCTCCTTCAAAATTCGCGCGAAGGTCAGCTACGATGTCTTCGCTGACACCCTTAGCAACTCCTACTACATGTTCTGCTGCCCATTCTCTTTCGCCAGTCTGCTCTTTGAATTTTTCTGCCGGTGCCTTGCAAACCGGGCACTGCTCTGGTGCACTGTCTCCTTCGTGAACATATCCACATACGCTGCATACAAATTTCTTCATACTAATACACTCTCCTTTTGATAAATTAGTTTAACCACTTTTGTGATTTATAAACATTTTTTACAGATGCCGTAAAAATAGATTTCATGTCCTTCTATTTTTCCGGGAAACTCGTCATCCATCTTGGTATCCAATTCAAAATCCCAGTCGGCTTCCAAATCGATTACCTGTCTGCAACGACGACAAATAAAATGATTGTGTGGGGTGGTCGTTGCATCAAAATGCTCTACCCCGTCACCACAGTTCAATCGCAAAATCTCACCACAGTCTGCTAATAAGTTTAAATTTCGGTATACCGTTCCTAAACTTATCTTAGGAAATTCTTCTCTGATTTTCTGATATACCTGCTCCGCAGTCGGATGAGACTTTGTTGAACGCAGATAGACTAACACAGCTTCCCGCTGCCTGCTATACTTGAGTCCAGCCATATCTCACGCTCCTTTTTGATAATAGCAACTGTTACTGTTATTACTATATATCATTTATCTTTGCTTGTCAATACTTTTTCTCAATAAATTTTATTTTTTTCACATTCGACATTTTTCTACATAATATATAGTAAAAACAAAAAAGGAGTTTCTATGAATCTTTCAAAGAAACCATTAGCAATGGCATATGTCCCATGGCAGACTTTTGAAAATGTCATGGAGGGCGAATGTGCCTTAAGACACGGCACCATTTTCGAAGATTTAGTTTTTCCGTTTGTTGGTGCACAGGCTGCCTGCCAGGCAGACCGCAGTCAAAACCACTCCCATTCCGGTTCTTGTGGCTGCCATAACCGACAGCCCTATATGCAAAACAACTCCTGTGGAAGGCGAGGTGTTTATTGATGAATCAAAACAGACATTCAAAGCATCAGAAAATGACCGCTGTACGTGAGGCCGGATTCTGCATGATTGACGCCGGTATGTATTTGGATACTCATCCTTGCGATGGCAAGGCAATGGATTATTTCAACCGTTACCAGCAGATGTACAAAGAAGCCGTCTGCGATTACGAAAAACACTGCGGACCGTTATTTTTAACCGGTATTGATACAAACGATGGCTGGACCTGGACCGATGAACCGTGGCCATGGGAAGGGGGGTGCAGCTGATGTGGACGTATGAACGACGACTGGAATACCCGGTCAATATCAAAACGCCGAATGCAAAATTGGCAAAAGTAATAATCAGTCAGCTGGGTGGACCGTAGTGCTGAGAGTTATAAAAAGATTTTTTCACTTTAGATTGTCCTTAAAATAACATAGAATTCACTGAAAGTAAAGGATTTCAGGCTTTTAAATTTCTTTCACCTTTTTCAAACTAATCCATTGCCATTTGTCATTCTTTTTGTTCAACAAACGCCCCCATGCACCAACCACCTTAGAAATCTTAACCACCTCTCCCGGATTTATGCTGCCAATTTTATTAGTAGGTTTTACTCCCTTGGATGAGCGGATGGCTGCTGCCTTTGTTACTTTGGCTCTGTACTGATAATTATACATAATCTTGTTGTAAAGATGCTTCCATTTCAAGTTGCCTTTACCGATCATCGGCTCTGGACACGCTTTGCCGTTGACGTCCCAATGTCTGATGATAGTCTTTGCATTCGGACAACGTTTCTGAATATACTGTACTAATTGTCGTACGGCAAGCATCTGTTCCCAGCTTACACCTTTTTTGCAATCACATAATTCGATGGACACACTGTTATCATTCGTACACTTTTTATAATACGATGCAGCCCCCTTCTCACGGGTATAGAAGTGGCCAACCGCCCAGGCAGTATATTCCATTGGCACGGACTCCCAAATCTCAGATTTTTTATCCACAAAGAAATGCGCACCCGCTTCTCGCGTGTTGCCAGTAGCGTAGAAATCAGCATTATTCTTCGCCGTATCTCCTTTGTTACCGGTAAAATGTATGACAATGTACTTTATGTCCTTTAAACTCCTTTTGCTCCCATAACTGATTGATTTTGCTCTTCTTTTTTTAATTTCCATTTGTTTCACCTTCCTTATCTGCTGCGATCCAGTCCTCAGCAAGCATATCTGCCTGCGATGCAAGCCATCCCATTTGAACACCGGAAGTACCAACAAATGCAATTGCCTTGTTACCAATTGCATCATGCTCGCAATTTACAATTTCTCCACCTGTTGACACATATGAAATACCTGTTGCAAGCTGAATATATTGTTTTTTACCATTCCATCCCTTACGGGCAACTTTCTGTCCAATTTTTAATCTTCGAATTGCTTCACCAAATGTAAATGTTTGGACATCTAAATCCTTTACATCTGCCTCGTCAACAATCTCCCAATCATCACGAAGAATAAAATCAAGAGTATATCCAACATTTTTTGTCTCCCGAATATCAAGAGTTTTCCCATCTTTACAATGCATCTTAATGGAATTATCTTCCCATTTCCAATATCCTCTCCATTCTGGACACTTTATCAATGCTCCCTGTTTAAGTGCCTCATATGCTTTCTTAAATTCCATTACTCATCAACCTCCTCTTTATTCTTCAACACATCAATCCCCTTTTCAATTGCTTTTGGAATGGGAATTCCCATCAGACCAGCGTTTTCGATCAGACTAATCGTCTCATTAACAATAAAACCAATCACAGTAGCATCTTTTATAAATGTAGTTCCAATTGTCATATCCAACCGACAAGCCACCAATACAATAAGCAGGGTAACACCTTTCCGGCATAATCCTTTCCATCCAGCATGAGATTCGAGCGCACCACTCTCTGTTTTTTTGCTCTTTTTAAAAATTCCAGCAACCATAAGACCGGTAACATAATCTATGCACATAAAGATAAGAAGCGTTGTCATTCCGGAAGTCCATCCTCCAAAAAAAGACGCCACGGTACTTCCAACCAGTCCGCAAATCGTACAAATCATCTGTTTCATTCTATAAGTCCCCCTTTGTTTTTTTCTCAGTATAGCAAAGGAACTAGAAGTTTTACCCCCTAGTTCCCATGCAAACCACCTATTCCTCATTCCATTTTTTAAACGTATCGCTTGTATAGATGCATTTACCTTTTATCTTAAGTTTATACAATTTCTGCATAATAAGTTGTTTCTCATGAGTATTTTTAGCACTCTGAAACCTGTCTTTATACTCAGAAGATAATTTCGAACGAATGGACGCAAATGCTTTCTTCTCTTTCTTACTGGCACTAAGTTCATGCTTTTCATCATCCCTTTCAATTTTTGTCATTGCTTCCTCGTACATCTGTTGTAATATTTCTTCGTAACCTTTTCCCTCCTCAATGGCAGCAACCAAATCATCGCTCTTGTAAAAAGAAAGATAATCATGTGCATCCTTTGCACTGGATTCCGTTTTGTCCTGCATCTTATTTAATACACTATTAGTTGCAGCTACAACTTCATAATGATTAAATCCCATTTTTATAAGTTTGTTGTAACATTCCATATAGCCATCATGATTTTTGTCAAGACGATACTGTGCCGCTTGCTTTACTAAATCATTTCGACTTGCCAGCTGGTCCTTCACTGCTGTTTCCACATCACCTTCACCTTTCTTCCCACTTTTCTTCATCTTCTCCCGATATTCCTTGGCTGTCTTCTTATCTCCGTCCATAAGTGCATAGTAAATTTTCTTTCCATACACACTTGCTTTCGGTTCTTCTTTATCCGTGGAAAATGAAAACAAACCATCCCCAGATGTCACATCCTCAACATTCTTCCAAATTCCAACAGCTACATTTTGCACATTGTCTACCGGTACACCACACATTTTTGCCACGGTGCCAGCCGCATCAAAAAAGGCTCCTTTTATCTCGTCAATTCCTTTCTCTGCTTCCTCATCAGAATCACTAAACGAATCAATTGCACCATTTCCCATTTTCACAATAGATTCAAACAGCGAAGAAATTTCACTAAACAGTGACACCTCAATACCATAATACCGTTCTTTCGTAATTGCAGAATATATAAGGTTATACAATTCGTTTCCAGCTATAAAACTTCCTGAAAGTGACCCCAGTACACCATTAGTCCACTCTGAGACAAAACTCTCAGCAGTGAGTTCGTTCTCATCGTCCAAATACGGTTTTATCTTGTGCAAAAGACCTCTTGCCAAAAACGTCATTGTAGAAAGCACTGCTGCCGATACCAACTGGCTAGATACGGCCCATGCAAATTCCTTTCTTGCCTGTGCCTTTTGCTCCTTTGTTCCGGTTTTATTTTTTGCATACAGATTACATGCCGCGTCATATAAGATACCACCATTCTGCATACGCTGTGTCATAAACATAAACATTACTTTTTTTATTTTGCTAGGGTCGCGCAAATAATCCGGTCGCTGCATTACTGTATAATTCGGCTGTGTATCTTCCACGCATCGATTAAAAACTTCCGCCACCTGACGATAATATGCATCAGTCCCCTTTTTCAATGCCGTATAATTTGCATCTACATAGTATTGCGATGCATACCAAAGCCGTCCAACTGTCGCCACATCAACTTTCTGTATCATATTCTTTACTTCTCTTACCACCGGCATGCGATTTGTAAGACTATTCAAAGTATCAATATCCGCCATTTCCTGCGTGGAATTTCCTTTGTTTCGATACCATAAAAGTGGTGTATATTTGGCAATCAAATCTCTGTCTGCGCTACTGATAGGAAGTCCATGTTTACCACCTCTGGCAAGTGCTTTCATAACCGGTTCCCATCCCAAAGTAGCAACCGCAGTCGGATAAGATGCCGCCTGTTTCATAATAACTGACCAGTTTCCGGTCAGAACTGCTCCAGCAAAATTTCCCCGAAGCATATCAAAGACAGTCGATTCTCCCGCCCTTGCATTCTGCAAATCAGAAAGCAGGTTATCAATATACTTCGTTGCCATTCTTCCCCATACATCCTGCATTGCCTTATGAACAGTATCATCTTGTACCATTACAGATTTCGCAGATACATCGGCACTATCCGCATCAGTAACTTTCCACGTAGCTCCATTATATACTTTATTAAAGTTACGAATTGGAATCGCAAGACCACCAAACTCCGATGTCATTTTCAAGGAACGCTGCGCTGTGTCAATTATACTCTCCATTACCAATGGCTTAACAGATTGTACACGCTCCTTCAAAAATCCGGCTCCCTCTAAAGTTTTATCCATTTTCAAACTAGTAATATCCGTAGTTACATAGTTCTTATCAACTGAAATCGGATAATAATTCTTCTCATTTGCTTTTTTAAATCCGTACAACTCCATTGAGGTTTCATTAATCACACTACCGGTGTACTCGTGGAACAACTTTTTAAAAGCGCGAAGAACCTTTTTCTCTTCCGGGGACATGGCATCTTCCATCGCCTGAATTTTTGCAGAGGTTACCCCTTTTGCTAATTTTGTTTTATCATAAGCCCCTTTTTTATCCCCCTTCAAATATAAGTCCATATTTGGCATAGTGACACCACCATAAACCATATGTCGCAAATTATCCTTATTCATACCATGCATGACAAGAGCCATACGCATTCCTTTTGTTACTTGTACTTTCTTACCATCTTCATAAACAAGACCGGTGTCAACCACTCCCTGCTTCTTGTCAAAAGTTTTCATCAGTTTTACCACATTTTCATCCTGCATTGCATCGGCAAGAATAGCTTCTCCTTGCTGCTGAATCGTCAGCATTTTCCGCTGTCCTTCATTTAATTCTTTCCATTCCTGCATAAACTCTCCATCCGCGTATCCGGTAATCCGGCGAAATGCACGATAGGAATTTAAAGATTTCAATGCATACTCAGGCAGTTTTCTTATGACTTTATGCGTACTCATAAATGAACTTACACCTTTTGCCGAACGTACTTCCCTGATTACCTGTTCTGCTGCCTTTGTCGCATCAATTTCTCCCTCTTTGCGAATTAATTCGGTTGCTCTCCGGATTGTTTTGTATACCGTTTTCATCGCATCATAAACCTCATTTAATTCCTCGGAAGATAAATCATAAATGCTATTTCCATCAGTCTTAAATTTATTAGTAATACGCTGTAGTTCATAAGCAATATCAGCATCATACTCGGATGCATAGTTATAATCGGAATCTTTTTTCATTGCTTCAAAATGCTGTCTCGCATCATCTAACGCATTATATAATTGAGTTCCTTCTTTCGCTCCCAAATTGACAGCCTCGCACACATCAATTACAGACCGAACCAAATCTTGTGGCACATACATACCTTCCTTTGGTTTCATAAGCATCTGACGCATCTGTTTATGTAACCGTCGAATCTTATTCTTTGCTTCTGTCTGTTTTTTCTGCTCCGATAAATTCTTACGGTACTGACGATTCTCAATCTTCATTTCCGCTATCTTTTTCACCTGACTCTTTTTCAACCGCTCAATGTAACGCTTTTGCTTATCAATCTCATGCTGATACTTACGAATCAGTTCTCCGTTTTGTGTGGTCTCAATCACATTTGCATAATCATGTATCTTAGCATACGCCTCTCGGATTCTCTGATTCTTATTCTTTATCTGATCATCCATACTGACTTTCAAGCCTTCCAAAAATTGTTTCTCACACTCTTTCCGATAGTCCTGCAGCATGGTAAGATATACCCGATTTGCCTCTTTCCATTCACGCTCCACTGCCGCATCCGCTTTATCCTTAAAAGTTGCTTTTTGTGGCACATTGCTCATTTCCTTATAAATGTTTAATGCAAGGTCATAAGATGCCTGCTCAATATCCTCTCCGTATGCATTACGATATGTTGGCCGCAATCCATCTAATACAGTCATGACCTCTGCAATCATGTCTCCATCGTTCGTATCTGCCTTAAACAATTCCGGATATTTATCACTTAGCTCTCCCCAAACCTGGTCGAGACTTGTCCCATCTTCAACGATACGAAGCCGTCCAAAGTTGCTCTTTCTAAATTCACCCATGCTTCCATACAAATAATTCACTTCACTTTTCTGTGCTTCTGATAAAGCTAACTTTGTTTTACGGAAGTAATCACGCAAATCCTTATATTCGTTATATAATGTCATATCCTTGGTCGTACTCTTCTCCAATACACCACGAGCAATTTCCGATGTAATTTTTAATGCTGCATTGTAATCGGCTCCCTCTTCATTCATATAAGCATACAGCTTCGTCAGGTTATCACGAAATGTTTCTGCATCAAAGGACGAATGATATTTTTTCAATATTTTTTTACATACTGCCTCTACACGTGCCGGTTCCGGAATGGTTTTCTTTCCCGGCTTAAATTCACTCTGAAGCGTCTCCACAACTTTCTTTAATTGCTCATTTTCTTCTACCAGACTTTCCTCTGTTGTCATAGTCTCTGCCAATGAATGACGCAGTTTTTCTGCACGCTCCGATACATGAAGTGAATATTTTTCGCCTTCACCGGATATAATGTTCTTGACAATCTTTTTGTATCGTGCTAGATTGTCCTTATAATCCTGATGGAGTACGTTCCCTCGGAATTGGACCGTTGGACCCACTGCTTTATCAGGATTTACTTTTATGATACGGTTCTCCTTTCCAGCTTTTTCGACATAATTATGAAGAGCTTCTTTTCCATACATGCTTAACATAATATTAGCATCCAGCGTTGCTGTTTTCTTTCTTCCTACCCCATTTGGCTTAACTGCTGCAATGACAACATTTCCATTCTTATCAACAACAGAAGATACCATTACCAAATCTGCGTTATTTTCTTTGTTATTGGATTTAATTATCATCCATGGTCTTTCAATGTCTTCCAACACTTGCATAAACTTTTCTTTGCCTAAATTATGATAATTTCTTATTTTCTTATATCTTGCGCCCTTATCTTTCTTCTCGTTAATCACACTATACACATGTTGGTTCGTCATAAGCATCGGAAGGTCATTCCAGCCTAATTCTTTCAATGCTTTCGTTGTTTCCCCCAAATAAACATGCGTATAATCTTTTGGTACGGTGTCATTTAGCACATCATCAATCTGTTTATCCAAATCAACACTAATAGAATAGCGAATGTCCTTGTTTTCCTTTGTTGGATTTTCATTTATCATTTTACTATCTTTGTTCTTGACATTCCCCACAATGTTGGTTAGAATTTCTTCAAGAGATGGATTGTTGCTAGGGTTGCTTATAACTTCGTTATAGGTCCTAGTCTTGAACAACAATTCATCTCTTTTTATGGTTGCTACTTCATGCATATAAAATCTTTGCTTCGCATTTTCCCTACGCAATACAACAGCCATTATATACTTGCCACATATTTTTTCCTGACTTCCAACAATTTCTATTGGTGCCGCAATTACAACTCTCGCATGACCTTTTCCTTTATAGTTACTGCTATAATTCACTATTTTCCCGTTCTTAATAATATCAGGAATTGCTTTAAAGGAAATTGCCTTCGCACGACCAATCCCATGTGATATATCATCTTTTACTCCTTTGCGGCTTAACTCAACATCCCCTAACATTTCATTATAAACATTATTGCCAATATCATCGAAAAATTCTGCAACTTGGTCAACAAGTTTTATTTTCCCCTTTGAAAATTCCGTTTCTTTCACATTACTCACCGTCGGCATATTTGCAACATCTTTTAGGTTCGTTTTAATATCATCTTGTATTGTATCCGGAATTACCTTGACCGAATACTTCCCTTTTTTCTCTTTTGCTTCACCCTTGTTATTACTATTCAATTTCTTGTAGTTCTCCCCCGCTTTATCCACGGCATCCATGAACATCTGCTGAATCTTTTCCTTCTGTTCCACGTTGAGTTCTGCTGCCAGTCTGGCCGCTTTTGTCATAGGAGTATCATCAATATAGTTTTTTATCTTTTCAAATACATGCTTTACCAAATCTGCGATTTTCTGAAATACATTTTTCTTTGCATTCACATCCAGCTTCGCATCTTTCATTACCCAGTCAATGAAATTTTTTGCCCCGGCTTCATCATAAAACACACCACTGACAGCATCGTTGATTAACTCTCCTGCAGCATCCTCATAACTTTTTTCACCTTCCACCTGCTCATAGGCTCTTTGATAAGATTCAATTAAGGCATGGATATCCTCTGCTCCATGTTTATCCACCAGATAATTAAGCATCACTCCCATTAGCTTCTGATACTCTTTTTCCGACATTACCGATGCAAATTCCAAAGATTCATGTATCACTACACCAAATTTATTTTCTGCATCTTCCGCAAATGCCATCTGTCCTCTATCCATATTCAATAAACCATTTACCGTATCTGCATCTTTATCTGTGAGGGTATTCAAATCCAATACATCCAATCCGGTTTTCTTTGCCAATTCTTTTTTCACGCGAACAAAGCTATCCTTATCCTCCGAAGCATAGCGGTAATCTTCATATTCACCTTTTCCTTTTTTTTGCGCCGGCGCAACTTTGTTTTCTGCCTCTGCTGCCTTTGCGTTTTCTCCATGTGCCTTTCCTAATTCATACGCAAGACGCATTGCTCCCTTGTCACTCATTATACGAAATGACTTAGACGCCTGCATCATTTTATCAAAACTGATACTTCCCAATCTTCCCATACGATATGCCATACGGAAATTATTTGCATAAACACCGGCATTATCCTTACCATTGTAATAATCCACAAGTGCCGTTGCCGCAGCCGCATTATCCATCTTTGATGCAATGTTAAACAAATCTTGTGTTCCTTCATCCTGAAAGGACAAATCAGCAAGGTCTACCACCTCTCCATCCGTAGTCTCTACGGTAGCGGACTCTTTCCCAATTTCCCGAAATCCTTTTACCTTTACTTGTTCGTCAGATGCCGTAAATGCCGCATTCTCTGTCTTTCTAAAATTAGCATTCGTAACATTTTCTGACGGTGCATCATTCTGCTTTGTCTTTTCCGGCTGTAGTTCTTGTACCTCAACCGGTCGCTGATTCCGTTCCATTCCCTCGTCAAGATTCACACGATCGAATGTAGTATCTATATTAGCAGTAGCATCTTCCTCCTGCTTCGACACAGACTCCTTCTGCATCATCTCGCTTTTCTGATTCAGAGATACTGTCCTTTTCATTGCATTTGAAACAGAGGCATCCATAATGTCATACAATGCCTGCCGCTCGGATTCGAATTTTGCATATTTACTCTTTTTAGCTAACTCCTGTGCTTTCTCGCGTGCCATCTGGTCGATTTCTACTCCCAGACTATCCGGCACACCACGAATGGCATCTTCATACGCCCTTGCAAGTTCTCCGCTCGTTCTTGCTTCTGTAAAATTATTTTCAGCATTTTCCATGATGTCTACTGAAATTTTACCGTATTTTTCCGTATCATCTTTTGCCTTCTCGTAAGTGTCCATACCTCTTTTTGCAGCATATGCAAGTAAATCTGTGCCTTCATTTCCCTCTGTAATCGATGTCCCATTCTTTTTCACTAATGACTCATACTGTGCTTTCGAATACACATTTGCATAGGTACCAAAAAGACCACCTGAAAAAGCCCCTGCTGCCGTGTCCTCTGCTACTTGTATCAAGAAGTCTTTCCGTGCATTTTTCTTTGCCTCATCCTTTGACATTCCCTGCTGGATATAATTTTTAACATTTTCATTATACTCACTTTTACTTCCATTAACTGCACGGTCGACAAATGCATTTGCAAAGTCCGAAGCAAGTTCTTCTGATCCTTCTACCGCCCCCTGTTTTACAAGATTCTTTGCAAAATCGCGAAACTGTTTTGGATTTGTTGTTTTTAACGCCTCAAAACTATCCAGTGAAAACTTTTCGCTTGCCCACTCTGCCAAACCGGCTCCCAATCCGGTAATCAAAGACTGTCCGGCACTTCCTGTTCTCTCATAGGTGTCCATGTACGATTGATTTGCCGCATTTGCTCCCATCAACGCACTAGCTGCCCCACCTGCTAGCTTGGTTCCCTTAACCCCTTTCGTCACAAGAATATCCGCAGCAGAATCAACCGTGGACATTCCAGCATTGTAAACAAATTTACCGATATCATTATCGATGCCTTCTGACACGGTCTGTCTTACATTATTCGTATAAGAACTGTATGGATGGCTGGCATGATTAATGGGATAAGACTTATCCGATGACAGGTTTTTAACCGCATGATTTACATCCTCTGCAAGTTCCAACGGTGAAAGCAAGTTTGACCCCACACTTAACGCACTGGATACTACCGGATGTTCGTCTGCTATTTTTCTTGTCCCTTCATCCCATGCCTCCTGTTCTTTATTATCTGTGTTAATGTTCTCGCTGTCGATAATGTAATCTACATCAATTCCTTTTTCCTTTAATTCCTTCAACTTAGGAAATTTCTCATATGCTTGTGACAAATAATCCGGATTACTGCTTACTTCCAGCTTGTCCTGTATCGTCGGAACTAAATGATTTTTATCTGCACTGTATTTTCTTTTCTCTACCCACACATAATCTGCTGCCTTTTTTACTAACTGCTTATCGGTATCCCCCAACTTATCGTATTCATGCTCCAGCTCTACACGTGGTTGATTACTCTCCAGTTCTTTCATATACTCAACATTATCCTGGTACTTATTCCACAAACTGGTGTATTCCTTGTAATCTTCCCACGATACACCTTTTTTTCCTAACTTTTCCTCAAAATCTTTTGGCTGAACTTTTTCCCATTCTCCCGAAAATCCCCGTTTAAACAAACCACTATCTGCGATTCTGGACTTAAACAAGTCTTTATTTTCCTTTACATTTGCAAGCGTTCTCTGTAGTTCATCATATCCCATCAAGGATGGGTCCTTATATTTATTGCCTGTGGAAGTATAAAATTTTTGATTTTTTCTTTTCTCTAATTCCTTTTCTTTCTTCTCCTCCAGTTCTCTCTGCTTTCTTCTCTGCTGTTCCTGTTTTTCCCTTTGTTCCCGCCTCGGAATTTCCGACAGCATATTATTTTCTGCCTTTGCGGCATTACGAATCAGAGTATTGGTTCTCTTATACTTTTCGCTGTTCTTTTGCGTTCTTTCTTTAATTTCTACTGCTTTCTCTGCCAATCGACGATAGCGGGATTCTGACTGATTCGTATAGTCGGTATCCGAATACTTTTTATCCTCACCATAATAAGAATCAGCCTTTGCTCTGGTCTCACTTGCTATTTTTTGTCCCTGCATATCTCTTTCATACAACTTGTCCTGGCTCTCAAAATAATTTGATATAATACTCCCGGAACCGGATGCATGATTATTCTGTTTCTTTTTCTTATTTGCCATAATATATATTCTCCTTACTTTTTCTTTTTGCTTTTCTTTGAGGACTGCTTCTTTTTGTTTTTATTCACCTGTTTTTCCAAATAGTCATTGTAAGAGCCTACTGTCTGTAACTCCCTGCTGCTAGGCAGATTTCGCATAAAATCAACATAGGATAATGTAGTCTTCGCATCTGCTCCGGCCGCCACTGCACTGTCATAGGTTGGATATTTGCTTAACCCTCTCGTAGTAGTTCCATCAGAGGTTATATATGTCGGTAAATCTTTTGCTGTATATCCCAATAAAACACTCCATACATAATTGCTTTGATCAGCAGATAACACGCCACTCTTTTCCATATTGTTCAAATATTCTGCGATACCCTGCGTGTCATTGTTCTTAGCCAATTCCTTAACCTTCGACTTAATATCCGTTGGAATCTTAATCCCACCGGTTGAAGATGCCCCTTTGCCCGACGCACTTCGTTTACTAGCGGATGCAGCAGCGGCCTTAGCTTTTTTTGATAACTGGTAATCCTTATTCTGCCAGTAATTGGATGCGTTCTGCTGCTGTCTCCACTGGCTGTTGCCATTTTGCTGTTCATACTTCCACTGCTGATTAGATACATTCGCAGTATAGTTGTTAAAATCGTTATTATATGCCGCATCATATCGATTCGCATAATAGTTTCTGTCATCCTGCCAATCGCCAACCTTGTCCCGATACTTCGCATAATCACTTTCGTCAAGTCCCTGATACATGGACAAGTCGGATCTCTGATTATCCAAATCCGTCTGATAACGGTTGTACGCTGCCTCGTACAAACTAGGAATTATATTATTCAAGGCTGACATGTTTTCCTGATACGCAAGGTTGCCGGCCGTAGCCGCATAAGAGTTTCCATATCCTCCGGACAACGCGGCCGCCTGCGCCGTTGCATTCTGCATCCCTAACTGTGCCTGCCTCTGATACTGGTCCTTATAATTCTGATACAAAGCATCCTTTGTATAGTCATAGGAAAAACCTTTGCGATTTGCAATCGCATCCGCCAATCCGGTTATCTGTGTTCCATACTTACTGGTATAAGCTGCCGGCCTTGCCTTCTCCGTCTTTTGCAACGTACTCTTTGCGGCGTTTACTGCTTTCGATGGCGTATAAGACTTTATTGTCGGTGTCTTCACAGTTGTTGCTTTGGTGATTGTTATTTTACTGCTACTGCTCTTCTTTTTCGCCATAATCCTCATCCTCCTCTTCTATGATGGGTTCCTCTACCACCGGTTCCGAACCCCATATTGCAAACACGGCATTTACCACATTTTCTGTCTGCTCCTTCAACAATTCTTCTCTTCCGGATACGGAATTGAGATAGGTTCGTCTATGATTCTCTCCAACCTGAGATTTCACTTCTCCATCAATTAGTACCTTTCTTGTTAAGATGCTCACACTCTCTGTCGACAACATATCTACCGTTTTTTCTTCGTTAATTTCCATTTCAATTCCTCCTCGTTAAGCCTTTCTATACCAACCGTATACATACCAATCGCTATATGTTTTTCCGGACGCGTATGCCCCATTCTGGACATAATATGAACCACTGCCGCTAATTAGATTAAATGGTGAATTAGTTCCATTGCCACTCGACACAATTCCAATCGGATAGACATTTGATGGACGACTATGGTCAGGTTCATATGGCAGTCCGCTTATATGATGACAAGCATAACTACTTGTTGTTAATATCATTGCCTCTATAAATACAATGTCTCCCATTCTATAATAATTTCCTGTAGCCACTGCAATTGACGTTTTAATCTCATTACTTGCTGTATTAAACAGTCTAGGAGTCCATGTTCCTTTTTCGTATTTTGCTGTGTATTTTGTATAATTACTTGAATCCAGCAGCGTCTTCCATGTACCCCAAGTTCCACTTGACATGGCTCTATGCTGCAATATTCCATTATTAATCATGGCCAGTTGTGAATCCCAACCACTCGTATTATCCCAATTCATTTGCAGTATCTTTGCATCGCCCCCGGGCTTTCCCGTTGTCATCTTAGAACTGGCAACAAATGCTTCTACTGCTCCCATCCTATCTTCGGTACTTGCTTTATTTGCCGATATCGGACGAGTTGCAATATAATTAAGCAATGTACTTATTCCTGCCGGCCCCACTGGTCCTTGCGCCCCGGTATCTCCTTTTGGACCCTGAACACCTTGAATTCCTTGTGGTCCAGTTTCTCCCTGTGGTCCTTGCGGCCCTTCCGGTCCCGTTGCTCCGGTGTCTCCTTTGGGTCCTTGTGGTCCCGTTGCTCCGGTATCTCCTTTAAGTCCTTGTGGTCCCTGTGCTCCGGTGTCCCCCTTCGCACCAGTATCACCCTTTTCCCCTTGTTCTCCCTGCGGTCCCGTTGCTCCAGTATCTCCTTTAGGTCCTTGCGCCCCGGTATCTCCTTTCTCTCCTTTAAGACCTTGCGGCCCCTTAAAATTTCCAATCAAAAATTTTGCCATTGTATCACTTCCTATCTATTCATCCGGTAATATTAAATAAATGTCTCCAGTAGAATCTATTTCAAATTGAGGCGGTGTCTCATCATCTGTAGTAACCGCATATAGGTTTCCGTCAGCGTCTCCCATCAGATAAAAGAATCCATTAATTGGATTGATTACACCACTGTCACCTCTCTCGCCTTTATCTCCTTTATCTCCTTTTGGACCTTGAATTCCTTGTGGACCTTCCGGTCCGATTTCACCAGTTGCACCTCTCGGTCCTTGTAAACCTTGTGGTCCGGTTTCTCCGGGTACCCCCTGCAATCCTTGTACCCCGGTTTCTCCAGTATCTCCTTTGTCTCCTTTTACTCCCTGTTCCCCTTTTGGACCAGGCAGCCCTTGTGTCCCCTGTGGTCCACGCACTCCCTGAATTCCCTTTTCACCTTGCACACCTTGAATTCCTTGTGGACCTTCTGGTCCAATTTTTCCTTCCGGTCCAGTCAGCCCCTGCACACCCTGCGGTCCGCAATCACCTTTCTCTCCCTTTTCTCCTTGCACACCGTCTTTTCCTACATCGCCTTTCTCTCCCTTTTCTCCATCTGCGCCTTTGTCACCTTTGTCACCCTTCTCTCCCTTATCACCCTTCTCTCCTTTTTCTCCTCGTAATCCGCCGCTCTCTAGCTGTTGCTTTAACTTGTCTGCAATCTCTTTTGCTTCCTTTGCCATCTTTACAGTTTCCTGCACTTGACTAAATTTCTTTTCTGTCTCAGAAGTCATATTATCCAATTCAAGATTATTTAAGATATAACTTAAATTCTCTATCAGACGTATTATCCATGAATTCAACTTCTGAATATTTTTTCCATCCATACCATCTAGTTGGATAGGGTCAAATTGCAACGTGGCCATTAATATCCCCCCTGTTCCAAAACTTTGGAAATGCTGTAAACCCTTGCATCCCCTTTCCCTCTTAACCGGATTCTCATATGATCACATCGAATCGGAAATATGGGTATTTCAAAACTCCGCATTGTTACAAAAGATGGAGTATCTCTCCTACTTTGTTCATATTTAGACTCCATATGTGCAGCCTCCTCCCATACTCCACAAGAATCATACATTACATCTACATCTAATTCTGAATCTAACGGCAAAGACAACCTCAAACATATTTTTGATATATACTTGTTATTGGGATAGCTTATCCCTATCAAGCCGGTTTCCGCACTCCACTCAAGTATTGTTTCCAGTCCTTCCTCTGTCGTGTAATCCCTTGATGTAATCTCCATTACTTTTCTATCATTCATATAAAGCAAAGACCCATCCAGGTTTACGAATTTATCCATACTGCATAAAGATTTCTCATCCTCTTTGTGCCACATTCCTTTGCTCGAATCATACACAAGTGTCTCGTAACGAGTCGTGCGTATATTTTTCCCGTGCATATAGTATTTTGCCCCCAGTGCACCTGCCCTTACCTTTTCGTAGCGTTCTCCACCTAATGCTGCACTAATTGATACCGGAGTACTTCCGTCATACGCACACACATCCTCGCGTGATTTGTAATACAATATTTCATTCACAAGCACCAGACTTTCCGAACATCCCTTTTGCACACCACGGCATCGCTGCGTATTAATCTGATAATTTGCCGGATAAGAACCGTATACCTTATGAATGCAATCCTCTTTGAAAAACAAAACTTGTCCGCCGTATGCTGTACATCCGGTAAATTCTCCATCACTGCCGACCGTTGCCGCATATGAATCTGCCGCAGTACCCAGATAAGAATACCAATTTGTCATATCTCCCTGCTTACAGCAGTAAATTTCATGTTTCTCCGAAGAACACCCCCATATACGGTTATCACTTTCACACACATAATCCATATCCGGAACACTACGCTTCAATGTAATTACTCCAGTTTGTGTTGTATTATTGGTAAGCAGAGCCGTTACAATGATGAAATCATCCTTTTTATCCCAGATTGCCATATCCTGATTAAACGTATCAGCAATGCTTCCCGTCACACCATCAATCTTCACTACGTCATATTTTTCAAACGGCTTCCCTATGCCCGGATTTGATATTTTGGTATAACTTGTAGCCACTGCCGTCCACTGGTTTTCAGATTCACTCCACAACTTCAATGCATTTGGTGTTGTCCCCGTATCCATCCAGTAAATGGCACCATTAGAGCATGTAGTTATCTTTGTCCAGGTAGTCGTATACTTTTTAATCACATGCGGTGTCGATGATGTATCCAGCCACAAATCATCTGCCTTCGGTGATTGAGGTGCCACTGTTCCAATAGACGGTGCCTTTGTAATAGGGGTAATATCTGCCCCATCCAGCGTACACGTGGAAAATGTTACCGTTCCTGCCGTTGCCTTTGATGCCTCCATATCTTTCAGCGTCTTGTCATTTGTATTAAATATCTTTTTGTCCGGCCAAATAGCCACATACGCCCCCATACCACACATTACTTTGGGATTTTTCGCAAGCTGACCAATAATCTGCCAATCGTTCATTTCTTTGTCTGTATATACTAAGTTGCCATCCTCCACAAGCAAAATTCCGTTTTTCGCATACATTCCATAGATTTCTCCGGTACGAAACAGCATTCTTCTCTTTCTTCTGGGTGCCAGTGCCGGGTAATAATCGGATGTCATGTTCTTCTCCATATAAAATTCATTTTCCCCACAATTCATGGTATGGTTGTACCCGCCAAAAGCAGATATCATATCCCTTGTTGTTTCCATTTCTGTAGCTGGTGTTATTGTCAAGGTTACACCCCCGTTCTTTTTGGCTGTATTGGCATATGATTTCGAATATACCAGTTCTTAAAGTCCTGATACCCATTACTGAATACCGCAATCTGGTTATTGTACATTCCCATATCACGGTTATAAAAGTCGATTTGAGCCATCAAATAATCAACGTACACTTTCGCGTAAGTATCCGGTATTAATAGGTCTTCATTCATATGTTCTTCATCATATCCATCAAATACAACGTCAACATTTTCTTCATACCTGCTAATTACCTCATCATAAACTTGTCCATCAAGCATCGATAACCATTCAATTTTTTCCATGTCCGAAAATCGGTTTGGTCTTAACCGATCTGCTTTTTCAATCGCTTCCTGCACTCTCAACTTTCTCACCTCAACCTAAAAAAGCGGGGAAGGTCACTGCTTCCCCGCAACTTTCCTCTTATCAGGGGAACTAATTGCTTTCATTTTCTTCTTCGGCTACTGTATTGGCTACTAATTCAGAAATCTTTATCTCTGTCTCTTCGTCTGCCTTTTCGGAATTGCGCAATACCTCAGCCACGTAATATGGCACCTCAACTTCCACTCCGCGCTGAATACGGAATGTATTTCCATTTACAACTACTGTAACGTCTTCCGAATATTTATCCTTGTCTTTAAACAATTTAATCTTAACCTTACGCTTGATATTGTCCTTTTTTGCTGTTGCCATGATTCTTCCTCCTTTTTCAAATGGGTCCTCCTCGAAAAGAGAACCCATCCTCTTAGTTTGCTGTTACTGTGCCTGATTTAAAACCACACGACTCAATACGAATCATGTACTGTTCCACCAGACGCTCTGCCGTCTTAATAGCCTTCCAGCCAACCGTTGAACGCTGATTCAACGGGTCGTCTCCCGACCCCAGCTGTTTAACAATATGCTGTAATCCGCCACCTTCTACTTCGGTTACACCGTAGGCGTGTGCTGCAATTACCATTGTACAGTAAACCGCCAAATCCTCCGGACAAGTTTCGTCTTTCAGAATTTTAGCTTCTGAATTTTCTACAAAACGGATATCACCAATGCGTCCGATTTCACCCTTCCACATCTTATCCGGTGTCGTATACTTATTCCATTCCTCAAATCCCTTTGATGTTTTCACATCGTAAGCAGCGTACGGATGAATAACACATACATAGGCATCCTCAAACGTTTCAGCGTTTACGGTCGCAAGATAGGCTGCTGCCTGCAAAAAGATATCTACATTCAATTTGCAGGTTCCGTCCAATGTCTTTCTTGTAAGAACCTCTGTGCCATCCGATTTTGGCGCATACATTACATTGGTGCCACCGCTAATTACATCACGCGTAATGGTATCCAATGTGCGACCCGCCTGCGAACCACTTAACTTTGTGGCCTGCACCACATTGTTATCAATCGCGGTTAGCTGCAGCACATCCGTAAGAGTGATATAATCACCGTACTGCTGTACTTCAGATTTAACCGTGGTCACCGTCATCTTACTTCCATCCGGTGTCACGCCTTCCTGCAAAGGTTTCGTGTTTTTCGGTAACGAATCATACTTTCTAAATTCGATTACCTTACCACCATTTTTTGGAATTGGATATTGATCACCAAACTTGTCAAATACCAATTTGGGCTCTGCCATCGTAATCAGAGTTTTTTCATAAAACTCTTTCATCTCGGCGGTCATTCCCGAGTCACTTGTCGTATTTGGATTTAAATTTCCTGCAAACATCTGCAGGGACATTCGTTTTGCCAATTTTCTTGCTCTGTTCATTTTTGATTACCTCCATTCTGCACATCGGTCAGAATGTAATTTTCTCACCGCGTGCGGCTCTTTTTGATAACTCATCGATATCTTTTGCTGTCAACTTGCTTATGTCAATTTTCTGTTCTACCGGCTTCGAAGAAACATTCGTTCCATTCTCAGGAGGACGCAAGCCTTTCGCGCGAATACCATCCGTAACGCGCTCCGCTGTTTTAGCTGATGCCATCTGCATAGCTCCTCGCATGATTTCATCGTGATGCGCTACTTCGTACGCCGTTCTTACATCAATGCCATTCTGCAGCAACTGCAGGAAGTCTTTATTCTCAACCTCCTCATCAAAGCTAAAATTCGGATAAATTTCCTTTAATGCGTCTGCCTCTGACATCCACTTGCTATACGTTTCATCTGCCTGACGAATTCTCTGCGTCTCCTCAGCCGCTCGTCTGAATTCTTCATTCTGTTTTTCCAAACGATAGAATTCACGATACTGTTCCGTGGACATTCCCTTTGCCATGGCACGCTCTTCGAACATGGAATCATCCTCTTCCAATGCCCTTAACATGTCATCCGCATCTGCGGTCTTGTCCAATCCATATCGCTGTGCCACAAAATCAAGGACTTTCTGCGATGATGATAACCGCTCTTCCATTTCCTTGGTCTGCTTAAATCTGTCGTTAATTACTTTCTGAACACTCTGGTTATATTCATCTTTGAACTCCCCTTTAATCATGTTCTTCCACTTGGTTCCTCTGTCCTCTGTACTTTCCTCACCGGTATCTGTCTGTACCTGGACAGTCTGCTGGTCGCTCTGACCCTCTAAGCCAGCCTCAACCGCTGCGCCTCCTGCTTCTCCTGCGCCCTCTGCAAACAACTGCAAATAAATTTTGTTTTTCATAGGTTTCATTCCTCCATCGTCTTTCCGAAGTGTCGCTACCATCGTCTTTCCGAAGTGTCGTTTCCATCGTCTTTCCGAAGTGCCAGTGGTTTTCACATCACTACCATATCACGGTTTAAATTTTGTTTACCCCCAAACTCCCATGGTTTTTGAAATTAAAATTTTTATGTACTCCGGATACTGTTCTTCCAGAGCAAGCAAAGCATCTACAACCATACCAAACACAATGTTCGCTCGTAACTTACTTCTGTACGCCGTATGAATCATAGCAAGTCCGCTCTTGACTTCCACCTGCTGCCCCGGATACATTTCTTCATGATTTTCAATTTCGTTTGCCAGCATACCAACAATTACAGATACTGCAGCACATACAATATCCTTCCCATGTTCCGCATAACCGGCATGTCCCACTACATTCAATTCAAATTTTTCTTTTGACCACTCAATTTGTATACTTAACATACTAATACTCCTATACACTCGCCATACTGCTTGCCTGCTCTTTTGCTCCATCCAAACGCTCACTCTTTGTCATGGCTCCACCTAAGGAATCATTTTTCATTGTCTGTTTAGAATCCTGCCCCGGAGGATTTGGGTCACCACCATTTACGACCTCCTGCCCCTGCATTCCAGTCATCTGCATCAATTGCTGTACCTGCTGCTGCAGTGCCATCAACTGCTGGTACATGGTTCCATTATTTTGGATTTTCATAATAATTTTTTCTTTGCCCTCAAACTCCATCATATCAAGGCATGCCAACGATGCATCCGCATTGCCGGGAGCGAAAAAGCCTTTATCATAAAACTGGAGAGCGAGTTCGTTCTGCGCCATTCGTGAGTAAGTTGATTTCTTGGCCGCCGATACAGTAACGTCAAAGATAGGCAGTCTCTCTCCTACTTCAACGCCCATCTCTTCTCCACCATCCTGCGGAATCATACCACCGTTATCAAAGGTTGCAAATTGCTGTTCTCCTTTTTCGCCCAGTATGCGAAATTTACGTGGTTCATCGTAAAACTGACGTATCAGTTCAATAACCATGTAACATTCTTCCATATATGCCCGATAGGTTCCTCGAATCATATCACGCGACAACTTACTTCCTGCCTCCTGCAAGGCGGCAATTGCCGTAGCAGCAGTAACACCACTTTGTGTACTTCCCTGCGAGAAGTCACGGTTACCTGATGTTTCTTTCAATTCGTTTATCTTTTCCTCTTTTACGTTGATACACTGTGTTGGCGGAACCACTGACTGCATTGGTTGAATATCATCCGGATTTCCGGTGTAGTGTACAACTTCCTTAGTCCAGTCGTTAAATTCATCCTCATTGATTCCTCCCGTGTCTTTTGAAAGGTATCTGGCTTTGCTTGCCTTGATAGCAGAATCCAATATTACCTGGTCTAATTTGTCAATATAAAGCTGTGGATCTTTCATGATATCTATGTATCCAAATCCCACTGGTGTCCCCTCTTCCGGGAACATAACATCAAACACATACGGATACATCCCATGGTCATAATATCCTCTTTCTACATACTCCGGGTCATTTTCGGACGCATACAGAATTTTGTCATTTACGAATTTGCAGTAATGCAGTATATCCTTTGTTCCATTGTCTTTTTTGTAGTACCAATCTACAACATACGATTTCTCCGAAGTGTCGACATTTTCCGCGTTGATATATTTAGTCAGTACGATGTCACTTCCCGTCAAATCAATATCCGGATAACGCTGTTTTAAAATTTCGTTATCCATCAATTCCACATGGAAAAGGTTTGCAGATTCCTGAATCTTGTTAATACCCGGTTCCCAAAACAAATTCAGTATATCTATTTTGGCAATGTTGATATCACCAACGCCATTGTTCTTACGCGAATCCCATACTATCTTTTTCACACTGGCTCCTTGTTTCAGTTTGTACCATGCACAATCGTTATACGTTTCTTCGTATCGATTGTATTCAAGAACTACCGGCAGAATGGAGGTCAGTGTTTTCGCCGTCTGTTCATCGGATGACTCACGTGCCAGTACGGTAGGTTCCGGGAAGTTGTCCATCATATCCGCATGCTTGTTATTAATCGAGTTGTGTAGCCACGCAGAAACCGGCTCTGTCATTCCTTTCTTTTTTTTCTTCTCCTCCGATTCAACAATTCGCCAATGGCGCAATTTCCACCATTCTTCATTGGCTCTTATTTTTCTGTCGAACCGGTCTTTCCCCTCTTTGTATTTCTTTAGTGTTTCCGCCGCTTTTCTCACATCATCCTCTGTCAGATTTGTGAGTTTTTCTTTCTCATACTGTTGCATTTCCTCTTGTGTGTTTGGTTCTCCGGCACTTCCATCCAATTCTGCCTGCGGTGTCGACTTTTCGACACTTTCAGGCATAGGTGTCCTCTGCTCTTCCATCTTTTTTTCTTTCTTTTGTGCAAATAACTGTAAATTCATATTCTGCCTCCTAAATCATATAAAATTCATATCTGTTTGCATCTTCATTTGAGGTTGTCCTTTGATTCAAAGGATCATCCCCTATATGGTCACGCTCCAGCACATTTTTCCTTGGGGATATTGGATTATCCATAAGCACATACCGGCACTCATCATAAATATGGTCTTCCTGTGTAGTATCAATATCCTCCACATCGCTCTCGCTATACACAAGTGCCGGGATTGTTCGGATAAAGTGTTTACATGTATCAAATACCTGGAACATGGTATCTCCATCTTCATCAAATGCCATCCGGTAATGATACTGCATCTTTCCGGCAAGTCTTGCATTATCGCCCGGACTAAAGAGAATGTTGTTTGGGTGTTTCTCCATCATTTCTGCAATGGATTCACCACGTGAACAATCCCATATGGATGGGTCTGCGATGCCTATTATCTTTCTGCCTTTGAGGTTTGGGTCCTCATTTTCAATTTCCCTAATGTGTTTTGCCTGCTGGGTTGGGTCTAATTCCAGTCCCACATTGGGTTCACCGGTGCACCCATAATACTCGCGGATTCGATAAATCTTTCCGTTTTCATCTGCCGCATACCATCCAACGCTAAAAGGTTTGGCGAACCCATAATCATATCCACGCCATATACGCCAATAGGATGGTATTCTGAACGGCTCTATAACGTGAGTCCACTTTCTGTCCTTATAGTGTTCCGGGTCATTTCTCCACTCTTTGAATACTTGTCCGGAAAAACTGTCCCACGAACCATACAATAATGCTTTACGCTCTGCCTCCGGCAGCATGGCAAGATTGTCCAAATAATAGGGGTCATTCTCTAGTAATTTTTTGTTATCAAATACCGATGATGGGATAAAGATTCTCTTTCGTTTCACCTGAATCTTTTTTCCGTCCGGATCAAGAATTGTCCGTTCTTCGGTAATCGGTGTTTCCGGCGGCGCCGCTGTAATAAACCGGTCTTTCACCCATGCATGGCCAACACCGCCCGGATTGGCAGTTGCTCTCATGTATACACGTGTTCCCGGTCCGCTTGGACGGTTACGTGAAAACATATATGAGTACTCTTCCCAAGTAAAATGCGTCAGCTCATCAAAACCGATGAAATCATACGCAAGTCCCTGATAATTTAATCTGTCTTTCGTATGCTGCATGGTTCCAAAGAAGATTTTCGCTCCAGACGGAAACGTCCATTTCTTATCAGTTACATTGTATTTCGCCTGCGGTACCACCGCTTTATACAATTCGTTGGAACGCAATATCAACTCTTGAAGTTGAGGATATGTCTTACGAAAGATGATACCTTTATAGTTTGGCACCTTAATCTGTCGCATTGCTTCACACAACATAGCATCCGATTTTCCTCCTCCTGCTGCCCCGCCATACAAACATTCATACTCCGGACGACACATAAAAGCACTCTGGCGTGGCTGTGGCGACCAAACAATTTTACTCATCCTCTGCCTCCTTAACCGGAGTAAGTATCATTACACCTACACCATCCTCTTCGGTCTCAATCTTGTTCTCAACTTTTTCCCGCCACTTATCCGGTTTGCGGTTCTTCAACCAAAACACTTGTGCTCCCAGTTCCGGCGGATAATAAACTTCCTGGTCTACCATCACTACCTCTTCGCGCTCACACTTACGTTTTCCGTTTTCATAGTCCACTTTTTTCACCTTAAACGGCTTTTTCTCAATCCTGGTAAAACCAACCGCTTTTTTGAACAATTCATTCTCCACTTGTGCGTCTGAAACTTCCCTCCCTTTTTTTAGGCGTTCAGAAAGTTCAGAATGTTCTTGCATGTATTTGTATAATGTTGTTTTGCTAATCCCCAGTTTTTCGGCTATTTGCGACATTACAAGACCTTCTCTTGTCCATCCCTCAATCAATTCCAAATAGGGTTCAACTTTTACGCTATATTGACTTTTTGCCATATCTGATACCCCCTTTTGGTCAGAATAACAAAATCTTTGCTATCTTTCCCCCCTAGTTCCCATACAAAAAGGCACCTGCCATTGACAGATGCCTCTCTCTTCCATTATTTTATTTTGTAAAATCCACTAATGTACCACGAAGCTGGGGTTGTTCCAGCTTTATAATCGTTATTATACAGCTCATTTTCTGTACCACTTTCACTTATTTTGTTTAACGAAGATACCTTAAAATTCTCCCCATTTATTACTGCTACCGGACATAACATGGTTGGTCTATCTGAATTCGGTGCAAATGGCAGTCCGCCTATTTTATAACAAGCATAATTACTTGATGTTATTATCATTCCCTCAATCCACACATAATCACCATGCCGGATATAAGAACCATATTGAGCTAATACTGTATTGGTTGGTGCAACTGTACTAGATGTAACATATAGAACCGGCGTCCACGTTCCCCTCTGTTCTAATTCTTCCAATGCCGTTATACGATGATTAGTAGATAAGTCGCTCTCTATGTATTCCATATGCACTACTTCAACTACATCTTCCGCATTGCTCTCACATATCAATACAGGCATTCCTTTTCCTGATTCAACTCTTAATATAACATCATTCTCCGCATCATCCACCGGATACAACCGCTCTACGGATACACCATAATCTTCATTGACATCTTTCTGCACATGCCATATATAAACTTTCTGATTTGTCGTTGCATATATGGCATATTGTACTCCTTGATACGGATAACTGCTATCAATAAATGGTGCTAATGAGCTTGAACGGGTATCTCCTTTTTCTTGAATTTTTAAATAGCTGCTTTCTAAAACTTTTTCCACGCGCATGGTGCCGGCAAACTGCAATACCACTTGATTTTTCCACGTACTACTTTGTCCTTCAAAAGCCCCCACTTTTGTATCTACCCAGCCTTGTCCGTCATAATACTGAAACAGTCCATCATGTATACGCAATCCATGCGCCCCATCACTGGAATGTGTTTCATGCAAACAATGCTCATGCATGGTGTCATTTACAATTTCTTTGTAGTTTTCAACTGCTGCCTCGTATTCATTCACCTTAGCCACCATCTCTTTCAATGTATCCTGCATTTTCTGATAAATCGAAAGATAATCCGAACCGCCTTGGTACCTTACGGATTCCTCAACTCGAACCACGCAAGTATCTGTTGTTATCCTGTCTGTCTTAGCTCCCGCATAACATCCAACAGTAAAATATTCCTGCATCATCACTTTGTATGGTACTTCACACTTACCATCTTCAATCAGAACCGGATAATTTTTTCCATTTGCCGTAAATACCGCTATTTGAATCAATCCATCCCATTCTGTTGGCAGGGAAAACTTTGCCTGCACATACTCTCTCGTATTTCCAACTAAATCCGAAATTACTTCTGTACATTCAATATGCTGACCAGTTACTTCAAAACTTATCGTTCTCATCTTCTCAACTCCTTTTTCTTTTAAGCATATCAATCATTCCTTCTGATTTCTCCCCTAGTTCCCATAACTTTCATCCAGCATCTTACCATGCTTGCACCTTTCACAATTTTTATAGCAATGCTTTTCTTGAAAATCGAATTTGTCCTGTTCCGTCCGGAATCGTGTGCCGCATATAGTATGTTCTTCTAATCCCTCACACGTTATCATCTTTTCACTTTCCCGGATATAGTACGCACACTCTGTCCGGTATATTCCCGGACCATAGTATCCTGCCATTCACTCACTCCTGTCCTGCTACCTTCATTCTGTTTTATCTCCCTCCTGCATCAACAAGAGGGAGACTTTTTTTACCATTTACCTTGAAATGTTCTTTCCAATATTGTTTTCTGTTCCATCAAATCTTCGTCCTTATCCCAACCTCTTGGAAGTAATCCGATTAACGATGTATTGTTTCGCCATAATAGTATTTTCCCAGACTCCTCTATCCTATATGGTCCTTCAATCTCCATGTCATCTGATGTTTTCGCACTTTCATCTATCATGTTGTACAATCCTTCATTGATTGGTGTCAATTCAGAGCCATTTGTTAGAAGTCTGCTAATTACCCCAAACTTCGGTTCCTCAATAAGAAGATTCGTTTCTTCCAGATATTCGTCCGGTTCTTTTTCGGCTAAAAGAATCTTCATCTCGTCTGGTACCAACTGCTGCCGTGATTCATTTTTATGTATTCGAACATATTCATCCCGTGGCAAATCTCCAATAAGTTCAACAAGAGCCGCTTTTTCAGCATTAGGAAAAAATTGTTCTTGAACGGCCACAAACCAATAGCCCCCAACAATGTAATACACTTTTGCCTTTTCACTGTGTCCGACACTCAAATTGTCATTTTTATAGGCTTCCTTTAAAAGTTTCTTAAATATACTCGTTTTAATAAACATAATCTATAACCTCCTTTATTCATCGATATAGGTTGCCGCCATGTCGGCAAGATGCAAATATACAGCCAATTTTGACCGTTTGTATGCCGCGTTTATATCCCGGCTTCCACCTCTAACCGCATCGTCAAAGGCTCCCATGTGCCACCGGATGGCAAGGATTTCTTCATCGGTCAGATTCATAAAACGCTGAATGAGGAAAATAGATTTTTCCCCATGCCCTGCCGGAAAAGATTCCGTGTTGTATTCATATGCTATTTTCTCCTTTTCAAGCTGTGGCTTATACAAATCCACTTTACATACATCGTGCAGCAATCCAACAATAGCAATTGTTTCTTTTGTATATCCTTGAAGCACCTCTTTTTTCATTAAACGATTCATAACATTTACAGAGTGCTCCGCCAAGCCCCCTTCATAACTTCCATGATATTTTGTGCTCGCAGGTGCCTCTAAGACCCCTTTGTCAACAAGATAACTTAAGAGCTTGTCTGCCCCTCTTCTTTTGATATGTTTTTTGTATAATTTTACAAATTCATTTTTCATTTTGATTCCTCCTTGGTTGGCATTTCATCACAGCAAACTGGATGTAATTTTCTCAAAAGTGCATCATATCCGTCAATTACATATTTCGCCGAAACCTCATAGCACTTAATTCTGTACTTTGAAGCTGTTTCTTTTTCGATAAGGCAACCATTCCAATCGTACGCCTCCCTAATACCAATAAATACATCTGCCTGTGCCAGCTTTTTAAGGCTTTCTCCTAAATACCACACTGCTTGATTTTTGTTCTGCGGTGGATTGTCCTCTATGTAACTGTCAATCAGTTCCAGTTCTTCTCCCTCGTAAATCTCTGCGATTTTCTTCATCTTCTGAATGCTTTCTTTGATTTCTTTTTCTGTTCTGCCTTTCATAGGCACTGATACAAATAATTTTTTCATGTTATTCATCCTTTCTTTTTTATCATCCGGTTTCCCAGTGCGTAATTTGTTAATATTTAATATCAAATCCACCATTTTTATTTACCCAGTTGATAGCTTCTGCGTATGTAATACCATTATTCTTTAGTACATAAAGCAAATTATGAAATTTAGGATGTGTATTTTTTAATAATTCAAATCTACCTTTTCCTTGCTTTTCTAAATGGCATCCAAAACCACACAAAACACAGCCTGTTCTTTGACATTTTGTTGTTCGCAATAATGCTCTATTGTCGTTGAATATCCCATAATCAAAAAATGATATTTGGTTTTCGCATTGTTTCATAGCGGTATAATCAACAACTACTTCTCCGTAAACAGAACATATAGGTATCTTATTTTTTACTATATACCAAAGTACATCCTGCTCCGTCCAAAATGACATTGGATTACTTTTTGGGTTTTTGCTTTCAAACGAATTGCATCCATGTTTTATCCAATTGCTTTTCCTTAGGTTGCTTTCGTATGCCATAGTTGCAATAATAGGTTTTCTCCCAGTTTGCAATTCATATGTATGAGCCGGATTTTTTTTCATTACCCGACAACACTTATTAGATACATCAAAAGGTGCATTTAACATAAATAAATATCTTGACTTATCATACATAGGACCAAAGTCATCACATTTTAAACCGAATAGCTGTTTAACTCTGACGGGTCCTCTCAATATCTCACTGGGGATATTCCCAGTTCTTAAGTTTTGATAAGCTATATTTTCTTTGTCTTTTCTTCTATCTATTCCAATCAAATCGGCTATTCGGTAGGCATACGGAATAATACTTTTTCTATCTTTCTTTTTTTCCGTAAGTATTGCAATGTATCTCCTACTAGCAAAAATGCATTCAGATGTTTCTTTTGAAAACAATGGAAATCCATACGTTTCACAAACTTCTGCAAATGAAATTTTCGGTTTCAAAATTTCAAGGTTGTCAAATGTCTGCGCAAACTGTTTAAGTTCTGGATACTGTGTTGGAACATCTACAAATACAAGTGGAACATCCTTATATCCGCAAACGTTACGAACAATATCAACCAAAACAGTGCTATCCTTTCCACCGCTAAAACTTACATAAACACCATCTTCACCAAACTGATTTACCCAATCATCTATTCTCCTTTTTGTCATTTGAACTTTATCGTCCAGTGGTAAGGATTGCATCTGGTAAAGGTCTGTAATTGTATGTCTATTTGCCATGTAATATTGCTTCCTTTCTCTATGTCTCCTCTATATTTTTTAAATCCTCCCAAAACAATTCAATAAGTTGCACTTTTTTTTACCGAGGTGGTTGCGCGGACATATTAAACATGAGTTTTAACAACAGGAGGTACAAAGCCGTGAGACAAACATTTATAAAATGGCTTAAGAAATTGGAAGATTTTTATTTTTTCCATATCCGAAAATATTTGAAAAATCCAAAGGTGGAATTCTTTACATATTTTTTATACACACTGGCAGAATCCATTCCATATGTTCCAATTCAAATTCAATGGATTTTAACTTTAATAATTAGTCTTCCTTAATTTCTTTATTGGGATAAGTTCTAGCGAATAAACTTCGTTAGAATTTATCCTATGCTTTACCACTCCGGTTCCACATCAGGTGCCTTTGGCATATAGCCATCCTCAATCTCAATTTTTCGCAATGCATATCGCATGCTTATTTCTTTATCATCCCATGCATACGCATAGCCATCTGGAGCAAATGTACTCTTACATTTTCGATTACAGCGGTCTATAATCGTTTGATAACTCATGTAATTCTTTCTTGCCGCTTCCCGCGCTGACGAGTACACTTCTACCACTTCACCATTACAATCTATTTTTGCAACTGGTTGTCGGCGGCTCTTTGCCCCCGTGCGTTTTCCCAGTTCACGTTTGCTTATGTATGAAATATTCTGTATATGGTTTTCATATTGACATCCGTTTTTGTGGTATGCCACATGTCCCGGCGGCGGAACTCCTAGAAATGTTTTCGCAATCAACTGCATCACAATTTCTTCTCTGCTCTTTCCATCCCTGGTTAATTTAACAATCATCCTTTGGCTTCCACTCATATGCTTGTGATATGGTCTTAGCAAGCGTGTTTTTCCTGATGGATACACACGCCGAATATTTCCCTCTGTATCCGCTTGATACTTTCCATCATAACCGGGAATGTCCTTCCATGATTCTTTCATGTGCCGCTTTCCTCCTCATAAAACTCGTGACTTCCGTCAACCACCTTTTCTTCCTCCTCATCCTCAAACGACCAGCCATACAGCCGAAGTACCTTATAGCCATCCATTAGAGCCTGACCGTTCTCTTTGTAATATGTTCCGTTATATTTAACCAACTCAGTTTCGTTCATTACTACATTAAGCATCACTAACATCTGTTGAAGTATACTCAGTTTAGCCGCCTTTTGTGATGCTTCCTTTTTTTCTTCCTTTGTACATGCATAAAGAGGTTGTTTGGTAAAGAAACGGCTAAGTTGTGATGGAGCGAGATATGACTGATTCAACACAAGCGCACTCCACAATGCATCCTTCACCTTTTCCTCATCCTTTACCTGAGCAATTCTCCCCTCAACAATATCCATCACAAAGAGCCTGCGGCGTTCATCTAACTTTTTCAGAACGTCTTTCATGTATTTCTTATTTTCTTTTTTCTCTTTTTCCTTCTGTTCTGCCGGTGTCAGTTTTTTCTTGACTGCCTTTTTCTTCCTAACAATCCTAACTTCATAGCCGACATCGTAATAATAAAGTTTTTCATCCTTCTTATTTTTTAACCGGATACTCTCCGGCACCTCGTCATTCATTCGGAAACTCTTTACCTTCTCCCATTTATTTCCGTATTGTTCCCTTGCATACTGTTTCGGAGCTTCAACCACGCCCAATTCTTTCAGCATTTTAACTATGGCATCAATTTTCTTCTGTCTCTCTTTTTCCCGTATGTACGACTGAACTTTGGCAACTAAATTACGATTGTCCGTGGCTTCACGGAGAATCTTATTCCGTTCTTCCACATCCTTAATACGTTCCAGTTCGTAAAGGTCTTTCAGGGACAGTTGAAAATTCTTATCCTGCTCTTTGTTTTTCAGCTCGTCCTGATCCAGTTTGGCAATGTTCAGCCGATGTTTAATTGTCGTTTTGCTAAAACCAGTCTTATCCGCAATCGTGTCTTCTGTCTCGCCCAAATCAAGCATCATCTGAAATCCCTGCGCCTGCTCCCACACCGTCAGGTCTTCACGCTGCATATTTTCTTCCAGCATGATAGAAACCTGCTCTTTTTTGGATATCTTGCTAACAATCTTGCAAGGGACCGTCTCTATACCTGCCAGTTTGGCTGCTGCCAATCGTCTATGTCCGATTATTACATGAAAATCACTGGACAAAGATTCTGTATCCGCGTCCGGCTGTTCCTCCGGTTCTTCTGTCAAGGCTGGCAAAGGAATTACGGTCAAGTTCTGCATAACGCCCTGCTTCTTGATCGATTCTGCAAGTTCCGTTACATCCCCGACATCTTTTCTCGGATTATCCGGATGTGGGTAAATGTTATTTACGTTTATCATTACAATTTCTTTTCTGTTCTGCATTGTCTCATCCTTTCCACTAATTACTTTTTTCCAACATTCCTTGTGCAATTTCTGCATACGTGAAGGATTCACGTACACTTCCAACTTTGCATAGTGCATGATTTCTATATAGTTTTAAAATTCTGACCGGCACTCTTTTTTCCCGTCCATCTTCTCTTTCTCCCAAAGGTGCCGGCTTATACACATACACCACATCACCTTCCGTTAAATTCATACGTTGTGGTTGCAAATCGCGTTGAAAAAGCACTCCTTCTTTTTGTTTGCGTTCCTTGTGATTCGTCTTCACTTAATCATCTCCTATCCATCGAATCAAATCTTTTAATAACTCAATAACTGCCCTTTTTATATCTTCTTTCATTCATGCTCTCCTTTATCCTCCCGGCTTATAACCGGGAGGTTTTAACATGGCTTGCTTGTCCGTGATATTTAACAAACCAGAGGTGTCATATATAGTTTTTTCCGAAAATCCTCATGAAATCATCATGGGACCCACATTCCGATTCAAATATCTTTTGCCCTGCTGCCTTGATTGCCATATCAACCGTTTTATTTTTATGAACGGCATCCTTTCCGTTTCTGTGGCAACGCTCTCCACAAATATGAATTTTAAGTCCATACTTTTCCGAGAACTTTCGATTTGCTCCACCAAACACATGATGTTCTTCCAAACCACATGGATCCGCTATCCGATTTCTTCCACACAAGTAACATGTGTCCCAATCCATCTGCATAATTGACTTTGCCATCTTTATTCCTCCTTATCGGTCCTCCATTACTGTATACTGTCTTTCTCTCATTCTCTGATGCAAATACTCCGTATACTCATGTTTTGAACACCGTTCTACTTTGACTTGTTCCATCTCTTTTGATTTTTTATAAAATGTTGACCAAAGTTCACTGTATGCGTTTCCATCAGCACTTCCTTTTTTTGCCATATGTTCGGCATACGCATTGTCCAAATGAATTACTACCTGTGCGGACGTGTTCATACACTGTATGGCATCCACTACTGCCCTTGCACTCAATTTTTGGTATGAAATATCATTCCATCCTGCCATATGAGCTTTCGCATATTTTTTTCCGTTTATTTCCGTAACAAGAACAATTCCATAAACTCCATGTCCTCTCGTTACTCTCCCGGTAAACTGGGATGTTATATAAATATCTACTCTCATGATGGCGACCCCCTCCTTCCATCATTCTTAACCAGAATATATCGTAGGAAGTTCCAGCCGGTTAGTTCTGATATACCCGAACACACTGTTCGCTTATCTAGCCAATAACCTTTTCTTGTACCCGGCTCCTCCCGAAAATATCCTCTGTTTTTTACTATTTTCTTTTTTGTCTCCGGCCGAAAAAGATTTTTGCTTCTTGTCCAGGCTCGACCTTTCCCTCCAAGTTCTCTGAAGCGAATGGTATATTTGGCAAAATACTCTGCCAATTTCGAATACTGCCCCGTATCATCTAATGGTCGTATATCAATACGTCCATGTTTCCACGCTTGCCGAATCCACTCTACCGGCACCTGATTCATCACCATATGATGATGCAGTGCACCACGAACTCCAACTTCCGTTACCACTATGTATTTGCATATCTCTTTTTCTTTTTTCATACGCCGACGCAAACGGTCAAGAAATATCTTTCTGTCCCTCTTCGCCTCTTCCACCGTCTCTGCTCGTTTATCTCTTTCATAAGTCAGCGTTATGTGATAATCACCAGGCACGAAATTGGCATTCATTAGAATTGTTAATTCCGTAATGGCTTTTCTTAAATTTATTTTTTTCTGTGATTCCTTGGTGTCCTTCATCTTTTCCGACCGGGTAGCACCAGGTGGATGTATATGTGAAGAGTAACTCCTCTCGTACAAAACAGTTCGTCCTGCTCTTGTCACTTTCTCTATGTATGGCATAAACAATCTTCCTTTACGCTAGAAATAATACCCTTATCGAGTTAGAAAAAACGGCTTCCTTGTCCGTTTTTCTTGCTTTTCAAAGCCATACATGATATACTAAATAGTGTGTTTTAGTTGTATCTGTACAACTTTGAGCGGTCATTTATTTGACCGTTCTTTTTTTACTTGCCGGTTCACATGATATTAGGTCCCGTCCACATTCAGAGCACTGTTTTTGATAAGTGCAGCTCCAATAACACTTACCACAAGAACAGGAACATATATAAAGCGAATCCGTCCGCTTCGTCACACCGTCGGTGTAATATTCTTTCCACATCCTGCTACCTCCAGCATTTTTTCCAAATGCTCCGTTACTTCCTTTACCTTGTTATCCAGTCTCGAAAAAAAGAATCTGTTTTGATATACAAGAGTCTTATTTTGCATTACCGACAATGCCATTACCTGTGTCTCTCCATTGACACATAAGTAAACATCCACTCCCGGCATTTCATTCAGTTCCATCACTTTTTGTAAAAGATTTTCAAACATACTCAAATTCCTCACTTCCATAATTTCTTCCAATTAGCAACCGTAAACAATGCTACCCATACAGCAGAAACCAAAAACAATACGGTTTCCTGTATATGTAAATCTCTTACCGCACACGCAGTCATAATACATATAACCAGGGCGATAATTGTAATGAAGCATATAACGCTCTTTTGTTTTTTCACCTTTCTCACCTCCATCTTTGTAATGCGCATTAGTGGAATGTCAGGGACTTGAACCCTGAACCGCCCGGTTATGAGCCGGGTGCTCTGACCATTGAGCTAACATTCCTTAGTAGCGGTGCTGGGTACGTGACAGCTTGTCCGCTACTCCGGCAAATTCATTATTATTGACCACCTAATCACCGGAAAGGTCACTTGTCTTGAGTTCGCCCGCCGAATGGGCGAAATGGCACTGCCGGGCTCGAACCGGATTAGCTTCCTACCAAATCAGCGCCCACTTTTTCCTCCCGTTTATATCCCAGTTTCCCAGCGAAACGGTCCAATATGGTACCGGATACCTCCAGCCACTCCTCTTTCGTAAGGCTCGATGTAGGCACATAAGCACCACGGATTTTCACATAATTGTTTATTTTCATTGACCTCATCACCTCAATTTAATGTATGCTTCTTATGCTTTTCCTGTCTCTGCTTCATTAAATTCTCTTAATCAAATATCTCTACTTTTTGTAGAGTATGAAGGTAAAAAAATATACTCTTCCGGCATGTTATACAATTTACTCATCATGCAAATTTCTGGAATACCTGGAACAACCTTCCCCTTTTCCCAATTTATTATTGTTTGTTTTGATACTCCCATTTTTTCAGCAACCTGCTTCTGTGTCATTTTTGCATTAACACGTGCAGCCGCTAAAGAGATTCTTATTTCGTTCATTGTGTATCCTCTCCTTTCTTAAAAGATATATGAATTATAACTCTACAAAAAGTAGATGTCAATACTTTTTGTAAACTTTTTTTATTTTATGTTGAATTATTGTCTACTTTGTGTTATTCTCTTTGTAAAGAAAGGATGTGATTTCCTATGAGCGATGAACTGTATAAAAAAATTTTTTCTTCTAATTTAAGAAAATACATGAATTTAAATAATAAAACACAAGTTGACCTTATCAATGACCTTGGATTTAATAAATCCGCTGTTTCTACTTGGTGCAATGGAACAAGACTTCCACGAATGGATAAGGTAGATGCTCTAGCTAAATACTTTGGAATACGTCGTTCCGATTTAATAGAAGATAAGCCAGAAACACAAGAGCAGCAAACCTACTATCTTGATGAGGACGCAAGAGAAGCTGCTGACTTTCTTCACAAAAATCCTGAATACAAAGTTTTGTTTGACGCTTCACGCAATATTAGTAAAGAGGATATCGAATTTGTTGCAAAAATGTTAGATAAGTTTAGAAAATAATGGGAGATGATATTATTAAAATGCGGGACGATGTGCAGGTACTTTTCTTAAAACTGCCAAATCATATCAAAGAATTTGTTACTATGAATCCAGATATGTCTTATACTATCGTATTGAATGTAAACCATTCGCACGAGACACATCTAGAAGCCTATGCTCATGCACTACAACATATTGAAGAACACGATTTTGATAATTGTGCTTCCGCTGATATGATTGAGGTTTACGCTCATATGAGGTGATATAATAATTAAAGGTAAACAGAAACACTAAACTACAAGAAAGGTGATTTATTATGTTTATATTTTTGACTGTAATTGGTATAAGTGAAATTTTTGTTTTCTTCATTGCTTTGTTGTATTTTCAAGGCAACTGTGAAAACCCCAAATCGCTTTCCGAATTATCACTTCCCGAATTCCTTTCAAGTAAGGGTACATATCATAAGGGGGCTTGTACCTATGACCAACTTAAGGGACTTAATTATTTTTCAAAATTAACTGGTTGTGTTGAAGCCTTACACGATGGACTAAATTCGCAAACTGAATTTATAAATAATGTAAGAGGACTTCCCTGGTTTTTCTGTTTCCTTGTTTTAACCGGATTGCCCAAGTTTTCAATAAAACACTTAGACTCAATTAGTGCATTTTGTCGCGTTATACTAGTAATTGGTGTTATCATTGTTACTATTTTCATACTCATTATTGCCGATGTAATAACAGACCATTTACGTTCCTCACATCGTTATGATGAATTATATGATTACTTACCAGAAATATATAGGCAACTGATTAATAATCCGCTTTCCTACAATGAATATGACTTTTGCCATGAAGATTATTGTGTTACCATGTTATACAAGGAATACATTCATAGACTCCATGAACATTTTAAACTTAATCGTTCCAGGTTGTCTAAAACAATAGGTGGAATTGTCATTTCTTTAATTTTCACACTTTTTGTGACTAGCATCTTATTTCGGTAACTTATACTTTATTAAATATGCTACAAAGAAATATAATCGGTAGGTTTTACTATGGATAATGACAATAAAGAACCACAATCACTTTTTGATAATAAGGTGATATAGTAACTGAAAACAGACAAAATACTGTAATATAAAAAAAGAGAATCTATCAACCACAATAAAATCAGACATATTACTTGATTTTATTACATATATGTTATACAATAAAGGAGCTTAAATGACAAAAGACGAATTACTGACACAATTAGTAAATTTTTTGGAAACCTACAAAGACTGTAATTATATCTTCCATAAGGAGTTTATTAAAGAACTTGTAAATATTGCAACTAGTGTTAGTTATCAAGATGTATTTTTAAGCCAACTAGTAACAATACTACGTAATGTTCGTGAGTACAAACACAGAATATACACTATCGACAGCCATGAGCATTTAAAATGGAAAAACACTTCTTTATACTCATTACACATGCAAAGTAAAAACTACAATATTCGTTTATTAATTAGTTTTGATGATGATAAGAATCCTTTATTCTTATCTGCTTTTTATGAACGTAGTGGTAAAAAGAAAACCGGATATGAAGCTTATACGCCAACCGCAAATGCTCGTCGAAATGAAATGCTAGGGAGATGATACTATGAATAAAAATGTATGTGCAACACTAGGTGATTTATTTGACGCTTTAAAAGACAACATCAATGTAGAAGATATAATTTATGCAAAAACAACTTCACAAATTGTATCTTCACTTGTCAGAGAGCGATTCAAAAGACGAATGACACAACAAGATTTTGCTAATAAATTAGGTGTCAAACAAAGCATGATTTCACGTTGGGAAGGTGGTAATAGCAATTTTACTGTAAAAACATTATCTAAAATTGCAGCGGATTTAGATTTAGATTTATATGTTAACCTTGTTCCTCACAAGGAAATCCAATTTAAGCAAACTGAACACTACCAAAAACTGAATCCAACTCACCCCACTAGTTATAGTAGTGCTTTAATCAGTCCTGCTAAACAACATTATATATATGCTAGCACAAACAATACACATAAAACATTTAAGGAGGTTGCAACCAAATGGTAAATTATGTAAATTCCTATTCAATCGCATCCGATGCTGATCACGAAACCTTGGTAATTAATTTTCTCCAGCGTTTTCCAGAAGTCACGCCAGACGGTTCTATAGGGGACGATATAACAAGCAGTACACTTGGTTCATTTATTGTAGATAAGGATATCGCTATAAACTTAGCGGAATCAATACTTAAATTGATGAATGACACCGAAACAGTGACAGAGACACCTGAAGAATAATCCGCATTATTAACAAGGATGGTTTCGGCCATCCTTGTTTTGATTAAAGATTTCTTGACCACGAGTTCTCTTTATAATATAATGATTCAACAAACAATTCTTTTAATTGCGCCTATAGGGCATCAATTTGGAGATGAATCATTATGTGAGACCTCGTAGAAATACGAGGTTCTTTACGTTTAATAAAAAAATCCCCCCTGCGCCAACAGGAGGGAAATGAATATACCATTGCTGGTATACCCACGAAAGCAATCATATTATATCAGCTCTGGTAGTAAATTGCAAATACCAGGGTATTTTTATACCCTTTTTTAAGAAAGGGTGATTCTATGAACCAAAATGAATCTTTGAAAACAGCGTTCGGATACATACGAGTTTCTACTCACATGCAGGAAGAAATTTCCCCGGAAGCGCAAAAACATGAACTCCAAAAGTGGGCGAAGCAGCACAATATTCTGATTACACAATGGTTTCAAGACAACGGCATTTCCGGAAAAAAAGCAGAGAACCGAACCGCCTTTCAGAATATGATTGCCCTCGCAAAAGAAAAGGATCATCCGGACTACATCCTTGCATGGAAGTTCTCTCGATTTGCTAGGAATCAAGAAGAAAGCATTGTTTACAAATCGCTCCTCCGCAAAAATAATGTGCAGGTAGTATCAATCAGCGAGCCTTTGCCGGATGGACCATTTGCACCCTTAATTGAGCGCATCATTGAATGGATGGATGAATACTACTCGATTCGATTGTCTGGGGAAGTAAAGCGTGGCATGAAGGAAAAAGCAAAAAAGGGAGGCTACCAAAGTGCTCCACCTCTAGGGTACCGGCGTGAAAAAGGCGATACCGTGCCCGCAATATATGAACCAGAAGCAAAGATATATCGTCTTATCAAAAAGTATTTTATCCAAGACGAATACAATCCTACAACGATAGCACGTACGCTCAACGACCACGGCTACCGCACCCGTCAGGGGAATCGTTTTGAAGCACGAGTTGTCATTTATATTTTAAGGAACCCATTTTACATCGGAAAAATCCGCTGGAACCGTTCAAGCCACGGTGGATATTACGAAAATTCACCCGAGGATGTCATTGTATCAGATGGCCAGCACGAACCACTCTGCACCAACGAAGAATGGGACATCATAAGCAAACGGATAAAAAAATACACACCCGGTTCTACCGGACGCAGACGAAGCAAAACCCTTTTACCGCATTATTTATCCGGTGGATTATTTCGGTGCCCAATCTGCGGAGCGTCCATGTGCTACCAAAGAGGTGTCAGCAAGAAATTACCCCGTGCCTATCCTTACTTTTGCTGTTGGAAGTATGCCAAAGGCATCCATTCCGAAAACGTAAATGCCGGCGCACCAAAAACAGAGGAGGCTTTGCTAAATTCCCTGCAGGAGTTTGTCGACCACGGCCACAGCAACATTACCTACACAGTGGAAAAGGTCGAAGAACCGTCTGGTAACGATGCTGCACAATATGAACAGTTGCTTGATAAACTTGCCATCCGGAAACAACGTGCAAAAGAAGCATACCTTGACGGTATCGATACCAAAGAGGAATACCGGGAAAACCGGGAACTGATAGATGCCGAAGTAAAATCCATCAAGGAAAAACTTGCGACACTTGAAACTGCTGCCGTTATCACGACCACCGAAGAATTCCACGTGGATATTAGAGAAATCATCCTGAAACTAAATGACGATACGCTCAGTACGTTGGAAAAGCATACCGCACTTGCATCCATTTTAGACTATATGGAATATGATAAGGAGAAGGATGAGTATAGTTTTTATTATAAGTTTGAAGAATAAAACAAGGCTGAAACTTCATTGTTTCAGCCTTTTAAAATTTTAATGCCTTAATATAAATTTACAACTTTTACCTGTTTCAAAATCAGCAATTTTCAAATCGTTTTTCCTATACTCTCTCTTAATACACTTTGATGTGTTTGAAAACGGATGTGTCCCTTGCAAAGTAAACACAAACCTAGTATTCTCTTCCATAGGATACTTCTTATTGTCCCATTCGTAAGATATACGAACAGCATAATCCGTATTTTTCTTTGAAAAAGCCGCCACTGTTGTCAAAAAATTCTTCTTGGGAACAATCTCCGTGATATCAGTAAGCCCATCATCATAATCCACACAATAATGCAACGTGTATTTCATATTGGTCAGCATTCTTCTACTAAAATTTACAATTTTAATTTTCGCGATGATTAATCCCTCATCTGTTTTAGAAATACATATATTGTCAGAGATTTTCATTCTCGGCTTTATCGCAATCAATATAACTGCAAAAATTACCGAAGCAATAACTCCACTTACTACACCACTTATCAATTGTTCCATTTTCTAATGCTCAATATCCTTTCTCATAGTTATCATCCTTTCCTTTTTACACTATTCTATGTGCGAAACTACAATAGATAACCAAATTATCTCCTTTTCAAAAAAACATTTGATCTTTACCTCTATATATTACCATACATTCTATCATTTTTCAATAGGGCTAATCAATGATAATATATAAATCCAACCAAAGAGTACACTCTTACTCCATCCAATTATCTATCTGTGTAATACTAATTTCCCACATACATCACACTACACAGTAAAGTGAAAACTCCCATAGGAGTCTTCACAGGTTGCAGGCCATACAGGTATCTACAACACGATCACTGAGTACATACATAGTAGCAAAATAGATAGGGTCTGTCAAGAATTTCAATAAATCTTCCTAACAAATATCATTACAGCATAAAAAAATATTCTTACATTCTACACTCATCTTTGCATTACTTATGTAGAAAACACCATTTTATACACAAGTCCAAAAATCAACGTATTTCCGTTGTTTTTGGCTTTTATAACTCTCAGCTATACGGTGGACCCGATGGAGAATTAGGCGCTGCCATGCGTTACCTTTCCCAGCGCTATTCCAACACAAACCGAAAAGTAGCCGGTGTGCTTACGGATATCGGTACCGAGGAACTCGCTCACACGGAAATGATTTGTGCCATTGTTCACCAGCTCACGAAAAACTTAAACGCAAAAGAATTGGAAGAACAGGGATTTGCCCCTTATTATATCGACCACACCATCGGCATCTGGCCACAGGCTGCATCCGGTGAGCCTTGGAGCGCAACCAGCATTCAGTCAACCGGTGACCCGCTTGCCGATATGCATGAAGATATGGCGGCAGAGCAGAAGGCTCGACTGACCTATGATAACATTCTGCGTCTTGTAAAAGACCCGGATGTCTGCGATCCGATTCGCTTCCTGCGTGAACGCGAACTGGTGCACTACCAGCGCTTTGGTGAAAGCCTTCGTCTGCTGCAGGATGATTTGAACAAGAAAAACTTCTATGCGTACAACCCGGATTTCGACAAACAGTTCTGCAAATAGATTTCTGCATTTTTTTAAAAGGGCAGTTCACATACTCGTGAGCTGCCCTTCACCTTAATGGCGATTTTTCTCTTGGAAGTCTTCGCAAGTTTCACGCCCTTCATGGCAATCTTAGCTGGTTTCACCACAACTGTCGTGCTCTGGCTCTTGTTGCTTCCATCCATGGAAGAAGCATAGATCGTTGTGTAACCAATGCCTTTTCCGGTTGCCATTCCATTGCCGGACATGGTAACTATGTCTCTGTCATTACTGCTCCACCAGATTGTTCCGTGAATATTTATATAATAAGTCCCTGCCATAATACTTAACTTTCTCAATAATTCTTTCATCTTTATGCCTCTTTATATTTTTCATAAGCAACCTTAAGTCCGGATAAATCGTTTCTGTTTTTTATCGAATCCGATGAAATCGTCTTTATTCCTTTTGGACGGTACTTATCTTTATTTGTCTCTTCCGCATCACACGTGTACGATTTTTCTTTTGTGACAAGCTTACCGTTTTTTATCGCACAGGCAGTCATATCGCCCTCATATTGTGCCGGTATTTCACCCATATTCACAATACCGCTTTCGATAATCAAACCTTTTTTTCCCGGCCGGTAATAAAATTCAGTCCGTGCCGTCAACTCGTCTACCTCCCCCGCCACATATGCACCCTTTTCTTCGGAGTAAGAATAAAAACGGGCAAGATAACCATACTTTCCGGTTCCAAAATTAATTCCTAAACACGTTACAATCAGTTCCGGAATGTTGTCACCATTTACATCATAAAGAAAATAGCTGTAATCGGATACATATCCTGTTTTTCCGTTTTCGGTATAGCCCTTCACTTTCAATTTCTTACTTAGTATTTTCCGATAGGCATCCCGCCATCTATCCGCTATCGGAACCGGCGTCTGTGTCGGTTCCGGTGTCGCTGTCGGAGTCTCTGTGGCAGTTGCTTGGACTTGCTGCTCCGGAGCTGGCGTCGGTGCCGTCCGTTTTTCCTGCAACGCATTTGCCCCAAGGAAAATACCGGTTCCTATACTACCAATTGCAGCCAAACCGGCAACTGTCATCGTAACTTTTCCTGCAACAGTCTTTAAAAAACCTTTGGAAGCTTGTTTTGCAATCTTTGCTCCCTGATTCATTACCGACGCAGCCGATGGAATCACAAAGCCAGCGTTTTGTAAAAATGCCTGCTCTTCTTTGCGAAGCAGGAAAAGAAGAAGCGGAAGTGGTGCCATACTGTAGAGTTTGCAGCCTTTTTTCTGCAATTCCTCGGATTTCTTTTTAATTGCCTTGCGCCCATAATTCAAACGGGATTTCACGGTATTTTCCGAACATTCCATTGCCTCCGCAATTTCACGAATACTCGCACCCTCAAAATGAAACATCAAAATACACATTCTCTGGTCATCCGGCAGTGTATCTAACATTTCATGAACCATTTCCTGCGTTTCTTTTTCTGTGTAAGCAATTTCCGGCTGGCGGCTCGCATCGGTATCCATAATATTTAATTCCATTGCTTCACCTTCTTCATTTACACCTTCTAGGTCGGAGAAGAACAGCATTTTCTTTTTCTGAAGCGCATTTTTCGCCGTATTTGCAACAATCATTCCAAACCAATTCGGAAATTTCTGATAGTCCTGCAAGGTATTTAATTTTGTAAATGCCTGCACATAGGCATCCTGTAAAACATCCTGCGCATCCATGTCATTTCCCATATATTTTTTCGCAATGAAAAACTTTTTCTGATAGGTACTCTGATATAAAAAGTCATATCCTTCCTGATTTCCTGCCAGCGCACTTGCCACCGCTTCTGCATACTGTTCCATTTTTCTCATTTCCTCCTTACTCTTCTGCATATGTTCTTCGAATTACTACATTAAAGATATCTTTTCCATAACTTTTTTTGCTTACTTCCCAATCAAATCCATCGGTTCCCACTTTTGTTTTCCACAATAAACATCTTGCGTAAGAGCTTGCCGGAACCCCCTGCCAGTATTTTTTGCCGTTTTTGTCAACAGCGGCGATGCAAAGCCATTCATGGTTCTCCTTTGGATTGCTCGCCAATCCTGCTTTAACGCCAATCACTTCGCAAATTTCATACAAGCGTTCGGACGATTCCCCGCAGACACCTTTATAAGTTCCCTGATAAATTGCCTTATATCGGTTTTTCACACCGCCTTCGCCATGAACCGGTCTGCCCTTTGAATCTTTATTATACTTCATATTCATGTCGCAGTACGTTTCTAAAATAAGGGCAATTTTCTGTGACTTCGTCGCCTTTTTAATAATGTCATCCACGGTACACTCGCCGCCAAAGTTTTCTAACGCAGTCCATTCATAAGTATATTTCTTATTTACTGTACGTTTCAGCATGTTCTTATATGCGCGCGGATTGCTTTTTAAATGTTCAAAATAATCCTTTTTTCCTGTTTGATAACACTGTTCATATTCACGGGCAATAATCCGAAGTCCTTCATCCGGGTTCTTCACAAGCGGGCGAAGTTTTTTGGCAATCTTCTCCAAATATGGATTTACGGTTTTTACAATAAATTTCTGCTTTTTGCCATTCGTATACGTTACCATAATATCCTCTTCATCAAGTCCCGTATTGCCACTGGCCTTTCCGGGCGTAAACTTGATTTTTTTACTGGAAATTTTCTTTCCTTTTGCCACACCTTTCAGTGTCTGATTCACGCCTACAACCTTTTTGATTTTCTTTGTCGTCTTTACTATTTTGGTTTCCTTTGTCTGGAGAAAAACCTTTTTAGTCCTATAATAGGTAACCTTCTTTGCCTCGCTGCGCGTCGGAATCATCCCCGCCATAATCATCGCAGCCATTAGTAAAGCCACAAAACCTCTCATTTTCGTTTTCATTTTCATCCTTCCTTTCTGTGTCTTTTACCTATAAGACAAGTGAAGTTTGAAAAAAGTTTTATATTTTTGAAATAAAATTTAAATATTCAATTTTTCCCCACGAATAAGAGTATACATAAGAAAAAACTATAATTCAATAAGAACCAATTATATTCCTATCTCCTTATAGTTTTTCCAAAAGAATCATTATTTCGTTTTAATCTGCCTTACGAATTACTAAAGCATCATTTTCCACATCCAGAGAAAGCACATCTCCTACTGCCACTTCATCCGCAAGCATCTTCTTCGCCAGCAGAGTTTCGACATTTTTCTGCAAATACCGCTTCAACGGTCTCGCACCATAAACCGGATCGTATGCTTTTTCCACAATATAATCAAGCGCCCTATCTGTAACGGTAAGAGAGATTTCTTTATCCTCAATTCTGCGGTTAATATCCTTGACAAGCAAATCAATGATGCCTCGGATATCGCTTTTTGAAAGAGGCTTAAACATAACAATCTCATCCAGACGGTTCAAAAACTCCGGTCGGAAATGATTTTTCAACTGCGACATCACAAGTTCCTCTGCCTCAGAAGAAATGTTTCCATTGTCATCAATGCCATCCAGCAAAAATTCTGCGCCAAGGTTTGACGTCATAATCAAAATGGTGTTTTTGAAATCCACCGTACGGCCCTGTGAATCCGTGATTCGTCCATCATCCAGCACTTGCAGCAAAACATTAAACACATCAGGATGTGCCTTTTCAATCTCATCAAAAAGGACAACTGAATATGGTCTGCGGCGCACGGCCTCGGTCAACTGCCCGCCCTCTTCATAACCAACATATCCCGGAGGCGCTCCAATCAGACGGGACACGGAATATTTCTCCATATATTCACTCATGTCAATACGAACCATATTGGCTTCATTATCAAACAAACACTCGGCAAGGCTCTTTGCCAGCTCGGTTTTACCAACACCGGTAGGTCCCATAAAGAGAAATGAACCAATCGGCTTAGTCGGGTCTTTAATGCCTGCTTTGGAACGAATAATCGCATCTGCCACTTTTGTCACACCATCATCCTGTCCAATCACTCTCTTATGAAGTTCATCATCCAGATGCAGTGTCTTATTTCTCTCCGACTCTGTTAATTTAGCAACCGGGATTCCTGTCCAGCGAGAAATAATCTGAGCAATTTCTTCGTCCGAAACGCTTTCGTGTACCATTTGCTGGTCACTTGTTTTAGCCGCATTTTCCGCCTCGTCCATCAACTGCTGCAAACGTGGCAGCTCGCCATATTCAAGTTCCGATGCACGCTCCAAATCACCGCTGTTTTTCGCCATCTCAATCTGATTATTCGTATTTTCTATCTCCGTTTTCAATTGATGGATTTTATCAACGGCTGCTTTCTCATTGTCCCAGCGTGCCTTTTTAACCGAAAAGTCTTCCTGTAGTTCACTTAACTCTTTCTGCAGTTCGGTAAGACGTCCCTTACTCAAGTTATCAGTTTCTTTTTTCAGCGCCGCTTCCTCAATCTGCAGCTGCATAATCTTTCGTTGGGTCTCATCGAGTTCCGTCGGCAGCGAGTCAAGTTCTGTCTTAATCAGTGCACACGCCTCATCTACCAAATCAATTGCTTTATCCGGCAGGAAACGGTCCGTGATGTAACGGTCTGCCAGTGTTGCCGCTGTCACAAGTGCACCATCAGTAATTTTTACTCCATGGAAAATTTCATAGCGGTCTTTCAATCCACGCAAAATTGAAATCGTATCTTCTACCGTCGGTTCTTCCACCATTACCGGCTGGGAAC
>ENA-OPAV01000019-OPAV01000019.1-human-gut-metagenome-genome-assembly--contig:-NODE-19-length-138561-cov-7.287677_pt1 | contig 138561 bp, 114 predicted proteins | sample MGYA00241056_ERZ501428 | MGnify/ENA primary metagenome ERZ501428 (study PRJEB25962, sample SAMEA2042621) | human gut metagenome | biome: human gut; feature: human-associated habitat; material: faeces... | reverse complement strand
CAAAATAGCGAACGGAGTCTCCAGCTCTTTCCCGAAACAAGGCGGAGGAATACCTAAGAAAAAATAAAGAAGCAAATCAAATCTACCTTTAATTTTTGAATCTTAAAGTCATTTGAGTAAGGAATGATGTATGAAGAAAATTTCAAACTTGATAACCCCTACCGTTTTTATACAAAACTCAGCCCTTAAGAAAAGTATTTCTTTATTTCAGTCAAAAAGTATTCAGGAAGAATCGGTTTTGTAATAAAGCCGTTACATCCGGCTTTTTTAGCTTCTTCTCTATCGGCATCAAAAGCATAAGCAGTTTGCATAATCACCGGAACTTGCGGATATCTTTTCCGAATTTCTTTTAAGGCTTCTATTCCGTTCATTTTCGGCATTTTAATATCCATCAAAATTAAATTCACCCTTTGCTTATTCATCGCTTCTACTGCTTCTTTCCCGTTTTTTACGTGAATCACTTCATAATCCTTATGCAAGAGCGTATAAATAAGCATATAATTACTTTCATTATCTTCTGCCACCAAAATAACCGGCCGGGTTGTAGCCGATAAGGAAACCTTCGGAGAAGAAATCGCAGATTCAGTATCGGTTTGCTTCTCTATTGATTTATCTTCTGGCTGTAAAGGCAATACGACAGAAAAACGACTCCCTTTCCCCTCTTTAGATTCCAAACAAATCTGTCCCCCCAATTTTTCGACAATCCCTCTACAAATGGCTAGCCCTAAGCCTGTTCCCTGAGCAAACTCATCTTGTTTATAAAACCGTTCAAAAATCATTTTTTGCTCATGAGCCGGAATACCTTTCCCCGTATCTTCCACATAAATAGACACTTGTCCACTAGCCTCCTCCAACTTATAACCGATTAAAATATACCCCTTCTCTGTAAATTTCACAGCATTATTAATGAAATTTGAAATCACCTGACTTAACCGAAACCGATCGGTATACAGGGAAAAAGATTGCAAAGGAACCTCTTTTAATAGCTGTACTTTATCGTGTATCAGCATTTGGTGGGTATTATACAACTCTTCTACCAATTCTGTAAGATTACATTTCTCAAAAGTAAAAGCCATACTTCCCGACTCAATTCGGGAAATTTCCAGAATATCTTCTATTAATTTCAGCAATAATTCACAATTCCGATTAATTATTTTAATAAACTCCTGTCTTTCTTCGGAAGAATGAATATTATTATCTATCAACAAATTTGAAAAACCGACAATTGCATTCAAAGGTGTACGTATCTCATGGCTCATGTTGGCCAAAAAGGATTGCTTAAGCTCAGCTTTTGCAGCCAAATCCCGCGCTTGAGTGAGTTCCTGTTCCCTGCTTTTATAATCTTGTATATTCAAAAGCAAACCGATAATGGAAAAATTATGCCGTGAGGAATCGTTAACCCGGATATAACGAAACTCATACCAGATATAACCTGCTCCATTAAAATTACAACGACAATCAATAATAGCCTTTTCCATTAAACCCGCAAAGAGCTGTTTAAACTGGGCTACTGCCTGGGAACAATCGTGGGGGTGAGTAACCTCACAGAGTTGATCCAAAGTGAATAACCGAAAAGGGATATTCAGATTTTCAAAGAATTCTTTATCAAAAAAGAAAGATCCTACTGTCGGTTCATATTTCCAGGCATATATTTCATTTCCCTCTAATGCCAAAGACAAGAATTCCTTTTCTTTACGGAGATGTTCCCGGGCTTCTTTCTTCTGCCGGGCTTCTCTCAAATAAAGATAAGAAAGATAGGTTATGAGAGACACTATTAAAATAGTACCCAGTATACAACCAATCAGAATAAAAATACAATGCCGCTGATAAAAAGGCATATTTACAATTTCATAACGAGCCGGAACAATATCCGGAGAAAGAGACCAACGCTTTAATTCCTCCCAATCGACTACATACTTTTTCTTACTTTGAGAGATGGGAAGTTCCCTGACAGTTTTTCCCTTTAAAATCTGTGCTGCATACTTAACCGCTTCTTCTACTTGTATATCCAAGGTCGTAATATATCCCCCCAATACCCCCTGATGATAACCAAAGCACTCATTAATCACTGTAAAAGTAGGTATAGAAGCCATTTGACCTATACGAATAGAAGTAAAATCATACTTTGTTTGAACAAAAGCCGAATACTTCGACATTCCACTAATCGCCCACAATACTCCGCTTCCTTTATTATCCCGTAAATTGGTAAAGAAAAACTGGGTAGAATCGGGACGTGTTATACTCTGTCCCGGTTTTTTAGGAATTACATCAGAAAGTATAGGCCGGTTGACAGTTGTCGAATCAATCAAATAACCGTATAATAACTCTGACAAACTCATATCTTTTTTTTCCAACTGTCTTGCCAGTTCCAATGTCACCTGTCTCCCCAAAAAAGTGTTATCGTAAAAAAAACGGATACGGGTTTTTCCTAACAATTCTTCCACCATATTTACGGTCTTCAAATAATCCGGCCGATCCCAATATCCAGTAACATTATTAAATTTTTTCAACAAATTCCAATTTGGGAAATTAACTCCGGAAAAGACAACAGGCGTATAAGTTACCAAAGGATGTCCACAAGCCAAAGTGGAATAAGTTGCCTGATCTTCATTCACCAAAATTAAATCAGGCTGCCAGGCACTCACAGCATCTAAATAATTGTATATCCTTTGCTTCTCCGGTTCTTCTAAATATTGTTCACAATCCAAATAAAAAATCCGGAGATCCACTTTTACACCTTCTTTCCGGAAATTTTCCAGGATCAGCCGGTTATAGTCCGGATAAACCACATAATCCGAATCGTAAGAATGAACGACTAAAACACGGAATTTTTTTTCTCCATTTGCCTGACCACTAAATGGAAATAAAAAGATAAACCCTAACAGGCTAATAAAACGAACTAAGAACAGAAAATTTTTCATCTGTCGGCACTGGGATTGTCAATTTCCTCTGACTGTATAATTATTTACAAATGTAATAATTCCCAGGAAAAAAACAGGAAAAAGCTATTTATTCTTCCTTCTAACTTACAATTAAAAAGCAACACGTTGCTTTTTATCAGTCTGAGTATTTATTCTGTTTTTAAAGTGTCCACCGGATTTGCTGTAGCAGCTTTCCAACTTTGCCAACAAATCATCAATCCTGCGATAAGAAAAGCAATCATTCCCGACGTCGCAAAAATCCACCAATCCAAAGAAGTTCGGTAAATAAAATCGGACAACCAGCGATTCATCACATAATACCCCACAGGACAAGCGATAAAAAAGGCCAGCACAATCCACTTTATAAAATTGTTCATTAGCATCTGCAATATTTCCTGTACGGTAGCTCCATTTACCCGGCGAATTCCGATCTCTTTTATTCGCTGCTGAATAAAATAAGTCGCCATAGCCAATATCCCCATGGCTGAAAGAAGGATAGCCAACAGACACAAATTCCCAATCATACTGGAAATCCGATCGACCCGATCGTACCAATGTGCAATGGTATCATTCAAAAATCCCGCTTCAAAAGGCACACCTTCACTTAATTTTTTATATACAGTTTCAATCTCATGAAAAGTAACATATTGATCATTTCCTTGTAGTTGTACCAGCATACTCCAAGGGGTTTCCAGCGCTTGCATCGGATAAATCATAAGCGGTTCCAATTGTTGGGTCAGATCCCGGATATGGAAATCCCCCACAATCCCGCATACCGATTGCAAGCGGTCGTTTATTTTAAATTCTAAAGGTAATTTTCCTAACCCCAACTGCCTGACAGCCTCTTCATTCAACCAAGCACTCTGATATTTTAAAACCGTCCGGGAAGATTTACCGTTACTATAGGTAAACTCCGTGTATTCTCCTCCTTCCTGATTCGTATTTCCGGTCGGTACCGTCTTTAATCCAAATACACGGAAAAAAGAAGTATCTACTTTAAAAGTCTGAAAACTCAACCTCCTCCCTTCGCAGTCAAAGGTATAATTATTTCCTCCGTCTATGGGATCTCCGCATGCAAAAACGACCTCTTTTACCCCTGCCAATTTCATCACCTCATTCCGCAAAGTTTCTTTTTTACCAGCATCCAATACATAAGAAAAACGGGCAATATGGTCGCGATTAAACCCCATATCGAAATGTTGTAGAAAATGCGTTTGCTTCACTAAAACAATTGTACAAATCGTCAACACAATAGCCACTGTAAACTGAAAAGAAATCAAAACTTTACTGTATATTCCTTTTGTCCTTTTCCGAAAAACCCCTTTCATTACGGCCATGGCATTGAAGCGAGTAATCACCCAAGCCGGCACTATTCCGGAAATAAAACCGACCATACCAATCAACAGCAAGGCATAAAAAAGCATCCAAGGCGAAAAAGCAGAAGCTACTTCGATATGAGTATCCATTAACTGATTGAATACCGGTTCCAATAATACACTAAAACCACAGGCTATCAAAAAAGCAATACAACTCAATAAAAGGGATTCATTTATAAACTGGGAAAAAAGCATTCTTCTAGAACTTCCCAACAGCTTCTTGACAGAAATCTCTTTCGCCCGCATCCCTCCCTGCGCAATTGATAAATTGATATAGTTGATAATCGCCAACAAAAGAACAACCGTCACAATAGCAGCCATCACAAGCACTAACGATTTACTATTGTGCTTACCCCATCCTCCTCCGTAAGCACTGAAATAGATCTGTTCCAAAGGTTCTATTACGACTTTCTGAGGAGCATCTTCCCGTTGATACTGAGAAACATTTTTCTGAAAACTTTCCAGCATATCTTTTTCCCGGACTTTTAAATCTGTCCCCGGCTTCGCCATTAGATAAAGACTGAAAGTGGCGATGCCCATCTGCTCCAGAATATCTCCATTTTTCCATCCCCAATAATCCGATAAACCGGCAATATTGACGGCTGCATCAAAATGCTGAAAATGTGTATTTTCCGGTATATCTTTCATCACCCCTGTAACCGGAACAGCGATGCCTGCAATTTTTATCTCTTTTCCCAAGGGCGACTCATTCCCAAATAGCTTCCTAGCCAGGGATTGTGTAATAACCATACTGTACTTCTCCTGCATTACCTCCTCAGGACTTCCTTCGATTAAAGGAAAAGTAAACATTTTGAAAAAAGTAGGATGCACATAAGCATAAGTATAACGGACTTTTTCCGTAGGAGAAACCGGAGTAATTCCTTCTTTATTCAACATAAACAGAGAATAGCATTCGATTTCCGGAAATTGCTGCTGCAATATACTGGCCATAGGTCCCGAATACCCGTAATCTTTTTCATTTATCACCCGATAAATACGGTCCTTATTCTCCTGAAAAGAGTCCACAGCTAATTCCTGACGGACATATACACTGAGCAATATAACAAAAGTTAAAGCTGTTGCAAATCCTAGAATAACAACCGAAGAATATAATTTATTCCGGGAAAAATTACGGATAAAAAGTTTTAAACCTGTCCCTCGCATAGCTTTTTTATTCAAATGGAATGTTTAGATTTTACAATTTATTTCTGAATGACAATCCTTAAAATCTCTTTTCATCCAAACTGTAAAATCGTTTAAAATACCTATTATTCATTTTGCAAAGCTTTTACAGGATTCTCAGAAGCAGCTTTCACACTTTGCCACCCCACGATCAGAGCGGCTATAAAAAAAGCCATACATCCTGCACCTAAGAACAACCATAAACCTAAATTCGTTCGGTAAGCAAAATCTTGCAGCCAGCGATTCATAATATACCAAGATAAGGGACAGGCCAATACAAAAGCCAGTAAAATCCATTTCATAAAGCTACCCACCAGCATATAAAGGATCTCATTTATCGTAGCTCCATTTACCCGACGTACTCCGATTTCCTTAATACGTTGTTGTATAAAATAAGTGGCCATTGCCAAAATCCCCATCATGCACAACACAATAGCCAGCAATGAAAAATAACCGACTAAACGAGCCGTATGGGCTTCCGATTCATACCATTCATTGAGCGTCTGGTCCATAAATCCGGAATCAAACGGTTTCTGATCGATAAAATGGCTATAAGTTTTCTTGATATTTTCAAAAGTCCCGGCCGGATTTTCTGAAGAAATTTTTACTAAAATAGTCCAAAATCCCTGATCCGGTTGGATAGGAGCAATGATCAACGGTTCTATTTCGTTTGTCAGATCATCGATATGAAAATCTTTTACAATTCCTAAGACAGGACATTTCTGATCATAATACATAAATTCCTGGGGCATCCCTTGAGCTTCAATTGCTTTGACTGCCGTTTCGTTCAACCATACGCCGTCTTTATCATAAGCAGCACCGCTAGAGATAACTTGCAAATCCAACATATTAAAAAAATTGGAATCAACTTCAAATCGCTGAAAACTAATCTGTTTTCCAGTACCTGCATAATCGGTCATCGTCTGATTATTCCCACCATCAATAGGAGTTCCCCGTACAAAAGATACAAACTGCACGCCCGGAATTCGTTCAAATTCGCTTTGTAAAGCTTCTTTTTGCCCAATACTTATTTTATTATCCAGCCATATAATATTTTCTTTGTTGTATCCTACTTTGTAATTCCGCATAAAATCCGTCTGTTTCCAGATGACCAGCGTACAAATAATCAGTGTAATCGCCACACAATACTGAAAAGAAATCAACACTTTACTGTAAACTCCTTTCGTCTTTTTCCGGAAAGCCCCTTTGACGACGGCTACCGGATTAAAATTACTAATAATAAAAGCCGGAATTATTCCCGCTATCACACCGATAATTCCCACTCCCAACAAAGTAAAAAGTACCGTCGTAAATGTAATATGCTGACTTAATTCGATATGAGTCTTCAACAAATTGTTAAACCAAGGAGTTACAGAAACGACCCAAATACAAGCTAAAATAAAAGCTACATAACAAAGGCTCACCGATTCCGTGACAAATTGCCGAAATAAAGCTCTGTTATTACTGCCCAGTAATTTTTTTATGGCCGATTCTTTGGCTCTGAAACCAACCCGGGCTACCGAAAGATTATTGTAATTGATCAAGGCCAAAATTAAGATGACACCGACAATAGCCATCATCATAGAAACAAACATACGACTATTGCGTTGTATTCCATAGGTCGCTTTCGAACTCCAATATACTTCTTTCAGAGGTTCTAAAAAAAGCTGTTTCCGGTAATTGTCCCCGTACATCCAGAAATCTTTTTTCAGGAATTCCACAATAAGGGGTATTTTAGAAGTAAGTTCCGCGCCTGGCTTTGTCATCAGGTAAGTAGCAAAGGCAGCACTATTATTGTTTCCAATCCAGTTATCGTTCAGGCAATTAAAATTGAACAAAGCATCACAAGCCTTAAACTGCGTATTTTTTGGGAAATCGTCAACTACCCCGACAATTAACCAGTCCGCATTTTCATTATAATTCAAGTTTTTCCCTAAAGCCGACTCCTCTCCAAACATTTTCCGCGCAAAAGAACGACTGACCACAACCTCATATTTGGCTTGAAAATTCCGCCCTTCTATGATTGGAAAAGAAAACATATCCAAAAAAGCTGTATCCACGAATAAAGTAAACATAAGCTGCTTATTTCCATCCGCCGTAGTGACATAGCCGGAGCGACTTTCATATATCCTGGTATAAGCTTCTATTTCCGGAAAAGCATCTTGCATATGTTGAGCTACTAATGCCCCCCAGTTCGCTCCATCCTCCCCTTCCATCCGGACAATCCGGTCTTTGTTCACGTGGAAATCATCTACGGACAATTCCTGGCGAATATAAATACTCAATAAAATTACAAACGTCAGGGAGACGGCAAAACCGATGATCGTTATTATGGAATACAACTTATTCCGGATCAAACTTCTGACAAATACTTTCAAGTCCAAAAAATTCATAACTCAACTGATTAAATTTATTCTCCAGCATAAAATTTCTGCTCTTACTAACAGGTAACAGGATTATTTACCAATTTGTAAACAGAGGAACAACTTTCATACCAAAAAGACAAAACAGTAGTAAACAGCAATTTAAATAGTAAGAAACCATTTTTATCTGTACAAATATTTTACATTTGTGTCTAATTTTTTTACCTATAAAAAATCCTCCGGTGAAAGATTCTCTTACTCTGTTTTTAAGGCTTTCACTGGATTTACGGTAGCTGCTTTCCAAGTTTGATAGCTTACCGTCAACAGGGCAACCAAACTCACAATCAAACCAACAATTGCAAATATCCACCAACTGATCTCTGTACGAACCCTGAAATTTTCCAACCAACGGGAAATAAAAATATAAGCGATCGGGCAAGCTACCGCAAAAGCGATCGACACCCAAATCAAAAAATCGCGGTTCAGAACCAATAAAATTTCACCCACCGTCGCTCCATTCACTTTGCGAACTCCAATTTCTTTGACACGTCTTTGTGTCGAATAAAAAGCCATAGCAAACAAACCGACAATACTGATTAATAAGATCACAAACATCGCTGATGATAATATTTTACCGGCATTAGTTTCAGCTTTATATAAATTTTCATAGGCCTGATCTAAGAAACCATATTGGAAAGGTACATGGGGTACCAATTCTTTCCATTTCGCTTCTATCGTACGAATCGCTATTTGGGGGTCTCCTTTTATTTTAACCAGATAAGGCACTCCATTATCTCCCCATCTTTTATCCAATTTTAAATAAACCTGAGGATCCACACCCTGATGAAAAGATTTGGTCTGAGCATTTTTTACGACTCCTTTTATGGGATAATAATATCCGTAAATCAATAAATTTTCTCCTACCGGATGTTCCATACCCAATAATTGGGCTGCCCGCTCGTTTATCAGGCAATAATGAAGAGAATCGTGCACTTCCCGGAAGGGATTTTCTCCTTTCACCACCTTCATCCCCATGAGATCGAAATAATTGTAATCGACCCGGCACACTTCCATCAGATATTTATCTTCCACATCCTCTTTGCCAACCGTCCAACCTTGTTGCCAGTCCGTAGGTAAACTATTTTTCCGTGCCACATCTGCTATAGCCGGACATTGTAATAAATCATGACGTACCGCTTCATATCGCTTTGCAAATTCATCTCGTCCCTCTATATATAATACATTTTCTTTATCAAATCCCAAATCCGTCTTAATCATAAAATGCACCTGTTTATTAATAAAGAAAATAGAGATCAGAAAGACAACTGAAGCTGTAAACTGAGCCACAATTAGTCCTTTTTGTAAAAAAGAGAGATTCTTCCCTTTAAATTGCCCTCGCATGGTTTCTACAATTCCAAATTTTGTCATATAAACCGCCGGGAAAAAACCGGCTACAAACACAGTAAACAGAGTCAGTCCGATAATAAATATATACAATAAAGGAGATTGTAAATCAATAGAAATATTGCTATTAGCCATTTCATTAAAAAACGGTATTCCTATATAGGCTAAAACAAGTCCCACGACAACAGCTATCAAAACATAATAAAAAGTCTCCGTAAAAAATTCCCCCATCAATGAACTTTTCTCCGCTCCATGCGTTTTTTTCACCCCTATCGCCTTGGCTCTTAGAAAAGAAGTGGAGATAAACAGATTAATAAAATTGATACAAGCAATTAATAATACAACCAAAGCTGTAAGTAAAAAAATCGTTACCAGAGATTTACTTCCCTTGACAATACTTCCTGCATCACTTTCTGAAGAAAAATGGATTTCTTTTAAAGGTTCCAGATAAACCGAGCTTTTGCGATCCCGAAAAGAAATCATACGGTCGGTCAACAATTGGGTTAATCCACTTTGTAAATCCGAAAAATTCGTAGTCGGTTCTATTTGGAAATAGGTAATATAAATATCGGAACCACCCCAGATGTCCCCTGCATACCAGCCAAATAAAGGAGCGATAATATCTCCCTGCAAATGAGAATTAGCAGGCATATCATACATAATCCCTGTGACTTTAAAATTCTGTCCCCCATAACGAAGCGTTTTTCCTATCGGATCTTCTCCCGGAAAATATTTAGAAGCAGCGGATTCAGAAAGGACAATATTATCCGGTGCTTCAAAAACAGTAGCAGCATCTCCTACTTTCAAAGGGAAAGTGAAAAAAGTAAAAAAATTTGGATCTGTCACTAATAATTTATTTTCATTGTATAAAATATTATCGATCCAGATCTCACCATCTGTCCAGGCAACAACCCGGCACATCTTTTTGATTTCAGGGAATTTGTCGTGTGCTTCTTCTCCAAAAGGCTTAAAAGTGGAACCGAAACAAGTGGCTTCATTATTTTTAAATGTATGGATCGTCAGACGATAAATCCGATCCCCCTCCTGATGGAAATTATCAAAGTTCAATTCATTCATCCCCCACAATCCAATCAGTAAAGCGACAGCTATACTAATCCCCAAACAACCAATACTCAATATACCAACGGTTTTTTGTTGCTTTAGATTCCGTATAAAAAATTTTAAACTATTCCGTTTCATAAGACTTTATTTTATTCCTTTTAAACTTCCCTTTTCTTATTCACTTTTCAACACTTTTACCGGATTTACATTAGCCGCTTTCCATGTCTGGAAACTAACAGTCAATAACGTCACTAAAAACGTAATGACGCCCACTACAGCAAATATCCACCAGCTCAAAGAGGTCCTTTCTACAAAACCTTCCAGCCAACTCGAGACAAATATATAAGCCAGCGGACAGGCTATTAAAAAAGAAATTCCTACCCAAACAAAGAAATCGCAGTTTAGAATGAATAATAACTCCCATACCGAAGCTCCGTTTACCTTTCTCACACCCACTTCTTTCAACCGGCGTTGGGTGGTATAATAAGCGATTGCAAACAGCCCTGCCACACTAATGATCAGTGTAATGACCATAGCTACCCCCAATATCTGCCCGGCATTGGTTTCCGCCTTATACAAACGGGCATATCTATTATCCAAAAAGTAATAATCAAAAGGAGTACCCGGATTCAAGTCGTTCCACTCATTCTGAATCAGACGGATGGCTTCCTGCGGATCGCCCTGTATCTTAAAAAGGACTGTCGGAGTTCCTATCCTACTCTGAAAGGTAAAATAAATTTGGGGATCAACTCCTTGATGAAGGGACTTCGTCTGAGCATCCTTTACGACTCCTCTGACAATGAAATACTGATCGTCGGTATAGAGTTTTTCTCCAACAGGTTCGGTAAAACCTAACATTCGGGCAGCCGTTTCATTTATAATACAATAATGCAGAGAATCTCCCGTCTCTTCTTTGAATTCCTGCCCGGCAGCCATTTTCATACCCATCATATCAAAATAATTGGGTTTGATCTGACAGAATTCCATCAAGTATTCCTGATCATCACCCGGTTTTTTGACTGAATTTCCCCGGCACCAACCGGCTGGATCAATATCTTTCAAAGTCACCTCCCGAATCGCCGGCGAATTCTTCATCTCATTCCGGAAAGCTTCATAGTTTTTCATAAATCCACCCCTATCGTATACATATAAAACATTCTCTTTATCAAATCCCAAGTCTTTATGAATCATATAATTCACCTGTTTATTAATAAAAAAAACGGAAATTAAAATGACAATAGAAGCCGTAAACTGTAAAACGACCAGACTTTTCTGTAAAAAAGAAAGATTTCTTCCTTTAAACTGGCCTTTCAAAGTCGCTACAGCATTGAATTTGGTCATATACAAGGCTGGAAAGGTAGCTGCTGTCAACATGACAAACAGCGCGACCCCTATCAGGAAAACATACAACCAAGGATTCGTAAAATCAATAGACAAATGATAATCTGCCAAACGATTGAACAAAGGTAACCCCAAACGAGCCAAAATCACTCCTATCCCCAATGCCACCAACACATAATAAAACGTTTCTTTGTAAAATTCACGGATCAGCATTCCCTTATCCGCTCCGTGTGTTTTTTTCACTCCAATGGATTTAGCTCTTAAAAAAGAAGTAGAGATAAAAAGATTGATAAAATTGATACAAGCGATTAATAAAATGACAAAAGCCGTCAATAAAAAAACCATAACCAAACTTTTATTCCCATGTACTATATTATCAAACTTAAAGGAATTATTGAAATGAATGTCGGATAAAGGCTGTAATTTATAAGAAAAACCCAGTTGATCCCATTGAGAATGAGACTGGCGGATCAATTCCGTCATTCCCTCTTCAAGTCCCGGGACGAACGCAGGATTTCCGATTTTGAAATAAGTCAGGAAACAATCGGACGAACCGTAACCTAAATATTCATCTTTTGCCCAATATCCTAAAAAAGGACAAACAATATGTGCTTTTAAATGGGAGTTTTCAGGCATATTTTTCATCACTGCTGTAACAGTATAGATTTTATCTTCATTATAATTCTCATCTTTGATTTTGATCGTCTTTCCGATAGGGTTTTCCCCGGGGAAATAACGATTTGCCGAATATTCATCAATCACTACTCCGTCGGGAGCCGAAAGACAAGTACGCGGATCCCCCGTCCGTAAAGCAAAAGTGAAAAAAGTAAAGAAATTAGAATCTACCAGAAAAATATCGTTGCCGGGATATAATATATCATCAATTTTTATTTCCAGTTGCTGTGGAGTAATCCGGCACATTTCCATAATCTCCGGGAATTTCGCCGCTGCATCTGCCCCTAGAATCTTATAGGTCGATCCGACAGAAGTAGGCGTATTATTCAGCATCAATGACCCATAAACCCGATAAATTTTATCCCCGTCCTTTTGAAATTTGTCAAAACTATATTCATTCGCCGCCCACAAACCGATGAGTATGACAACTGCAATAGCGACAGCTAAACTCCCAATACTCAAAATACCCACGGTCTTCTGCTTCATAAAATTTCGCCAGAAAACTTTTAAACTATTTATATTCATATTCTTTTATTTATAAAATTTCCGAATTTTCCCTATTATTTTCAAATAATATGCCAAAAACATAAAATACTTATAACTAGACACATATACATGATTCTTTTTGACAGAGTGTCTAAAAAATGGACAAAGCTGTTAAATAATTATACACCCGGAACGGGTAGGGGTAAGGCGCGTAATCTATTGCTTCAGGTAAGGGTACTTTATATCCGCCCAATAGGACATAAGGACAGGGGTAAAATCCCTGATCCTTATCTATTTATCAAACGACAGTTCTGCTAATCAAAAGCCTGAAAGCGCTTAGCGATCAGGCTTGAAATACCGTCAATCTCCCCAAAATCCTTTCAGCACAGTTTTGTTTAAAACTCTGGAGGTAGACATTTTATTCACTCTTTAATGCTTTTACCGGATTTTCCGTAGCAGCTTTCCAACTTTGCCAACTTACGGTAAACAAAGCAATGAGTAAGGTAATCACTCCCGCCAACAAGAATATCCACCAATGAAGAGGAGTTTTATAACTAAACCCTTCCAACCAACGACTCATAATATACCAAGCTACAGGGCAGGCAATACTAAAGGAAAGGAGTAACAAACGGAAAAAATTCCGGTTCAGCAATAACATAATCTGACTTTCAGTAGCTCCGTTCACTTTGCGGACACCGATTTCTTTTCGTTTATACTGAGCATTGAATATGACTAAGCCGTATACTCCCACCAAGGCCAGCACAATAGCAATTCCCCCCATTAAAGAAATGACCTGCATCAGGCGTTTTTCTCCCTCATAGCTTTGTTGTAAAGATTGATCCAGAAATTCAAATTCAAACATACCGGAAGGGGATAAACGTTCGTAAACCGCCTTTATTTTATCCATTGTAACCGGCAAATTCCCTCCGGCCACTTTCAGAAACATATAATCATACCGTAAACTATCCCGGCAAATAATAGCCAAGGGACCCACAGCTTTTCTCAACGACATATAATGAACATCATGAGCCACCCCGATAAAACGGCCTTCAAATATCATGTCGGGAAGATTCCGGCCAAAATAACGTTCCAAAACCGGTTGCTTTTTCACTGCCGTCTCATTTAGGATGATTTGTTCTTCCGCTAAATCAGACTGCGAAAAATGATCTCCCCTTATCAAATTTATTCCGAAAAAATTCATGAAATTTTTATAGACATACCACTTGTCTAATTGTACGGCCTCCCCATCAATTTCTGTTCCTGCACTCGACATCAGATCCTCGCCGGGCACATAATCGGAAAAAGTATAATCCATCACGCCGGGCACGGATGTCATCTCAGAAATCAAAGCTTCCTGATTGGTTTTCAAATCTTTATCCAGTTTTAACCACCCTATATTCTCCGTCCGAAATCCCAGAGAATAATTCTGCATATAACGATATTGGGCGCCCATTAATAAAGTACAGGTAATCAAAACAATGGAGATGATAAATTGAAAAGTCATCAAACTATTTCTCAAACGAATCCCTTTAGGGGTCATTACAAAACTTCCCCTCAAGACCATGGCCGGTTCGAAAGAAGTAATGTAAAAGGCAGGATATAAACCGGCGAAAATACCTAAAAATACAGACAGTATGCCTATTCCCCCTATTATATCCCAATGATTAGCCGGAGCCAACGACATAGAAAACAAATTTGCAAACCCGGAAAGAGCAAAGAGCTGTAACAACACAATAGACACTAAAAAGGCGATTACAGTATAAGTAACCGCTTCTCCGACCAATTTCAGCCGTAAAACAAAAGCAGTAGCTCCTAAAACCTTTTGTGTATTTATACTTTTCATCCGGGTAGGAGCTAACGACATTGAAAAGTTTACAAAATTGATACCCGCAATTAAGATGATGAGTAGTCCAATAGCCACCATTACCGCAACATTCCGGCGATCTCCTTTATCGGCAGTATCATAAATTACGGTATTATCATAAAATATACCGGTCAATGGAGAGATACGCAGATAAGATTTTCCTTCTTTCTCTACCTGTTCTTTTTTGTGTAAATATTCAAAAATCTGGTCCAAAGGATCAATTTTTAAAGCATTTACCTGCTGTTGTAATATATTTCGATCGGAAGTAGTCGTCTTTACATAAATTTGCACGTCCCAGGCTCCCCAGTTTTCCTGTTCCACAAAACGAGTATAACAACTGTTATTAAAAACGGAATTTTCCGGCATGTCTTTGTATACAGCAGCGATGGTCAAATCCCTCCCTTCGCCACTACAAAATATTTGTTTTCCTATCGCCGGTTGTTTCCCGAACCATTTACGGGCTACACTTTCCGGAATCATCAACATATTGGGTTCTGTCAGAGCCTGCTTGGCATCTCCTTCCAAAACGTCAACTCCCACGGTCTCAATAAATGCCGCTGTCGTATTTGCGAATAATTCTTTGAATTTATCCGACGAACCATCCGTTTTTTTCTTGAAAAATACTTCTTTACGATCATTTGTCATGATAAAATAATTTTCGACCAAAGGGATTTGATCTTTTAAAATAGCCCCTATCGGAGTAGGTCCAGAAGCACAGTACTGCAAAGACATCGGGAAAAGCAATTCTACCCGAAAAATTTTATCTGCATCAGGACGAAAACGATCATATCCATTTTGAAATACCAACTGTATAGCAATCACAGCAAATGCTGTAAAGGCAACCGATAAGCCGATTACATTCAATACTCCCGCCATTTTAAAACGGCTGAAATTGACCAAAAACTCTCTGACGATTTTCATATCCTCTGTTCTTTGTTTTACAAAATTACTTATACGTGCAAATGTTAAAAATCATCTCCTACTCACTCTTTAAAGAATTTACCGGATTCTCCATCGCCGCTTTTAAACTCCGCCATAAAAGAGTAAGCAAAGCGACAGCAACAGTAAGGGCACCTGCTAATATAAAAATCCACCAACTTATTTCTATTCGTCGCAAATAGGATTCCAACCAACGACTCATAAAATAATAAGCCAATGGACAAGCGATTATAAATCCGATTAATATAGGTTTCAAAAAATTGATGTTCAACAACCAGACAATTTCTGATATCTTCGCTCCATTTACCCGCCGGATCCCTATTTCTTTCCTTTTCTGTTCCATCATAAAAGTAGCGAGTCCGAATAAACCCAAACAAGAAATGAGAATAGCCAGCACAGAAAAGAAAGATACCATACGAGAAGTCTGCTTCTCTGATGTTAGCCAATATTCCACATCTTCATTCAAAAAACGTACGACAGGTTGTTCTCCGAAAATTTCTTCCGCCCGTTTTTTTATTCGGTCATAAGCTTCTCCTAATTTTCCCCCGGTTACCCGTATATTTACAATATTCACCCAATCTCTTTCTTCCGGAACAATGGGAAAAATAACTAAAGGTTCTTCTACAGCTTTAAAATCATTAAAAAGGAATTGATCCACCACTCCCAAAATTTTAATTTTAGGTCCTTCATTACCGTCCTGAAAATATTTTGCTAAAACGTCTTCTCCTATCAAATCCGCCAATTTCCGATTTACGATCACCCCATCCTGTGATTCCGTAAAAAATTGCCCCTCTTTTAACTGTATATTATATACTTCAAAAAAATTTTTATCTGCAAACAACATCGAAATCAAGGGCTTTTCTGAGGGATCTTTTCCTTCCCAATTAAACCCGACTCCATTCCAATAAATAGCGGTGGGAAGAGAAGTCGAAACGCTGACAGAACGTACATCTGCATCCTTTAAAAGCTCGTCCCGTAAAACAAAAGCCTTTTGAACCTGTGACTGATTCCGCAAAGACACATATAAAACTTCATCCCATTTATATCCCAGATCCATGGTCTGATACATCCGGATCTGACGGGAAATGATTAAAGTACATACAATTAAGGTAATAGACACGACAAATTGCAAAATGACCAGACTCTGACGCAAGCGTGCACTCCACAAACCGACAGCATTCCGGCCTTTTAACACTTTTACCGGCTGAAAAGAAGACAAATAAAACGAGGGATACAATCCAGCCAATAATGTCGTGACAATCAACATAATTCCTCCAATCCAGAACACTTCCGGACGGATTAAATCGGAAACACTAAAACTACTACCGATAATCGTTCCAAAAATGGGTACAATCGCATAAGCCAGCAAAAACGCCAGAAAATACGAAATCAACACCAATATAAACGCATTGGAAAGATAGGCGAATACCAAACTTTTCCGGGAAGCCCCAACGACCTTCCGTATTCCTGTCTGTACCGCATTCTGAGAAAAAGCTGCCGTGGAAAGATTTACAAAATTAATACAGGCAATTAATAAAATAACCAAAGCAATCAAACCCATCAAACGAACCTCCCGAATATGCCCATAAGCATATAAATAACGATCCTTTAATTTTTCAGTTTTAATATATAATTTACTTTCTGGCTGTGCTTTTAGGGCACGGTCCTTTACCTCTGCTGCAAATTTTTCGTAATCCGTCCCATTTTTTAACAGAACATAACTTTCAAAACTATTGTTGTACCAAGCATCCAATCCTTCCTGTCTGCGTTCTATAGGTAAAAAGATAATTTCTTCTCTCCCTTGCCGGGCCACTGTCCGTTGCTTGGGCAAATTTTCAATAACTCCACACACGGTAAAAGTACCGAACTCGAATTCCAAAGGCTGATTTAGAGGCGATTTATTTCCAAAAATTATTTGTGCAGCTTGACGGGTAAGTACACAACGATCTCTCTCCCCTTCGACAAAAGGCCGTCCTTCTACGACTTGTAAATGAAACAAATCGAACAAATCATAATCCGCATCATAAGCGGAAATGCCAAAACTTTCAGTTTCATATTTTACGGTACGGGCCGCACTATACAAACGTACCGCTTTCTCCACCTCCGGCCGTTCCATCTTCAGCGTAGGAGCTACTGCCGGCGAAACACCCCAAAAAGGACTCCGCCCTTCATGATATCCCTGAAGGGTAATAATCCGATCAATATCTTTAAACGATCGATCGACCTCCACCTGTCCCACAATCCACATCACAATCAATAAACAGCAAGCAAGTCCCGGGACCAAACTCAACATATCAATGATAGAAGACAATCGATTATGCCTAAAATGCCGGGAAAAATTTAAAAAAATATTCATACTTCTGAAATGTTACACAATAAAATAACAATACTCCGCTTTCTTCAAAAAATCTTCTCCCCTTCTTTTAAATCCGCAATCCCCCTTCTACATTTGCCAAACCTTCTTTTAAATAACCATCCATAATATTTACGATACGAGTCCCATACTTTGCATTCTGCTCCGAATGGGTTACCTGAATAATAGTCATTCCTTCCTCTTGATTCAGCTTTTTCAATAACTCCATAATTTGCCTTCCCTGTTCTGAATGTAAATTACCTGTCGGTTCATCTGCTAATAATAACTTCGGCCTAGCAACAATCGCACGGGCAATACCAACCAATTGCTGTTGCCCACCAGACAACTGTTCCGGGAATAAATCCTGTTTTGCCACAATATTAAAGCGATCCAGTATATCGGCCACAATGGCCTTCCTTTCCTTCCCTTTTACCCCTTTATAGACTAAAGGCATCTCTATATTCTCATATACATTCATGTCTTCCAACAGATGGTAAGCCTGGAATATAAAACCGATATAATTCCGATGACATAAATTCTTATCTTTTTCCGTCATCTTATGTACCGGATTTCCCATAAAATAGTATTCTCCCTCGGAAGGTTCATCCAACATACCAATAATATTTAATAAAGTAGATTTACCTGCTCCACTGGGTCCCATAATACTTACAAATTCCCCCTCCTTTACAGTAAAATTGACATTTTTCAATATAAAGGTACGCTGGAAACGAGATTTATAATACTTATCTACATTTTTTAGTTCAATCATAACTGTGGTATTTAATTTTTTCTAAAAATTTACAAAACCCATGCCATATCCAATAAATAATTCAATATCAATCCTCTAAAATTTATCATTCCTCAGAAAATGTCTAAAAATTAGACAATCTTGTCTAACTATTAGACAAACACCTGCAAATCGGTTCTCCTCTGTTTGTCTACCAAGAATAAAATAAATGTCAATATTCTTTACAATTTCCAAAACTTGTAATTTAAATTTTCAGTTTCCAATTTTTATTAGTTACTTTAGAATGCAGAAAAAAGAAAAATATATCCTAATTCTTTAAAGTGGATAAAAAATAATCATTTATAAACCTGTCAGAAATTCAAGTTTATCTTTTTGAAAGAAACTGAAGTTCTGCACTTTTAAAATTAATCCAATTATGGAAACACAGGCAGCCAGAGAACTAATCGACTTTATTAATGAAAGTCCCACTAATTTTCATGCTATTCTGAATCTCAAGAAACATCTTTTAGAAAACGGGTTCAAACAGTTGTTTTCCGGTGAAAGCTGGAATATAGAAAGAGGAGAAAAGTATTTTGTCACTAAAAATCATTCCTCACTTTTTGCTTTTATTCCCGGCAGCGGCGACATTGCCGAAAACGGATTTAAATTTATCTGTGCCCACAGCGACTCTCCCACCTTCCGGATCAAACCTCACGCAGAAATGCTCGTAGAAGGGAAATACCTCAAACTGAATACGGAAGTATACGGAGGACCTATTTTATACACCTGGTTCGACCGCCCTCTCTCTATGGCAGGCCGGGTGATGCTTAAAAGTAAGAATCCTTTAAAACCCATTACTCAATTTGTCAATTTCAAACGTCCTCTGCTGACAATCCCTCATCTGGCAATCCACTTTAACCGGGCTGTAAACGATCAAGGCAATCCGTTAAGTAAGCAAAAAGATATGTTGCCAGTATTGGGCATGGTAAACGAGCATTTTGAAAAAGACAATTATTTACTGAAGCTGATTGCTGCCGAAATGCAAATCCAACCGGAGGAAATCCTCGATTTCGACCTGACCCTTTACAATTTTGAAAAAGGTTGCCTGACAGGAGTAAATCAAGAATTTATTTCTTGCGGAAAACTGGATGATCTGGCAATGGTGCATGCCGGCATGAAAGCTCTGCTGGATTCTAAAGAATGCCGGAAAACAAAAGTATTGGCTATATTCGACAACGAAGAAGTCGGAAGCGGCACTAAACAAGGCGCCGGTTCTCCTGTATTGAGGACCATCATCGAACGTATTGTATTCAATCTGGGAGGAGGTCCGGAAGATTTATACCGGGCTATCCATAATTCTTTTATGATTTCCGCCGATATGGCTCATGCTTTACATCCGAATTATGCTGAAAAACACGATCCGACCAATCATCCGCTTATGAACGAAGGACCGGTAATCAAAATCAATGCAAATCAGAAATACGTCACAGACGGAGATTCTGCAGCTGTTTTCCAAACAATCTGTCGCCTGGCAGGTGTACCTTATCAAACATTCGTCAACCAATCGGATATGGCAGGAGGTTCCACCCTCGGCAACATCTTACTCTCTCAAATGGAAATGCGGGGAGTAGATATCGGTAACCCGATGTGGGCTATGCATTCTGTACGGGAAACAGGAGGTACACTGGATCATCATTATATCATCCAAGCCTTTACCACTTTCTATAATATCTGAGGTAAATAAAAAGGGTAAGTGAAACCAATTTAAAGGTTTAAGTGTTTAAGTGTTTAAATAAAAAAGCTTTTTATTGTACGAGAGTTTTTTGAAAGGAAGAGGAACAGAAAAATGTTCTTGATTCCTCTTTTAAACACTTGAACATTTGAACTTTCTTTTTCATCAAATTTGTCTATCGCCATGGCTCGAATAAAAACAGCTTTATATTCTACTCTACCCGGCCAAAAGGTTCAAAACAGAATGGCTCCCTGTCCTAAAATTATAGAAGGTTTCGAAGGTATACATTCAGGGCCTCCGATTAAAAGCGCCGTTCTGATATTGATTATGCCGGATAATAACGAATTGGCTATTCCTTTTATCCAACGCACAAACCGGGGAAGATACCATGCCGGACAAATAGCCCTACCCGGCGGGAAAATGGAACTTTGCGATAAAGACGCAATAGAAACAGCATTACGGGAATGCGAAGAAGAGATCGGAGTTTCCTCCAAAGAAATTTCAATTCTGGGAACTTTAAGCGAACTGTATATTCCCCTGAGTAATTACAATATTACTCCCATTGTAGGTACTGTACTTCAAAAACCGGCATTTACCCTCTCTCCAAACGAAGTAGAAAAAGTTATTTCTATTCCTTTGAGCGTATTATTTAATCCGGATCACAAATCTACCTCTTCTTTTTCCAGGCACGATCATAAAATCATAGCTCCCGGATATCGGATAGGCGAATACTTCATCTGGGGAGCAACGGCTATGATCATCTATGAGATGGAGCAAATTATGAAAGATAATACCCGACATATCGAGATCACAAAAAACCAAAAAGAATTTTATCAGAATCCTCCTGCATTTCCCCAATAAGTAAACAGCTTTTTTCTAAAATATTTATTGCAGCTGCCGGATTCTTACGTCTATCGAAGGCTCATCTTTCAATTGTTGCTGTAGTTCACGAATAGGGGTTTCCCCATAATGGTAAGGATATAAAATCCGCGGTTTAATCCATTTTGCCGCTCTGACAGCCTGAGGAACAGTCATCGTATAAGGCTGATTAACAGGCAAAAAAGCAATATCAATATTTTTCAAATCCTGCATTTCCGGAATATCTTCCGTATCTCCTGCAATGTAAATGCGTGTTCCTCCCAAAGTGAGAATATATCCATTATCCCGTCCCCGAGGATGAAATTTATCCCGTCCCGGAGTCGTATTATAAGCCGGTACAGCTTCTAAAAACAGGTAAGGGGTCAATTGCTCCCGGTCTCCATTTTTCATCACCCGGCCTTTCTGTAATTGCTGATAAGAGGAAGGGTTACTGACCAATATCGTTCCTTCCTTTTCAGCAGCGGCAATAGCTTTCGGATCCAGGTGATCGTAATGTTCATGAGTAATTAAAATAATATCCGCTTTCGGGAACTTCGTATAATCGGCATATGCTGAAATCGGATCTACCTGAATAACATGTCCGTCATATAAAAACATCAGACTCGCGTGCTTGATAAACGTTATTTCCAGTTTTTTCCCCTCTTTTGTAGTAAAAGTATCGGTCTCGAAGGAATTCGCCTTAGTGGTCATCGTACTTAGTAAACAACACATCATTATTATTCCATTTTTCATCGGTCATTTTTTTATTGTCTAAAGATACAAAAACGAAAGAATAACCGGATAACAAAAAACGAAATATTTTACGATCCATCTGATGCAAAAGTTCTTTTGCCGGCCCCATTCCTTTCCCAGAAAGTGTATGAACCAAACGAACGTTCTGAATTGATCCCTTCCACATTCAAGAGTTCGGAGGCCTGAACTCTTTTTGACCTATAAGCTTATGCAAAGACTTATCGAAAAGTAAAAGACAAAACGAAAAAATGCTGTTCTTACTTTTCAAACTTTTCCATTATCTTTACAAAAAGTTTAAGACTTAAAAATATGGAAACGCGTAAATTTAAAACAACAGCCAAATGTCAAGGCTGTGTGGCTAAAATCAAACCTTTTTTAAATCAAATTATTTCAGAAGATCAATGGGCTTTTGATCTTTCGGGAACAGATAAAATATTGACCGTACAAAGTGATTGTCCGGAGGAAAAAATTATTCAAGCCTTACAAAAAGCAGGATTTAAAGCTGAAATACTGAAATAAATAACCTAAAAGGAAGCTGTCGTTCACTTTTTTAACCCAAAGGCGAATGCTGCTATGCCGGAGGAGAGGGAATTATATTTTTAAAACATCTCTCCTTAAAATTAATTCTTCATTTTTGTATCCCTAACTTCAAAATAGATGAAAATTATTACTTATAATGTCAACGGGCTCAGAAGTGCTCTTTCCAAAGGTTTTACAGATTGGCTCACCAACGAACAACCGGATATTGTCTGTCTTCAGGAAACAAAAGCCCAGCCGGATCAGATTCCGACTTTGGAATTCGAAATGTTAGGATATCACTCTTATTTTTTCTCTGCCAAGAAAAAAGGCTATAGCGGAGTCGCCATCCTTACAAAAAATATTCCGGATCGGGTCATCAGCGGAATGGGAATGCCTCAATACGATGACGAAGGTCGCTTTTTAAGAGCAGATTACGGAGAACTGTCTGTCGTAAGTGTTTATCATCCTTCTGGAACTTCCGGAGAAGAAAGACAAGCTTTCAAAATGAAATGGCTGGAAGATTTTCAAAACTACGTACTGGAATTAATACAAACCCGGCCTCAATTAGTGCTTTGCGGAGATTATAATATCTGTCATCGTCCCATAGATATTCACGATCCGGTCCGTAATGCCCACAATAGCGGTTTCTTACCGGAAGAACGGGAATGGATGAGTCGCTTCCTGGAAAGCGGTTTTATCGATACTTTCCGCTACTTTCATCAAGAAGAACCTCATCATTACACCTGGTGGAGCTTTCGGGCAAATGCCCGGGCAAACAACAAAGGATGGCGTATCGATTATTGCATGGCAAGTCCGGCAGTACGCCCTTTGTTAAAAGATGCCTCTATTTTACCTCAGATCAAACATTCCGATCATTGTCCGGCCGTACTGGAATTAAATTGCTGAATGACATTTGAAAAGAGGCGTTTGATAAACCTTTTCTACAACGGTATTGTCAAATGTAGAGTACAAAACTATTATTTACAAACAAATCGTTATTTTTGCAGCAAAATAAATACGACATATTATGATAAAATCCATGACCGGTTTCGGGAAAATGACAATAGAAACCGGAAATAAAAAAATCGTCATCGAAGTCAAAAGTTTAAATTCCAAACAACTCGATATTAATCTCCGGATCCCCAATCTTTATAAAGAAAAAGAAATGGAAATCCGCAATCTTATTAAAAATTGGCTGGAAAGAGGTAAAATTGACGTCTGTATTTATTTTGACAATTCCGAAACGGAAAAAGCAGTGAGCATTAATTCGCTTGTCGTGGAACAATATTTCAAACAAATGCTGGAGGTTGCAAATACGTTAGGAGTTGAAATCAACAATAACGAACTTTTACAAACGATCATGCGTTTTCCGGATACACTCAAACAACCCTCAGAAGAATTAGATGAAGCAGAATGGCTGCAACTAAAAGCCGGGACGGAAAAAGCACTGGAAATGACAGATTTATTCCGCAAACGGGAAGGGGAAGTTTTAATAAAAGATATTTTACACCGCATTGATTTGATAAAGGCTTACGCAGCAGAAGTACCTCAATACGAAGGAAAACGTATCGAAGGAGTAAGACAGCGGTTGCAGGAGAAAATGAAAGAATGGCAGGAAATTCAGAATATCGACCAGAACCGGATGGAGCAAGAAATTATCTATTATTTGGAAAAGCTGGACATCACAGAAGAAAAAGTACGTTTAGCCAATCATTGCCAGTATTTCATAGAAACAGTAGAAAAAGAAGAAGCCCCAGGACGTAAATTGGGATTTATCGCTCAGGAAATCGGCAGGGAAATTAATACAATGGGATCGAAAGCCAACGATCACGATATCCAGAAACTGGTAGTACATATGAAAGACGAATTGGAAAAAATCAAAGAACAAAGTTTAAACATTTTATAATACAAACACCGGAATAGCAGACCTAAAAATTTGACATATTTCAATAAATATCGAAATGACGGGAAAAGTAATCATTTTTTCAGCTCCAAGCGGAGCAGGTAAAAGTACAATTGTCAATTATCTTTTAAGTAAAAATTTAGGATTAGAATTTTCTATTTCGGCCACCTGCCGACCTCCCAGAGGAAAAGAACAACACGGAAAAGAGTATTATTTTTTTACCCAGGACGATTTCAAAAAAAAGATCGCAGCCCATGAATTTTTAGAATGGGAAGAGGTATACCCGGGCTGTTTTTACGGTACCTTACAAAAAGAAGTAGAACGAATCTGGGCAAAAGGACAGGCAGTTTTATTCGACGTAGATGTAAAGGGTGGAGTAAATATTAAAAAGAAATTCGGGGACCAAGCACTTTCTATATTTATACAAGCACCTTCTATCGATATACTGAAAAAACGACTTATCTCCCGAGCCACAGATAGTCCCGAAAAAATCGAGGAACGAGTAGCCAAAGCGGAATATGAAATGTCCTTTGCCAGTCAATTCGACACGATTATTGTCAACGACAATTTAGAAACGGCACAAAAAGAGGCAGAACAAAAAGTCAAAGCGTTTTTAGCCCGGTAACCGTAATTTTTTCTATAATCCCTTTAAAACGGGTAAACTGATATGATATTTCACAGCCAACAGTCGGGCTAAAATTACCCCTATGGCGGAGATTAACTGTGTCAAAGCTGCCGGCAATCCCAGCCACACGCAAATGTAAAACACCAAACCTCCCCATACACAAGCTAAAGCATAGATCTCTTTCCGGAAAATCAAAGGAACCTCATTAATAAAGACATCCCGGATCACTCCTCCGGCAGCTCCGGTTGTCATTCCCATAATAATAGCCACCCAAAAAGCAAAACCACAAGTCAGACTTTTCTCTATTCCGACCACAGCAAATAACCCCAAGCCGATAGCGTCAAAAATAAAAAACGTATTATTCAAACGAATGACATATTTCCCAAAAACAATCACAAACACCAAAGCTAAACCCGTCACAATCATATAGGCAGGTTGAGTCATCCAAAAGGGAGTGACTCCTAATAAAATATCCCGGATCGTTCCTCCTCCGATTGCCGTAGCTAATCCCACCACATAAGCACCAAACCAATCAAATTGTTTCGCCGAAGCCAATCGGATACCGCTAATGGCAAAAGCAAAAGTTCCGATATAATCAATAATGGTAATAAAATCTATCATAGGTACTATTTTGAACTATAAATAAAAGATACTCGTTTAAACATTTTTCTCTCCTCCATTGCAGTACTTTCTTTCTCTTTTTATTTTTAGCGGACGCAAAAGTAATAATAAAATTATATATTTGAAATGCTATATAAAACCGGATTTTTACCGCTATTCATAGCTTTCGATTTTTTGCTTCTTTTCTTAAGGGAAAGAAGCAAAAGGAAAGAGAAAACTCAGTTTATTTTACAGACGACATATGACAGGACTTTTTTTCGGATCTTTCAATCCGATACATAACGGACATCTGAACATTGCGGAATATATTCTTCAACAGCAATATTGTGAAGAAATCTGGTTTATTATCAGTCCGCAAAATCCCTTTAAACAAGAAATTCACCTCCTGGAAGAGAATTTACGGCTAAAAATGGTGGAAGCTGCTTTAAATGCCCATCCTCAGCTAAAAGCCTGTAATATCGAATTCAACATGCCGAGACCCTCTTACACAATCGATACCCTTCAGAAACTTTCAAACCTCTATCCAGATAAAAAATTTGCCTTGATCATTGGTGAAGACAACTTAAAAAATTTTCATCTCTGGAGAGAGTACGAACGGATTGCCGCCACCTATCTTATATATGTTTATCCCCGGCCTTCTGTTCATACCACCAATATTTATTTCCCCAATTTAGTGAGGATAAAAGCTCCCTTATCCAAGATTTCCTCTACAGAAATCCGGCAAATGATCCGGGAAGGAAAAGATATCAGCGCTCTGGTCCCTTCTGCTGCACTGAAGTTGATTGAGACATACTATTCATAAAAATCCTGTAAATAAGCAAAATGTTGTTCTCCACTTAAATAAAAATATACGATATCAATATTTTTAACAAATATCTTGTATCCGGATCCAGACAAATTACGTTATCTCTCCAAACTAACTCTTTCATCCTTATGACATACAAGATTGCTTTTTTTGACACTAAACCTTACGATAAAACATTTTTCGATAAGGCAAATGATGATTACGGATTTGATATCCGTTATTACAAAGGCCATCTCAATGAAAATAATGTCGTCCTTACCCAAGGAGCAGATGCAGTTTGTATTTTTGTCAATGATATAGCGAATACAGCAATCATCAATACTTTGGTGGACAATGGAGTGAAGCTATTAGCCCTTCGCTCGGCAGGCTTTAACAATGTAGACTTAAAGGCTGCTGCAGGAAAACTACCGATAGTACGGGTACCTGCTTATTCCCCTTATGCCGTCGCAGAATATGCTTTAGCTCTTATGCTGTCTCTGAATCGGAAAATTCACCGGGCTTATTGGCGTACCCGTGACGGAAATTTTTCTTTACACGGCTTAATGGGATTCGACATGCATGGGAAAACAGTAGGCATTATCGGCACAGGGAAAATTGCCCGTATCCTTATTCAAATCCTCAAGAGTTTTGGAATGAACATATTAGCCTATGATATCTATCCGGATGCAAAAATTGCAGAGGAATTACAATTTACTTATACATCTTTATCTGATCTTTACCACCATTCCGACATTATTTCTCTGCATTGCCCCCTGACAGATCAAACCCGGCATATGATCAACGAGGATTCCATCTCAGCCATGAAAGATAACGTTATGATCATCAACACCGGCCGTGGACAACTGATCCGTACAGAAGACTTGATAGAAGGTTTAAAAAACAAAAAAATAGGAGCAGCAGGCTTAGATGTATACGAAGAAGAAGGACCTTACTTTTATGAAGACAAATCGGACAAAATTATTGACGATGACACATTGGCCCGTCTGCTTTCCTTTAATAATGTAATCGTGACTTCCCATCAGGGGTTTTTTACAAAAGAAGCCCTGAAGAACATAGCAGAAACTACTCTAAAAAACATACAGGATTTCGCAGCAGGGAAACCACTGGAAAATGAAATTAAAAACGAATCAAACGAGTAATAAGATTATCTCTAAAGTTTTTCCGGACAAATAAACGACTTTCAACACCTGTGAATTAATAACTTACATATCTTTGACAGACAAAAATGAATTCTGACAAATAGATATGCATCCAAGATTTTCGTCCTACCCATCTGTATAGCACTTCTTCCTTCGCCCAGGAACACTGTAAATGCCCAAAAAGTCAAAATACTCCTGTGTAGAATCAGATAGTTGATTTTAGTTTCCAATAAGGATATGACTAAATCGAGGGGGTCAAATATGTTTTGAAATAGTGCAGGGAAAAAGTAAAATCGCAATAAAAACACATTATTATTACTATTTTTTTGCTAAAAATTTGCAAGAGACTTATAATTAATCCTCTTCTCAATTTCATGACGTACTTTAGAAACCAAGGAAATTCAGTAATTTCAACACAACCCAAGCGATAATTGACATTATAAACATTACCAAAACTGCCTCCAGCGACGCAGCACCGTCAAGTGAGCCGGTTTCTAATGAAACGACTTTCATCTTCTTTTTCAGCCGAGAAAATTTCACGTAGATCGACCGGATATTTTTCACACCGAATATGACTTTGATTTCATCAGCGGAAAATCCCTGCTGCTTAAGACAGCATAGGGCAAATTCTCTGTCACTTAATTTATTGTGCTTCAATACGGCGCGTGAATTTTCATCTAGTAGCGTCTCTTCAATCTGAATAATCTTTCTCTTTCTCAAAGAGTCGATATTGATTATCTCAAAAACTTTCTTACGAAATAAGTCTTTATCATGCCCAAAAGAACTCGCAATCCGGATTAAATCACGGACAAAAGCGATTTCCTGGTTATTCTCATGCATATTTTCAGTTTCCATAATACTGTACCAACTTTGAACTTAATATATAAGGATAAAGATAATCAAAAATTTCCATTATCTGTTCAATCACGTTTCTTTTCGTAGATTTTCAGCTTTCAAAAAAGGCGTTTTTGAGGTGATAACATCATTTTTTGTCATATCACTCACAATCAGTGCATTATAAGTAAAGTGATAACATCGTTTTCCTTGGTTTTCAGACAGTTATGCATTATATTTGGTAACAAAAAACCAAAATAATAAAAATGAAAAAATTAACTCGAAAAAGAACGATAATTATTTTGTGCATAGCATTGTTGACGACATGTTTTTTGTTATATCGTGACAACAAATCCAATACTCCATCTGAGACAAAGAAAGGAATTTCTGTGATCGCTTATTGCCCTAATGATGAATATTATAATGCCGCCTTCAGAAATATACTCGCCATGCTTGAAGGCTCCACGCCAGTCAATATAAAACGTGCGGCCTTCCTTATCGAGTGGGCTTATTTGCAAGGTAGATTAGATTATAAACAATTCTGCAATGATATCTCACAGACAGTAAGAGGCCTCAATAGTTTCATAGATCAAGCAGGGGTGAGGCAATACCGGACTGCAGGCAACTACGCCTTGTTTGAGTACTTTACCAAACCTAACTTGATGAACGGGAATAAGCCGTTTAGTTATGATTTTGAAGATTTCACGGGTACGGATGATTATACAAAACAATTCGTAACAAAAGTAATGAGGACACATACGGGTCAATGCCGCTCTCTGCCCATGTATTATAAAATTCTTGCAGAAGAAATCGGCGCTGAGGCTTATCTGGCTCAGGCACCGAATCATCTGTATATAAAACATCTCGGAGAGGACAATAAGTGGGTGAACGTGGAACTTACTAATGGTAGTTTGGCATCTGACGCTCATATCATATCCTCTCTGGGGATTTCGGCAGAATCTATCCGTAACAGGATTTATCTGGACGCTATGAGTGAAAAGGAAACATTGGCTTTTCTCCTAGAGGAACTTACGAATGGTTACCAAAGGCTATACGGCTATAACGAATTCGTAATCTTATGTTGCGACAAATCACTACAATATTACCCTCACAACATATCGGCCCTGATAACTAAACACAATGCCGCTCGGACAATCGGGCTGGCTTATCTGGATGAAACGGGCAATATGATCGATAGCACAGCGAAAGCTAATCACAACCGTTGGCGAGAAACCGCAAAACGGATCGAAGAACTCGGCTACCGGGATATGCCTGAAGACAATTATCTGGAATGGGTAACTACGATGAAAACTGAAAAACTGAAATTACAAACCGAAGCTTATACAGAAATAAATCATTAACATAAAAATTATTAAAATGAAAAAGAGTGTTTTTTTCGCAATCGCAGCGGCTTGCATAGTGAGCACGATGTTTTTAATAGGAAGTCGGATTAATTCCATCTTAACATCCTATGAATCGGGAAATGGTTTTCACAAGATTGAGTTGCAAAACAAAAATCCTTACGCTATCTTTGGTAGTGATGCTGTGGTATTGATGACTGAAGCGGAACGGAATTCGGATCATGTTCTGGAAATAATCAACGACAGCCTGAATGATCTGATTTCGAGAATGGAACTGGATATGCATAGTGGCATTGTTAAGTTGTTTGACAAAGAGGGTAATTTGATAGAAGAAAGATTACTCGATGCGAAGGAGAAAGCAAGATGGCTTACATCAGACAGGTTTGCGGAGAAGTATTATTCTCATTCTCCATATAGCTACGCAGTAGGCAATCCGGTCCAGTATATTGATATTAACGGAGATAGTATTTGGATTGCTCATAAAGGAAATGATTATTTATACGAGAATGGCACTCTATATCTTACTGGACAGGAATATACAGGAAAAATTAGAGGATTTTTAAAACAAACTATGAACGCATTAGGGAGTATTGGCAGCACAACTGAAGGTGGCCAGATGATTTCGGAATTAAGTGCTTCAACAAATAACTTTACTATTATGAGAAGCAGTAATAATGAATTTAAATCTTCTAATATTGTAAAAGCCTATGGACAGCAACATATTGCAGAGAATTCAGCTACCTATCAAATGATGGGAGCTAATTATGTGAGCGGCGGCTCGGAAGGAACAATATATTGGAATCCCAAGGGAGCCAGTTTACCTACAACAGCAGGTATGCAGAATGAACCATTTACAGTATTAGGTCATGAAATGTTTCATGGTTTAGATGCCAACAGAGGTACTTTAATATCTGGTGAATACAATGGCGTGAATAAAAATGAGTGGCAAGCAGTGTATCGAGAAAATGTTATGCGTAGTCAGGCAGGTTTACCACTTAGGAGCCACTATGGAACAGCGGTGACACCTGAGGGAGTAAGAACAAGGGGAGTAGGCCCTCGCATGATAACTCCAGGCAACCAACCAATTTTACCTTCATGGTATCAACCTTAAAATAAAAATATATATGAAACATTTACATTGTATTCCATTGTATTGCTTACTTATAATATCATGTGCTGCCTCTAAACCTTTTAAGTCAGTTAAATACAAATTTAATGAGACTTCAGCAGTAAACATATTCGGGAAAGTGCCTAAGAATTATGTTGATATTAAGAAGATAAAAGTTCATAATGAAACTTTCGACATAGAGTACCAATATGTCTATAACGACTCGTCAATCCTATATATAAGTAATGCAAAAACTTTTACGTTTCCGAACTATGACAACATAAACAATATAGATTCTGAAGACTCTCGGTTGAGATTGCAGGATGATGATTTTATAGCCGAAACAAATAAAATATTAATAGGAAATGGAAAGACACCTTTGCCCCGTATTCCTTATAATATAATTTTTGAAGGAGTCGATAAGGATAGCTTATTCTGGAAAGATATGAAGTACGGTAATATTTATATAGGTTACATGGGGGTGTCGAAAAGAAATAAGGAACTGTTCGATAATGCCCTCAACTCATTTGAGGTTAAGTAAAATTATTCAAAATAGCCGAATCGCAAGATACTTAGAATTCAGCCTCTTTCTTTACCCCTGAAAACATGAAAAAATCACAATCTCTTTCCTATTTTTTAAAAATAAAATTCCACCTCATTATTTAGTTTTACAAACCAAATAATCAGGATAATAACGAACATCATTTTATTTCTCCAAGGTTTCCTGTCCGAAAAGATAATATTCTCTATAACGACCTTAATTCTCCTCTATCAAAGGTTTAAAACCATGTCCTAAAATTTCCTTAGAATCAATGACATTGATAAAAGCATTCGGATCGATTTCCTGAATACGATGACGAAGGATCATCATTTCACGACGAGTAAGCACGGTATATACGACATTCCGGCTTTCTCCCTGATACATACCTATAGCCGGAAGTAAAGTTGCTCCCCGGTTTATATCCTGCAAAATAACTTTTTTTACAGCTTCTACATTATTGGTGACGATCATCAGAGTTTTGTATACGGAACCGCCTTCCAACACCACATCAATAACCTTCCCTTCTATAAAGACGACAATCCAGGAATACATCGGAAGCGTCCATTCCCCAAATGCTAGTACAGTCGTCAGCGTAATGGTACAATCCACTAAGATAACCAATTGTCCCAAGGAGATATGAGTGTATTTATTTAAGATCATAGCTATAATATCCGATCCCCCGGAAGTCGCCCGCGATTTAAAAATCATTCCGATCCCGATCCCATAAACAATTCCTCCAAAAATAGCAGATAAAAGCTGTTGATTTTCCCCTAAAAGCGCTTCATAACCATAAGTTGCATGTATCAAACCCATAAACAAAGGAATGGCAAAAGTACATATCACCGTTTTGATACCGAACTTAGGACCTAAAAAATAAATCCCGATCAAAAGAAGAGGCACATCCATACACAAAGCAGTCAATTCCGTGCGCCATCCTAATAAATGATGCAAAACAATAGCCAATCCGTATGTTCCACCCGGAGCAAAACGATTAGGCTCTGCAAACAGAACAGCTCCTAAGGCAAAAACAAAACAACCGCCCAATAACCAACTATACGTGATAAAAAAATCTTTTGAAAACAATTTTTCTTTCGTTACAAAGCTCATAGAATATTTTATTTTTAAGTTTTATTTTATATTTTTTGCACCCGTATTCCGAACATTTTCGATTTACCATCAACGCGGACAAATTTATAAATTGTTTTTGACATTAATTTGCTGTTTTATGCTGTACCCACACCTACAAAAAGCTGAATTACAATTGTTTATTTTTATCGAAAATGCATAATAATACAACCCATAGCATATTTATACAAAAACTTTTAAGCAAACGAAAACGATTGAGAAAGACTGATTTCTCCTCCCCCGATACCCTCGGGAAAGAAAAACTTTTTTACTTTCTCTATTCGTCAGGAAGAAAAATTTACTTTGTTTTTTTATAAATTCCTACAGTAGTTTTTCGGAAGCTACTTACAATCGCCGAGACAATAGCAATACCAGCCCCAAACAATAAGGACATTTTCATGCTATTCCCCGGAAAGAAGGCAAACATTAAGGCGGCAATAGCAGCTCCGATAGTTTGTCCCAGCAAACGGGCCATTCCCAACATTCCGCTGGCACCTCCGCTTCGGTTGGAAGGAGCAGAAGCAATAATAGTACTGTTATTCGGCGTAAGGAAAGTTCCAAAGCCGATACCTCCAACAACCATTCGCCAAATGATATCAAAATGAGTAGGATGAGCGGGTAAAAGTGCCAATAAGCAAAGAGCCAAACCAAATATTGCCAAACCAATGCCTCCAAGTAATCCCCCGTTTATGCGACTCATCAATCGTCCGGCTAAAGGAGCTGAAATCATAGTGGCTAAAGGCCAGGGCGTCAATAAAAGTCCGGTAGCCACTTCACTCAAATGCAATACCCGCTGGAAAAAGAAAGGAATAGAAACCAAAGCCAACATCTGTGCAATAAAAGCAACGACAGAGGTAACAACAGACAAAGAAAAGATACGGTTATGCATCAAATCGATAGGTAAGAGAGGAAAGGGATGATGTAATTGACGCCGTATAAAAAAATAACCAATAGTAAGCATAACAAAGATTCCCGGTATTAAAATATACCAGTGGATATCGTGGGCAAATCCATCGATAACAGAAATAAGAAGTCCGAATGTTAAGGCATTGAGAATAGCACTTGTAACATCAAAACGTTGTCCTTCCACTTTAACTGGATTAGCCGGAAGGAATTTTGCACTTAACCCAAAAGCAATCAATCCAATAGGTACATTTATAGCAAACAACCAAGGCCAATTCGCAACGGAAAGGATTCCGGCAGCTACTGTCGGCCCGGCAGCAGCAGCCACCGCTATTATCAGCGCATTCGTTCCCATACCTCTGGGCAATAAACGAGTTGGATAGATAATACGTAACAAGGCCGTATTTACACTGGTAATCGCCGCGGCTCCGAAACCTTGCAATCCCCGGGCAATAACCAATGTCCAAAAAGAATCAGAAAGTGCACAAATCAAAGAAGTAGTGCTAAACAATAACAAACCGCCTACATAAACTTTTTTATATCCCCACAAATCCCCTAAAGAAGAAAATGCCAATAAAGAAATGGTGACCGCCAACTGAAAAGCATTGACCACCCAAATAGAACTGGCTGGATTTACGTGTAAATCTCCTGCAATCGTAGGCAAAGCCACATTGGCAATAGCCCCGTCGAGTACAGCAACAGAAATACCGACAGAAATAGCTGCCATTGCCCAATTCCGCTGAGGTTTCGGGATACCATCTTGCACAAAATCCTTCGTCATATATTCTAAAAATCAGAAAAATTCATTTGTAAAAACTTATCTTCTATTCCGGAACCGGAATGGTTTTTATCATTGTGGTCGTGTAATAGACGCTACAACTGGTTTGCTGTAACTGAGGATAAATATGTTCCAACAAATATTTATAATGAGGCAATTGCTGAAGAGCTTTATTTTTTTGCTGCGCAGTGCGGTCACTGTCCAAAATAGAAAGAACGGCTTTTTTATCAGGAATATCCGATTCCTCTACCAGTTTAAAAAAACCTTGCCAATCCTGAGGTTCTGTCCTTACTTCAATCCGTATGTTAAACGGCCCGGAAGTATTTTCCAGATATTGTAAAAAATTATTCGCTCTTTTCATCGACAACCTTTCATTATAGGCAAGAGAACCGTCGGGAGAAGACATTCCGGTGATTACAATCCGGTCCAAAGTCTGGGAAGGAGAATGTTTAATCTGAAGCAAAAGGTCACCCAGCTTATTCAATTGTTCCAGATTATCAGACAGGTCCGGATAAAGAAAAGAAACATTCACCGGATAGCGGAAATAAAAAATCATTTCCTGAGATACCGGAATTTGTTTTTCAACATATTTTACCCGTACCGGACCGGGCCCCAAAGGGATATACACAATTCCATTCGCTACAGTTTGGGTAAAAGTCTTAACGGTATGCCGGGTCTCTACTATTGCAGTACCCAATAATTTCGCCTGCGTCATCCAAAGTTGAAAGGGGACCACTTCATCGATTTCAATTTGCATATTTCTCTCAATCCATTGAAATTTACGGCCTTCTGATATATTAACAGAAGGCAAACTGTTTTCCCCTAATTTCCGATGCTTCTTGCGGAATTTACTTCCACTCACTACGAGTGGTTTCAAGGCATATTCATGCCCCGGAGCTATCATCCGGGGGACGTATACCAACCGATCCTTAGCAGAAAGAAAATCTGCCGGAATATTTAAAGTATATTTCACCCGTATCGTATAAGGATCTGTCTTTTGATTGACAAATAATTCCGGATGAACAGGAGAAATAGTCAAAGGAGATTTCCCACTTTTTTCCTTTATACTTCCACAAGCAAACAAAGAAAAAGTAAAAATCAAAAAAAGATAATATATCGTTTTCATCACTCTTGTTTTTGGTTTAAACGAAGAGAAGAAAAGAAAGTTAGAAAAGAAGAAAATGAATCTCTTTTTTCAGTTTTCTTTTTTCTTCTTTGATTTCTCATACTTTTTTATTTCTTTTGCTCTCTCAAAACAAAAGAGAAAAATGAAGCAAATATTAACTATATGGTGGTGGCGTCATTCATTTGTCAAAACAAGTGGAGAGGCGTAGCTATTCTATATGACAAGATAGTTAAAACCGCAGGTAATCCACCTGCGGTTTTTTTTATAATAAACACTAAAATTTGAGATGATGAACACAAAGACAAAAAGATTTATTTTACCGGAAAGTGAAATTCCAAAAGCATGGTATAATATCGTAGCGGACATGAAAAATAAACCGATGCCTATATTGCATCCGGCCACCAAACAACCGCTGAAAGCAGAAGATCTGTATCCTATTTTTTCTGAAGAAGTTTCCCGCCAAGAAATGAATCAGACGGATACATGGATTGAAATTCCGAAGGCCGTCCGGGAAGAGTATAAAAAATACAGGTGTACCCCTTTGGTACGGGCTTACGGTCTGGAAAAAGCATTGGATACTCCGGCTCATATCTATTTTAAGAATGAAAGTGTAAGTCCGGTAGGTTCCCACAAACTAAATTCAGCTTTGGCACAAGCTTATTATTGTAAACAGCAGGGAATTACGAATATTACAACAGAAACCGGAGCAGGGCAATGGGGAGCAGCTCTTTCTTATGCCGCCAAAGCGTTCGGATTGGAACTAGCCGTATATATGGTAAAAATCAGCTATGAACAAAAACCTTACCGGCGCTCTATCATGCAAACATTCGGCGCCCAAGTCATAGCCTCTCCGAGTATGTCGACAAAGGCCGGACGTCAAATCCTGACAGAGCATCCTTATCACCAGGGAAGCTTAGGAACAGCTATTTCCGAAGCCATTGAATTGGCCTTGCAAACTCCGAATTGCAAATACACTTTAGGAAGCGTTTTAAACCATGTTTCACTTCATCAGACGGTAATCGGGCTGGAAGCCGAAAAGCAAATGGAAATGACAGGAGAATACCCGGATATTATTATCGGCTGCTTCGGAGGTGGATCCAATTTTTCTGGTATTTCTTTTCCTTTTCTGCGTCATACTTTACTGGAAGGCAAAAAAACACGTTTTATCGCTGCAGAACCTTCTTCCTGTCCGAAATTAACCCGGGGCATTTTCCAATACGATTTTGGAGATGAAGCCGGCTATACTCCCTTATTACCGATGTTTACGCTTGGACATGATTTCGCCCCTGCAAATATACACGCCGGAGGATTGCGTTATCATGGAGCAGGTACTATCGTAAGTCAGTTAAAAAAGGACGGATATATGGAAGCAGTAGATATCCCTCAATTGGAATCTTTTAAAGCTGGTACTCTATTTGCACAATCAGAAGGCATTATTCCGGCACCGGAATCCTGTCATGCTATAGCTTCTGCCATACGGGAAGCCGTACAGGCAAAAAAAGAAGGGATACAAAAAACTATCTTATTCAATCTATCCGGACACGGCCTGATCGATATGACCGCCTACGATCAATACAACGCAGGCAATCTAATCAATTACGAGCTGCCCGATACGACGATTCGCGAAAGTATAGATAAACTGGAAAAACTGGTCTAAAACGAGATATGTATATTTAAAATCATTGAAAGAAGTACTAAAAAATAAATATATCTTTCTCGTTATTCCTAACGGGTGTACCAACATACAAGAAAGGTTATTTCAAAATTTTAAAAATAGAAATATCCTTTCCTGTTATTTTTCCGATAGAATGCTTTAGATTTTCTTTCCTATATAGAATACATAACCATAAAATTCTTTATATCTATCGTATAGCCGAGCTTCAAAGCGTTGGTTTTCTATAAACTCTTCGGCTGTTTTACAACCGGCATACTTTTTCAGAAAATTCTTTTGCACTTCTATTTGGGGAAGATAGAAATGTTCCGTCCAACAATTTTCCGGTAAGATAAAACTGGCAACAGGAATATATCCGGCTTCTTGCATCTGCCTTATTTTATTCGGGATAGTATCTATTTCAGGATAAGCATTTGTCCAGAAATCGTAAATTTCAACAGGGCGCTTATCGGTGAACCACGAAACTTCCGAAACAGCAATATATCCACCCGGTTTAATATATTCCCGCCATTCTTTCAGCCCACGTTGAAAACCGATATTGTAAATAGCTCCTTCCGACCAAATCAAGTCGAACTCCTCTTTTCCAAACGGAAGATGCTCCATGGATCCGACAATTCCTTTTACCCGGTCTTGAAAATTGAATCGCTTTGCATTACAGTTGAAAATACGAATGAAATCCGGGAACAAATCCAAACCAGTAATCTGACCCGGAATATGGTCAGCTAATATCATCGTTTGGCCACCGGTACCGCAACCAATATCTGCAATCCGAGATTGCGCATTCAGATGTTCAATAAAACCAAGAGCCTTAACTGTTATTTCCGGACTACCGGGTCCCTGTCGTTCTACATTTGCATAATATTCGCAAATTAAAGGATAGTCGAATTCTTGAATTGATTTATTTTCGTTACTCATGAAATTTAAATTTTCATATGATAATTAAGGAGTAGAGCTTACCAGATTCATTACGAAACATTGATATACAACAGGAAATACCCCGACAGAAATAGGCCCGAGTCAAAATTGGAAATAACCTTAGCAAAATACCTGAAGGTTATTTATTCTACGGAATTCTTCTTGAATTTAAACATTCAACCGTTTTCCTGGCTTATTCTCCTGCACTCGAAACTTTTTTGAAATAAGAAAGTATGCGATTTCTTACACCGCTTCCCTAACAGCATTAGAATCCTTAGAGTATTTTTCCCCTATTTTTATTTAAAGAGGTGTACTTCCTATCCCGGAACTTCCTTTCGATAGGAGCAGGCCACCCGTTATTACCGATAAACAGCTTTATAAAAGCTTTAATCTAATTTTAAAACTGCCAGAAAAGCTTTTTGGGGAACTTCTACATTTCCGATTTGTTTCATCCGCTTTTTCCCTTTTTTCTGTTTTTCAAGTAATTTTCTTTTCCGGGAAATATCTCCACCATAGCATTTGGCCGTTACATCTTTACGAACGGCTTTTATGGTCTCACGGGCAATTACTTTTGCGCCGATAGCGGCCTGCACAGCAATATCAAATTGCTGACGAGGAATAAGCTCTTTCAATTTTTCGCATATACGCCGGCCAAAAGCATAAGCATTGTCGAAATGAATCAGAGCAGACAAAGCATCTACAGACTCCCCGTTCAACAAAATATCCAGTTTAACCAGATTCGCCTTTCTGTATCCGATTTGGTAATAATCAAAAGAAGCATACCCTTTAGTGATACTCTTTAATTTATCGTAAAAATCAAATACGATTTCGCCCAAAGGCATTTCGTATGTAATTTCAATCCGCCCCCCAGTATGATATTGTTGATTGATCAGAATTCCCCTTTTTCCTAAACACAAAGTCATAATCGGTCCGATATAATCAGCCGGGGTGATAATCTGTGCCCGTATAAAAGGTTCCTCAATAAAATCAAGTGCATTGGCAGAAGGCATATCAGACGGATTATGCATTTCATACACTTCTCCCTTGGTAGTATGAGCGATATACATAACGTTCGGCACTGTCGTAATGACGTTCATATCAAATTCCCGGTCCAAACGTTCTTGTATAATCTCCATGTGTAGCATCCCCAGGAATCCGCAACGGAAACCAAAACCCAAAGCCGCAGAAGACTCTGGTTCAAATGTCAGGGAAGCATCGTTCAACTGCAATTTTTCGATAGAAGCCCTCAAATCTTCGTAATCTTCAGCATCAATAGGATAAATACCAGCAAATACCATCGGTTTTACCTCCTCAAATCCATCTATAGCGACATCACAAGGATTCTCGACATGAGTAATCGTATCTCCTACCTTTACTTCCGAAGAAGTTTTTATCCCGGAAATAATATAACCGACATCCCCCGTTTCCAACTCATTACGGGGCTCAGGTCTCAACCGAAGCACTCCAATTTCATCCGCTACGTATTCTTTGCCCGTATTGACGAATTTCACCAAATCCCCTGTCTTCAGCCGCCCATTTATGATCCGGCAATATGTAATAATTCCCCGAAAAGAATTGAACTCTGAATCAAAGATAAGGGCTTGTAACGGCTGGGTAGGAGATCCTTCGGGATGAGGAATACGGGTAATAATCGCCTGTAAAATTTCGGCGACCCCCAAACCAGTCTTTCCGCTGGCTTCTATGATTTCTTCTCTTTTACATCCAATGAGTTCCACAATCTGATCTTTCACCTCCTCGGGCATAGCATTCGGCATGTCCATTTTATTCAAGACCGGAATAATTTCCAAATTATTCTCGAGGGCCAAATAGAGATTGGAAATCGTTTGGGCTTGAATGCCTTGGGTTGCATCTACGATAAGCAAAGCACCTTCACAAGCTGCTATCGAACGGGAAACTTCGTAAGAAAAATCCACATGCCCCGGCGTATCAATCAGATTTAAAGTATATTTTTGTCCTTCATAAGTATAGTCCATCTGAATCGCATGGCTTTTTATCGTAATCCCACGTTCCCGCTCCAGATCCATATCATCCAGAACCTGTGCCTGCAAATCCTTACCTGTCACCGTCCCGGTATATTCCAACAAACGATCGGCAAGCGTACTCTTTCCATGATCAATATGTGCTATAATACAGAAATTCCGGATCTTCTCCATATATTCAATTTTAGGCTGAAACTTAATACTTCTTTGTCATCTGAACTCTCAAAAGCCCAAACAAAAAATCAGGCCGTAAAGATAGTGATTTTTTATTTTACCGAAAGAGGTCCTTCTTTTGCTCATTTACGAAATTTTCTCTTTTACTGTTTTTACGATAGAACCACTTATCAAAAACAAACTCCCGACAAAAGAGAAACACCCAGTAATTTTAAAAAATCGGAGGAAGCAAAGCTTGTCGAAAGCTCTGTTTCCTCCGGACGACTATTCAAATTTCCTTATTTCTTTTCTGCAAAATATTTATAAAACAAAGGAATAGTCGTAATCCCATTGAAAAATTGTTCTAAAGGAAAATTCTCGTTCGGGGAATGAATCGCATCGGATTCCAGTCCGAATCCCATCAAGATGGATTTTATCCCTAAAATTTCTTCAAAAGCAGCAATAATGGGAATACTTCCTCCTGAACGGAAAGGCACAGGATTTTTTCCATATACGTCGGCATAAGCTTTTTCAGCCGCTTTATAAGCCGGTAAATCAATGGGGCATACATAAGCCGGTCCGCCATGTAAAGGAGTAACTTCCACTTTAACATAGCCAGGAGCAATAGATTCAAAATACTGTTTAAATAAAGTCGCAATTTTCTTATGGTCCTGATTAGGCACTAAACGGCAGCTGATCTTAGCGAACGCTTTTGAAGGCAATACGGTTTTTGAACCTTCTCCGGTATACCCCCCCCAAATACCGCATACATCAAAAGTCGGACGGATACCGGTCCTTTCATTGGTAGTATATCCTTCCTCTCCAAACAACTCTTTTACGCAGATCGCTTTCTTATAAGCCTCTAAATCAAAAGGAGCTTCGGCCATTTTAGCCCGTTCAGCAGCACTTACTTCCAAAACATCATCGTAAAATCCGGGAATGGTAATATGCCCCTTATCGTCCACCATAGCAGCAATCATCTTTGCCAAAACATTAATGGGATTTGCTACTGCACCTCCAAAAAGTCCGGAATGCAGATCCCGGCAAGGCCCGGTTACTTCTACCTGCCAATAAGCCAATCCTCTTAATCCTGAAGTGATGGAAGGAACATCCGGAGCAATCATACCCGTATCCGATACCAAAATGATATCCGCTTTCAATAAATCTTTGTGCTCCTGACAGAATTTCGGCAAACTGGAAGAACCAATCTCTTCTTCTCCCTCAATCATAAACTTCACATTACAAGGCAAATTACCGGTTTGTACCATATATTCGAATGCCTTAGCATGCATAAAACATTGGCCCTTATCATCATCAGCACCTCTGGCCCATATTTTTCCATCCTTGATTACCGGCTCAAAAGGTTTTGTATTCCATAGTTCTACCGGGTCTACAGGCATAACATCCATATGGCCATAAACCAATACAGTGGGTAAAGCCGGATCAATTATTTTCTCTCCGTAAGTAACAGGATTCCCTTCTGTTTCAAAAACCTCTGCCTTATCTGCCCCAGCGTTCAGCAAAATCGTTTTCCATTTTTCTGCGCACTTATACATATCCGGCTTATGTTCTACTTCCGAAGATATGGAAGGGATACGGATCAATTCAAATAATTCTTCTATAAAACGTTCTTTATTCTTTTCGATGTATTCTTTTATTTTTTTCATATTTTATAATTTTTAATGATTGCGGTAAAGATAAAAAAGCTTTCCCATAAAACATAAAAGACGAATAAGAAATGTCTAAGGAATATCTTTCCCTTCACATAGCCTTTAAGCCCTATCCTGGTCCCAATGTGCCCATCCTATACCAGAGTATTATTATATTTTACTGATCGTCAATTTTTTATAGATTCATTCTTTTTTCTTTCCGGAATCGTCCATCATAAATCTTCAATCTTTTTCCGTTTTCCGATTTATTATATACTTTTGCGAAGGTGTAATTAAAGAATCAAATAATCTTATGTCAGATCTTTCCGAAGTCAAGATTTTTACCGGAGAAAACAGCAAATATATTGCTGAAAATATTGCTAAATCGCTTGGTTTAGAATTGGGTAAAAAAACTTTTTTGAATTTCAGTGACGGAGAATTTGCTACTGCTTATGATGAAACAGTAAGAGGGGATCATGTATTTATCGTACAGTCGACATTTCCGCCCAGTGATAATCTCATGGAATTGCTCATGATGATCGATGCGGCCAAACGGGCTTCTGCCTACAAAGTAGTAGCAGTTATTCCTTATTTCGGTTTTGCTCGTCAGGACCGCAAAGACAGGCCCCGTGTTGCCATAGGAGCAAAATTAGTCGCTAATATGTTGCATGCTGCAGGGGTGGACCGAATTATGACGATGGATTTGCACGCCGACCAGATTCAAGGCTTTTTCGACATTCCTGTCGATCATTTATACGGGTCTTCCGTACTGGCTCCTTACATCCGTTCATTGAATTTAGATAATTTGGCTATTGCTTCTCCGGATATCGGCGGATCTAAAAGGGCAAATTCTTGGGCTAAATTTTTTAATTCCGACTTAGTGATTTGTCATAAAACCCGGGAAAGACCGAATGAAGTAGCGGAAATGAAAGCAATCGGAAATGTAAAAAATAAAAATGTCGTCATTGTCGACGATATGATTGACACAGCCGGAACCATTTGTAAAGCTGCGGATATGCTAAAAAATATGGGAGCTAAAACCGTCCGTGCTGTAGCCACCCACGCTGTGCTTTCTGGACAAGCTTATCAGAGAATTGAAGAATCAGCTTTGGAAGAAGTTATTTTTACCGATTCTATTCCGCTGAAACAACAAACCCACAAAATTAAAACGATATCGGTTGCTGATATGTTTGCGGAGACCATTCGCAATGTGTACGAACATAAATCAATCAGTGATCATTTTATACTATAATTTCTCCATATTTTGAAAGGGACTATCTAAAATTATCTGAAATTACGATATCAAAAGGACGATTTTATGTTGATTTTTATTAAATGAAAACGTATCCGTTTGATACAAAGCAAGAAAAGATCATTTTTTAGATAATCCCTTCTTTATATTTCGTACCTTTGCAGGAAAATGAGAGAAGAAGAACTTTTAACTTAAAGTTGATATATGAGTGAAGAGGAGATCCGGCAACTTACAGATTTTCAAATAAACGAAATTACAGAACATCGCATTTATTCCCGATTGGCTGCTTTACAGAAAAATAGCCATAATCGTCAGGTGCTTTCCGAACTTGCTAAAGAGGAACTTACTCATTTCTATACCCTAAAGAAATACACCGGAAAAACACCTGCTCCCCGGTTATGGAAAGTAAACCGCTATGTTTGGATAGCCCGCTTATTTGGCCTCACTTTTGGCATTAAGTTGATGGAAAAAGGGGAAGGTACCGCCCAAAAAGTATACCGGCAATGGAAAAACGAAGACATACAAAAAATGGCTACGGAAGAAGAAGTCCACGAAGCCAAACTGATCTCACTGATTGACGAAGAAGGACTGAATTATATGAGTTCCGTCGTTTTAGGACTCAATGATGCTTTGGTAGAATTCACTGGTGCTTTAGCCGGTTATACTTTTGCTCTGCAACACCCCCATTTGGTGGCCTTGACGGGAGGTATTACAGGTATTGCAGCAGCCTTATCCATGGCCGCTTCGGAATATTTATCTACCCGGGCAGAAAAAGAAAATAAAAATGCATTTAAAGCTTCTATCTATACCGGAATAGCCTATATTATTACAGTTATAGTACTCATTGCTCCTTTCGTGTTCATGAAAAACGTCTATTGGGCATTGGGGGTTTGTCTGACCGGAGCACTCGTTATCATTGCTGTTTTTAATTATTATTATTCTATTGTAAGAAGTGAAAGCTTTAAAAAACGTTTCGGAGAAATGGCCTTGATCAGCCTAGGAATTGCTGCCATCAGTTTCGGAATAGGATATGCCCTCCGCTTGTTTACCGGAATAGAATTGTAAAAACGCTACTATTTTCCCACTCATTTCAAACAGAGATGGCATACTTTTTGTTGAAAATAAAACTTATTTTAATATTAATAATAGAATTTTAAATATATAAGAGCTCGCAAGGGTTTAAAAAGTTAAGATCAAATTTAGTGAAATAAAAATACGAATATATGCGCAATTATTATATTTATCTTTTATTGGCCTGTCTGCTTTCTATCATCTCCTGTACAAAAGTAGACAATCTCAGTGATGAAGCTTCCATTGTTTCTTTCCGGATTACCAATATTTCTGAAGGAATAGAAATAGACGAAAACAATATCACTATTACAAAAGACAATAAAGGCAGTAATGTCTCTATTCCCCTTTTATTCGGACGAAAGAATTTTCCCTTAAAACTTTCGGCAGACATCCGCTTTTCCTCTACTACTGACGACATGATCAGCGTAGATGAAAATCCCTTGAATTTGAAAGAGTTTATATTCAATGATGTATATACTTTTCATACTTTTTATATGATTTCAGAAAGCGGACAACCGCATTTAGCGACCATCCGTATTATCGACAATCCAAATGCGGAAATCCTCTCTTTTGTACCCAATTTACCCAAAGACAGTTATTCCGTAACGATACGCGACAACAATATCTTAATTACGTTGAAGCAGACATTTTCCTGGCCTTTGGTCATCACTCCTACCATTACGAAAACGGCGACAGCCAGCTATATGAATTATAAAGAAGGAGATTCGTTTACCTTTCAGTCGCCTGCAGATAACGAAAAACAAATCACTTTATTAGCAGATAATAACGATACAAAAATCTGGAACATTAAAATTGTACCTTCTATTGAAAATTGTGATTTCGAACGTTGGATCAAAGAAGGAACTAAAAATGTAAATATCGATCCGACACCAGGAAAAGGTTTAGGATGGGCAACTGCTAACAATCAGTTTGTAGCCGGGACGACCCCCGTAGAACACAACGGTGGGAAAGCAGCCCAAATGACAACAGGCATACAGGAATTGAGTGGGATCGGAATTGGAGATTTGATTACTGCCGGAACTATTTTTACAGGTTATTTTCAAATGAACTTATCGGCTTTAAACGACCCGGCTAAAATGACCTATTTTGGTATACCGTTTATTACACGTCCGACTTCTGTTTCCGTAGAAGCGAAATATACTCCGGGAAGTAAATTTCAACAATCCGTAAAAGAAGGGGACAGTAAGTATAAACTAAAAGATATTTCGGGAATAGACGAAGGTCGGATATGGATAAAACTCCTTTATTGGAAGGGTGAAGGCGACCTGGAATATCACGATAAACCAGTAGACGGTTTAATCGAACTGGGTATGGGAGAATTGATTTTGACTGGAGATGCTTCCTACCGAAACTGGAATAAGTATACAATCCCCATTCAATACAATTCTACCTACAAATATCTGGAACCTACACATATTTCTATTGTTATGACATCCAGTCGTCAGGGAGATTATTTTATCGGTGCCAAAGGAAGTACATTAACGGTGGATAATGTTACCATAAATTATTAATCACAAGCACATCTATTATGAAAATTAAGGTATATCTTTCAGTTGCATTCTTATGTTGTACATTATTTGCTCTGGGCAATTCAAATAGGTCTGCCAAAGACACGGTAAATGTGGAAGAAGTGGAATACCGTTTTGCATTAGGAGTACAACTCGGCACAGACATTGGCGGGGCGATTCCTTTTCCGTTCAGCAATATTCCTCATCCTTTTAATCCCCGTCCTCAGTTATCCCCCTCCCTGGGAGTTAAGCTGACATTTCCACTGGTTCGCCATTGGACAATAGGAGCGGAACTGACCTATAAAAAGGTAGCCATAGACGCCGACGCCCGCATTAAAAATCAGCGTTTTAACGATGAGGACAGAGGTGTTGTAGCCCGTTTTACAGGGTCTGCGGAAATGGGAATGGATTTTACGATGCTCGAAATTCCTCTATATGCTAAATATACCTTCCGGAATGAAAAAGACAGAATACTTTTCGGAGGTTACTTTGCCTGGATGATTAATAGTAAATTCGATATTCAGGTAAATAAAGGCTATATGATGGATGATAATGGCGTTTATTCCGGTCCTATTGTCGACGACCCCTTAAAAATTAAATTCAATGATATTTTGGACAGATGGGATGCCGGCTTGATCGTCGGTTATGAAAGAAGATTATTACCCCGTATGGAAATAGGACTACGGGTAAGCTGTGGATTAAAAGACATCTTTAAACGGGATAATCAGTATTTTGACTATAAAATGCTGCATATGCGGGGAACACTTGTATTGAGTTATAATTTATTCAATATTAAACCCTCCGGATTAAATCCTTTCAAGCACAAAATTAAAGATTTCAATTGATAGTGTGTAAAAATATCATCATTTTCAAGAGTTTGGTATATTTTTTGCAATAACTCATTTTTTGAAATATTATTTAAATCTTACAGGTTTAAATAAAGGGAAAACAACTTTTATAAAAATCTAATTTAATTAAAAACAACATGAAAAAAGGTTTAATTTATCTGTTATTGCTCGTTTTGGGCACAGCAACTTTCAGCAGTTGTGAGGATGACGACAACGATGGTTACAAAAGAATTTCGTCAGAATATAAAAATGCTACTTTAAAGCTGACATTTAATGGCAAAGAGTTAAACGACAAAACGGTCGAAATACAAGCTTTAAACGAAACGACAGCCAACCTGATCTTAAAAAGTTTAATCCCGGGTGAAAGTAATCTTTACCTGAATGCTCTCCTTGCCAATACCGGAGGGGACAACTATACCCTGGAAGCGAAAAGCGAAACGACAGATCGTACTGTCGTAGTAGAAGGTGGGGTTACCGAAGGCGTACTGACACTGAATTGTACTTTTAAAGTTACGTCTAAAGTAGTAGGCAACTGGAAGTTTATAGCACAACAAGAAACCAGTACAGACCCGAAACAGCTTATCGGAAAAGGTCCTTTACATTTAAAAATTGTTACCGATATTGATTCCATAAAACTTCCGATCGTTTTACCGGACGGCTCAAACTGGTCCTTCGCTATCAAAGACAATATGGAAACGGAGGATGCAGGTTTCGTCAGTTTTGCGAAAGTGATGTTCAGTTTACTGGTTCCCAATCTTCTTTATAACATTGAATTACAAGAAGACGGCGATTTAACAGCCACTTATGCCGTTATGGACGAAACAATGAATCCAACAGACACCGTTACTTTACCGGAAGGCGTCGTCAGATATAATGTAAAAGACGGGGAAATATACATTGCCGTCGACATAAACGCTCTTTTACCCAGAAGCGATGCAGACCAGCCCAGTGTAGATGTCCTGAAAATGCTTGCAGAAGGCTTACCGCTTATTCTCAAATTAGATGGAAACAACAATATGACGGTTTATGTAGACAAGGACATGATGGTTCCATTCATGGGTATGATGGATCTTGTAAAAGGATTAGTAAAAGATATGGAACCTATGGACGTTCTTATCGGTACTATAACAGCAGAATCTCTACAGAAGTTTTTGGATGATGTAGTCACTTTAGTAAACACCTCGGAAACCATCGAACTTGGATTAAATCTGGAAACAAACACCCATCCGGAAATGAAACCCCAGCCACAAGCTTTCAGCTGGGAAAAAGCCTTGCTTCCTTTTAGAAAATAATTGAATAACTCTTTTTATAAAAAGCCGTTCAAAAAAATTTGAGCGGCTTTTTTAATTTCTCAAGAATATTCCTTATCTCTCAGAGAAGTTTTAAGCCTTTCCATTTCACCTTTTATTTTTCCTTTCTATCTTTGTCCTTCAAAACGAAATCATAAAAACAATATATCATGGAATATAACTTCAAAGAAGTCGAAAAAAAATGGCAGAACTATTGGAAAGAACAAAAAACATATCAGGTAGAAATAGATCCTAACAAGCCTAAATACTATGTACTGGATATGTTTCCTTACCCTTCAGGAGCCGGATTGCATGTAGGCCACCCCTTAGGTTATATTGCTTCTGATATATATTCCCGCTATAAACGCTTAAAAGGATACAATGTTTTGCATCCTATGGGCTATGATGCCTATGGATTACCAGCAGAACAGTATGCGATACAAACAGGGCAACACCCTGCTATTACAACGGAAAAGAATATCAACCGTTATCGGGAACAATTAGATAAAATTGGTTTTTCTTTTGACTGGAACCGGGAAGTCCGGACCTGCGATCCCCACTATTACAAATGGACACAATGGGCATTTATTCAAATGTTTAACAGCTTTTATAATTACGATGCACAAAAGGCACAACCGATCTCGGAATTAATAAAAGCTTTTGAAACCTCGGGAACAGCTAATTTAAATGTAGCTTGCAGCGAACTCCTCCATTTTACAGCTACCGAGTGGAAGGCAAAAACAGAAAAAGAACAGCAGGAAATCCTGCTCAATTATCGGTTGGCTTATCTGGCCGAAACGATGGTCAACTGGTGTCCGCAACTGGGTACAGTATTAGCCAATGATGAAGTAAAAGAAGGACTCTCGGTACGGGGGGGATATCCTGTCGTACAGAAAAAAATGCGGCAATGGTCGTTACGTGTTTCCGCTTATGCACAACGCTTATTAGACGGCCTAGACGTTGTTGAATGGTCCGATTCGCTGAAAGATATCCAACGGAATTGGATCGGCCGTTCCCAAGGGGCAGACGTCATTTTTGAGGTAAAAGATTCGGAAGTAAAACTACAAATTTTTACGACCCGGCCCGATACGATTTTCGGGGTCAGTTTTATGGTGCTGGCTCCTGAAAGCGATTACGTACAACAACTGACCACAACAAGTCAGCAACAAGCCGTCGAAGAATATCTGAATTACGTAGCCAAAAGAACAGAAAGGGAACGCCAAAGCGAAGTCAAAAAAGTAACCGGCGTATTTTCCGGCTCTTATGCAATAAATCCTTTTACTTACGAAGCTATCCCCATCTGGATCAGTGAATACGTTTTAGCCGGATATGGAACCGGAGCCATAATGGCAGTACCTGCTCACGATAGCCGGGATTATGCCTTCGCCAAAAAATTCAATTTACCCATCGTACCCGTTATCGATAACGGACAGGGATGCGACCTTTCTGAAAATTCCTACGACGCCAAGGAAGGTAAAATGATCAACAGTGGTTTTATAAACGGACTGGACGTAAAAGAAGCAATCCAACACATTGCAGAAGAAGTAGAAAAAAGAGGGATCGGGAAAAGTAAAATCAACTACCGCCTGAGAGATGCTATTTTCAGCCGTCAAAGGTATTGGGGAGAACCTTTCCCGGTATATTATAAGGAAGATATGCCTTATATGCTGGATGAATCCAAATTACCTTTGGAATTACCGGAAATCGACAAATATCTCCCCACAGAAACCGGAGAACCTCCCTTAGGACGTGCTAAAAACTGGAAGACAACAGAAGGTTATCCTTTGGAATTGAATACAATGCCCGGATTCGCCGGTTCTTCCGCTTATTACCTCCGCTATATGGATCCCCATAACGACCAAGCACTGGTAAGTAAAGAGGCGAATGAATACTGGAGAAATGTAGACTTATATCTGGGAGGAGCAGAACATGCTACAGGCCACTTGATTTACTCCCGTTTCTGGAATCATTTTCTTTACGATCTGGGGTACGTATGCGAAGCAGAACCCTTTAAAAAATTGATCAATCAAGGGATGATACAAGGCCGTTCAAATTTTGTATACCGTATACAAGGAACAAATACTTTCGTATCTTATGGCCTGAAAGATCAATACGAAACAACAGAAATTCACGTAAATGTCAACATTGTCCACAACGACATCCTCGATCTGGAAGCATTTAAAAACTGGATGCCCGAATACAATCAGGCAGAATTCATTCTGGAAGACGGAAAATATGTTTGCGGATGGGCAGTAGAAAAAATGTCCAAATCCATGTACAATGTCGTCAATCCGGACGATATCATCGAGGAATTCGGAGCAGATACCTTGCGGTTATACGAAATGTTTCTGGGCCCACTGGAAGCCCATAAGCCTTGGGATACACAAGGGATAGACGGCGTCTTCAAATTTCTGAAGAAATTCTGGAGACTCTATATCAGTGACGATAAATTAAATGTAACGGAAGAAGTTCCGACAAAAGAAGAATTAAAAATATTACACAAAACCTTGAAAAAGATCGAATCGGATATTGAAAACTTTTCCTTTAACACTTCTATACCGGCATTTATGATCTGTACCAACGAATTGACAGCCTTAAAATGCAACAAACGAGCTATATTGGAACCTCTCACCATTGCTATAGCTCCTTATGCTCCGCATATCGCAGAAGAATTATGGCATCAACTCGGAAATACAGGAAGTGTTACAGCAGCGGCCTTCCCCCAATGGGAAGAAAAATATCTGGTAGAAGATGCTTTTGAATACCCGATTTCTTTCAACGGGAAAGTACGGTTTAAATTAACAATCCCATTAGCTATTTCTTCCGCAGAAATCGAAACAATCGTAAAAATGGCTCCTGAAACCGAAAAATATTTGGCCGGGAAAACCATAAAAAAGATAATAATTGTTCCTCAAAAAATAGTGAATATTGTCATTTAGGACTGAAAGATTCGGGAAATCACGAAAAAACGGGAAAAAAACAATTTTTTAATACAAGCTTACCTCTCTGTTCGAATAAAGGTACTCACATGGTTTTTACTTTTATCCGGACAGAGGGATATAAATTTGTCGGAATATGCGGAAGATCCTTTACATTACTTTAGGCATTCTCTCTATAATTTTAGGGATTATCGGAATTTTTGTTCCGGGTTTACCGACAACACCTTTTCTTTTATTGAGTTCCTGGTTATTTTATAAAAGCTCTCAAAAATTACATGACCGGTTGCACCGTTCCCGATGGCTAGGCAAATATATCCGGCATTATGAATCCAAGCAAGGGGTAAGTATAACTTCCAAGGTAATCTCTATTCTTTGCATGTGGATCATGATCAATATTTCTGCGTTCTGTTTTCTTGAAACAGGATATATCCGGATCGTCCTGTTTGTCTTAGGAGCCATAGGGACAGCTAGTATCTTATGGTTTGTACCCACGGCCCCCTCCAAAACCTCCCCGCCACCGGGCAAGGAGCATCAATAACTAGGCCTTAAAAATCAGATTTACAAACTCCTGATAATCGGTTATTTTTTTTGCTTTCTGCAACTTTTTCTTCAGTCTCCGATCAGCATCCGGTAAAAAATAGTCCCAATAGGATTTCATTTTCTGTAACAAGACTCTTTCATCTTTCAAGTAATCCCGGTATGCCAAGAAAAGTGCATCCATAAAATCTCTTTTCCGGGAAACGGAATCTGTTGCCTCAGAACAATGATATTTCACATTTTCTGCCAAAGCAGGATTGCTCAATAATCCCCGCCCTAACATAACGCCTTTCAATTCCGGAAACCGCTGTAAGATCATTTGTATTTGATGAACCGAATCTAAATCTCCATTATAAAACAAAGGATGCCGGCATTCCCGATAAAAATATCCAAACGTTTCCGGGTCCGTCTCTCCCTTATACTGCTGTTTTCCCGTCCGGGCATGAAGAGTGATGTGAGTAAGAGGACATTCGTTTAAAATAGGTAGTAAATTCAGACATTCCTGTTTATCCGACCATCCCAAACGCATCTTGACAGAAAAACGGATGTCTGGAAAGGTAGCCACCGATTCCATTATAGTACGTACTAAATCCGAATAAGGCAACATTCCAGCTCCCTTCTTTTGTCCGGCAATCAAAGGGAAAGGACAACCGAGATTAATATCCGCCCGGCTATATCCTTTTGCCCGAAGTAAAGCAGCTAATAAACCGAACTCTTCGGTAGAACCAGGTAATATCTGAGGGATCAGGCCTACCACCTCATTATTAGCCGGATCTATATCCCGCAAATCCCGGTTACGAAAAACATTCCCTTTTTCGACCCGGATAAAAGGTGTATAATAAGCGTCTATTCCCTTGAAAAACCGGGTAAAAATATTCCGGTAAATCCAGTCGGTATATCCCTGCAAGGGTGCAAAATGAATCTCATACTCTTTTTCCATAAGACAAATAAAACAAAAAACATCAGCAAAACCAAGTAGAAAGGTGAAATGTGAACTTTTAAAATTAATTCCTATTGCTTGTCGTCAAACAAATCTTAACTTCGCAACGAAAACAAATGATCAAAATACATCCGAATATGAAAAATTTATTGCTGTTAGTGGCTTTTATATCCCTATACACTGGATTAAAAGCTCAAAGTGATGACCGCGGCTATCTCGTAAAAACAGGAGATATGGCGCCCGATATCGAAATACGCTATACGGACGGGACGATAAAAAAATTATCCGATTTCCGCGGGAAAGTGGTTATGCTTCAGTTCACTGCCAGTTGGTGCGGGGTATGCCGTAAAGAAATGCCTTTTATCGAAAAAGATATATGGCAGAAACACAAAAATAATCCCCATTTCGCCCTTATCGGTATAGATCTGAAGGAAAACCGGGAAAAAACAATCAAATTTGCCCAAGATTTGAAAATAACGTATCCTCTCACTCTAGATCCCGAAGGAAAATCCTTTTATAGCTTTGCCGAAAAAAATGCAGGTGTAACCCGGAATATCATTATCGATAAAAACGGGAAAATCGTCTACTTAACCCGACTGTATGAACCCGAAGAATTTCAGCAAATGGTTCAAGTCATTGATCAGTTACTCCAATAAATAAATCTCTTATTCTAAAGGGAAAGACGAAAAAACCGGGGAATTAGAACCCTTTCGTTTCTTTAATTCCCCGGTTTGAATATATCTCTTTTTATTCCTGAAGAGCTTTTTGTAAAGTGGAATCTATTTTTCCAATGACAGGATACAAACCTTCATTATCCAATACATCCCGGGCAATATAGGCTTCCAAATTGACACGAATAATCTCATAAGAATCCCTGATACCTTTCCGATCTTTCTTTAAACCGTTCTTCTCAGCATAATCCGCCATTTCTTCCACTAAATCGAATCTTTTCAAATAAGCTAATATTTCCTTGTAGTTGTTTAACTTTTTCATCTCCTCCCTATGCTTATCCATAAAATCAAAAGTATAGTCATACAGCAACATTGTACGGCGTAAATCGACTAAATATTTCGAAAAGCCACTTGTATCTGCCGGTACGAATACATCCGGCATAATCCCACCACCGCCGTATACCACCCGTCCTCCTACAGTATGATATTTCAGATTGGGATCAAAATGAATACTGTCTTTCACTTCCAATTCTCCATGTAGGATACGGTTGTAAAAGTCGTCATAATATTCTTTTTTCCCTTTATCATAAGGCCGCTGAATGGAACGCCCCGAAGGAATATAATAACGGGCTACAGTAAGGCGTAAAGCAGAACCGTCAGGCAACATACGCTGTTCTTGTACCAAGCCTTTTCCAAAAGAACGGCGTCCAACAATTTTTCCCCTATCATTATCCTGAATAGCTCCGGCAAAAATCTCACTTGCTGAAGCGCTGTTCTCATCTATCAGAATGATCAGGGGTAAATTTTTATACTTGCCTTTTCCGTTGGAGTAATAATCAGAACGAGGGGAAGCCTTTCCCTGAGTATATAATATCAATTTCTGACTATCCAGAAATTCATTGACCATTTTTAAAGCAATAGGCAATATACCCCCTACATTTCCGCGCAAATCCACAATTAATTTTTTCATCCCTTCTGTTTCCAATTGCTGAAGAGCCGTCATAAATTCATCATAGGTATTCATGCCAAAGGTATTCACTTTTATATACCCGGTCGTGTCGTTCGCCATATAAGCAACATCTACGCTTTTTACCGGAATACTTCCCCGGGTAATTTTTTTCGTAAAAGGAGCTTTCTCCCCTCTTCTTACAAGGGTAACTTCTACATCCGTTCCAATCTGTCCCCGCATCATTCCCATAATTTTCTGATCGTTCATTTTTACCCCCGCCACAAGCGTATCGTTCACCTTTATGATACGGTCTCCGTCCTGTAAACCAGCGTCCTGAGAAGGTCCTCCCGGCACCACTTTTATTATCGTAACCGTATCCCGGTATTTGTAAAACTGAACTCCTATACCTCCGAAATTACCGATCATATCTTCATTCACTTTTTCCATTTCCTTTGCAGGAATATAAACCGTATGGGGGTCCAAATCTTTTATAACCTCATTAATTGCATTTTCTTCTATTTTTTGAATATCCACTGTATCCACATAAGAATGTTCCACCATATTCAATACCATATCCAATTTACTCCCTTGTACCGGCAAAAAAAGTTCCTGTCTTTCCCGCAAATCCTTCCCTACAAAAAGCGAATTGACAAACATTCCCAACACAATCGCCAATGCTAAAATCAAAGGCATTAAAATCACTTTCCAATTATTCTTATACATCTTTGTCTTATTTACATTACAACTTATTTATTCGATTTCTATCAAATCAACCACGATCCCAGCCTGCTGCAATAATTGAATACCATCGGCACAATGATAAAGTTCGGAATATACAACGCGACAGATTCCAGCTTGTATAATAAGTTTTGCACATTCTATACAAGGGGAAGCCGTTACATATAAGGTAGCACCTTCACTACTATTACTGGATTTGGCAACTTTTGTGATGGCATTCGCTTCGGCATGCAAAACATAAGGTTTTGTCCGGTTTGTTTCATCTTCACAAATATTTTCAAACCCCGATGGAGTTCCATTATAACCATCCGAAATAATAGACTTATCTTTTACAATCAGCGCTCCGACTTGCCTGCGTTTACAATAGGAATTTTCAGCCCATATCCTGGCCATTCTCAAATATCGTTTATCCAACAATCTCTGTTTGGTTTGCTCTTCCATAAGCCCCTATTATTTTTTCCGGTCTTCCAAGAAATCAATCATTTCATAGAATCCGCTTTTACGTTCTTCAGCAACCGCTATTTTTTGTAAGGCCTTCCGGCTTTTATCCAGATAATTTTCAATCGTCTTCAACGTGAGCTCGCCTATTCCCAAACGATCATAAATTCCCGTCACAGCTTTTATTTTTTCAACTACATCGAAATCTTTTTTATCTACCCAGGCTTGCAACTCAGCTTTCGTTTCCGAATCTGCTACTTCAAATGCCTTGATCAACAAATAAGTCTTTTTATTCTCCGTGATATCTCCCCCGATTTTCTTCCCGAACTCTGCCACATCTCCGTATACATCTAAATAATCGTCCTGCAATTGAAATGCCAAACCTAAATACCCTCCAAAATCATATAGAGCTTTATATTCATGTTCAGGAGCTCCTGCAATTAAAGCTCCATGCCGTAAACTACCAGCAATCAATACAGAAGTCTTTAAATAGATCATATGTATGTATTCCTCTTCCGTTACGTCATTACGGGTCTCAAATTCCATATCATACTGCTGCCCTTTACAAACATCCATGGCAACCTGGTTAAAGCCGTCAATCACCTGACGGAGATATTGATCTTCGCAACTCTCTATATACTTATAAGCTGTGATAGCCGCAGCATCTCCACTTAAAATAGCTACATTGCTATTCCACTTTTTATGGACAGTCTGACGCCCTCTCCGCAATTCCGCGTCGTCCATAACGTCATCGTGCAGCAAAGTATAATTGTGAAATATCTCTATCCCGACAGCCGACCTTAAAGCGTTTTCTATATCATCCCGGTACAAATTATAAGCCATAAGCGTCAATACCGGCCTCAAGCGTTTTCCACCATCTTCCAATATATACTGGATCGGTTCGAACAAAGAATAGGGTACTTCTACATATTCCTTTTTTTCAAACTCAGCTTTAATGATCTCCCTTAACTGCTCTATTGTATACATTATTTTTATTTTTAACAAAGTGCTAAATTATAAAAAGAAGCCGGAAAATCAGCGAGAAGTCCCGTTTTTTTAATCTTATCCCTTAAATTCACAAAACCCATAAATTTGTCCTGTTTTTTACAAAACGGCCTGAGAATTCGCTTTCACCTATATCCACTAAAAACAATACTCCAAATGTTCGTTTTTCAGAGGGGAAAAACAGACATTTGGAGCATTCTCCCTTTATTAAAAAGTTTCCGGAATAAATTATTTACAATTTTCCAATATTTTCCGGGCAACCGTACCTGTCACATCCTGGTCTTCCCCGTAGGCAGCTTTTCTGGCATTAAAACGTTTTTCTATTTCTAAAATCGTATCCTCACCGATTTGAACTTCATTCAAACGCGTTGCCAAGCCCAAACTCTTGAAAAAAGATTCTGTCTTTTCAATCGCTCTTTCCGCCCGTTCAACTTCAGATCCTTTATTTATACCCCAAATCCGTTCGCCATATTGAACCAATTTCGCCAGTTTTTTCTCCCGAAGTGTACGTAAAAGTCCCGGCAATACAATCGCCAAAGTAGCTCCATGCGTCAAACCGTGCAAAGCCGTCAATTCATGTCCAATCATGTGAGTTGCCCAATCCTGACGTACACCCAAAGCAATAAATCCATTCAATCCCATTGTTGCACAAAGCATAAATTCAGCCATTAATTCATAATTATCCTGTTTGCGGATAATATCGGGGGCAATTTCAATAAGAGTATGTAAAATTCCCTCCGCCCATCTGTCCATTAAACGGGATTGACCGGGAGTAGTCATATACTGCTCCATAACATGCACAAAAGTATCTGCAATACCACAAGCTACCTGATGTATAGGCAAAGTAAACGTAACGGTGGGATCTAAAATAGAAAAAACCGGATACTTCGAATAGAAGGGATATTTTTCAGCTGTTTCTTTTCTGGATATAACCGCACCACTATTCATTTCAGAACCCGTAGCCGGAAGGGTCAGAACTGTCCCCATCGGTACTGCTGAAGCAGACCGTCCCTGTAAAACTAACTCCCATGCATCCCCTTCATACAACAAACCCGCTGCAATCAATTTTGTCCCGTCTAAAACCGATCCGCCTCCGACCGCAAGCAAAAAATCCACCCCCTTCTCTTTCCCCAACTGAATTGCTTTCCGCAAAGTCTCCACTGTCGGATTTGCTTCTATTCCCCAAAATTCAATTACTTCAAATGACTCCAAAGCTTTTTTCACTTGTTCGTAAACACCGTTCTTCTTTACACTTCCTCCCCCGAAGGTCACCATCACTCGTTTTCCTTGCGGAATCTCTTTATTCAAATGAGAGATCATCCCTTTTCCAAAAACTAATTTTGTCGGATTTTGAAAAACAAAATTTTCCATAAAAATTGATTTTAATGTGTTTTATTATATTCGCTAAATTTCTCTTACCCTCTATTTTTCCCTTCTTTATCGGCCCCAATAAAATATTTTATCCACAAAAAGCCTCTGAACAAATATACGTAAATATTCTAAAACAGAAAATGCCTCTAAACCAGACCGCAAGCCAACGCCCCCCAACTGTCACCTCTCCCCCAATCTCTTATTCATCAACTGACGCAAAAATTACACATTAGGGACGTGCCCTAATGTGTAAAACAATAAAAAATTTTGTTTGATCCGTAACGGAGACTTTCCTCCCGTTCCTGTGGATACTTATTTCAAATTTAAACTCCTCTTTAAAACAAGTCTTGTAACCTACTTCTTCCTCTATATTTATTACTGAAAAAACTGTAAGATGGTATTAAATCAGAATTCTATTTTAAAAACTCACCTTACATCTTTTAAACTGACTTTACAAACGTTTTTTATTTTAAAAGTTCACATTACACCCTATCAATACGGACATTTTCTGTTTTAGATAAATGATCTTAAACTTTTGATACTGATTCTATGTATATATTTTTTACCGGTATTCGAGAAACTCGTCGGCTTATAGAGGATGGATTAAATTTTATTCCCTTTATCTACCTACAGAATAATTCATGGAAAAAGCCAACTTTTAGAGCGGATAGAAAAACAGTCGGCATAATCCAGAATCGCCTGTTTATCCTTCTTAAAAAACAAAATAAACAATAAATATTTATACAGATTAATAGTTTATTTTCTATGCCGATAGCATAAACAACGCTTTTGGAAATGATTTGTAGCCGAGCCGGGAAATTAAACCGAATTATATATTTCTTATTCTCTGATAATTATGCCAATTTTTAAAGAATTGGGGGACGGATAAGGGACGGAAAATTTGTAGGCATCCCTATATTTTAAACAGTCTTTTAAGTCCGTATCCGAATTAATAACACCTTTCAACTAAATGTACTGGTATATCTTTCAAATTTTTACTAACCAATATTTCCTTAATTTTATCAATCAAATTTTCATTTCTTACATAAATACCTTTTAATGCCGCTTTAGGCAAAAACAATTCCTTATACCACTTATCATTATGTGGGTTCTGGTGAATGTCAGAAACATATTGCTCTATATCTTTACTGTTAACGTTTACCATTCTGTTACCTGAAAACTTTTTCAATCCCTCAATTATTTGTTCTTTACTTACACCTAATTCCTCAGATTTTTCGGTAAAAATATTACACCATTCTAAATCCGGTACACCTAAAATTAACCGGGTTTCATTTTCTTTCTTATAATTAGCTTGTTTTATCCGGGGACAAAAAAACAGCAATAACGCCAAAGCATGAAACAAACAAAAAAATTTCGGAACAGAATTACCTATATTTCCAGCATATACATAATAGCAATATTGGAAATTTATTAAATTCCAAATTTCAAGCTCCGGTAAATCATACAAGCAATTGTAAAGGCTTAAGAAAAACTGTTTATTATCAACAGTTGCAATGTTCATTAATTCGTCATTCAGATTTAACTCCAAAACCATTCCTACATCTTTACCTTTGGTATAACTTTGCCACATATATTCATCATCAGGACGAACAGTTAACGACACTACAAAAGGTTTAGGAAGACTGGGATTCGATAAAACAATTGAAGGTTCAAAAAAATCAGCTATTTGATCTTCCTTAGGACGTCCTAAGCTATTTTCATGGTCCAATAAAGTCGATTTAATCCACTCTAACCCATACTTAAATTCTTCCCCATCCTTAAAACAATCGTACCGCGAAGCCCAAAAACATATTTCTTTGTTTTTAACGGTATCATATTTCAGTATACTTTCCAGTATATCAAAGTTTGTATAGTGATATAAAATATTATCCATTTACTTTAAAATAGAAGGACAAAATACAAGTTCCTGTGTTCTATCTCTAATTACCTTTTTGAACAATTGCATTTTTAATGCTTTGAAGTTCTAATCTTAGTTCATCAATCTGTTTTTGATTAATGGAGTGTGGTTTATTAGAAATATTTAAAGTCACTACACTTGTGATTAGTGTCAATAATATTGCAATTAATGAAATATATAAGCTATTCCGAGAAATTTTTACAGTATTATAATTGAAAAAACAGGAAGATGCCATATTTTCAAAAATTTGAGTCTTTAATGCTATCTTACCATCTTCTGTAAGACGCATTAATAAATTATTCTTTTCTTTATCATTTTTGATTTCAATAAAATTCATTTTATACAGAAATAAATATAGTTGGCCAAAATCCCAAGCAGTTGCATTGAAATAAAAATATTGAGGTATAAGACGAAAAATACTTTTTTCAACTTCATCATAAACATGGTATCTCCCGTCAAATAGTTCTTCTAATAATAAATAAGATATTACATTCCTATAATAAAAAGTTAGAGATACTTGTTTTGTAGTATTCTTATTTCCAATCTTAAATTTCTTTGTTTGTTTAGTCATTATATTTGAAATTGAAAAGTTTATCTCTTTAATTCTATTCCTAATTTTGTTGTCGAAACAATCTATCTTTGTAAATCTTACCAAGGTTTTCTAACTCTATTTTTATTTCTTTTTCAGTTGAATAATGATCAAAAAGGATTCCTTTTAACAGTATTTTTGAATAAGTATTTTTCTGAACTACTCCTTCAATTACGTATAACCCATTTATCACTTTAGATTTTCCATATTGGATATAATTAATTTCAAAACCAACAGGAAAACCAAAATCCCCGATGACAACCGTATTAGAATCATTGTATATATTTTCGTCTGCTATTTCTGCCAGCTTATATTTAAATACTGCCAAATACAACGTGAGAGCAGGATGCTCAATAATCCATTCATCGTCATCTTTGTTAAAAATATTTTTCGGAAAAAAAGCCTGTATTCTTTGAATACGAATATCCTCATTGATTGCAGAGATTCTAATTTGATCTAAGCTATCAATAACATGAAATTCTAAAATAGGATATTCTTTATTATCCTGCTGTTCCTGAGTTATTTTTAATAATTTCTTTGAAATAATTGTATTTTCCCAAGTAAAAAAAACTACTACTATAGCAGTAATAATTCCTATAGTTTGAATCAAATCTTTATACCTCTTACACCAGTAGTTTAATCTTTCTATAATATGAATTTTCCTCATTAATGATAGTTTTACATTAACAAAAAAAGCGGCTTTTAACCGCTTTAACTTAAAACATTAAGGGCTTACTTTTTATCCCTAAACGCTTCCTGCAATAAGCTAACTTTTTCCTGCTCGGCTTTCAGCATACGCTCATAAAGTTCAACAACTTTATCTATTGGGTTGAAAATAGGATAATAGCTTATAGAAGTGGAAGTATCATGACTGTTAAAAGTATTCGCAACAATATTTACCGCTGCTTCATCAGTCATATTTTTAAGTGCTTCTACCGGAATTTGTAAAACTGCCGCAACTTTATTCAGCGTTTTTTCATCAATTTGCTCTTTTTGCTCCAAGTTGGAAAATGCTTGTTGTGTCATATTCAATTCAGCAGCAAGTGCTTCTTGCTTGACTCCAAGAATATCCCTGAAACGTTTAATATTCCTTCCCTGATGTACTCTCAGCATAATTACTGTATCAGCATTCATATATTAAGTTTTTAAAAGTTGACAAATTAAAATGTCTGTAAAGATACACATTTGTTATTATTTACAACCACGCCGGTTGTGTTTTACAACCTCCCGTTGTAAAATACCTCCTCCAATCTTCCCTACTTTGCTGAAAAATCACACTTATGTAAAGTAATAAAAAAAGAAGAGGAAATCAAAACGGAACCCCATTATGAGCATTTACACCGACAAAATAGCCCGCTTGGTATGGCTGATTGAGCAGCTTAAACGCTATTCCTTCGACGACCTGCTCGATTTGCTTGAAGTGGCGCATGTGGAATACATCCTGGATATACCGGAAATCGCCGACCGCAACTGGGAGAAGGATCATCCCCTGTATCAGAAAACCTTCCTTCGCTTCCTCAATATCTGCATTTCCACTTATGAAAAAGCACTGAAACAACTGAAAGAAAAACAAGCTCACTAAACTGAAAATCATGGCAACAAAAGAAGAAATCTACAACATCCGTGTTGGCAGGCATTCCCTGCAACAAGTTTCTCTCGGGCAACTGAAAATGATTCAAAATCTCATTCACGATTTCTTTACAAAAGAAGACTGGATTCCGCTTGCTGCCGCTGCAACAAATCCGAACATTTTTTCTCCCAATATGACTTTCATTGCAAAAGATACCTGTTTCGACAGTTGCACCCGTGATTTTCAAATGGAGTATAGCGTCCATATCGGTAAAGATGCTCTTACCAATATTTCAGCCAAAGACCTAATAAACCTCTATTTTACCCTTCGTTCTTTCCTGTCCCGTTCAGAGGAACTCCCGACAGAATCCACTGAAGACATTCAAAACCAGTTGATTAAAGACGAAAGAGAACTTTTAATTGAAATTACGGATAAAGCCTTTGACGATTACCTCATACAAGTCACCGATGCAAGTTGTTTTTCAACTTGTGATAATCGTTTTTCTAAATTGGAAAAGCCCATTTGTAAATAATTTTAGATTTGACAAATGGGTATGCGCAAGCCCTTGTTTTTGTTATAACAAGGGCGAAAATAAAGGAAGTGAACCAGTAGGTTAATATAGAGATATTAAGGTCTTAATCGGTTTTCAATGTTTTTTCAGATGTTTGATATATTTATTGATGGTTTCCGATCCTTTAGGGAAAATTTCGTTAGCCTGAGCATTGGCAGATGATAAGTTCGCCTATGTCAGTATTTTTCCTTTGGGAGATAAGAATAACTTATTTGCACCGCAAACCGCTTGCTAGTTCGGAGTAATTAAATTCCGGTAATTAAGCATAGAAAAGAAATATGCTAACAACTTATTATTATTGGTTTGTAAAGGGGTATTTAATTCACAGGCAAATAATTTTTTCAGTAATTCAGGTATAACAGATATATTAAACAGCCTGACTTCATTTATACCTTCTGCTAAAATTTCCAAATCTTCCTCATCTAAAAGACTTTCAAACGTCTTTTTAATGATAGATTTCGGTTGTTTTCCTTCTTCAGATTCGTTAATAACCGAAATAATGGTTGTATTAAATTCCTCATGCAACTTTTTAAAATCTTCCAAAGCAAAACGGTCTTGAAAGGGGGTACGGATAAGGGAGGGAAATTAAAAAATAAGAGAAAATAAAGCAAAAACACCTTTTTGAAATTTCAGCTAATTTACTATTTTTTCAGAGGTTTATTTGTTTTCTCTTATTTTCAGTGATTTGTAGCCGAGCCGGGAATCGAACCCGAATTTAAAGTTTAGGAAACTTCCGTTCTATCCATTGAACTACTCAGCCAAAAAGCAGGGACAAAAATAAAGTAAAATATTTTCAGTTCCAAATATCGTCCTTTAAAGATTCATTTGCTGATTTCGCTTCTTTCCATCGTTTTTCTCAACAATATAAACTCCTTTTCTTTTAAGATAATCCAAAATTCCGTTCCTTCCTCTCTTTTGGTCTCTTCATTTTTTACACTTTTGTAGAATAAAATAAACAATTTAACCTTTTTGGCATATTTTTTGTAAATGAATTACTCATTGTTCAGAGCTATATTTAAGAGAGTTTAATGAATGTGAATTACTTAAAAACTTACGGATCATTTTGACAAGTTTACTTTACTATTTTAAAAATTCGCATTTCACCTTTCTAACTGGCTTTATGGACATTTTTATTTTAAATTACATTATTTATATTTTTTGAATTTAATAAACATTAATTCCAAAATGACTATGAAAAAAAATTTATTATTATTGTTAATGGTGATTTTTACCATAAATTTTACTTCTTGTAAAGATGATGATGATTACACTCCACTCATTCCGCCCAGCGATATTAATGTAACTTATGGTTCGGACAACAACAACAAACTGAACTTAAGTTATAGTGACGTTACTCTTAGCGGAAAACAGGTAAAATTTGCAACAACTGACGGAAGGACGGCTTCTTTAACCTTAATGGATATTCTTCCGGGAAAAGCAGAAGCTACTGTGGAAAATATCGCATTGACAGAAGGGGAAGGAGAATATATTTTCAGTGGAACGTCTCCTGTTTCCCGTGCGGCTGAATATAGCGTGGCTTATTCCGGTTCGGTAAAAAAAGGAGAAATGACCTTAAAATTGAACGTATCGGTACCGGATCCTAAGGGGTGGGTTAAAACGTATTCTTTAGGGGCTTATACAACCGGAGAATTTACAGTAGGAGACAAAAAGTATTCAAACTGGGTTTTAACAAGTCCTTTGTATGCTGCATGTGCATTCGAAGATCTCGAAATGAGTGCCTCGTATTCCATGCTATTTAAAGGTTTAGGAGGACTTCTTCTACCTCAGGTATTAAAAACTGTTACCTTAGAAGCCGATGGAAATATCCGTGCTCAATATTATTCAGGAGCTATCCAAATCGATCAGAATTTGATATTTCCCATGCTTATGGGCCAGGGACCTAGTGAAGAGGTGGTAAACGCGCTGATCCCGACCAGTGGAGAACTCAATTCACCGAAAAACTTAGCTTATTGGTTTGAAAAAGATGGTAAATTGTATGTAAAATTGAATATAACATCCATTATTGCACAGGCAATGAGCGATAGTGAAACTACCGGTGGAGATGAAACTTTAGCAACAATTATTGCTACCGTACTGAATGGAAATGCCAGTACAATCAAACAATTATTGTCGCAGTTTACCGGTTTGGATTTTAGTGAAATCAGCGATGCTTCCTTTGAAATGTTATTGGATTGGATTAAAAACGGAATTCCTTTAAATGTAACGAAAGCGGAAGGCGGACACACTTATATGTATCTGGACAGAACAGCTTTCGATCCTATTTTCAAAGATACAGAAACACCGGCAGACGATCCCACCAATATAGGATCAAAGTCTGATTTAATGAAGCTATGGATGTTACTTTCAGAAGCTGAAATCATCCCGGAAGATGCTCAATTAGCAATACTCCTATTTGCAGGCATACTCCAACAATGGCCTACAAACACAGCTTTTAATGTAGGATTAGATCTGAAATAATATTTAGTTAAAGAAGAGATAAACCACCCGAAAAGTTAAAAAATTTTTCGGGTGGTTTTTTATTGAAATTCATTTCCGAGTTTTAAAACTTTCCCTATAAACGCTAGGAAAGTCAGATAAAAAGATAAAAAACAAACCTATCGTACTGCTTCTTATTAACGAAAAAGATATCTTTGTTCTTCTAAAAGAAGCCTTATGAAAGTAGTTATCCAACGTGTATCAGAAGCCAGCGTCACCCTAGAAGGAAAATTATACTCGTCTATTGGAAAAGGAATGTTGTTACTTATCGGCATACAGACAGACGACACAGAAGAAGATATAGAGTGGTTGACCAGTAAAATTTGCAACCTCCGGATTTTTAATGACGAAAAGGGAATCATGAATTGTTCCATAAAAGAAAAAGACGGCGATATTTTAGCGGTCAGTCAGTTTACATTAATGGCCAGAGTAAAAAAAGGGAATCGTCCCTCCTATATCGATGCTGCACGTCCGGAGACAGCCATTCCTCTATATGAAAAATTTATACAGGCCTTATCGTTAGAAATACAAAAAGAAATAAAAACCGGCGTATTTGGAGCAGATATGAAGGTACATTTATTAAATGACGGTCCTGTTACCATTCTCATAGACTCTAAAAACAGAATATAAAGTACCCCACTTCCGCTGGAATATTTATAAAACTTTCAAATTAAAAATTGTAATCAATGGAACTCAAAGAACTTCAAACCAGAGTAGACAGCTGGATTAAAGAATACGGGGTAAGATACTTCAACGAACTGACCAATATGGCCATCTTAACGGAAGAGGTAGGAGAATTAGCCCGTGTAATGGCCAGAAAATACGGAGAACAATCTTTTAAAGCAGGAGAAAAGGAAAATCTGGCCGATGAAATGGCAGATGTTCTTTGGGTGCTTACTTGTTTGGCCAATCAAACCGGAGTAGATTTAACCGAAGCCATGGAAAGCAATTTTGCAAAAAAAACAAACAGAGACAGAAAAAGACATAAAAACAATCCTAAAATACAAGAGCATTAATATATTTCTTACTAAATTTGTTCATTCAAATAATAAAATTTATTTTTCAATCATCAAATTCTCCAAATATTACTAAATGTGGACTAAAATAGCAGGAATTATTCTGCGGAACCGGATTGCGTTTATCGTTGCTGTTCTATTGGGAACGCTTTTTATGGGATTTCAAATGAGAAACATTCAAATGTCCTATGAAAACGCAGATTTACTTCCAAAGACCGATAATGCTTATCTTGACTATTCCCGATTTAGGGAAACATTCGGGCAAGAAGGTAATGTAATGGTCTTTGCTATTCAGGATTCCAACTTTTATGAGTTAACTAAAATCAACGATTGGATACAAATGGGCGACAACATAAAAGCCCTCAAAGGGGTTAATGCACTCATGTCCATTACCCATACGTTCAACCTCCACAAAAATACAGATAAAAAAAAATTCGAAGTACTTCCGATTTTCCCCAAACAGATTCACACGAAGCAAGAGCTGGACAGTTTAGCATTTATTGCTGAAAATTTACCTTTTTACAACGGTTTGCTGATCAATCCGGAACAACATACCTACAATATGCTGATTACGGTTTCTGCGGAAGTAATGAATTCTCCGGCACGAGTAAAATTGGTAAAAGAGGTTTTGGAAATCACCGACCGATTTACGGAAAAATACAATTTAAAAATGCATTATTCCGGTATGCCTTATATCCGGGTAGTCAATGCAGAAAATATCAAAGGAGAAATGTATATGTTTATTGCCTTATCTTTACTGATAACGGCAATTATTCTCTATTTGTTTTTCCAATCTTTCCGTATTGTAGGCTTTTGTGTAGGTATTATTGGGATTAACGTTATTTGGGCCATTGGCTTTATGGCGATGTTAGGTATAAAAATTACGCTGCTCACAGCCATGTTACCTCCCTTATTGATCGTTATCGGGATTCCGAACTGTGTATACATGGTCAACAAGTATCATGCAGAATATGTCCGGCACCAGAATAAAATCAAAGCTTTACAACGCATGATACAAAAAGTAGGAAATGCGTCTCTATTATCCAATCTCACCACAGCTGCCGGTTTCGCGACTTTTATTATCACTTCCAGTCAAATATTGGTAGACTTCGGCCTCATCGCCTTTATCAGTATAACCACTGTATTCCTGATTTGCCTGATCCTCATTCCCACCGTTTTCAGCTATCTCCCCGTACCCGATGAAAAGCAGACCAAACATCTCTATAATCCGTTTATCAACAATATTATCGACAAACTGATTTTTTTAGTAATCAACAGACGTCATACGATTTATTATATTGCCGGCATATTAGTTATTGCTGGAATTTATGGAATTACCCGAATGAAGACAACGGGGTATATGGTAGACGACCTAAAAGAAACAGATCCGATTCGTCAGGATTTAGTATTTTTCGAATCAAATTTCGGAGGCCTTATGCCTTTGGAAGTCACCATAGATTTTAAAAAGCCCAATCAGGTATTTAAGCTTTCGAACCTGGAGAAATTAGACCGATTGAATACGGAACTTTCTGCAGATCCGGATTTATCCCGTTCGATTTCGGTAGTAGAAGCTGCAAAGTTTGCCAATCAAGCCTATTATAACGGCAAAGCTTCTTATTACAAGCTTCCCAATAACATGACAAAGAATTTTATCATGAAATATGTGATGGAGTCGACAGGGGGGATTGACGCGATGTCGAAATCTTTTGTTGATTCAAATATGCAAAAGGTAAGACTTAGTTTCCGCGTCAAGGACATAGGCACCCAGAAAATGGAAGCCAAAGAAGACTCCTTATACCACAAAATTGAAAAAATATTTCCGGCAGACAAGCATCAGGTAACAGTAACAGGCTCCAGTGTTATTTTCTTTAAAGGGAATCAGTATCTGATCTCCAATTTGTTTTCGTCTTTAGCCCTGGCGATTATCCTTATCGCCGGCTTTATGGCCTGGATGTTCAAGAGTAAACGAATGGTGCTTATCGCATTAGTTCCCAACGTAATCCCCCAAATCATCACGGCTGCCATTATGGGATATGTAGGCATACCGATTAAAGCTTCCACCATACTCGTCTTCAGCGTTGCTTTTGGAATTTCTGTCGACAATACCATTCATTATCTCGCGAAATACAGACAAGAGCTCCAAGCGACCAACTGGAGTATTCGTTCCTCAGTGGTATTGGCTCTGAAAGAAACAGGACAAAGTATGATCTATACTTCTATTATTCTGTTCTTCGGATTCGGCATATTTTGTCTCTCCAGCTTCGGTGGGACATTTGCATTGGGATTATTGACCTCCATCACTTTATTTGCAGCAATGTTAGCAAATCTAATCCTGCTTCCTTCTCTTTTGTTGACCATGGAACATAGCATTACGAACAAAACGTTCAGAGAGCCGCTCTTACAGATTTACGATGAAGAAGAGGATATAGATTCCGATAAACTGGAAATAGAAAATGAAACGGACAAATCCGACGCACGAAAAAACAAACCTAAAAATTCTTTCTGACACAAGGATCTCGTCTCTTTGATAAAGGAAACAGGATTTTATCCTTTCTCCCAACAAAGATTCATGGATCAGCGCCCTGAAAAACGGGACAAAGACAACTACAAATTATACCCTTGAAAAGGGCCTTTCGGACGCCTTTATTAATTGTTTTCCAAAGCTTTGATCTCTTTCGTAAGATCATCCATCAACTGAGAAGCTCCAATACGGAAGTAGTGAGGAGAAAGCCACTCTTTACCCAATATATGATTGACAATCGTCAAATAACGAACAGCATTCTGAGCTTTGGAAACGCCTCCGGCAACTTTCAATCCCACCCGTCTTCCGGAAGTAGCATAATATTGTTTAATGGCTTCACACATGATATAGACAGACTCAGGAGTCGCATTGACAGGCACTTTACCTGTCGAAGTCTTTATAAAATCTGCCCCGGCATAAGCTGCAATCAGAGAAGCATTGAAAATACTTTCGACATCCTTTAATTCTCCGGTTTCCAAAATCACTTTCAACCGGACTTCACGGCAGACTTCACGAATAAGTTTCAATTCCTGATAAACTTTTTCATAATTCTTTTCCAATATATCTCCAACAGTCACTACCACATCCACTTCCTGAGCTCCGGCTGCTATAGCCATTTTACACTCATCCAATTTAATTTCAGTAAACGTCTGAGAAAACGGAAAACTTCCTGCCACAACAGCCGTCTGTATATTACTTCCCTTTAAGCCCTCCCGTACAATAGAAGCAAAATTGGGGAATACACATACAGCAGCAACTTCTTTTAAACTATTTTTTTTCAATTTTTTCAATAAGTCGGCAACAAAATTCTGGACAGACTTATCTGTATCTGTGACTTTTAGCGTAGTATAATCCATACATGACATACACAATTCCAAATTTTCCACATTGTACGCCTGTTTTATTTCTTTTTCAACAACCCCATCCAGTTCAAATTGCATACGATCTTCGAGATTCGTCCAACTATGAGTTGCTAATTCTTCCCCTATATATTCCATTACTAAAATGTTTATAATTGATTATTGCAAAGGCCTAAAGGCCCCACTGCATTTTTTCCCTTTTTATCAAACCAGCTATAACCAGCTTATATGATTTCCGGATCCACACTTTTAACATACTGTCACTGATAGACCCGTCTATTAATACGGTATTCCAATAGTTTTTGTTCATATGAAATCCCGGGCTTACTGCAGGAAACATTTCCCGCATTTCCACGATTTCATCCGAAGCGCATTTGATATTGATCCTTAAATTTCCCTTCAAAAATACTAAACAAAACCATTTCTTACATACCTTGAACACCAATATTTCCTCCTCAAATGGCATTGTCTCTTCCACATGCTCCAACGACAAACAAAATTCCCGTAATTCCTCAATGTTCATAAGGGCAAAATTACACAATGTTTGTGAGCTTTTAAACTTTTCTCCGACAAAATATTTATATTTGCCTTAATAATCATGCGTGATAAACAATTGTAACAATAAATTATTTAAACAAAATATATGCCAATTAAAGAAAGCGAAGATACGCCCTTAATGAAACAGTATTTTTCGATGAAAGCAAAATACCCCGATGCTATCATGCTGTATCGAATGGGAGATTTTTATGAAACTTTTGGAGAAGATGCTGCCATTACTGCAAAAATTTTAGGAATCACTTTAACGAAGCGTTCACACGGTTCTCCGGGAGATGTTGCTCTTGCCGGTTTCCCCCACCACGCCTTAGACGTCTATTTACCCAAACTGGTCAGAGCGGGTCAACGGGTTGCTATTTGTGAACAATTAGAAGACCCGAAATTAACGAAAAAACTCGTTAAAAGGGGAGTGATTGAACTAGTAACCCCCGGCGTATCCTATAGTGAATATTCTACCGATACGAAAAGCAATATATTCCTAGCCGCTGTTTATTTCAACAAAATTGAAGCCGGATTAACACTATTAGATCTTTCTACCGGAGAATTTCTGACAACCGAAGGCCCACATGCAACGATAGATAAATTATTAAATAGTTTTCAGCCGAAAGAAGTGGTCTATCCCAAAGGCCAAGAAGCCCAATTCCAGGAATGGTTCGGGAATAAATTCTATATTTATCCGATTGAAGAATGGTTCTTTGATCGGGAAGCCGCTCAGGATAAGCTCAAAAAACATTTTCACGTCAATTCTCTGAAAGGATTTGGAATTGAAAACATGAATTGCGGCATTTGTGCAGCAGGAGGAGCTCTGAATTACCTGGAGATCACAAAACACGATATGATTTCTCATATCACATCTATTTCCCGTATTGACGAATCGAATTATGTTCTTTTAGACAAATTTACCCTTCGCAACCTGGAACTTTTGTCCTCTCCCTATGAAGAAGGGAAATCCCTGGCAGATATCATCGATTATACAACAACTCCTATGGGAAGCCGAACCCTCAGGCGATGGATATGTATGCCCTTGAAAACTCCGGAAAAAATCAAAGAAAGGCTCGATATCGTTGAAACTTTTACGCAACATGAACCGGAACGGCTTGAAGTCGAACTTTTATTGAAAAGTATAGGCGATTTGGAACGACTGGCGTCAAAAATCGCAGTAGGCCGTATTACGCCGAGGGAAATGATTCAATTAAAAGTAGCCCTTTCCTGTATTTCTCCCCTCAAAGAGCAGTGTAAAAAAACAAATTCGGACGTATTGCAAAGGCAAACAGAAAAACTGGATGCCTGTCAGGATCTGTTTGACAAAATAGACAAGCAAATCAATCCCAATGCTCCGAATCAGCTAAACAAAGGAAAAGTCATTGCCGCTGGAGTAAATGCAGAACTCGACGAACTCCGGGAACTTTCGGAAAACAGTAAAGAATCCCTGCTTCGGATGCAGCAAAGAGAAAGTGAAATAACCGGTATACCTTCCCTAAAAATCGGATTTAACAATGTCTTTGGCTATTACATCGAAGTCACAAAGACTCATAAAGACAAAGCTCCGGAAACCTGGATCCGTAAACAAACTTTAGTTAATGCAGAACGCTATATCACACCAGAATTAAAAGAATACGAAGACAAAATACTAGGAGCCGAAGACAAAATTCTCGCGATAGAAACAGAACTCTACAATCAATTGGTGGCAGAAGCCGCCTCCTACATTAAAACGATACAAAATAATGCCAGAATTATAGCTTCAATTGATACTTTAATTTCTTTTGCAGAAGTATCTCTGATTAACCATTATAATCGTCCAGAAGTAAACGATTCTGATTGCATTGACATCCGGGCTGGCCGACATCCAGTCATCGAAAAACAACTTCCTCCCGGAGAAGAATATATCGCTAACGACGTCTATCTGGACAATAGCAAACAACAGATTATAATCATTACCGGACCGAACATGGCCGGTAAATCAGCCTTACTTCGACAAACGGCTTTAATTACTATATTGGCACAAGCAGGATGTTTTGTTCCGGCAGAATCAGCTAAAATTGGATATGTAGATAAAATATTCACCCGTGTAGGAGCTTCTGACAATATTTCCCAAGGAGAATCGACATTTATGGTCGAAATGAATGAAGCGGCGAATATTTTAAATAATATTTCCGACAGAAGTCTGGTACTCTTTGATGAACTGGGAAGAGGAACTTCTACTTACGACGGTATCTCTATTGCCTGGGCAATTGTGGAATTTTTACACGAGAACCCTAAATATCGGGCTAAGACCCTGTTTGCGACCCATTATCACGAATTGAATGAAATGGAACGCACTTTCAAAAAAATAAAGAATTACAACGTATCTGTCAAAGAAATAGACAATAAGGTCGTTTTTCTCCGTAAATTAGTGAAGGGAGGATCCAATCATTCTTTCGGTATACAAGTAGGAAGAATGGCAGGTCTGCCTCAATCTGTAATAAAAAGAGCTTCTGAAATTTTAAAACAATTGGAAAATGACAGGGACAAAGACAATCAAATTCAAAAACATGTGGAAACAATCGCTTCCGAACGGGAAGGGATGCAACTGAGTTTTTTCCAACTGGAAGATCCGATTCTGATGCAAATACGGGACGAAATTGCAGGTCTGGACATCAATAGCCTCACGCCTTTAGAAGCCCTCAACAAATTGAATGAAATCAAAAAAATTACCGGAATATAGAGGCTTTATCAAAAAAGACCGGCTTTTAATAAGCCGATCTTTTATTTCATTTTTAATATCACTGCGTCTTTCAAAGGCCGGTCCCGTTCGTCCCTTTTCAATGCAGCAATCCGGTCTACAATATCTTGGCCTTCGATAACTTCTCCAAAGACCGTATAATCTCCATCTAAATGGGGAACCCCTCCAACGGTTGTATATGCTTCTTTTTGAGCTTCCGTCAGTGTCAGTTTGCATTTTTCAAACAACTGTTTCAACTGATCATTTATTTCCTGCTCAATCAAATTTAAATTTTCCTGATCTTTCATCAATTCATATGCCCGGAGTTCCACTTCTTTTTCTTTTTTCAAACGGTCCAAAATAGTTTGTCGCCTACGGTCATTGATTTTTACTACTAACGAATCTAATTCCGACGGCCGGAACACCTTTCCCTGAACAATGTAAAAATGAGAACCACTGGATTTTTTCAGAGGATTTACCTCATCCCCTTCCCTGGCGGCTGCAAGCGCTCCTTTCTTATGAAAAAACTCAGGACGGATTTCAGCATCTATCACGTAATCGATACTATTTCCTCCCAAAACCTCTCCTGCTTGAGCACGCTTTGAATCCGGATCTCCTGCCTGTATCATAAAATGAGGAATAACCCTGTGAAATAAAATTCCCTCGTAATACCCTTCCTTTGTCAATTTCAAAAAATTATCCCGATGTCTAGGGGTCTGTTCATACAACCGGACTTTAATGTCCCCGAAATTCGTTTGTATAATCACTACATTCGGATCTTTTTTTTCACAGCTCCAAAACAAAAGGACGAAAAAGCTTAGTAAAACACACTTCATTATTTTCAAATTTATTTATAAAACCTCTACAAAGTTATAAGGACAGTCGGGAAAACTGTCTCTCCCTAAGAAATAGCCCTAAAGTCAATTTATTCCCAAATGAATAAGCGTACAATAAAATCCGAAGATGTCTGTCCCGGATGGCTATTTATGCAAAAATAATAGTTCTAACCTAAATAGGAATCATTTTTTTACTAAATTTGTAACGTACTGTAACTTATTTATAATAAAATCAGTTAAATTCAAGAATACTTAAATCCAACAAACATGAAAACAATAGTCCTCTTTTTCCTTTTATTGCTATGTTGTTTTTTAAACAGTTGTAAAGAAAAAAAACAGGCAGAATCTACCCTAGAAAAACCTGCTCTGGTAAATGACAGTATAGAGCCAACTCCTATAACCGAAATCGAAAAACCGGTCAGAAATGAAGTACAGCACTATTTTTTAATTGCAGGCTGTTTTGAATACAAAGAATTAGCTGACAAGCTATGTGAAAAGCTTCAAAAAGAAGGATTCGATTCAAAAATAATTCCTTACTATGAAAATTTATATTTGGTAAGTTATACAGGTTATGCTACTTCAAAAGAAGCCCAGGAGGCATTGAATACTTTAAAACATGAAAGTGGAAAAGAAAACACCTGGATTTATCACGCCAAGAACTGAGAAATATTCTAAAAAGAAAGCTAAGAGCCTCCTTTCGTTCTGTAATTAATTCAAAATGTATAAAATAATATTTTTATTTGGAATTTGTGGTTGTATATTGTCAAGCTGCAATCGTCAAAAACTGGCCCCTCAGTATTTGACAAACATTACAGTCATCCGGGATTTAAATAAGCCGAAAGTCATTTTGTCAAAAGATACCCTATTGAATACTCCCTCCTTTCCAAAAGATTCTACCCTCTTACCAGCTGTTCCTGCAGAGAAAAAACCATACTATATTATTGTAGGCAGTTATTCCTATACGGAACGAAACCAAGCAGAAAAATTTACAGAAAAATTAAAAACAGAAGGTTATCCGGCTTGTCTTTTAGAAACAAATAACCGTCTTCGTATCAGCATCGATAATTTTGCCACAGAACAAGAAGCTATTCGTCAGCGGAAAAAATATTCGGATCTTATCAAACGGGAAGATATTTGGATTTATAAAATGCCGAATTAATAAAGAATAGCTACAACAAAACTCAGACCGAAAAGAAAACCGGCATAGATTTGAGCGGGATTATGTTTTTTTAAATACAACCGGCAAGTAGCTAAAATACCCGATAAAATCAAAATAACCATCAGACTTTCCCGGACTTCTCCCCAATATCGAAATCCGATAATCGTAATAAAGCCACATACAGCTCCTGCAGCGGTCATGTGCATACTCATTTTCCAACGAAGTGTAATAATCGAAAAGCCGGATAAAACAATAATCAATACTAAATACAATTGCTGTACAATATTAGTATAAGGCAATTTTCCAATCAGATAAAAACCGGCAAATGCAGAAAAAATAGCGACCAAGGCCGGATAAACCCGTTCCTGTTTTACCGATAAATCATAACTACTGATAAAACCCATTTTCTTAAATACAATCATTCCTAATAACGGCATTAACAACATCGCTACAAAGGTAACAAAGTAACAATAGACCTGAGTCGAAAAGGGTATGAGAGAAAATACAGAAGCAGAATTAAAAATAAAGAACAATCCGTATAACGGAACCAATAAAGGATGAAACAGATAAGATACACCTTGTGCTATAAACTTCATATTTTCAGATTTGTTATATTTCCCGTCTTAAACGGGCGACAGGGATATCCAGCATTTGCCGGTATTTAGCAATAGTACGACGGGCAATTTGATATCCTTTTTGATTCATTAAGTCGACCAATTCATCGTCTGTTAAAGGCTTTTTCTTATCTTCCGCCTCAATAATATCTTTTAAAGTATTCTTTAACTCACCTGTACTAACTTCCTCGCCTGTATCCATTTGCATACTTCCTGTAAAGAAATCTTTTAAAGCATAAATACCAAACCAAGTCTGTACGTATTTGGAATTCGATACCCGGGAAATGGTAGAGACATCCAAACCTGTAATATCTGCTATATCTCTCAAAATCATGGGCCTTAACAAGCTTTCATCCCCCGTTAGAAAAAATTGTTTCTGAAACTGCACAATTGCCGTCATTGTCAGCATTAAAGTATTATTTCGTTGTTCAACAGCATCTATAAATGATTTTGCAGAATTCAACTTATACTTTACAAAGGAAACTACATCTTTTTTATTCTTAATACTTTGTCCGTTTTTATAACCGTCCAGGATATTTAAATAAGCTTTATTGATCCTCAATTCCGGTAAATTTCCGGAATTCAAGGTCAACTGCAATTCTCCGTCTACTAAATCCAAAGTAAAATCGGGAATAACCTTTTCGGCATTTCTTTCAAAAGAAGAATCGCCTGCAGCACCTCCGGGCTTAGGATTAAGCTTTAAAATTTCCTCAATAGCCACTTTCAAATCAGCGTCGGAAATTCGCAATTTCCGAGCTATTTTTTCATAATGTTTTCGGGAAAATTCTTCAAAACAATCCGTCAAAACAGCCTGTGCTGTATGCAAACCCGGATAATTCGGATGTTCAGAAAGCTTATGGCGAATCTGTAATAACAGGCATTCTTTCAAATCTCTTGCACCCACTCCGGAAGGTTCAAACTCCTGAATAATTTTTAAAAGTCGTTCCACTTCTTGCTCAGAAATCTCAATACCGGCACCAAAAGCCAGGTCATCGACAATATTTTCAATATCCCGACGCAAATAACCGTCGTCATCGATATTTCCAATAATATATTCTGCTACTTTTTTCTCAAAATCCGATAAATTCCGCATCCCCAACTGATTCAGAAGATTTTCTCTGAAGGTAGCTCCCTGAGAAAAAATCAGATCTCTGGTTTCATCGTCTTTGGAAGCATTGGTAACAGATAGTTTATAATCCGGAATATCATCATCATCACTGATATAATCTTCCAGGGTAAAATCATCTTCGTTTCTTTCCGGTCCTTCCTCCTCCTCCCTTTCGTCCAACTCCTCTTCACTTTCAGTTGCGTATTCCGGTTCTTCCTCTCCTTCTTCTAAAAGGGGATTAGACTCCAATTCCTCCTTTATACGCTGTTCTAATTGATAAGTAGGCAACTCCAGCAATTTTATCAACTGTATCTGAAGTGGATTTATCTTCAACCCCAGCTTTTGTTGTAAATTTTGCTTTAGTGCCATAGGGATAAAATAAGATTTTTGAAAAATTAAAATTCTGCATTCTTAGGTGTACGAGGGAAAGGTATTACATCCCGAATATTTCCCATCCCTGTCACAAACAATAATAAACGTTCAAATCCCAAACCGAAACCACTATGTACAGCAGAACCAAAGCGACGGGTATCCAGATAATAAGACATACTTTCTGTAGAGATACCGACCTCTTTCATCCGGTTTACCAATTTATCATAATTTTCCTCCCTTTGAGATCCACCGATAATTTCTCCGATCTGAGGGAAAAGTACATCCATGGCTGCCACTGTTTTCCCGTCCGGATTCTGCTTCATATAAAAAGCCTTAATTTCTTTCGGATAACCTGTCAGAATAACGGGTTTCTTGAAATGTTTTTCCACCAGATAACGTTCGTGTTCACTCTGTAAATCAACCCCCCAACCACTAACCGGATATTGGAACTTACCATTCTTATTTTGTTTACTATTCATCAGTATTTCTACTGCTTCTGTATAAGAAACCCGCTCAAAAGAATGAGTGAGCACAAAATTTAATTTTTCGATCAGTTCCATTGAACGATCTTCTGCTTTCTTATTTTTCTCTTCTTCCTGTAAACGGGCACTCAGGAATTTCAAATCATCCATACAATGCTCCAATGCATACCGAATCAAATACTTCAGAAAATCTTCTGCCAAATCCATATTATCCTCCAGATCATAAAAAGCCATCTCCGGTTCTATCATCCAGAACTCAGATAAGTGCCGGGTCGTATTCGAATTTTCTGCTCTGAAGGTAGGTCCGAAAGTATAAATTTTTCCCAAAGCCATTGCTCCCAATTCTCCTTCCAATTGTCCGCTTACGGTTAAGTTGGTGGCTTTTCCAAAAAAATCCTGCTTAAAATCCACTTCACCCTTTTCATCTAAAGGAGGATTTTTCGGATCTAAAGTCGTCACCCGGAACGTTTCCCCAGCTCCTTCACAATCGGAAGCCGTAATCAGGGGAGTATGCAAATAGTAAAAGCCATGATCGTTAAAATATTGATGAATAGCAAAAGCCATCGCATGACGAATACGGAAAACAGCTCCAAAAATATTGGTTCTGAAACGCAAATGAGCGACATCCCGCAAAAATTCCAAGGAATGCTTTTTGGGCTGAATCGGATATTTTTCCGGATCAGCTTCCCCCAACACGACTAACTCTTTGGCCTGAATTTCATGAGATTGTCCACTACCCGCACTTTCCACCAACATTCCCTTCACATATATCGCAGCACCAGTAGTAACTTTTTTCATCATCTCTTCCGGGAAATTAGTCATTTCCACAACGATCTGTATATTATTTATAGTAGAACCGTCATTTAAGGCAATAAAATTCACCTGTTTATTTCCTCGTTTTGTTCTTACCCAACCTCTAATTTCCACTTCTTGATTACAATCTCCCGATTGTAATAAGTCCTTTACTGTTGCTTTCTGTGTTTTCATTTCTCTTTAAGTTACAATTGTCAAAACAGTTACAAAAAAGCCGCTGTTTTCTAATTCATCAATTGTTCATACTATTTATAATCTGTGAATTTGCAAAAATAAAGAATAAACCTCAAAACGACAAAAAAACCTCTTATACCTTGAAATAATTTATACATTTTAAAGAACGTTTCTGCCCAAGAAAAATTAAAACGCCATCAACATCACGATATTACAAATAAATCACAAAAAATATAATCCGACACCAACCATCCCCGTTCGGTCAACACCAAATGATTCCCGTCCCTTTTCGCCCAGCCTTGTTGAATATACGCAGCAATACGGGATTCTACCGATGACCAATATTTTTTATAAGTAAACCGAAGAATATCCAGATTGATTCCCCACATGGTCCGCAAACCCGTCATTATATATTCATTATATTGATCAACCTCCGTTAATTCTTCGAAATCAAATTTTAAAATATCTTTATCTAAACTTTCACTATAAGTTTTTACATTAGCAACATTCCATTGCCGGGAATGTAAATTAAATGAATGGGCAGAAGGCCCTAATCCGATATAGGGTTTTTTACTCCAATAATTAGAATTATGGACAGAATATTTACCTGCCCGGGCAAAATTAGATATTTCATAATGTTCAAACCCCATTTCCCGCAACGCATCTGCTACAAAAAAATATTCCTCCGTCACCTTCTCTTCTGGTGGAGGAGCAAAAATTCCCTTTTCGATTTGCCGGGCAAATACGGAACCTTCTTCTATACTTAAAATATATACAGATACATGCGAAACAGGCAAATATTGGATTTGCTTCAAATCCGCTTTTATATTCTCCAGAGTATTTCCCGGCATACCAATGATAAAATCGATACCGATATTTTCAAAACCGGATTCAGCCGCACAAAAAATACCGTCTATCGCCTGACGAGCAGTATGGGTCCGGTTCATTTTTTTCAACCCCTTCTCATTAAAGGTTTGTACCCCTATACTCAAGCGATTGAAGCCTAAACGACGCAATTCATTCAATTTAGCCGGGACCAGATCCTCCGGATTCATCTCTATCGTCCTTTCCGCCGAAAGAGAAAGCGGATGGATTTCTTCCAATTTTCGTAAAATAATCTGAAGTTCATCAGGAGTAAGATAAGAAGGAGTCCCACCTCCTAAATACAAAGTCTCCGGTTTATAAGTTCCTAAATAATCTTTCCTCAATTCTATTTCCCTGCACAATGCGCGGATAAAAGCTTGTTTAAAAACGATGGAAGCGACAGAATAAAATCCGCAATAATAACATTTACTCCGACAAAAAGGTATATGTACATAGACTCCCATATTCTTTTCGAAAAATATAACTTTTTCCTCCTACTTATTCCGCTGAAGCAAATAAATATTACGGCTATATACCAACAAGCCCGTAGATTGTCCTAAAATTAACACAGGATCCCGTCGATAAAGAGCATAAGCGACAATAATCAGGGAACCTGTCAAACTGATCAGCCAAAAGCCCAATGGTAAAACAGATTCATTTTTTCTACGGGAATAAAGCCATTGATAAACGAATCTCAATGTAAATATGATTTGCCCCAGAGAGCCAAATACCAATAACCACAAAGGAATATCTTCATTCTTAAAAAACTGATTGACGAAAGCAGACAGATCTTTAAACATATAGCCCATAACAGCCACTGGAGTCAATAATAAAATATAGCGAATAACGACCGGACATTTTCGCCAACTTTCTTTTTTATCTAAATTCCAGATATAAATATAATAAGAAATTAACTGTCCCAGAATAATCGCAAAATCATTCCGCAGCCAACCATACATAAACAACAAATAAGAACCTAACAGACTCAGTTTCCAGAAAATAGAAGGAGAAACAACCTTTTTTGCCTTTTCGGACATAATCCATTGCAGCAGTAAGCGGGCAGAAAAGAGCAATTGCGCCAGGAAACCAATTACATAGATCATATATACATCTCTCAAAATTAATGGACTTTACCCAGATTGTTTGTTGCAACTTCATAATTAATATACCGTTTTTTCATCCATCGGTAAGCGAAACAATCCTTAAAAGGCCCTGCCAGACGATTCCATAAATGATATTTTGATTTTCCGGCAATCCGGGGAAAATGCCGGACAGGAACCTGTTTTACTTTTCCATGCTGTAACTGTATTAAAGCAGGTAAAAAACGGTGCATGCCGGTAAAAAAAGGGATTCTCTTGGCGTACGGAGTCCGAAGAATTTTCAAAGGACATCCTGTATCTTCTACCCCGTCGTGAGTCATTGCCCTACGAAATCCATTCGCAACCCGGGAAGACATATTTTTTACAAAACTATCTTTCCTTCCGGTCCGGATACCCATGACCATTTCATAATCGTTTACATAGTCAGCTAAAAGATTGAAATCTTCCGGAGTTGTTTGCAAATCAGCATCTATATACCCGACATAGGCAGAAAAAATGTGGTCAATACCTGCTTTTATTGCAGCACTCAACCCTCCGTTTTGGGCTAGACTCAGGTAAAAAAAATCTTTATTTGCTTTACAAGCTTCTTGGATAAATTGTTCACTTTTATCTGTAGAGCCGTCATTTACAAAAAGAATACAAGAGGTGAGCTTAGAGATCTGCAAATAGTGGGATAATTCTGTTGTCAGGCGTTGAATATTACCTTCTTCGTTATAGACAGGAACAATAATCGTCAACTCATAATTTGCAGTTTTATTCATAACTTAAATTTTCATTCATTTCATTCAAGAATAACACAAAATTAATTAGCTTTGCTCTACTTTTAGAGTTCTTTTTCCAAGGGTAAATTTATTTTTTAATCTCCCGAAACGGAGTATTTGTCTTATTTAAATAAAGTACAAAGATATGAAATATAAACGGATTCTGTTAAAGCTAAGTGGTGAATCTTTAATGGGCAACCAAAAATACGGAATTGACGTAACTTGTGTTGAAAGTTATGCTCGTCAAATTAAAGAAATTGCAGACATGGGAATACAAATCGGCATTGTTATCGGCGGAGGCAATATTTTCCGGGGATTAAGCGGCTCCCACAAAGGTTTTGACCGGGTAAAAGGGGATAGCATGGGAATGCTGGCTACTGTCATTAACGCCCTGGCCCTCAGTTCGGCATTAGACAATGAGAAATGTAAAAATAAAGTTTTAACGGCTATCCGCATGGAACCTATCGGAGAATTCTATTCCAAAAGCAAAGCCATAGAATATTTAGAAAAGGGATATGTTTCTATTTTTAGTGCCGGTACCGGAAATCCGTATTTCACGACAGACACTGGCAGTAGTTTACGGGCCATTGAAATCGAAGCCGACGCTATGTTAAAAGGGACCCGGGTCGACGGGATTTACACAGCTGATCCGGAAAAAGATCCCACAGCTACGAAATTCGATAAGATTACCTATGACGAAATATATAACAAGGGATTAAAAATTATGGACCTGACAGCGACAACTATGTGTAAGGAAAATCATCTTCCCATTGTTGTATTCAATATGGATGTAGAAGGGAATTTGAAAAAATTAATGAGCGGAGAAAAAATAGGTACGCTGGTATACGAAAAATAAACATTTCCAATCAGAATGAATAGATAGAATCAGAAAAATCTATTCCTAGCGGAATAAAAATTGAAAATAATAGGCTATTTATTTTCCTCTCAGGAGCAATATGATATTAGACAAGATAAATACACCCGAAGATCTCAGACAACTACCGGAAGATTCCCTGATACAATTATGTGCGGATATCCGGCAAAAAATTATTGAAGATTGCGCGGAAAATCCTGGACATTTAGGGGCCAGCCTCGGCGTGATAGAACTCACCGTTGCCCTACATTATGTCCTCAATACGCCATACGACAATCTGATCTGGGACGTAGGTCATCAGTCTTACGCTCATAAAATCCTTACAGGACGAAAAGATCAATTTAAAATGAAACGTCAGTTCGGAGGCATCAGCGGCTTTCCGAAAATGTCGGAAAGTAAATATGATTCTTTTGGAACAGGACATTCTTCTACGTCTATTTCAGCAGCTTTAGGGATGGCAATTGCTGCCAAAATAAACGGAGAAACAGATCGTCAGTCCGTTGCAGTTATCGGTGACGGATCTATGACAGGGGGATTAGCTTTCGAAGCCCTAAATAATGCGGGTGTTCATAATAGCAACCTTCTGGTCATTTTGAACGACAACAATATGGCTATCGATCCCAATATCGGTGGTTTAAATGATTATCTTCTGGATGTGACCACCTCCAAAACTTACAACAAGCTGAAGGAAGACGTATGGCATATTCTGGGAAAGCTGAACCGTATCAGCCCGGGCATGAGAAGCTTTATACAAAATGTCGATAACAGTTTGAAATCTTTATTGCTGAAACGGAGCAATCTGTTCGAAGCAATGGGGCTTCGTTACTTTGGACCTGTTGATGGACATGATGTCAATCATCTGGTAAAAATACTCCGGGATATGAAAAAAATCAACGGCCCTAAACTACTACACTGTATTACGGTAAAAGGCAAAGGGCTGAAACAGGCGGAAGCAGATCAAACGACCTGGCATGCCCCCGGAAAATACAATAAGGACACGGGCGAACTGATTAAAGAACAAAATCCGTCGCCGACGCCTAAATTTCAGGATGTTTTTGGTTACACTCTTTTGGAACTTGCCCGCACGAACGATAAAATCTTAGGTATTACGCCTGCTATGCCGACAGGCTGTTCGTTAAACATCATGATGAAAGAGATGCCTGAAAGATGCTTCGATGTAGGAATAGCGGAACAACATGCGGTGACCTTTTCCGCAGGTCTGGCAGCGAAAGGATTTATTCCTTATTGCAATATTTATTCTTCTTTTATGCAAAGGGCCTACGATCAAGTTATCCATGATACTGCACTCCAAAACTTACAAGTTGTATTTTGTCTGGACCGGGGAGGAATAGTGGGAGCAGATGGAGCTACTCATCATGGGGCTTATGATTTAGCTTATTTCAGATGTATTCCGAATCTCACGATCAGTGCTCCTTTAAATGAGGAAGAGCTGCGGAATTTGATGTATACGGGCCAATTGCCCCACCAACAAGGTCCCCTTGTCATCCGGTATCCCAGGGGAAACGGTTTTATGACAAATTGGAAAACCCCTTTTCAGGAATTACCTATTGGGAAAGGAAGATGCATGATAGAAGGAGAAGAAATCGCTCTGTTGTCTATAGGAGCTATCGGGAATCTTGCCCAAAAGGCTATAGCCAGAATTTCCCAACCTACAATCGGTTGGTATGATATGCGTTTTTTAAAACCAATAGACGAAGAACTTTTACATACTATATTTAGTAAATTCAAAAAAATTATCACATTGGAAGACGGGACTATTATAGGTGGATTAGGAAGTGCTGTAATCGAATTTATGAATAAATATCATTACACTGCTCAAGTGTCCCGATTGGGTATACCTGATAAATTCATTGAACACGGTAGCCAACAACAACTTTACAAACTATGTGGTTATGACGAAGAGGCCATTTACAACCAAATTTGCAGCTTATTAAAAGAGTAAGATTTCTTTAGCTTCTGTGAGATGAAAGACGAAATAAAATTACCGAATAATGTAGAGTGTTACGAAAAATTTAAAAAGACATTTAAAAATCTTTCGGCAAAAGAACTTAATTTGTTAGTTAGTAACGATTCTGTCAAATATTATAAAAAAGGAAGCCTTGTCTATTCCGAAGGGACTCGCATGAAGGGATGTTATTTTGTATACAGCGGCGTTGTCAAAATTTTTCAGACCGGGCACGAAGGAAAAGAGCAGATCATAAAATTTGAGAAAGAAGGTGACTTTTTCGGCTTCCGTTCTGTCATTTTAAAAGAAAAAGCCTGTACTTCCGTAGAGATATTAGTAGATGCCATCCTCTATTTTATTCCGGAAAAAACGCTCTTACTTTTGATAAAAAACAACCCGGACTTCGCCTACGAATTAATGCAAATTGCCTGCAAAGAATTGGGAGAATCCAATCGCTATATTCGGGATATTGCGCAGAAATCGGTAAAAGAGCGCCTAGCAGAAATATTATTGATGATGGCCCACGATTTCGGGGTTGAAAACGATGGCACTTTAAAATTAAACATCTCGCGGGAAGATTTGAGTAATTTTGTAGGTACCGCTACGGAAACTGTTATCCGTCTATTGTCTGAATATAAAACCGAAGGTTTAGTCGAATCAAAAGGACGCAAAATCAAGCTTTTAAATATTGAAAAATTAAAAAACAGAGCCGGTTTATAAAAGGAACTTACAAGCTCAGCCTTCATCCATCACAATCATTCACTAAGATATTTAGTGTCTTTTCCTTCACCTCGATTATTTCAAGGTGAGATGCAAATATGTTTGCTTTGTATTCTTTTTTAAAACTCAATATTTTTCTTTTTTTTATACCTTTATCTGAAAATTATTGTAATTTAACGCGTCTTTTTAAGTCTAACTATTAATAATTAATTAAAACATGCCACAAATTTCAGAAATGGGAAAAATAATACCGGCTTCTCCTATTCGCAAGCTGGTTCCCTATGCCGACCGAGCCAAAGAAAAAGGGATTAAAGTATATCATCTTAACATCGGACAACCAGATATAGAAACTCCTCCTATCGCCTTGGAAGCTGTCAGGAATATGAAATTGTCTGTCATCGAATACACCCCCTCCGGAGGAAACCATACGTTAAAAGTAAAATTAGCAGGATATTACCAGCATTTAGGAATTAATGTTCATGAAGAAGATATTCTAATTACAACAGGAGGTTCTGAAGCGATTTTATTTGCTTTTATGAGCACATTAAATCCCGGAGATGAAATCATTATTCCGGAACCTTTTTATGCTAATTATACAGCTTTTGCTGTTATGACAGGCGTAAAAGTAAAAACAGTCACCTCCACCATTGAAAACAATTTTGCTTTACCTCCTATCAGTGAAATTGAAAAGCTGATCACTCCTGCTACAAAGGGTATTGTCATCATCAACCCCAACAATCCGACAGGTTACTTATACTCTAAAGAGGAATTAGAAGAGTTGGCTAAAATCATCAAAAAATACGATTTATATTTATACTCGGATGAAGTATACAGACGTTATTGTTACGATGGTCTAAAACACTTTTCTGTCATGAATTTACCGGGTATTGAACAGAATGTCGTTTTATTCGATTCGATGTCAAAAAGATACAGTGAATGTGGTATCCGTGTAGGAGCTATCATTACCCGTAACAAAGAGATTTTAGCGACAGCTTTAAAATTCGGCATGGCGCGTCTGTGTCCTCCCGCTTTAGGGCAAATAGCCGCAGAAGCTTCTTTAGATACAACCGACGAATATTTCGAAAACGTTTACAATGAGTATATCGAACGGAGAGATTTTATGGTGGAAGCCCTGAATAAAATGCCGGGAGTCATTTGCCCGAAACCGAAAGGAGCTTTTTATTCCATCGTAAAATTACCTGTAGACGATGCCGACCGTTTTGCGAAATGGTTATTGGAAGATTTTAGTTATAACGGTCAAACAGTCATGGTGGCTCCTGCCAGTGGATTTTACCATACACCGGGTCTCGGAAAAAATGAAGTAAGAATCGCTTATGTTTTAAAAATCAGCGAACTGAAAAAAGCGATGGAGACCTTGGCTCAGGCTTTGAAAGAATATCCCGGAGCACAGCAGGCATAACAGATAATTTTTCTATCTTTGCAGCTTAGATGAAGCTGTGATTAAGATTTTTTAGAAAAAACAGATATGATATCCGACTCGAAATTTGACAGTATTAGACCCTATGTGGGGAGTGAAGTTGTTGCAGCAGCACAAAGACTCAGCAATGCGGAGGCGTTTCTATCCGTTTTCTCACAGCTTACTCAGATTGATAAAAATGTAATCGCTGCGACGCTCAAGGACATCCATACCCGGGATGAATTCCAAAGCAAATTTTTTGGTCCGGCGATTCAGTCGGTTATCGACCATACTTCAGACGGAGTTTCCATCAGCGGATTGGAAAATCTCAGACCGGATACTTCCTATCTGTTTATTTCTGATCACAGAGATATTATTCTGGATTCTGCTATATTGAATCTGTTGTTGAGAAAAAACGGTTTTAAATATACAGAAGCTGCTATCGGGAGTAATCTTCTGGTGAATGAATGGGTTACAGATCTGGTGAAATTGAATTCCTGTTTCATTATAGAAAGGGATATTCCCGTCAGAGAAATGATCGTCAGCTCCGCCCTTCGTTCCGAATACATACGTGCCACAATTGAAGCTGGAGTTAATTCTATATGGATTGCCCAAAAAGAAGGACGGACTAAAAACGGGGATGATAAAACACAACCCAGTTTACTGAAAATGTTCAAAATGAGCAGTTCTAAAGATTTCGCAGAAAATTTCCGACAGCTCAAAATCGTACCTTTGTCTATTTCCTATGAATGGGAGCCTTGCGACGATCTGAAGACAAATGAATTATACACCAAAACGGTCAGCGAATACATAAAAACTCCGGAAGAAGATATGAAAAGTATGCAAACCGGTTTAGCCATGTATAAAGGCAGGATCAACTTTGTGGTAGACAAACCCATTGATGACGAACTGGATGCAATAGCCAGTTTGCCATCCAATGGAGAAAGACTGGAAGTCCTTGCCCAGCTCATTGATTCAAAAATTCATAAAAACTTTAAATTATGGCCGAATAATTATATTGCTTATGATCTTTTGCATTCTGTCAATAAATTTTCAAAATTTTATAACGATGAAGAAAAAGAAAAATTTATTTGCACAATGACTCAGAAAATCGACAAAATTGAGGGAAACCGTTCGCTATTGAATAACATTTATTTGGAGATTTATGCTAATCCTATTAAAAATTGTCTCCACCTAAAAGACACTGAGCAATAAAAATAAGCCTATTTTATTCCGTATCTGAAACTTAAACGAAAAACGAAAATTAATGAAAACAGTCCGCTTACTCATTATTCTTGGTGCTTTTTTAATTATGATTTCCAGCGTATTTAGTCTGATGACAACGACGGACCGAACACCAGTATACATCAACATCTGTGCTATGTTAAGTTTAGCTATTGCCGTTTCGGTCATGAATTTCCAAAAAAACAACCGAAAAGACCGAAGATAAAATCTCAAAATGTATAAAGTTAAACGCACGATATACCTGAAGGATCGCCATATAGACGTTTGGTTGGGACTTGTAAGTAAAACCAAGAATGGGAAAAACGGGAAATATACCGTCTATTTACTTACGGATAACCCGGATAATCCTTTTAACCATGCAGAACCCATCTTAAGCGGCATTACCTCGAAAGAAACAGCCATCCGGAGAGGAATTGAATTTGTCAAAAATCTATTGCAAAATATTTCGGATCGCACAGTCACTTCAGAGGACAAAAAATCAGAATTCTAAATTGATTTTACATCAAAATTTGCCATAATGGAAAGAAAAGTCAGAGTTAGATTTGCTCCAAGTCCCACAGGAGCACTTCATTTAGGGGGAGTGAGAACAGCCCTTTTCAACTATTTATTTGCCCGTCATCATAAAGGAGATTTCCTTTTACGTATAGAAGATACCGACCAGACCAGATATGTACCCGGAGCAGAGGAATATATTATAAAATCTTTACAATGGTGCGGTTTAAAGGTGGATGAAGGAGTAGGAACAGGAGGAGAATACGGTCCCTACCGTCAAAGTGAAAGAAAAGACTTATATAAACAATACGCTTTACAATTAGTTGCATCCGGACACGCCTATTATTCTTTCGATACAGCTGAAGAATTGGACAATTACCGCAAATCCTGTGAAGCGCAAAAAGAAACGTTTATCTATAACGCTACCACACGGACAAAACTCCGGAACTCTCTTACAATGGATGCTGATCAGGTAAGGCAATTACTGGAAGCAGGAGAGCCCTATGTCATCCGCTTTAAAATGCCTGAAAATGAAGAACTCCATTTAAAAGATATTATCCGGGGAGAAGTTCGTTTCCATACCTCCTTATTGGACGACAAGGTTCTCTTCAAATCAGATGGTATGCCGACTTATCATTTAGCAAATGTAGTAGACGACTACCTGATGAAAATTACACACGTCATCCGGGGAGAGGAATGGCTTCCCTCTCTTCCCCTGCATGTACTTTTATACAGAAGTTTCGGCTGGACAGAAGTGATGCCTGAATTTGCGCATCTTCCCCTTATTCTGAAACCTGTAGGAAATGGGAAACTGAGCAAAAGGGATGGGAATAAGATGGGATTCCCCGTATTTCCAATGCAATGGACAGACCCTGAGACCAAAGAAATATGGCATGGTTATAAAGAAGACGGATATTTTCCCGAAGCTTTTATCAATATGCTTGCTTTACTAGGCTGGAATGACGGAACGGATAAGGAAATTTTCTCGCTGGAAGAGTTATGTCAAGCCTTTTCGCTGGAAAGAGTCCATAAAGCAGGATCCCGGTTTGATCCGGAAAAAGCAAAATGGTTCAATCACAAATACCTGATTCATAAACCGGATACGGAACTCGCAATTCCCTTAAAAGAAATACTGGAAAGTAACGGCATTCAGGCAGACCTATCTCAAATAGAAAAGGTATGCGGTTTAATGAAAGAACGGGCTAATTTCGTGAAAGATATTTATAACGACAGTTTATTCTTTTTCGTTACACCGGAAGAATACAATGAAAAAGACGTAAAAAAATACTGGAAAGAAGAATCCATACCCCTGATGCAGGAATTATATAATCTTCTCAGCAAAATCGAAGATTATTCTTTTGCCAACACCGAAAAAATTATTTCAGCATGGATTAACACCAAGGAAATCGGTTTTGGCAAAGTAATGAATCCTTTTAGAGTCGCCATCGTAGGAGCAGCCAAAGGACCACATATGTTCAATATTATTGAAATTATTGGGAAAACCGAAACATTAAAGCGGTTGGAAAAAGCATTAAACACACTAAAATAGAGATACATGGAAAATAGGATTTCTGATTCTGAAAAACAATATGCGATGTTTATTCACATCTCGCAATTTGCGGGAGTGATCATTCCCGGACTAGGGTGGATTTTACCTTTGGTGTTGTGGTTAACAAAGAAGGACACCTCTTCCTATATTGACGCCAATGGAAAAATAGTAATGAACTGGATTATTTCCTGCTTCCTCTACGCCATAGGAGCTACGATCTTAACTTTTATCCTTATTGGGATTCCTCTTTTAATCGCTTTGGGAATATGCAGTCTTATATTTACAATTATTGGTGCAATACGGGCGAATGACGGTATATTGTGGCCTTATCCCCTAAGCATCAAATTTATAAACTAAAACATTCTCCTGTAGGGCTGTAAACGTCAATACAGGATAAAGTTATTTGCCTGCAACTCCTGGATAGCTTGTTCTTCATGCAGCAAAAAGGGATTTAGTTCCTGAGTGGTCAGGCTAGAAGGAGCGGGTACAAAAATGGTATTCGGATATTGCATGATAATATCATGCAATATTTTTACCCGTTTCATGTGAAAATCGGAAGAAACAACCCACAAAATATCCGGCTGCTCTTTTTCAATGACAAGTTTCGACATCCTAAAATCTTCGACAGTATTGGAAGACAGCACAAATTCCAGGAAGTCATTTTCTTTCACTCCTTTATGCAAAAGATATTGTTTACTGTAGTAAGCATGCGGTAAAGAGGTTGGATTAAACTGTTTCCCAAATCCTCCTGTACAAAGGAAACGGCTGTTTTTATTAAGCGAATAGAGCTCAAAGGCATAATTCAAACGATCTAAAGCAATTCTGCTCAAATTGCCCTTTTCATCGTTAGGCGCTCCCAATACCAGTAAAATATTTTTCATATCCTTCATTCCACTATTCAAAAGTTTCCCCAAATCAAACAAATATCCATACAAAAATAGATATAAAAAACAAACTGATTTAATCTTTTATTTAAATAACAAAAGACTTATCTTATACTCCCGTACAAAAATATTATTTTTAATCAGGAAAAAATCCTCTTTTGTGTCCCTACTGTGTATTTTATTTGTAACTTTTCTGCCCCTTTATACGTCATTTTGGAAAATATGTCTTCTATGAAAAATCTTTTATTTGGCTTTATTTGCCTGATTTCAGGTATGTCTTCTTCCGTATTTGCCCAAAACTGTAGTTATCGCATATATGGACATATTTCTACTGTAGACAATGAAAAATTCTCCGGCTACATTACCTGGGGCAAGAATCAATTATACTGGACAGATCTTTTTCAAGCTCTCAAACCGAAAAATCCTTATGCCCACTATTTTAAACCTGAGGACGGAGTACTTTTTAACCACTCAGGCAAAACATCGTCAGTCCCCCCCCAACATATATTTGCCTGCCGATTCGGAGATATAAAAACCATAGAATTGAGCGGTATAAACCAAATTAATCTTCACATTCAGAGAGGTTATCAAATCCTATTAAAAAAAGGAAGTTTTAAAGATATAAACACTCCCATCTCTCTTCAAATATCAGCACAAGAAGAAATAGAGATTCCCTGGGAAAAAATAGCTAAAATTGAATTCGACGCCTCGCCCGATTCTTTTTGTCCGCCTCAAACTCTTCCGATTACCGGTATCGTTCAAACCAAACAAGGGATTTATAAAGGATTTATTAGCTGGAACAAGAAAAAAACAATCACAGATACGTTTAAAGCCAAAACAGCCCGAGGAGAAATCTATATAAGCTTTTCTCAAATCAAAAGAATCCTCAAAGCTCCGAACGGCTATCGGCTCATTTTAAAAAACGGAGAAGTAAAGGATTTAAAGACCATCGAAAATCTTCGGGAAATTACAGTAAATATGCCAAACATTGGTATTGTGACCATCCCGGCAAGCAAATTGGAATCTTTGAACATAGAAGAAATTCCACTGCCTTCCTATGCTGATTTCTCGGACCAAACGCCTCTTTATGGGGAGATTTTAACCCGCAAAGGAGAAAAAATAAAAGGAAGGCTAGCTTACGATTTAGATGAAGCGATGAATTTTGAACTCCTGGAAGGGGAAAATGATAATATCGAATATTCTATCCCTTTCAAATACCTCCAATCAATAGAACCGAAAAACTATAAATATTCTTATATCACTCTCACGAACGGAGCGGCTCTTAGCTTAGGAGATTCCGTAGATGTAGATACTGAAAACAGTGGCATTCTGATATTTCCGGAGGATAGCATACCCGTTTATGTTCCCTGGAAAGAAATCCGTTTGATTACTTTTGAAAATCAAGCCCGTTTTACTCCGGAATAACGTTCCCGGATAAGTTCGAAGATCCGCCAAAGTTCCTCTATAGACTCAGCTCTTAACATTTGTATCCGTAATTCCCGGAAATGAGGTAAGCCTTTAAACATAGCTGCCATATGCCGGCGCATATGAAGAATACCTCTTATTTCATCAATCCAGTCGACAGATAATAATATTTGTTCTTTTAAAATATCAATTTGTTCTGCAACAGATAAATCCGGTAATATCTCTCCGGTTTGAAAATAATGCTTGATCTGTTTAAAAATCCAAGGTCGCCCAATCGCCCCCCGTCCGATCATAACAGCATCTACTCCGTATTTATCAAAAGCCTCTTTAGCCTTTTGAGGAGATGTGATATCTCCGTTTCCAATAATCGGGATTTGGATTCTCGGATTATTTTTTACTCTTCCAATAGGTTCCCAATCCGCTTCCCCCGCATACATCTGAGAACGGGTACGCCCGTGTATAGCCAAAGCTTGTATCCCCACATCCTGCAAATGTTCGGCAATATCTTCGATAATAATATGTTCACAATCCCACCCCAAACGGGTTTTAGCTGTAACCGGAACCTTCACGGCCTTGACAATTCGTTCCGCCATCTCTATCATAAGAGGAATATCTTTTAACAACCCTGCACCAGCTCCTTTCTGGGCTACTCTTTTTACAGGACAACCAAAATTCAGATCGATGAAATCCGGCTGCACTTCCTCTACGATTTTAGCGGCCTCCGTCATAGAATCAATATAACGGCCATAAATCTGAATCGTTACAGGACGTTCAGATTCTTCTATCGTCAATTTTTTCAAAGATTTATGAACAGAGCGAACCAGGGCATCCGCAGAAACGAACTCTGAATATAACCAATCTGCTCCAAATTCTTTACAAAACTTTCGAAAAGGAGGATTGGTCACATCTTCCATAGGCGCCAACACCAAAGGATATTTTCCTAATTCTTTTCCTGCTATCTGCATAAACTTAAAAACTAAAGGATTTGATTAAATATTTTTTACAACTTCACAATAATGAGGGATTCTCCGGAATGCCAAATCTGTTAAAGCATCCTAAAACTTTTGATTTCTGTCCGAAGAATATTTGAATACATCTGATTATTAAATAAGTTTGCTGCAAAAATAACAAATTAAACCATTCTTAAAATCATGCTTGTACTAAAATTACTATTGTCCCTCCTGACCCTTTTACCTACTGACGCCCGTTGGCAACGAATCAAAACAGATCAACATATCTCCTTTTTATTCCCGAATAATGTACAAAAATTACAGAGAAAGACAAATGGAATCCCTTCTTACATTTACCAAACAAAAGATTTAACCTGTGTTTTCGGAGTGGTATGTTCCGATTTTTCAAATCAAAAAATATCTTTTTCCGATCCAAACAATGCATTAGCAATATACGAACAATTGAAAAAAGGTTCTGTAGATATGGAAACTGCTATCCTGAAAAATGAACAAACAGTTCCTTATGAAAACATGCTTATCAAAGAAATAGAATATTCTATTATTAAAGATAAATATGAAATGACCTACTTTAAACGGTTTATATTTAGAAATAATAAAGTTTATCAAGTTACAATTGGAGCTAAAACCAGACATTTTGATATTTTAAAAGAAGAAAGAGAAATTTTCTTCAACTCCTTCTTATTTACAGATTGATTGAAGTCTGAATGTATAACCTCTTTCAGGCTAATATGACTTTATTAAAAACTCAAAATATAAAACATTCGGAAAGCCAGCTTAAAAGGAGAAGTGCAAACATTTGAAATAATCTGTAACTTTTCATTATATTCGTTCGTCCCATACAAGATATGAATAGAAACGAATATAATTTAAGTGTAGACAAATTCTCTGACGATGTATTTCGTTTTATTTACAAGACCTGTCATAATAAAGAATTAGCGGAAGATATCATTCAAGACGCTTATATGGTACTTTGGGAGCACGTCAGAGAAATCACGTTCGAAAAAGCAAAAGCTTTTCTCTTTACAACTTCTTATCACAAAATGATCGATATATTCCGGCGGGAAAAGAGAAATAAAGATATAGAAAATATAAATCCGGAATATTATTTATCCGGCACACAAACACCTGATTTACAAGATATTTTAGAATTTGCACTAAACAAATTATCCCCTGTCCAAAAAACAGTTATTTTATTGAGAGATTATGAAAATTATTCTTACCAAGAAATAGCAGACATTACTCATTTATCCGAAAGTCAGGTAAAGGTATATATTTTTAGAGCCCGCAATTCTATGAAAGAATTTATCCGAAAACCTGATTTAATTGTGTAACTCTATAAGGAAGGGTTTAATTGATTTAAATATGATTACACAGAAAAATTACGAAATTTATTTTGCCGATTATCTCGATGGAACATTAGGAGAAGCGGAAACAGCAGAATTAAAAGCTTTTCTGTTGGTACATCCTGAATTATCCAAGCTTATAGAAGACACGGATAAGGTAAAACTTCAGAAACCCACTTTTACTTACTTACATAAAGAATCTCTGAAAAAAACAGAACTACAGGAATGTCCGGATTATTATGCTATTGCAGCCGCAGAAGAAGTATTGACAGAAAAGGAAAAAAAGCAATTGAAGGAAAGATTTGCTGACCAGGAGTTTCAGGCCTCTGTGCGGCTCTATCAGCAATTAAGGCTTAAACCAAACCCGAATATTCATTTTAATAAGAAAAATAAACTTTACAAAAAGCAAGGTAAACGTATTCTTTTGATACAATTAACTGCAGTGGCAGCTGTTTTATCTCTCTTTCTGCTCATACGGTTGTTTACGCCCTCTATCGTAGAAAAAGATTCGATATTCAGCGACAATCGGAAAACCATTCTTCCCCTTATCGTTTCACCACATTTCAGTACACCTCTGGAAACAAAAGGTTACACACCCTCTTTTGAACTGGCGAAAGTAAAATCCATAAAACCTATAAAGCAAATTATTACTCCTATTTCTTCCTCTATGGAAACAGTAATCCTCCTTACTTCTGATACAGAAATAAAACTTCAGGAAATAGCTATGAACGACGCTCCGGAAATTATTCTTACTGAATCAGCTAAAACCTGGAGAGCTTCTTCTGATAATGTGGGAACAAAAAATATAATTACTTCCGTTATTCACGCTAGTAAAAACCTTACACAAAGAATGAAAAAAAACAATATAAATGCAAAAGTGTCTGTAACATATTAAAAACACTATCCGTCTTATGGGAAAATAATAGAATTTAAGAAAAATAATACTATGAAAACAACATTATCTCTCTTTGCAATTTTTTTGACATTAAACGGAATGGCTTCCAATTTCCAAGATACAGTAATGGTGGACGATCTGTGGCAAAAAGAAAAAAATATAAAATTCGTACCGAACTTACAGGATTCTCTTCTGCCAAACAGGGAAATGCAAATTACAGATACTCTCCCTACACAAAAAAAATCTAAAATACGTATTCTTTCTTCTTCATCCAGCGGCTTGACAATTATCGGTTCCGGAAATGATACAGAAATTGAAATTTTAGGAAACCATAAATATAAAAACAAAAAAAACAAAGGGTACCGAAATTTCAGTGGACATTGGTGCGGTTTTAATTTCGGATTTGTAAACTTTACAAATACAGATTATTCTGATTATTCCGCCAGTGAACAGGATTTTATGGAACTGGATTATGCAAACTCTTTCGTCATGCAATTTAATATTTTGGAACAAAGCATCAATCTCGTACCCCGGAATAATTTTGGATTAATTGTAGGTTTAGGGCTCGAGTACCAACGCTTGCGTTTTGAAAATAAACACCAGTCCATCTGTTTGGATGAGAACAACAGAATTATGCCCTATACCCTCAATCCAGACTGGAAAGTAAAAAGGAATTCGTTCAAAACACTTTACCTCACGGTTCCTGTTTTAATGGAAGTACAATTTCCAGCAAGGCTCAGAAAAAAAGTATATATATCTGCCGGTTTTATGGGAGGTATCCGCCTTCATTCCAAAACAAAAATTGTATATAAGAACCTCGATGGAAATAAGAAAAAAGACAAAAATTCCGATAATTTCAATATGATACCTGTCAAAGCAGATGTAGTAGCACGTATCGGTTACCACAACCTGAATATCTGGGGAAGTTATACTTTAACCAATATGTTCAAATCAAACAAAGGGCCGGAATTGCATCCTTACAGCTTGGGGATAGGAGTAACATTTTAAAGATTACTGTGCCTATAAAATAATTTTTAATTGATTTATTTTTAAAGAAATATCCTGAAATATTGTCTTTTCGTGAGAATATTTTTAGGATATTTCTTTTCCTTACTATCAGCTTATTCATTCATGATTTCAGTCTGCCGATCGATAGAAGCCTGATGAATCGCTTTGAAAACTTTTTCTAAAAATTCTTCACTCAATCCATTCTGCTTTCCTTTCTGAAATACTTTTTCCAAAATCTTATCCCAACGTCCCGGTTGTAAAATCGTGATATTATTTTGTTTTTTATACTTCCCAATTTCTGCAGAGACCTTCATACGATCTGCCAGGATCTGGAGTAATTCGTTATCCAATTCATCAATACGAGCCCGTAACTCATCAATATTTTCTTTATACTCTACATCCTCCGTCTCTACATTCCGGATGACCAGATGGGATAAAATTTCCGAAAGAGAAGAAGGGGTAACCTGCTGCGCTGCATCACTTAAAGCAATTTCAGGACAAATATGCGATTCCACAATCAAACCGTCAAACCCCAAATCCATAGCTTGCTGAGAGACCTCCTGTATATATTCTCTTTTACCGGAAATATGACTGGGATCGCAAATCATGAGTATATCCTTATGACGACGTTTAATTTCTATGGGGATCTGCCATTGTGGAATATTTCTGTATTTTGCTTTTGTATAGGTAGAAAATCCTCTGTGTATAACCCCAATTTTCTTTAATCCAGCCATATTTAAACGTTCTAAAGCTCCGATCCAAAGCTCTACATCCGGATTTACCGGATTTTTAACTAAAACAGGAATATCCGTTCCTTTCAAAGCATCCGCAATTTCCTGCATAGCAAAAGGATTAGCCGTCGTCCGGGCTCCGATCCATAACAAATCCACTCCTGCTTTCAAAGCTTCGTATACATGTTTGACATTTGCTACTTCTGTAGAAGTTTTCATACCCAATTCCCGTTGTACACGACGCATCCAACCCAAACCATCTGCTCCGACACCTTCAAAACAATTCGGACGGGTACGAGGTTTCCAAATACCTGCCCGCAATACGTTCACCCCATTATTTTTCAAAGCCCTCGCCGTTTCAAATAATTGCTGCTCGCTTTCCGCACTACAGGGACCCGCAATAATCAACGGTTTTTTCGTATCCGAAAAAATACCCCATTCACTTACTTTTAATAAATCTAATTGAATTGCTGCCATAAAATTTATCGTTATGTGTTTCTATTTAAAATTTTGCATTTTACCTTTTTAATTGACTTTGCAGACGTTTTTAATATACACTGTGTATCTCTTTTATAAACGTTTTTTATTCTCAACGAATAATTCTCTTTATCTTATTTGCCTTATAAATTAATTCTCTCACTCCTTGTTCATCGTAATCGGATATATGTTTTTTAAATTCCTGTAACTTTTCAATGTAAGTATCCAATACCGTCAACACATTTTCTTTGTTTTGAGAAAATATAGGAGCCCACATATCAGCATTACTTTTAGCTAAACGTACCGTAGAAGAAAAACCTCCCGAAGCCAAATCAAAAATATTCTTTTCATTTTTCTCTTTTTCCAAAACAGTTAAAGCCAAAGCAAAAGAAGAAATATGAGAAATATGAGAAACATAAGCAGTATGCACATCGTGATGAGCCGCACGCATATATATCATTCTCATATTCAAACAATCATACATGCTTTTCACTAATTCTACCGCCCGTATATCCGAATCTTCTGCATTACAAATAATCCCGGCACGTCCATCAAAAAGTCCGGACAGAGCCGCCCAAGGTCCCGAATATTCCGTACCCGCCATAGGATGAGCAGCTACAAAATTTTTCCGGTTCGGATGATAATGGACCATTTCATTGATTTTTTCTTTGGTAGAACAAACGTCTGTGACAATCTGTTTATCCACCTTATCCAAAATCTGAGGAATTAAACGAATTGCAGCACTTACGGGAGTCGCCACCACAATAATATCACTTTCTGCAATACAGTCCTCTAAATTTACAAGGTCATCCACTAAACCCATCTCCTTAGCGGCGGCGGCATGCAATTGTTCGCTTTCCACACCGACCACCCGATCTGCAAACTTTCTCTTTTTTAAATCGATCGCCATTGAGCCGCCGATCAAACCAATTCCGATTACTCCTACTTGCATAATTTTTCCCTGTTACTTTCCTTATTTTTCTGCTTTCTGAACTTAACACCAAGAACCATGCTGCAATGCGGCAGGATACAAACGATTCTTTATCCGCTCGTAAGCTTCCTTCAAAACAGGACGTTTCGCACAAAGAGAAATACGGATATATCGGTTACCATTGCTTCCAAATATAAAGCCAGGAGTGATAAATACTCTAGCCTTTTGCAATATATAATCCGTCAACTTTTCTCCGTTTTCCCATTTTTCTCCTATTTTCCCCCACAAGAACATTCCACTGCTATTTTGATCATAAGTCGCTCCCAATAAATCTAAAATCTCTCCTGCCAATAATTTACGGGCTTTATATTCCTCATTCAAAGCCGTATACCAAGCAGCATCCAACGATAAAGCTTTCACTGCTGCCAATTGCATAGGCCGGAACATACCGGAATCCATATTACTTTTTACTTTTAACACATTGGCAATAACTTCCGCTTCACCCGCAATCATACCAATCCGCCAACCAGCCATATTATGGGCTTTACTCAAAGAATTCAACTCAATACAACATTCTTTCGCCCGAGAAACACTCAAAATACTGAGATGCTCTTCGTTGAGGATAAAACTGTAGGGATTATCATTACAAATCAAAATTTTATGCTTTAGACCAAATTCTACTAACCGACGATATAAGGCTTCCGTAGCCCGGGCTCCTGTTGGCATATTCGGATAATTAACCCACATCATTTTTACACCAGTCAAGTCCATTGCTTCTAAAGCTTCAAAATCAGGCATCCAATTGTTTTCTTCCTTTAAATCAAAGGGAATAATTTCAGCCTCCGTTAATAAGGAAGCAGAAGAATAAGTAGGATACCCCGGATTAGGCACCAATACTTTGTCCCCTTTGTCTAAAAAAGCCAGTGACAATAATAAAATTCCTTCTTTCGATCCGGCTAAAGGCTGTATTTCTTTTTCTGGGTCCAGTTCTACACCGTAATATTTTTGATACCATTCTGCAAAAGCCCTTCGCAATTCCGGGATACCTTTGTAACTCTGATAAGCATGATTCTCGGGATTTTCGGCTCCATGTATTAACGTGTGAATCACTTCATAAGCCGGTGCCATGTCAGGTGATCCTATCCCCAAACTGATCACTTTTTCTCCAAGCCGATTCATTTCATCTATTTCGCGGAGCTTACGTGAAAAATAGTATTCACTCACACTATTCGTTCTATTTGCTGGTTGAATAATCATATTTTTAAGTTATTATAATTTACAATTCCGATCTTTCTTATTCGTTATAACTTTTATATTCTCCCATAATTTTTACATCTTCCATCAAAGGCTGTACAGCATTCATGGCTTCTCGATAACGATTATATTCTTCAAATTTAAGGTCCACATAGAAAAAATACTGCCACTCCTTCCCCGGAATGGGTAAAGATTGAATTTTTGTCAGATTCAGATCATAAAAAGAAAAGATAGATAAAATCTGGGAAAGCCTTCCTTTGACATGAGGAATAGTAAAGCAAATCGATGATTTATCGATATCTCTTTTCTCTACATTCAACTTATCATCTAAAATTAAAAAACGGGTAAAATTCTGTTTATGAGTTTCTATACTTTCTTGAAGGATCTCCAGGCCAAACAACTCTGCCGCTAAACCGGAAGCGATGGCGCCGACATGCATTTGCCGCTTAGTTGCGATATCAGCAGCACTTTTAGCCGTATCATCCGATTCGATCAAACGGATATGAGGATATTCCTGAAAAAAACTTCGTGTTTGGGCAATAGCCATATAATGGGAATGAACTTCACGAATATCTTCTATTTTCTGCCCCGGCAAAGCCATAAGATTTTGCTTAATGCGTAAAAATATCTCCCCTTTTATTTGTTTTCCGTATTTGTGTAAAAGTGAATAATTAGGTAACAGTCCACCTGAAACCGTATTTTCAATAGCCATAACAGCTCCATCCGCCGTTTTCTGTTCCAAGCTGACAAACAAATCTTCAAAGCTCAGGCATTCTACCACCTCGATCTCTTCTCCGTAATATAAACGGGCAGCCTGTTCGTGAAAACATCCGTGTACCCCTTGAATCGCAATCTTCTTTTTCATTTATTTCTTGTTTAGTGTGTATCTAAAATAAAAACCCCCAGCTTAAGCCGGGGGTCATATTAAATCTTTTTATTCAAGTCCAAGACAAATATACGCCTACCGGCTACTTTTCATACAATAAAAGTAGAAATGAAAATAATAACCGTTGCTAAATCGAAATTGTCCCATCTTGTGTCAATAAAAAAGCCCTGATTTTTCAGGGCTCCGTTTTATCTTATTTATAAAATTTACATACCAAAGCCCTTTACTTCTTGCTAAAAAAGTAATAATAGTAAAAATAACAGGCAACAGAAAAAGGCTTCATCTTACAGTTTTTTGTATTGGTTGCAAAAGTAAAAACATTTTCTTTAACTCCAAAACATTCCCTCTTTTTTTCCGTTTTATTTTTACCTTTGTCGAAGTAAACACACAAAAATAATTTCATGTCAGAAAATAAAACTTTATATCTTTTAGATGCATACGCACTCATATACAGATCTTATTATGCCTTTATCCATAACCCTCGTATCACAACGACTGGCATAAATACATCGGCAACTTTTGGTTTTTGCAATTTTTTACTGGAATTGCTGGAACTTGAAAAACCGACCCATATCGCAGTTGTATTCGATCCGGAAGGTCCGACGTTCCGTCACGAAATGTATGCCCCTTATAAAGCCCAACGTCCAAAGATGCCCGAAGATTTACGAAAATCCATTCCTTACATCAAAGACATTATTAAAGGTTTAGGTATAAAATGTATTGAAATTCCTGGATTCGAAGCCGACGATGTCATTGGAACCATTGCCTGCAAAGCAGAAAAATCTGGATATACCGTATACATGATCACTCCAGACAAAGATTATGCCCAATTAGTCAGTGAAAAAATATTTATGTACAAGCCCGGACGTTCCGGGAATAAATCGGAAGTATGGGGCATTCCGGAAGTATTGGATCATTTCGGAATTGAAAAGATCAGCCAGGTTGTCGATATTTTAGGATTAATGGGTGACGCAGCAGACAATGTTCCCGGCTGCTCAGGAATCGGTCCCAAAAGCGCAGCAACTCTGGTATACAAATACGGAGATATTGACGGTATATATGCCCATATTGACGAATTAAAAGGGAAACAGAAAGAAAACCTTCTCGCTTGCCAGCCGACCGTACATCTGTCCCGGACTTTAGTGACCATAAATGCGGATGTTCCCACCGAATATATGGCAGACGACTTAACCAAGGAGCATATTAATATAAAAACCCTGGAACCGATTTTCAAAGAATTGGAATTATTTTCCCTTTCCAGAAGATTAATAGAAACGGATAAGGAAGAAGAGAAAACAGAACATTTATGCGACGTAAAAGTAAAATATTCAGATCGTAGCAAAGACATTGAAAATTTAATCCAAGAATTGGAAAAAGTAAGGGAATACGTCTTTCATTCTGTTTTTATTTCTGGCACAATCTATAGTTCTTATCCTACCTGGATCTGTTTTTCCACAGAAAATCACCGGGTAGATTTTATCAAACTCCCGGACGCTAAAGAAGAAGCGGAAAAAACAATTCAGTTATTCCGGTCTCTTCTCGAAAATCCGGAAAAAACGTTGATTTCTCCAGATGTAAAAGACGATATCATCTGGCTGAAAAGGGCAGGTATTTCATTAAAAAATTCGATTTTTGATATAAAAATCGCCCATTATGTCTTACATCCGGATATGTCACATGAATTGACGCGTATTGCTTTACAATACCTCCATTACACTTTATCTGAACCTCAAAAAACAAATCGTCAGCTTTCTCTTTTTTTCGAGGATGAAGCTCAGGAAGATTATGACTTTGCTGAGAAAGCCGATGTGTTATTCCGATTAAAAGCAGCATTGAATGCAGCGCTTATGGAAACAGGATTAATCCGGCTTTTCAACGATATAGAAATGCCTTTGGTATTTGTACTGGCAGATATGGAATACGAAGGGGTTTCTATCGATACGGAAGAATTACAACGTATTTCGGAAGGATTAAAAATCCGGATAGGAGAGTTAGAAAGAGAAATCTATGCTATTGCCGGTCATCCCTTCAATATCGGTTCTCCGAAACAATTGGGAGAAGTACTTTTCGACGAAATGAATGTCGACGGCGGAAATAAAAAGACAAAAACCGGACAATACAGCACCTCTGAACAAGTATTGGCAAAACTGGAAAATGAACATCCGATTGTCAGCAAAATTCTCGATTACCGGGGATTAAAAAAATTATTAAGTACTTATGCAGAAGCTCTACCTACTTATATTGATGCTGATACCGGCAAAATTCATACCCACTTCAATCAGGCAGAAGCTGCCACTGGCAGACTTAGCAGTTTGAACCCGAACCTTCAAAATATTCCCATCCGGACAGAAGAAGGAAGGGAAATACGCAAAGCTTTTATTACAGGTGATGATCACTATCTGTTTTTCTCCGCCGATTACTCTCAAGTAGAATTGCGTCTCATGGCCCACCTCAGCCAAACCCCACAATTGATAGAGGCATTCCGGCATGGGGAAGATGTACATACAGCCACTGCGGCAAAGATATATCATATTCCCATGGGAGAAGTTACTTCAGAAATGAGACGAAGAGCCAAAACAGCAAATTTTGGAATTATATACGGAATTTCAGCTTGGGGACTGGCAGAAAGACTCCATATCAGCCGGAAAGAAGGGAAGGAACTCATAGAAGGTTATTTCGAACTTTATCCCGGAGTAAAAAAATATATGGAAGAATCTGTAGAAAAAGCCCGAAAAAAACAATACGTGGAAACAATTATGGGAAGACGGCGTTACCTTCGGGATATAAACTCCAGAAACGCAGTGATTCGGGGTATGGCAGAGAGAAATGCGATCAATGCTCCTATCCAAGGCTCCGCTGCTGACATCATTAAGATGGCAATGATTTGTATCCACAAACAATTAGAGGAAAGAAAAATGAAATCTAAAATGATTCTTCAGGTACATGATGAATTGAATTTTAAATGCCATAAAGAAGAGCAAGAAGCATTACGGCAATTGGTTACGGAATGCATGGAAAATGTAGTCAAACTTTCTGTACCTTTAACTGTCAGTACCGGATTTGGGGAAAATTGGTACGAAGCCCATTAAAGATAATGTCTATTTATTTATATTCAAGTTAAATGCAGGCCCCCGACACCAATTTTATTTATACAGAAACAACTGGAGACAAAAGTAATCCTTGCTTTATTGCTGGTGAGGAAAGGCAAGATTCGGTTATCTATATTCCGCTCAAGAGCTTCAATCCGATCCTGCCCTTGAATAAACCGGGACATATTGCAGGCAGCCTGATATATACGCTGGTTTTTCTCATTATTTTTGCCTTTTTACGCATACGAAGCAAAGGCCTGTTCTCGCTTATGCTGAGCGTTCTGATCAAAAGAAAAAAATATGAATTGATTTTAAATGAAGGTATTCCTTCTAACTTAGGATATTATATTCTGGCTTTACTCCTTTCTTTTTCTATACTCGCTACCGGAATCGCATATTTTTCTTTTCATGCTTTCTATCTCAAACCTATTATTTACATATTCTGTTTTTTAATACTTTATCATATCTGCACGCTCTGTACGGTCCGCTTATTGGCTTGGACATTCAATATCCGTAACGTAAAGGAAGAAGTAATTGTAAATATCTGGACTTATAATATTTTGATCGGGTTATTCATTTCTCCACTCGTATTATCGCTTTTTTTCGTCAAGTTATTTGCTCTTCCCTTACTGGCAAAAATTATTACAATCTGTTTAGTAATGTTTTATCTTGTTAAATTAATACGGTGGTTTGAAATATTATTCACTTATAGAGTTTCAATTTTGTATATGATTTTGTACCTTTGTGCCCTCGAAGTAATACCCTTACTTATTTTATATAAGTATGTGGCATTGTAATAAGTGAGTATTAATATTTAAAACTTACAACGTTGAAGATCAAAAAGGTACTTGTTTCACAACCTAAGCCGGCAACAGAAAAATCTCCTTATTTTGATTTAGCAGAAAAATACAATCTGAAATTGGAATTCAGACCCTTTATAAAGGTAGAAGGGGTAACGGTTAAAGAGTTCAGGCAGGAGAAAGTCAATATTCTGGACCACACCGCTATCATTTTTACGAGTCGTACTGCTATTGATCATTTTTTCAGGATTTGTGGAGAATTAAGGGTTACGGTTCCAGACACAATGAAATATTTCTGTATATCTGAAGCGACAGCATTCTATTTACAAAAATATATTGTTTACCGGAAAAGGAAGATTTTTTACGGGGATAAGAAAGTCGATGATATGACGAAGATTCTGTTAAAGCATAAAACAGAAAATTTTTTAGTGCCTCTATCAGACATCCACAAAGAAAATATTCCCGCACTTTTGGATCAATTACACTTGAAATATACAAAAGCAATTTTGTATAAGACAGTGGCCAGCGATTTAAGCGATATCCAAAATCTGAAAGAATATGATATTATTGCTTTCTATACACCTTCCGGAATAAAGTCTCTTTTTCAAAATTTTCCGGATTTTGTACAGGATACCACTATTATTGCAGCTTTCGGTCCCGCCACAGCAGAAGCCGTAGAAGAAGCCGGATTACGGCTGGACATACAGGCCCCTACAGCGAAATGTCCTTCTATGACAATGGCTATAGAAGAATTCATTAAAAAGTATAATAAAGACAATAAAGTTAAATAGAGGTCTTTTTACGCAGATCGGATATAAATAATTTCCAATTAAAACAAAAGAGGTCGTCCAAAAATCAGTCTCTTTGTGAGAAAGTTCTTTTCGGAAACAGACGGGTAGGTAAGCAGAGAAACAAAGCTGAAGTTCCGGATCAATTTCAGCTTATCCAACTGAAGTTTTACGCCTGAAACGAGAAAAGTTATTGTTTTTACACAAAAACCTTTTTTGGACCTCCTCTCTCCTATTATGAACACATTTTGTAAATCTGAACGTCTCTGTAACAAAAATTTATTTGAAGAATTAGTCCATTCAGATTTTAGTTTTGTCAAATTTCCTTTCCGGGTCCTTGTCAAGAAATCCTCTCTCCAAGGAGAATATCCAGCAAGGATGGGTATTAGCGTCAGCAAAAAAAAATTTAAGCGGGCTGTAAAAAGAAACCGGCTTAAGCGCTTGACCCGGGAAGCTTATCGCATGCATAAATCAGAACTTTACAAAGATAGCCAAGGTTATGAAACCTTAGATATTCTTTTCATTTATATAGATAACACCGTACTCGAATACAGCAAAATAGAAAAAGCCATTCAATCGGCAATACAAAAAATTATTATCCATTTTTATCGTGTCCCGGAATAACTATAAAATATCTCATCCTTCTTTTCTCGTTTTTCTTAAACGTTGTGTTATTTTTATGCTTTTATTACCTATCCGGTTCTATCAGTATTGCATTTCTCCTTTAAAACCTCCCACTTGCCGCTATACTCCTACCTGTTCGCAATATGCCATCGAAGCGATTCGGAAACACGGCCCACTGAAAGGATTAGGCTTAGCCTTGAAACGTATTCTTTCCTGTCATCCCTGGGGCGGCAGTGGATATGATCCCGTTCCTTAACCGTGAAAAGTGAAAAAAACTTCTTTAAAAGATTAAAAGACATCCATTATAATGAATAATAATTTTCAACTTTCCTGAGAAAAGTGTACTTTCGCTTAATTAATAGAGAATTTACAATTGTAATTTATTGGTAATGAAAACAAAAAAAATCCTAATTATTATTTTTGGGATACTCACCCTCGGGTTGGGAATTGTTGCCCTCAAAAGTGATGACCGTAACTTTGAAATCAGCAAGCAACTCAATATTTATGCAACGTTGTTCCGGGACATCAACATGCTTTATGTAGATGAAATTAAACCTGAGGATCTGGTCACTGAAAGTATCAATGCCATGCTTAATTCATTGGACCCCTATACGATCTATTATCCTGAGTCTCAAACAGAAGATGTAAAACTGATGACAACAGGGGAATATGCAGGAATTGGCGCTGTTATCAGCAAAAGAGGAGAGGGAATCATTATCCGGGAACCCTATAAAGATTCGCCCGCAGATAAAGCCGGGCTCCTGCCAGGGGATATTATTATATCGATAGATGGAAAAACGATAAAAGGTAAGACGAGTTCTGAAGTAAGTGAATTATTGAGAGGACAACCGGGAAAAGAAATTTTAATCAAAGTGAAAAGAGAGGGGTTTGAAAAACCGCTGGAGAAAAAAGCCATACGGGAAAAAATACAATTGCCAAGCGTCCCCTATTACGGATTAATAACCGACAGTATCGGTTATATTTATCTAAACAGTTTTACAGATAAAGCGGCAACAGACGTCCGTAAAGCCATTATCGATCTCAAAAATCAAGGCGCTCAATCTCTCGTTTTTGATTTAAGAGGAAATTCGGGAGGGTTATTAGAACAAGCCGTAGAAATTAGTAATTTTTTCCTACCTAAAGGATCCAAAATATTAGCTACAAAAGGGAAAGTAAAACAATGGGATAAAGAGTATATTGCCACAAAAAACCCCATCGTACCGGATATGCCTCTCGCAGTCTTAATCGACCGGGGCACTGCTTCTGCCGCAGAAATCGTTTCAGGAGCTTTTCAGGATTATGACCGGGGCGTCCTTATCGGAGAACGCTCTTTTGGAAAAGGTTTAGTACAAACCGTAAGAGATTTAGCTTACAACACCAAAGCAAAAATTACAACAGCCAAGTATTATATTCCGAGTGGACGTTGCATTCAAGCATTGGATTATTCTCATAGAAATCCTGACGGTAGTGTAGGCAAAGTACCGGATTCTTTGATCACAGCCTATTCGACAAAAGGAGGACGTACAGTTTATGATGGAGGAGGAATCAGTCCGGATATCCAAATCGAAGCCGAAAATTATGCACGTATCACCCAAGAGTTAGTTCTCAGAGATTTGTGTTTTGATTTTGTGAATTCTTACGCACTCCAAAATCCGGAAATTTCTTCTATTCCGAACTTCGTCATTACAGATGACATTTATTCTCAATTTAAAAACTACTTAAAAGAAAGAAATTTTTCTTATGAAACAGAATCTCAACGGACATTAGAAAAATTGATTAAAACAGCAAAAGCTGAAAAATATTACGATACCGCTAAAAATCAATTGGATAGTCTTCAAAAGGATTTTACTCATTCCATCGACCGGGACATGGAAGTATTTAAAAAAGAGATTTCTTCCTTTCTGGCAGAACAATTTATGCAACGCTATTATTACTTAGGCGGAATCATTGAATACAAAGTGTTACACGATAAGGAAGTAAAAAAAGCAGTGGAAATTTTAGAAAATCCTGCGGAATACCAAAAATTGCTAAAGAAATAAAGCTAGGATTATAGCTAAAGTAAATAGCTTCACAAATTTTTTTCCCGATAATCAAAGACTTAAAAGCTCAAAAGACAGATGATCTTTTGAGCTTTTACAATAATTTATCAAGGCCTTAGAAAAATACTTTTAGGATATTGATTTTTTATTAAAATATATTTATTTACGTTTGTTTTTGTGCTAATGAATCCCCAAATTCGTGGGTTCAGAATAATTTAACCCCTATTATATGAAAAAGTTTTTCCTCTTTTTAGCAATCTGTTTTAGTTTACCGACAGTTGCACAAGAAATTAAACCCGATGAATCTTTATATGGTACAGCTTTTTGGGAAGCCGATACTTTAGGAAATCACAGAGCTATAGTGCACATAGACAGCCCTGCAGAGACTGCAAAAATTTATTTGCCCTGGAGACGAAGAGACAGAGATCCGGAACAAAAAGGATTAATTATTGTAGATGCACAAACAGGCAAACAAATCGTAAATTTTTACAGAAAAGAGGTCAACCGTGAATTTGGTATTTTATTTTTCCAACCTCAAACTGTCCCGGGAAACTATTATATTTATTATCTACCGTATCATTCTTCCGGCGGACCTTATCCGAAAGTATTTTACACCCGTGAGCAAACGATTCCGGATGTTCGTTGGCTAGCACAAGCCCAGACACAGGAAACAACGGCTCCGGAAGCCAGCTTGATCGGATTTCAATCCCGAGGTTCATTTAATAGTTTCTATCCCATGGAAATTATTGCTACAGCAAAGGAAAAAGCCGCATTACTTCAAGACCATCCGGATAAAAAATACCTGCTATTTGCAGAAGACCGGCTGCATCCGATAAAAATGTTTCAGGATATACCTTATCGTTGGGTTACAAAAGGCGCAGGACATCCTTTTTTCGCCGAAGCAGATCAAAATGAATACTTTGTATTTCAAATTGGCTTGTGGGCCGTGAGAGAAGACATAAAAAATATAAAAGTAGAATTCAATGACCTGGCCGGTACAAAAGATACCATTCCTTTAAGCGCTTTCACTTGTTTCAACACAGCAGGAAAAGACTGGCTGCAACGCCCCATGCAAATCGCTTATCACATTCCTCAACATCAAATCAGACCGCTATGGATTGGCATCCAAATACCTGCAGGTATTCAAATGGGATTATACAAAGGAGAGGTCACTGTTTCCGGCGATAATGTAGAACCTCAGACTTTGGATTTAAATCTTTCAATAAGCGACAGAATACTGACAGACAAAGGCGATAGCGATATTTATCGTTTATCGCGCTTGCGCTGGTTAAATTCGGACATCGCTTTTGACGACGATATTGTAAAACCGTTTACACCACTTTCCCTTTCAGGAAATACCATCGCCTGTTTAGGACGATCAGTTTCTCTGAATTCATTTGGCTTACCGGCTTCCATCCAGAGCTATTTTACTGATGAAGTAACAGAAATCGGGGAATCCCCCACAGAAATAATCCAAGCTCCTTTCCGCTTTGTCATCGAACAAAACAAAAAAAATCTGCCTTGGGAAAATAAATCTTTTCAATTCACCCAAAAAGGAAAAGGGAAGATTAGTTGGGAATCAATCAATAAAGCAGGAAATTTCGATGTTCGCTGTGAAGCATCAATGGAATTTGACGGATTTATGGAGTATAAAATTACGCTTAAAGCCCTTGCCAATACAGCAGTAAATGATATTCGGCTGGAAATACCCATGAATGGTTCTGTTGCAACCTATTGGTTGGGAATGGGAGAAAAAGGCTCCCGTATACCTAAAGAATACAATTGGAAATGGAATATTCAAAAAAACCAGGAAGGATTTTGGATCGGTACAGTCAATGCAGGATTACATTGTGTATTCAGAGATGAAAATTACGTTCGTCCCCTGAACACTAATTTTTATCATTCTAAGCCTCTCATTATTCCGGAATGTTGGAATAATAAAGGAAAAGGAGGTATCAAATTCAGCCGGAAAGGCAAAGATATGCTTATTAAAACCTATAGTGGATCCCGCACACTAAAAGCCGGAGAAGAACTGACTTTTATTTTTAAGACCTCTGTCACTCCTTTTAAACCCATAGATACAGAAAAACAATGGACAGATCGTTATTTGCATAGTTACGAACCGATTGACAACGTTGTCGCCCAAGGGGCAAATACGATAAATATTCATCACGGGACGCCCATCAATCCTCATATAAATTATCCATTTTTCCGGCCGGATTTCATGAAGGCGTATATAGACGAAGCCCATTCAAAAGGATGTAAAATAAAAATTTATTATACAGTGCGGGAGTTAGCAAACCGGGCTCCGGAATTATGGGCGCTTCGCTCTTTGGGACATGAAATCTTCTCTGCAGGCAAAGGAAATGGATTTTCCTGGTTGCAAGAGCATTTGGAAGAAGATTATATAGCCGCCTGGTTTGTTGAAAAATACACCGATGCCGCGATTGTAAATTCAGGGGTTTCCCGTTGGCATAATTTTTACGTAGAGGGCTTGAATTGGTTAGTCCAGAACATCGGTATAGATGGTCTGTATATCGATGATCTGGCCTTCGATCGGACCACCATGAAGCGTATCCGGAAAGTTTTAAATGCCGGTTGTTCTGCTCCGCGTATCGATTTGCATTCTGCCAATCAATTTAACGAAAAAGACGGTTATATCAATAGTGCCTGCCTTTATATGGAACATATGCCTTATTTGGACCGCCTTTGGTTAGGCGAATATTTTGATTATAATGCGGGTCCCGATTACTGGTTAACAGAAGTTTCCGGAATTCCTTACGGACTGATGGGGGAAATGCTTCAGGACTGCGGAAACCCTTGGAGAGGAATGTTATATGGTATGACCTCCCGGCTTCACTGGGAAGGATGCGAGGTCGCCCAATACCTTTGGAAAGCATGGGATGAATTCGGCATAAAAGGCAGTCGGATGATTGGTTACTGGTCTTCCCATACCCCCGTTAAAACCAATCATAAAGATATCCTGACAACTTGTTACGTACGGAAAGCGAAAACGTTGATTGCTATCGCCAGCTGGGCTGAAAAAGATACAACTGTGAACCTGGATATAGATTGGGATCAACTCGGGCTTTCCCCGGAAAAAGTAAGGTTATACGCTCCCGAAATACCCCTATTTCAAGAAGCAAAAGAATTTGATCCCTTACAACCGATTAAAATAGAGAAAGGCAAAGGCTACCTTTTAATTTTAGAATAGCTAAAACCTGAAAAGAGAGAACAAAATACGAAATGCGAATTTTCAACATAGAAAATGTCTGTAAAGCCCGTTAGAAAGGTGAAATTCAAACTTTTAAAATAAAATCTTATGTACCGTTTATTTTTTCTTTTTATTTCCCTCTTTCTGATCCTACAAACACAAGGTCAGGAATGGAAAAAACTTTTAAAAATAGCTGATAATCAGCAAGATTTAGCAAAATACGATGTAGTCAACTTACTAGACAGCACGGGAGTATGTGTATCCGACCAAGGATCCGGCTCTTTTACGATCCACCGGATTGTAAAAATCCAAACTCCCGCCGGAGCCCTGAAACACAGGATTATCAAATATGATTACGATCCTCTTACTGCTTTTGCAGAATTTCAAAAAGTGAAAATATATAAAGCAGATGGAAGTACAAAAGACATCGATGTAAAAACAGCCTGTGATTATGCTGCCCCGGCACGAGCTATTTATTGGGGCGCCCGTCAAATTATGATAGAAATCGGACGTTTGGAACCGGGTGATGTGGTCGATTATGAAATTGCTAAAAAAGGGTTTACCTATGCTCTACTTGCTTCTGACGAAAATGAGGATCGCTTTGTTCCTCCTATGCGCGGGCAATTTTACGATATCGTTCCTTTCTGGAGTAACGATCCTACCCTAACTAAAATATACCAAGTATCCATTCCCAAAGAAAAAGATATGCAGTATCAATTCTATCAGGGGGAATGTGCTTCTTCTCTGCGTTTTGAAGGAAATAAAAAAGTTTATACCTTCTGCATGTACGACCTACGACCTTTTGAAAAAGAACCCAATATGGTCGATTTATTTGATGTTGCTCCTAAACTAATGATGTCGACAACCCCCAATTGGGAGGCTAAATCCAAATGGTTTTACCAAGTCAATGAAGACTACGGCAGCTTCGAACCAACTCCGGAGGCACAGAAAAAAGTAGACGAACTGATTAAAGGTTGTAAAACAGAAATGGAAAAAATTTCTGTATTGACACACTGGGTGGCAGACAATATGCGTTATTCCGGTATTTCCATGGGGAAAGGAGAAGGTTACACCCTACATAATACAAAAATGAATTTTACAGACCGATGTGGAGTTTGCAAAGATAAAGCTGCTCTTTTAATTTCTATGCTCCGTATGGCAGGTTTTGAAGCTTATCCGGCGATGACAATGGCCGGTTCAAGAGTTGAATCTATTCCTGCCGATCATTTTAACCACAGTGTAGCCGTCGTAAAGTTATCCAATGGAAATTATATGCCCTTAGACCCCACTTGGGTTCCTTTTCTACGGGAATTATGGTCCAGTGCTGAACAACAACAGAATTACCTTCCCGGTATACCTGAGGGATCCGACCTACTTTTAACCCCCGTATCCGCTCCCGAAAATCATTACTTTAAGATAAATGCTCAAACCAGTCTTAGCCCCGACGGTACTTTAAACGGGAAATTTATTGTAGAAGCAGAAGGACAATCTGACGGTAGCATAAGGCGTATTTTTACCAGCGGTTTCATGAACGATTGGAAAAATGCCCTGGAAAAAGAATTGTTAGCTGTCTCTCCACGGGCCCGCCTTTTAAGCGTTGATTACGGCAAAGACCCTAAAAATTATACGGCCGCTCCGATCAAAATCGAAATGAAATTCAGTATTCCAAATTATGCGATAAGCGGCAAAAATATTTTAATATTCAAGCCACTGGTTATGAATAATTTATATAACAGAGCCCGTTCTTATCTCCGCATCAACACAACTATAAAAGAAAGGAAACAAGGATTTAAAGACGCCTGTTCTCGTTTAGTCTTGTTGGAAGAAACCATTCAGCTTCCGGCAGGTTACCGTATGAGTGGAGAAAACAGAAGGGATGAGTATAACAGTAAAGTAGCAGATTTCGCCGGTTCCCTCAAACAGGAAAACAACCGTCTTAAACTGAATCAAAAACTAACTCTAAAAAAGAGGGTTTATGAAGCTGAAGATTGGCAAGACTTTCGCACAGCTGTAAATTTACACAAATCTTACGGGAAACAACTTATTGTTTTAGAAAAAAACCAGAAATAAATGTTCCCAAAAAGTATTAATGATTAAATGAAAATATAAAAACGATGAAACAGATTAAATATATCTTTTTCCTGCTAATCGGCACGCTCTACGCTATCAGTAACGGGTATGCACAATCGGAAGCAGATTTTATCAGATTGGTAAAAGAATTTACTTATAAACCCAATGGAGAATTCGAATTTCATTACAATAAAATTCTAAAACTGAAGACACATAAAGCATTCAACAGTCTTTATGGAGAAACTTTCGTTGTATATAATCCCGATTTTCAAGAATTAAAAATCAATGAAAGTTATACCCGACAAGCAGATGGGACCCTTATCCAAGCTCCCCAAAATGCTTTTAATGAGGTTTTACCTTCCACTGCAGCAGATGCACCGGCTTACAATCATATAAAAGAAATGGTTATTACTCATACCGGCTTGGAACTGGGGGCAACGATCTACCTGGATTATACTCTATATAGTAAACCCAGCTTTTTAAGTACACCCGATATAGACGAAGTTTTACAAGAACTAAGTCCTGTAAAAGAATATGTTCTCATCGTCAATATTCCTGAAAACCAAGAATTGCATTATACTTTGTCTGACAGTAAAGTAAAACCAGAAATTACCGTAAAAGAAGGTATGAAAAGCTATCGTTGGAAATTGAAAAATATTCCTGCTGCTATAAGTGAACCTTACCAAAGTTCGAATAAATATGATGTACCCCGTCTGATAGCTTGTACATATACTTCTGTTAATCAGGCTCTCTCCCTGTTTCAGAAAAATTTAGTCCTTCCCATTGATCCAAAAATCAAAGAATTTACCCGGCAACTGGTTCAAAACGCTGCTACGGAGAAAGATAAATTAATAGCTGTTTACGAATATATTACTAAAAATATTTCCACTATAGGACTCACTCCGGAAAATTTGGCCTATACTTCCCGTCCTCCTTTTGAAGTATTAGAAAGTGCATACGGTACAAAAACAGAAAAAGCAGACTTATTTATAGCTATGTTAAAGAGTATAGATTTAAAGCCTGCCTATGTAATTGTTTACCCGGAGACCCTGAAAGATAAAATAAAAGGAATAAAACCTATACAAGACATTTTTGTAAAAGTAGAAACAGATCGTCAACCTTATTTCTTATCCCCGGATCAACAGAATACAACTTCCTTAGAAGCCATTGCTTCACACAAAGAAGTGTGGGTTGTTCGTGAAGATCAAATCCAAAATATTACGCCCAGTAATCCGGCAAAAATGACTTTTAACTGCGATGCTGATATTCATTTTACCGACGAAGGTGTACATACCTCTGCCAGCATTACTACTTCTGGAAACACGCTGAACGATCTGATGCCCGCTTTTTCTAAACAGTATAAGTCAACGCTTACCCGTAATTTCGGAACATTAATTAACTCCGAAATCCTTCATTCAGATCCGAATCAGATAGCAATAAAATTCTCCTCCCAAAATACACTTCAGCAAGCGGGGGACTATCTTTTGTATAATTTACCTGTTCTTCCAACTGGTATACACTCTTGGCAATTAAATATGTTGAATAGCGACCGAAAAACTGCACTGGAATTACCATATCTCCTGGAAGAAAATTATGAATATATTATACATCTCCCTGAAAACAAGTATCTAAAAAATAAAAATATAGAAATTCATTTAAAAAATAAAGCCGGTTCGGTGGACATTTCTCTAAAGCAAGAAAATAAAACAGTAAAAATTAAAAAGAATCTTATACTCTCTAAAAGGGTTTATCAGCCTTCTTCACAAGAATACGGTCAACTGAGAGAATTAATTACCTCCTGGCTCTCGAATGGTAGCGAGGATTTAATAATTCGTTAAATTTTTATATATCAGATATTTCCGGAACATATTTTAAACAATATGTTCCGGTTTTTATTCAGCACTGGAATGAAAATAATCATAAACAATTCGGGCTTTAGCCATACCTATTGCTGCTATTAATTCCGCCAGACTTGCAGTTTTTATATTTTCAACTGATTTAAAATGTACTATTAACTGCCTTTCACTTTTAACACCTATACCTTTTATTTCATTTAATACACTTTTAGTAAGGGGTTTTTCCCGTAATTGCCGATGAAAGGTAATTCCAAAACGATGGGCTTCATCCCGAATATGCATTAACGTTTTCAAAGAAACAGAATTTTTAGCCAATAAATAAGGATCTTTATCTCCTGGATAAAATACCTCTTCCATTCGTTTGGCTAAACCAATTATAGGAATTTTTCCATATAGATTTAATTTTTTTAAACTATTCACAGCAGAATGCAACTGTCCTTTTCCTCCATCAATAATAATCAAATCCGGTAATTCTTTTCCTTCATCCAAAACCCGTGAATATCTCCTGAAAATTATTTCCTCCATGGAAGCAAAATCATCCGGTCCGGTAACTGTTTTCACGTGAAACTTTCTGTATTCCCGCTTCGCCGGTTTTCCATCGATAAAGACCACACAAGAAGCAACAGGATTTGTACCCTGTGTATTTGAATTATCAAAACATTCCATTCGATGCGGAAGAGTGGGTAATTTTAACTCGGTTTTTATCGTTTTTAATAAATTAAATTTTGAATCCTCCTTTACGATAGCTCTCTGTCTGTCTTTATCCAATTTAAAATAGGCTACGTTTCTTTCCGACAACTCCAACAATTGTTTTTTATCCCCAATTTTTGGAATAACGTATTGTATACCAGTTAATTGTACATCCGGATAAAAGGGTACAATTATTTCTTTGGAATGACTATTCACCAATTGTCGGATTTCTAAAATAGCAAAAGAAAGTAAAGCTTCTTTTTCCTCTTCCACTTTCTTTTCTAAAGCAATTGTATGAACTTGATTTACAGCCCCGTGAATAATTCTTAAATAATTAACATAAGCATAATGATCGTCTTCTAAATAAGAAAATACATCTATATTATTTAAAGTAGAACTTACAATAGTTGATTTTGCCTGATAATTTTTCAAAGCAACTAATGCCTCTTTCATTTCATTGGCTTTCTCAAACTGTAATTCTGTAGCAAATTCATTCATTTTATTTGTCATCATTTCGATGACTAAAGCCACATTTCCTTTTAAAATATTTCGGATATGTACTATATATTCATCATATTCCTTTTCCGGTATCCCTCCCACACAAGGACCTAAGCAATTACCAATATGATATTCCAAACATACCCTGAATTTACGAGCTAAAATTGCAGAAGATGTCAAGGGAAGATTACAAGTACGCAATTTATATAAATTATTAATTAAAGTCATCAACGTATTGGCAAAGCGGGCCGATGTATAAGGTCCAAAATATTCTGAACCATCTCTTATTACTCGTCTTGTCGTGAAAACCTTTGGGAAAGGTTCTTTTTTTATGCAAATCCATGGATAGCTTTTGTCATCTTTTAAAAGGATATTATAGCGGGGCTTATATTTCTTGATTAAATTATTTTCTAATAGAAGTGCATCTTGTTCTGTCTCTACTACAATATATCGTAAATCAGCTATATTTCGGACCAATAAACGGGTTTTATTGGATTGATTTGTTTGATTCAAATAAGATACTACTCTGTTTTTCAGATTTTTAGCCTTACCTATGTAAATAATATTACCCAATGAATCAAAATATTGATACACTCCAGGAAGATTTGGAAGTTTACTTATTTTTTCCCGTAAAATATCATCATATAAAGCCATAGACTTAACTTTATAAATTCCAATTTTCTTTTTCGCGGATAAATGAAAATTGATTGTAATCAAACAATCCCTGTTCTCCTATTTTCAACTCAGGAATGACAATTAAAGACATAAAAGCTAAAGTCATAAAAGGAGAGCTTAAAATAACGCCGCTCTTTGACAGCTCCCGATTTAATTCTTTGTAATTTCTTATTACCTTATCCGCTGTCTGATCACTCATGATACCTGCTACTGGCAATGGCAATGAAAATAAACCTCTCTTATTTTTCACCACCAAGCCTCCTTTCAATCTTATAATTTCGTTTATACATTCCATTAAATCCTCATCTGTACATCCTATCGCCAGAATATTATGAGAATCATGAGAGATACTGCTCCCGAAAGCTCCTTCTTTCAATCCTACTCCCTTTATAAAAGCTATTTGTGGTTTCCCGTTTCGGTATCGGTTCATATATACTATTTTCAAAATATCATTTTGTGTATCCGCTTCAAAATTAATTTTATCGTTTTGATTCTTTATAACTATTTTTTCTGTCCATAAGCTCCCGTCTGATACTTGAATAACCGGCATATCTCCTTTATTCAACGTATACTGAATCTCTTTTTTTGACAGATACTCATGACAAAAACGATTCAGTATAAAATAATCCTGTTTTCTATTTTCTGTCTCTTTTAATTCAGAATTTTTAAAATTATATTTTTCTATTCCATTAATATATGTAGCTATAATCTGAAAATTTTTTAAATCCTTTACTATTACAAAATCAGCCGTATCCTTTTCTTTTAAACTACCTATCGATAAATGATAATGTTTTATAGTATTTACAGAAGCTGCTTTTAAAACATCAAATAAATCATAGCCTTTTGCAATAGACATTCGCACTATTCTATCAATATGTCCTTTCTCTTTTATTTCATCGGGATGTGCATCATCCGTACAAAACATTATTTGCTGAGGATATAATCTTATTAAAGGGTGTAAAGCTTCGAAATTTTTGGCCGCGCTTCCTTCCCGTATCATAATTTTCATTCCTCTTTCTATTTTTTCTACAGCTTCTTCTAAAGTAGTGCACTCATGATCGGTAGTAATGCCGGCAGCAATATAATTTTTTAAATCTTCTCCTCTCACTCCCGGAGCATGACCATCTATTTTCAAATGGTTTTCTTTTGCAATTTCTAATTTTCTCTTTACTTCTTTATCTCCTTTTAATACTCCGGGAACATCCATCATTTCCGACAGGGCAACAAATGTCTTTGTTTTGACTAATTTTTCTACTCCTTCTGCATTTATAATTCCTCCTGCCGCATCAAACGGAGTGGCAGGGACACAAGAAGGAATACTAAAAAACATTTTGACATCCGCCTCTTCCGCATTTTTTCTCATGAACTCTATTCCTTCCTCTCCCAAAACATTTGCGATCTCATGGGGATCATTTACAATGCCTACTGTACCTTTTGTCACTATTAACCGTGAAAATTCTTTCGGCAATAACATAGAACTTTCAATATGTACATGCGCATCTATAAAAGGCGGACAAATATAACAATCGTATGTTTGTTTGTTCCGAACAATTTTCTCTATTTTTCCTTCTTCTGATATTAAAATTTCACCTGGATAAATTTCCCGATTATAAACGTCGACAATATTTCCTTCTACCTTTCTCATCTTTTTATTCTAATTTATATATGGAGAAAACTGTATGTTCCACGTGAAACAATTAATTATTTACCTTCCTTTAATCCATTCAAAATTATCTTCCCATTAAAATCAAAAGTACATTAATATCTGCAGGAGAAACTCCACTTATACGGGAAGCCTGACCAATTGTACGAGGTTGAATTTTGGAAAGTTTTTGCCGGGCTTCAATAGACAAATTAGTCAATTCCTCATAATTAAATTTTTCACTAATTACTAAATTTTCAAGACGGGATAGTTTATCCGCTATCATTCTTTCCCGATCAATATAGCCAGCATACTTTATCAAAATTTCTGCCGACTCGATTATTTCTGAACGAATTGAATGCTCTTCAATAAAAGCCTGAAGAGGAGAAAAATTTGCAACCAATTGTGTAAGAAATACTTGAGGCCTTCCAACGATATCAATCAGCTTTACACTTTGTTTTAAAGGAGCCGAACCGACAAAAAGAAGAAAATCATTAATATTTTCCGGTCTAACACTAAAATTACGAATAAAATCAACTAATTTATCCCGCTTTTCTATTTTATCTAAATAAATATTATGTCTATTTCTATCTACCAATCCCAAAATAACTCCTTTAGGAGTCAAACGGGAATCTGCATTATCTTGACGCAACAAAATACGGAATTCGGCCCGGGAGGTAAACATTCGATAAGGTTCATCTACTCCTTTAGTCACCAAATCATCAATTAAGACTCCGATATAAGCTTCATCCCTTTGCAAAATAAAATCCTGCTGCGAATGCAAAGATAGATGTGCATTAATTCCAGCTATCAAACCTTGGGCTGCAGCTTCTTCATAACCAGTCGTACCGTTAATTTGCCCGGCAAAATAAAGCCCATGAACACGTTTCGTCTCCAAACTATGATATAATTGAGTAGGAGGAAAATAATCGTATTCAATCGCATAACCAGGACGAAATATCCTGACATTTTCAAAACCTTCTACTAAACGAAGCCCTTTCAATTGAATATCCCAAGGCAAAGAAGAAGAAAAGCCATTTAAATAATATTCGATCGTAGACTCTCCTTCCGGTTCTAAAAATAAATGATGACTCGTACGATCAGCAAAAGTAAAAAGTTTGGTTTCTATACTGGGACAATAGCGAGGTCCGATACTCTGAATGGTTCCATTGAATAAAGGACTATCCGCAAAACCTTCTTTTAAAGCCTCATGTACTTTTTCATTAGTATAAGCTATATAACAGGATCGTTTTTGTAAAGAATTTTTATAATCTACATGTACATAAGAAAACCGATGAAAATCTTCCTCCCCTTTTTGTTCTGTCAATTTAGAAAAATCCACGCTACGACCATCAATTCGCACGGGAGTACCCGTCTTCATTCGCCCCACTTCAAACCCTAATTCTTTTAATTGAGCAGATAAACCGAAAGAAGCCGGTTCCCCAATTCTACCTCCAGAAAAACGAATCCTGCCAACATGCATCAATCCATTCAAAAAAGTCCCATTCGTCAATATAACGCGAGGAGCTCTAAATTCAACCCCCAAGGAAGTATATACTCCTTCTATTTTTCCATCTTTTAATAAAAGACGAACAACATCATCTTGCCATAAATCCAGTAAAGAAGTATTTTCTAAAGTAGAACGCCAATTAAAAGAAAATCTCATTCTATCACATTGTGCACGAGGACTCCACATAGCGGGACCTTTAGAACTGTTCAACATTCTAAATTGGATCGAACTCTGATCAGTAATCACACCCGTCTGACCTCCCAATGCATCTATTTCCCTAACTATCTGTCCTTTAGCGACACCACCTATGGCGGGATTACAAGACATTTGAGCAACTTTATTCATATCCAATGTGATAAGTAAAGTTCTCGATCCTAAATTTGCAGCTGCACAGGCAGCTTCACAACCTGCATGCCCTGCTCCGACAACTATAATATCATACTTGGGTAATAAATTTGTCATTTCGGATGGTTTTAAGTAATTCTAAGCAAAGATTTTCATTTTCCCGCATTTCGGTACTATCAAGTTCTGTTTTGTCCTTAAAACCGATCAAATGAAGTACAGAATGACAAAACACACGATGAAACTCCTCAATAAAAAGAGTATTAAATTGGAGAGAATTGGAGAGAACAGTATCCAAGCTTATAAAAATATCTCCGGAAAGAAACCCATCTTGACAATAGTCAAAAGTAATCACATCTGTATAATAATCGTGATTTAAATATGTTTGATTAATATTTAAAATATAAGAATCATTACAAAAAATAAAAGACAAAGAACCTATTTTTCTGGAATAATACCGGGCAATACTATCTAACCATTCATTCAATAAATCCTCAGAAAAAAAATCAGGATATGCAATTCCTTCATTATAAAACAACACTTCTCTCATAAAAGTGAGTTTATAAATCAAATATCAAAGTCACTTTAGCCCCATTTTTTTCAAAAATGAGTTCATCAGATAAGGTTTTCATTATATAAAGGCCCCGACCTGCATCTTTCAATATATTATCAGGCAGTGTCGGATCCGGAATATGATTATAATCAAATCCTTGACCCTCATCTTCAATCGAAACATGAAATTTATTATTTTCCTCCCAAGCTTCCAAACAAACTTGTTTACTCGCATCCAATTTATTCCCAGATAAAATAGCATTATTTACCGCTTCAATAATAGACAAACTGATTTTGCCAAAAAGATCAGGAGGTAAACTGAAAGTCTCCGAAAAACTTTCAATAAAATTTTCCACTTTTATAATATTTCCAACTTCAGAGGAAATTGATAAAACTGCTTTATTCATCACCAAGCTTAATATAATAATTGTTATACATATTTTTAATCAGAAATTACACGCTACGACATATACTTTCATCTCTATTAGTTATCTATAAATAATCTATAGCCCATTCTACAGATTATTTCCCCATAAATACAAAACGAATTTTATACATTGATCTGTTATAAGAAATTCTCTTCTTCTATTCGTATTATTCATGTAAATTGTTCTCAAACAAACACACAATATTCAAATAATTCTTTAAAAAATTACTGCATTCATTTACACAAATATTATCACTCATTTAAATATATAAAATATCTCTACACTATTAAAACTTAAAATTTCTTTTCCAAAATGTTTTTATATAATATTCAATTCTTGATCCCTTAACAAAAATAAGAACGAAATTACTTTTCACAAATATACTTATTCTCTCCTATTTTTCCTAGATAGAAAAACTTACGAAAATGAAGCCAAGATTCAAGCGGAGCAACACAAATTATCTAAAATAGTCCTACTTCTTATGCTCAATTGTATTCGAATAAACTATTTCATTCTGTTTTTGAACCTCATTTTCTATCTAAAATCCATTCCTATTTTTATTTATTTATATCCATTAGAATCTTTAAAATAAAACATTTAAATAAGAATTTCTACAATAACGAAATTAGTAAATAATTTTGAATTACCAATTCTTAAAGTTTTACGGGAAATAATATTCATAAAAAGATATTTTCACTTTTCAATATTATTTCCCAAAATAAAGCTATTCACTAGTTCTTCTACTCCTATAAGGGACCTCCAAAAAAAGAAATAATTATATAGTAATCTGATTGTTAAACAAATAAAATAAATTATTATTTGTTATGTAATTCTAGATTATTTCTATTCCTATTTCGAATTTATAGAATTATATAAATATTTTAAATCTTTCGAAACTTATTTTCAAAAATGTTTACTTAAAATCTAATTTCTTTGAACTCTATTTAACGGGCCAGCCAACTTTCAGGATCTAACTTATCCATATTTTTCCACACTTGGAAATTTAATACGCTTCCATTGTCTTGATCGTAAGCTATTTTTCCAATTATTTGTTTCGTAGTTACCTTTTGTCCTTTTTTCACTACTACATCTGCCAAATTAGAATACACAGTAAAATAATTCCCGTGTTGAACAATAATGACGTTATTAAAACCAGGCATAAATAAGATTTCCGAAACCACTCCATTGAAAACGGTACGGACATCCGCATTTTTCAAAGTAGAAATACTTATTCCATTATTTATCATTTCCACTCTCTTATAGATGGGATGCACATTTACACCAAATTTTTCAGAAATAACTCCTTGATTAACGGGCCAAGGTAATTTACCTTTGTTCTTGGCAAAATCTTCCGACACCAATTTTTCTTCCGGGGTCATCTTATAAGCAGAGGTCAAACTACCTGATTTCTTGGCTTGAGAAGCAATCAGTTTATCTAGTTCTTTCGCTAAACGATTTCTGTTTTTCTGTTCGCTTTGAAGTTTACGGACAATATCCTTTTCTTTCTTTTGAAGTTCCTGAACAAGTTGTTTTTCATTTCGCTGCTGAGCTAATAAATCGTCATTTTTTATGTCGATTTCTTTCAAAGCTTCATTTTTTTGATTCACATATTCTTTTAATTGCATATTCTGTATATACAAAGAATCGTTAATCTGAGAAATTTGAATCAATTGTCGCTTGGAATAAGATTGAATTTGTTCAAAATATTTATATCGGTTATAGGCTTGATTAAAATCAGAAGAAGAAAAAATAAACATTAACTTATTTATGTTATCCTTTTTTTTCCAAAGTCCATAGATAAGCTTACTATATAAATCCAGCATCGACTCACGCTTATGGGTTAACTCTGTCAAGCGAGTCTCATTTTCCTTAATTTGTTCTTCAAAATAAAAAACTTCTTGCTTGAGAGAAGTGATTATTTTCCTACTTTGAATTATCTTTTGCTGAATAATATTCAGGCGTCCCAAGGAAATATGTTTATTATTTTTAGCTTCGTTTAATAATTTATTTAAATAAGCTATTTCTTTTTCACTCCGTTCTTTTTCCTTTTGAATGGATTGAATGGATTGGGCACAGACTGAATTTGTTAAAGAAAATAAGAATAGTATCAATATGAAAATAGGTTGAATTTTCATTTTTCTCTGAATATTAATTCTCAGGCAAAATATTTTTATATTTGGACGGAATCCGTAGATTCGGAACGACATTTATATTAAATTCTAAACGGGTAAATTTCAATTCCAATTTTATTTCATTGTCTTCAAAAAACAATTCAAAAGCTAATTTCTCCGGAAAAATTTTATTTTCGTAGGTTTTAAAATGGCTGTAATTAGCGCTAACTCTCATATCTTCTTCCAAATCTTCCAATGTCAATTTATAGGGTCTGAAATAATCAGGTTCAATATGAAGTTTTTGTAGTACCAAAGCAAAATCTTTATTTTTACGTTTTTTCTTGAAAAATTTCTTTAACTTCCGGTTCAAGGCTTTCTTTTGTACAGTCGAAAGGACATAATCTTTATCCGTCTTTTCAAATTTAAACTTTCCTGATTTTAAATTAATTTGATTGCAATCGTCTAAATTCAAATAAGCATTCGTAAGGATACGCTGTATGCATGTAAAACCTAACCGAATCCCGAATTCTTTATAAAAGAAATCGTAATCAGTCAGCAAATATTTTTTATTATAAGAATCTACAAATATGACACTATCAGGAGTTAGCAATATTCTGGCTACTTCAATTCCTAAAGGAGCCGTTACAGACATCCAGATAAAGCTATCTCTCTCAATCTTCAATACCCCTTTCAGCTTATTCTCTTTTCCGTTAATTTGGATAGAAACGTCTACTTTTTTAGCATATAATGAACGATAATCGAGTTCATTTGCCTCTAAATTTTTATAAAGTTTTCCCTCCGATATATTTATTACCTCTTTCGGTACTACTGTTTCTTTTACAGAACGACAAGAAAAAAGCAAGACGATAAAAAAACTGAATAAAAAATATTTGAACATAAAACTGAAATTCAAAACTTCTTTAATTTTCAAATGTATACTCACCGGATATCTTCGATTTCAGATCCTTTGAAACTTCATCTCCGGCATCCAAAGCTTTTTTCCACATTTCCAAAGCTTTCTCTTTTTCATCATTTCTATACAAAATATCTCCGTAATGTTCGTAGAGAACTCCAGATATTTCCGGGCTATATTGGATAGCCAATTTCATATAATAAAGTGCTTGAGAATAGTCCTTACGCATATATAGTACCCAAGCATAAGTATCTAAATAAGTTCCGTTTTCAGGCTCCAGCAACACAGCTTGAGAACTCATTTGCTCCGCTTTGCTTAAATTCTCGTTTCTTAAAGAAAGATAGTAAGCATAGTTATTCAGAACTAAAGCATCATTCGGATTAATTTTTAATACTTCGTCAAACATATCAAAGGCTCTCTCAATGCTATCCAAATTATAATAACAATCTCCCAAATAAGAATAAAACTGTGCTTTCAACTGCATCTGATCCTCCACCAATTTTAATCCGTCTTGGAAAAATTCCATAGCATTTTCATAGTTTTTTCTCAACATTTCTGATATCCCTGCTAAAGCATAAGGGAGAGGCTGTTCGGGAAAATACTTAATTGCTTCCACGCTTTTATTATACATACAAATTGTATCCATCGTCTCATTACACAACAAAAGCAATTCTTCCCAAATCATATAATTATCTTTGTCTTGGGAAAGAATATATTCCAACTCGTTTTTAGCCTCTTCAATTTTATTTTCTTTTTTCAAAAAGTCAGAATGTAACGCTCTTACTGTCAAATCATCACTGTATTTACTCATCAATAAGTCCATATATCCCTTTAGCTGTTGATCCGATACCCGGGTACTATCTTTACTTAAAATCAGTCTGAGAATATATTGCACTTTAAAAGAATTATCCAATTCATCACTTAATAAAGCTTTTCTGGTATGATTTTCAGCCTCTTCTTCTTTGTTTTTTTCTCTATAATAATCTGCCAGATAAAGATGAACATATCCGTTTTGAGGATCGGTATTCAAAAGCTTATTCAATATTTTAAGACCTTTTTTATCCTCATTATAGTTAAAATAAAGTTCTGCCAATAAACTTAAATATTCACTCTTTTCCGGATATTTATTAATCAATTTTATGGCTTCTTCCGAAGCACCTTTTAAATCATTTAATTTAGTGTAAAGTTTAATTTTTTCAATAGAAGCAGGTTCTGTTATGCCATATTGTTTTTCGTAACGATCATATACATCAATAGCTTTTTCCCATTTTTCGACAGAAGTATAAAGATTTGCTTCCAACAAATAAAATTCTTCTTTATCCGGATATTTGGCAATGATATCTGCGTATACATTACAAGCTTCCTCTATCATGGACTTTTTCTGTAAAACATGTGCTAAAAGCAATTTATACCACATATTTGACGGATTAGCTGTTACTGCTTCTCTTGCTAATTGAAGAGCTCCGTTATAATCTTCGCTCATCATCAAAAGATTTCCTAATTCATATTTTACTACAGGGCTTCCCGGATAAATTTGAAGACATCTGTCAAAATAGGCTACAGCTTGCTGAAAATCACCTGTAATTTTATACTTTACTCCTTCCATAAAGGAATAATCAAAGTCCATTTTAGACTTCTCATCTAAACTTTCGTACCCATCTATCTTCTTTTTTTCATCCCCAAAAGCATTTATAGCCAGAAAAAAAGCAAAAAATAAAACAATCCACCTTTTCATATTCCTTTTCATTACAGATGATATCTTATGATTTAATTCTTACCCGTATGTCCAAATCCACCTGCTCCTCTTTCTGTTTCAGCCAAATCTTCCACTTCTATCCATTCAGCCTGCTCAATTTTATTGATAACCATCTGACAGATACGTTCTCCATCCTTTATCGTTATAGGATAACGGGACAAGTTAACGACTATAATTCCTATTTCGCCTCTATAATCTGCGTCAATGGTTCCAGGACTGTTCAGTAAACCCAAACCTTCATTTAAAGCTAGGCCGCTTCTAGGCCGTATTTGCACTTCATATCCTTCCGGTAATTCTATAAATAAACCGGTAGGAATTAATTTTCTTTCCAAAGACTGCAATACCACATCTTCATCCAGATTAGCACGGATATCCATACCGGCTGACATGCTGGTTTTATATTCGGGTAAAGCATGCTTGGACTTATTGACTATTCTCATTTTCATTGCGAGTTATTTTTTAGTCGTAATTAGAAACAAAGATACTACTTTTTATGAAACATCTTATGTATAAAATCTTTACTAAATAAAAACCTCATTTCTCTTATCAAAAATATACAGATAAATAAAATTAATAAAGGAGTTCTTACAATGGAAGTTATCCAAGGATTTTCAAACGTAATGCATTTACCCAGAAAATAAAAAACAATCGTTAATAAAAAGTAAAAAATAATCTTGCGTAAATCGTATTTTATAGAGTAGAATTTTTTACCCCATATTAATGAAAGAATACACATAACTAAAAAACAAGTAAAGACAGCATAAGCAGATCCTAAATATCCGATTCTCGGCAGTAATATTATATTCATGGATAGGGTAATTATACACCCTATAATAGCCATATAAGCTCCATAAATAGTTTTATCTGTCAATTTATACCATAAAGAAAGCGAATAGTACATTCCTTGAAAAAGATTAGCCATGAGGACCCAAGGTACAATGACTATACCAGCAAAATATTCAGGACGCCTTACAAATAATTTTATAATATCGATCCAATACATCATACCTAAAAAAATAATCAGTCCAAAACCTGTAAAATAAAGAAAAACATCCCTGTATATTTTTTTCGAATCTTCCTGTTTTGAATAGTTGAAAAAAAACGGTTCAAAAGCAAAACGAAAACCTTGAGTAAAAATATACATCACTAACGCTAATTTATAATTGGCACCATATATTCCTGTCATGGATAAAGCTTCTTCCTGGCTCATGACTTCTCCCAATATTTTCGGCATCATTATTTTATCGCCTTGTAAATTAATCATCCCCGCCAGACTAACAATAAGCAGAGGAAAAGAGTATTTAAGAATGCATTTTAAAAGTCCAAAAGAAAAATAAAAGCGGAATTTTAACATGTAAGGGAGTAACATAATAAAAGTAAATACGGAAGCAATTAGATAAGAAATAAAGATATAAACAATACCGCCGTTTGGATTATAAAAAGGGACCGCAATACCTTTCTGTTCCAAGAAAGGACAAAGTAATAAGAAAAATAGATTAAGACCTATATTAAGACCTATATTAAGCAATTTAATTATCCCAAAACGAATAGGACGACATTCCAGTCGTAATAAAGCAAAAGGAATAGAACTGATTACGTCTATACTGACAGTTATAATTAATAAAATAAGATATTCTTTGTGTTCCGCTACATTTAAAAAATCAGCTATTTCTCTCAGAAATAATAAAGTTAAAATAATAAATAAGGAAGTGGTAACCGATAAAGAAGTCATTAAAGTAGAGAAGACATTATTCTTATTATCGGTAGTAGCAAAGCGGAAAAAGCCAGTCTCTGTTCCATAAGTAAGTAAAACCATTAACAATGCTGTATAGGACATTAAATTTATTACTATTCCGTATTCTTGAGTAGCAAATATACCCGCGTAAAGCGGTACTAATAACCAATTTACAAAACGTCCTAAAATAGTAGTAAAACCATATATAACAGTTTCTCCGGCTAATTTCTTTATCGGATTCATAACAGCAATTTATATCAATAATGTATGCAAAGGTACACATTGGAGTTTTTAAACAAACAGATTATAATTATTTATATTTTTATTTTTAAAATAATATGAGTATGATAATAGCTTGTTAGCTTATAGAAGAAATGTTTTAAATAAAACTTGTTTTTTATTTTATTAAAATTGAATAGAAAGTTATACACAGGTTATTTAGACTTATATGTTTGATTAATTGAATGTTATTTTTATTTTCAACAGTTGTTAGAAAAGAAAGAAGAGAAGAAATATTTTTTAATTTACTCCTTGTATTTGTTAATAAAAGGTAGAAATGTTTTGAAGTAAAATTCAGTTCTAAATTTGGAGAATAGAAAAAAAAACATATCCGGCTACAGAATTTAAAAATCCAAAGAAAGTTATTATTTGCTTCTATTTTTTATCAACATTCCATTCACATTTACATGGGAGTTGCTAACACAAATCTGAGGAAAGAATGATTATAAAAAAAGGATATCTGTGGTGAGATATCCCTTAATAGAATTGGATATTTGAATAAAAATACAAATAAATCGAAGGTATCCCATACTCTTTGGACACCTCATTAGGATTTTTGTAATAAATTGATTTTTATTTTATAGGTTGAAAGAATTATAATCCGCCCCTTTAGTTTTGATTAAAACTAAAAGCTTGTCAGTGGATTATGATAATTGTTCATCCATCAACTCTTATTTTTTGACATTTTCCGGTTAAAAGTAGACTGGAATAAAGTTAGATTAATTGATTGGTCAAAGTATCCGGAAAAACTAAAGTAGGAGTATGTTTTTTAGCTTCTTCGAAATCCATAGAAGCATAAGAGATAATAATAACGATATCGCCTACTGCACATTTCCGGGCAGCTGGACCATTTAAACATACGATACCTGAATTTCTTTCTCCTTTAATCACATAAGTTTCAATTCTTTCTCCGTTATTTACATTAACAATTTGCACTTTTTCATTTTCAATGATGTTAGCTGCCTCCATTAAAGCTACATCAATTGTTACACTTCCCACGTACTGAAGGTTTGCTTCAGTTACTGTTACCTTATGAATTTTTGATTTTACAACTTCAATAAACATAGCGGTAATTTAAAATTAAAGGACAATGTTATCAATTAACCGGATTTTACCAGCATGAACTGCCACACAAACTACTCTATCGTTTTTTTCGTTCCAATTTTGTATGATCTGCAAAGTAGTGTTGTCAACAATTTCAACATATTCTGTTTTTAAATAAGGATTACTGTCAATCTGATCCGTAATCCATTTTTTTAGGTCATCGACACTCATTTGGGCTACTAAGTTACGAGCTTTTTTTAATGTAGCGTATATATGAGGAGCATTTTTTTTATGTTCTTCATCCAGTAGCATATTTCTGGAACTTAAAGCTAATCCGCTTGCTTCACGAATGATCGGGCAAGAAACGATGTCAATTTTATAGTTTAGTTGTTGTACCATATTTTTAATGATTGCAATTTGCTGAAAGTCTTTCATTCCAAAAAAGGCTTTATCAGGAGTTACAATATCAAAAAGACGGCTTACCACTTGACCGACTCCGTTAAAATGTCCAGGTCTGCGGGCTCCTTCCATGATATTTTCCAAATATCCGAAATTGAATTTGCGTATATCTTTTTCCGGATATATCTCTTCAACGGTAGGGAGAAAGACAAGATCGCAATCTACTGTGTTTAGCAGAGAAATATCCTGTTCCGGAGTGCGCGGATAACGCTTTAAATCTTCCGGATCGTTAAACTGAGTGGGATTCACAAATATACTGACAACGGTAATGTCGGTATTTTTTTTACATTCTCTTACTAATGACAGATGTCCTTCATGAAGAGCACCCATAGTAGGCACGAGTCCGATCGTTTTGCCTTTTTTCCTAAAATCATTGATATATGAAATCAATTCTTTTTTAGTAGTAACAACTTTCATGATACTTATTTAAAATCCGGGGTGCAAGTTTACAAACTATTTTTGATATAACATCCAATATTTTAAAAAAGATAAGCCATCGATTTTTTTATGGGAAAAAGAAGTTTTTTAGTGAAATGTATTTATAGGAAATTCTTTTTTATTTTATGGAATATTTATTTGTAGAGAGAACGGATATCTGGATGGACGGATGTCAATACTTCTACTAACTGACTTCGGCTAACGCCCTCTCGCATTACAATGAAGATAGTATCGTCGCCCGCTACGGTACCTAAAATTTCAAAATAGTTTTCACTGTCAATTAATACAGTTACGGCATTGGCATAACCGGGAAGTGTTTTGATAACTGCCATATTACCTGAAAAGTCAACGCTTAGTATGGCATCAGTGATAATGGATGAAATCTTCTCTTCTCTTTGTTCGTTAGCATTTTCGGGTATAATGTAAATATAACCTTTTTCCTTGTGTGGAATTTTAGCTACTTTCATAAACTTAAGATCTCTTGAAAGTGTGCTTTGCGTCGCTTCTACTCCAAGTTCTTTCAAACGAAATAACAATTCTTCTTGGGAAGATATTAATTCGGACTCTATCAATTTTCGGATAGTTAGAAGTCTTTTAGTTTTATTTCTCATACTTGAAGGTAGTTTTCAGCAAAGATATAAAGAAAGTTGATAAATGCTAAAAGAAACGCGGAAATTGCGATGGGTATACTTCGGGATTTCATAATTGCATAAATATAGAATCACATTACATATTTATTCTTTGCAAAAGCGAAAAAAGATCGCTACTTTTGTCCCAATTTGGACATAAGGTATTTAATGAATATGCAAAATTTGAAAAAAGCGCGTTTGGTTCTGGAAGATGGAACCATTTTTGAAGGAACCTCTTTTGGGTACGAAAAATCAGTATCGGGAGAGGTTGTTTTTTATACAGCCATGACGGGTTATCCGGAGAGTTTGACAGATCCTTCTTACAAAGGACAAATTTTGGTACCTACTTATCCGATGATTGGGAATTACGGCGTGCCTAAAGATGCTTATCAGGAAGGTTTGTCTCAATTTTTTGAATCGGATAAAATACATTGTACGGCGCTTATCATTTCTGATTATTCGTCTGAATACAGTCATTGGAACTCTCAAAAAAGTCTCGGGGAATGGTTAAAAGATCAGAAAGTACCGGGGCTTTTTGGTATAGATACGCGGGCTTTGACAAAAAAATTGAGGGAACATGGAGCAATGTTGGGAAAAATTGTTTTTGCCGGTCAGGAGATAGATTTTTACGACCCTAATAAAGAAAATATTGTAGCGCAAGTTTCCACACCCGATATAAAAGAGTATGGAAAAGGGAAATATAAGGTAGTATTGGTAGATTGTGGGGTAAAATATAACATTATCCGGTGTTTATTAAAAAGAGATATTACTGTAAAGAGAGTACCTTGGAATTATGATTTTAGTCAGGAGGATTGTGACGGTATTTTTCTGTCGAACGGGCCAGGCGATCCTGCGCAATGTAGGGAAACAATAGAAAATATCAGAAAAGTATTGGATACTGATACTCCGGTAATGGGTATTTGTTTGGGCAATCAGCTGATGGCCAGAGCTGCCGGAGCGGATACGTATAAATTAAAATACGGGCACAGGAGTCACAATCAACCTGTAATGCAACCGGGTCAGTCTCGTTGTTATATTACTTCACAAAATCATGGATTTGCTATCGATGATAAGACATTACCTGAAAATTGGGAATCACTTTTTGTAAATGTAAATGACGGAACAAATGAAGGGATTTGTCATAAGTATAAACCATTCTTTTCTGCTCAATTTCATCCGGAAGCTTCCAGTGGACCGGTAGATACGGAATATCTTTTCGATCTGTTTGTAGAGAAAATGAAAGCAAGACATATCAATAAATAACGGATTGAAAAAAGATTTTGTTTTATCCTTTAAAATTGAATAGAAATGAAAGAAATAAATAAAATATTATTACTGGGTTCTGGTGCATTGAAGATAGGAGAGGCGGGAGAGTTCGACTACTCTGGGTCACAAGCCTTGAAAGCAATAAGGGAGGAAGGTAAATACAGTGTATTGATAAATCCTAATATTGCCACTGTTCAAACTTCAGAAGGAATAGCTGATAAAATTTATTATTTACCGGTGACTCCTGAATTTGTAGAAAAAGTGATTGAAAAAGAGCGACCGGATGGAATTCTCTTATCGTTTGGCGGACAGACGGCTTTGAATTGCGGAGTGGCTTTGTATAAAAGCGGAATACTGGAAAAATATGGGGTAGAAGTGTTAGGAACTCCGGTACAAGCGATTATCGATACGGAAGACCGGGAAATATTTTCTGAAAAATTACATGAAATAGACGTAAAAACACCTCGCAGTATAGCTGCTAATAATATGGAAGAAGCTATTACAGCGGCTAAAGAATTAGGGTTTCCTTTGATTATCCGGGCTGCTTACACTCTAGGAGGTCTGGGATCTGGATTCTGCTCCGATATGGAAGAATTGAAAAAATTGGCTGGTAGTGCTTTTTCTTATTCACCTCAAATATTGGTAGAAGAATCTTTGAAAGGTTGGAAAGAGATTGAATATGAAGTTGTAAGGGATCAATACGATAATTGTATCACTGTATGTAATATGGAAAATTTTGATCCTTTAGGTATACATACCGGAGAGAGTATTGTGGTAGCCCCTTCCCAGACATTAAGTAACAGCGAGTATCATAAACTTCGGCAAATCGCCATTAAAATTATCCGTCATATCGGTATTGTAGGAGAATGTAATGTACAGTATACATTGGATCCTAATTCTGAAGATTATAGAGTGATAGAAGTAAATGCTCGTTTATCCCGTTCCAGTGCTTTGGCTTCAAAGGCAACAGGATATCCATTGGCTTTTGTTGCAGCTAAATTGGCTATGGGATATGGATTACATGAGATAAAAAATTCAGTTACGAAAGTGACTACTGCTTGTTTTGAGCCTGCCTTGGATTATATTGTGTGTAAAATTCCGCGTTGGGATTTAAATAAATTTGAAGGCGTATCGAAATTAATCGGTTCTTCTATGAAAAGCGTAGGAGAAATTATGGCTATTGGAAGGACTTTTGAAGAAGTAATTCAAAAGGGACTTCGTATGGTAGGGCAGGGGATGCATGGTTTTGTAGGGAATAATAAAGACGTAAAAAATATAGATGAAGAATTAACCCATCCTACGGATGTTCGTATTTTCGCCATTGCTGCTGCTTTTGATCAGGGGTATTCTGTGGAGAAAATTCATGAAATGACGAAGATTGATAATTGGTTTCTCGAACGATTAGAAAATATTCATAAGCTGAAAAATGAATTGAGTAAGTATACTACTGTACGGGGGGTTACTCCTGCTATGCTGAAAAAAGCAAAACAGATGGGATTCTCAGATTTTCAGATCGGTCGTTTTACAATTAAAGATACTACTTTAACGGCTCATCAGAAGATGTTAAAGGTAAGAGAGTATAGAAAGGAATTGGGTATTGTCCCTTGTATTAAACAAATTGATACTTTGGCTGGAGAATATCCGGCGAAAACGAATTATTTGTATGCTACTTATAACGGAAGCGAAACAGATATTACTTATGAACGGGATGGACGCTCTGTAATTGTACTGGGGTCGGGTGCTTATCGTATCGGAAGTAGTGTAGAATTTGACTGGTGTTGTGTAAGTGCAGTAAATGCCATTAAAAAAGCAGGATATCGTTCTGTAATGATTAATTATAATCCGGAAACCGTGAGTACAGATTATGATACTTGCGATCGGCTTTATTTTGATGAATTGTCTTTTGAGCGGGTTATGGATATTGTGGATCTGGAGGAACCTAAAGGAGTCATTGTTTCCACTGGAGGCCAAATTCCCAATAATTTAGCCATGAGACTTTATGGACAACATGTAAATATTTTGGGAACTTCTGCTTTATCTATCGATAGGGCGGAAGATCGTCAAAAATTCTCTTCTATGTGCGATCAACTGGGCATTGATCAACCTCGTTGGAGGGAATTGACAAGTATTGATGATATTTATAAATTTATTGACGAAGTAGGTTTTCCGTTGTTAATTCGTCCTTCTTATGTTCTTTCGGGAGCTGCCATGAATGTTGTTTCTAACAAAGAAGAGTTATTGCATTTCCTGGAATTAGCGGCAGAGGTTTCTAAAGATCATCCTGTAGTCGTAACTGAATTTGTTCAACAAGCCAAGGAAGTAGAAATAGATGCTGTCGCTCAGGAAGGGATAATAAAGGCTTATGCTATTAGTGAACATGTGGAGTTTGCAGGAGTGCATTCTGGAGATGCTACTATTGTATTTCCGGCTCAGAAGCTTTATATTGAAACAATCAGGCGTATTAAAAAGATTGCCCGTGCCATTGCGAAAGAATTGAATATTTCAGGTCCTTTCAATATGCAGTTTTTAGCTAAGGATAATGATATTAAAGTTATTGAATGTAATCTTAGGGCTTCCCGGAGTTTTCCATTTGTTTCCAAAGTATTAAAGTATAATTTCGTAGAAATGGCGACACGTATTATGCTCGGGGAACACGTGGAAGAATTGCATAAATCTGTATTTGATCTGGATTACGTAGGGGTAAAAGCTTCTCAATTTTCTTTTGCCCGTTTGTTAAAAGCCGATCCGGTATTAGGAGTGGATATGTCTTCTACCGGAGAGGTCGGTTGCATTGGTGAAAATTATTATGAAGCAATACTGAAGAGTATGTTGTCTGTAGGGCATCGTATCCCGGAGAAAAATATATTGATTTCGTCGGGACCTACCCGTTCAAAAGTGGAATTATTGGAATCCACTCGTATGCTGATTGCTAAAGGTTATACTATATTTGCTACGGCTGGAACCGCTAAATTTTTTGCCGATAATGGTATAGAAGTTTCTGTTTTGTATTGGCCCGATGAAGCAAAAGAGCCGAATATTATGGATTATCTTAAAAATAAGAAAATTGATATGGTCATTAATATCCCGAAGAATTTAACGAAACGGGAACTGGATAATGGTTATAAGATTCGGAGGGCTGCAGTAGATTATAATATACCTTTACTTACGAATGCCCGTTTAGCAAGTGCTTTTATTTATGCTATTTGTAAAGTAGATAAAGAGGATATTGCTATTAAAAGCTGGGATGAATACCGATAAAATTTTTAAAAATAAAAGCAGAGAATAAAGGTCTAAAAAGTTTTATAGACGAATAAACGATTTTTTAAGTCTGATCGACAGAATTTGACCTCTCTTTGAGAGGCGAATTTAAGTGCTGATAGATGAATATTCGTTCTAAATTCTTATTATACTCCTCTGTTCTACAAAGAATATTTGTCTTCAAAAAGGCCAAATTTTGGCTTTGAGATCTTTATTCTCTACTTTTTATGACATGTGCTAAAAGGGATAAGCAGCTGTATGGATATAAAATTTCTAAAATATTCATAAGATATTAGTGTAAAGCTCTTAAAATTCTTTTATTTGTAATATAAAAATTTTTAGTTTTATTATAACTCTTCACGGAAAACAATAAATTCGACGTGTGTTTGTAAAGGAGTAGGGTAGAAGAGGATGGAGGATAAAAGCGAGGTGTGGTATGTTTTGGAGTAAGAAAATAGGTGTATATTTAATATGCCTGGGAAGTGCTTTGTTAATTACAATACAGGGAAAAGGGGAAAAAAGATTAGCGAATGAGTCGCTTCCTGAGGGATTTTTAAGAATAACTGAAAGAGAGTATATTCCTGAAGTTTGTCGTTTTATGTTTCGGGATCACGAACCTCCGGAAGTTATGTTTGATGAGAAGGAACGAAGTTTTTATGTGAATGAACCTTTACAGGTTCGGTTAACTCGAAAAAAAGAGTTATTATTACGCTTTTATTCGCCTCGTTCCATCCAAAATGTAACTATATGGGCTTATCTTCAAGAAGGAGGAGAACGGGTCAGATTAATGGAATTTGAGGTGATTTGGCCATTTTTGGAATATCGTCGGTTACTTCCTTTTGGAAATAAAGATTATAAATATTACACAGCAGAAGGAAAAGCTGTCTTATTGAATCCAAAAACAAAAATCGGCGAATTGAAATTAGAGATAGAATGTAAAGATCCTCTTTATGTGCAAATGACCAGTTCTCCTTGTCATTGGAAAATAGCTTTTGGAGCTTATTGTGGTGAAAATTGGTCCCCTTTATTACCTGCTCATGCACGGGAAGCTGTAGCTATATCTTTGAATTTATCTTCTTTATTTGCTTCACAAGAATTTTTGCAGGAAATAGACAGATACAGAGGAAAATTGTATCTGGATAATTCTAAAACTGTAATTAATATCGATGAACTCTTTACGCAAATTTTTTCTTTAAAAATGTTGAGATACGTGCATGTTATAGGAAGGAATGGGGTAGGAGGGAATAATATTATGGGATTAAATGAGTGGTGTTATTTGGAACATTATCCAGATGATGAATGCAAAGCACATACTATTTTTCATGAATTTGCCCATTGTATGGGGTATAATCATAGCGGTAATATGACTTATGTAAATGGATTGGGAAAAGGTTGGGTGGCTTTGTGTAGTGAATTGTATGCTCAGCTGTGTATCGATCAAAAGTTGCCGGTTTATTCCCGTCATTTTTTATGTACCAGGCAATGTAATAATAGGTATGGAGGAGATTTGTACGTACAGAAGAAGACTAAACGGAAAAAATAATCTGTTTTTCTTTTAAATAAAATATCTTTGTAAAAGTATCTTTTAAGGAAAAGATACGTATGATTAAGAAAACATTTAATATGCCATTTTTAAGATTTCATACAATTGATCCGATAAAATTAGCGGAAATTAGTCGGGAAATGACTGATCGGCTTCAGGAAATAATCGGTTGTCCCCGGGAACATATAGTATTGGAAGTTATTCATTCCGAAATAGTCACAGATGGACAAATAGGACAGGGAGATTGGCCTTTTATTGAAGTAGCGTATTTTGAGCGAAGTTTAGAAATACAAGATGAAGTTGCTCATATTATTTGTCAATATCTGAAACAGGTGGGGTATGAGAATGTCGATATTCATTTTTCTTATCTTAGTAACCGGAATTACTACGAAAATGGAAACTGCTCTCAATAAGTATTTTCCGTTTCTATCTTGAAAAGGGTGGATAGATAAAAACTCGTGTACAAATGTACCCGTTACAATCAATGGATGAATTTCTTTGATGTTCCAAGTATGATTTGGAATAACTATTACGTTCTTCGTAAATGGCAAGTTTTTCTTAGTATTCCTCTCGTTTGCGTAACAACTTGTTTCTCGATTTTAGACAGGCTTTCTCTACTGTTTTAGAAGGAGTATCCAGATGTGAAGTCAGCCGGGTAAGAAGTTCACATAGCTTATCCCTGTTTATGCTTGTTAAAGAGGTTGCAGCAGCAAAGGGATTTATCGCTGAATTTCAGTAGATAAAGCCTTATTTTTTTGGAGGGAGGAAAAAAGAAAAACGAGACTTCTAAAAGAAATCTCGTTTTGTCTATTTAAAAGCAGTCTATAAAGACTGCTCTTTTTTAGTTTAAGCAGAAAATGGATTATTTATGCTTTTCCATAGAAACGTATGTATAACGGGAAGTACCTCCTTCTTTGTATTCACCTGCGCTGCCACCGCTACTGTTAAGCATCCACAAGATAAAACCTTTCATCTCTTTTTCTCCGTATACACCGTTATCGACAAAGGTATATATCAAATCATTACGTGTTCCGTCAGGTTCACTGATCAGCCCAACACCATCCGACCAGGTGAGCGTTCCGTCTCCGCTAACTTCCCAGGGACAAAGCATTATGGTATTGGCACCCGATTTTCCGACCTCCTGTGCTAATATCTCCATGCTTCCATTGGTATAATATTTCATCACAAACGGCACAGTCAGACCGGTAACGTTGAAACTTTCATTTCTGGTCTTCGTTGTTAAAGTTACTTTCACGCTTGAACCTTCTCCGTAGTTGAAATTCCATTCTCCGAGCAGATCATCATAAGATAACGGTTTTGCCGGATCCTGGAAAACGGAAATAACAGCATAAACATTTTCTGTTACGCTCAGTTTGACTGTTCCTTTACGGGTTTTTATTGCTTCGTTTGCTCCGGCTTTTACGATCAGCGTATCTCCCATCTGAGTTGCACTGATCCAGGAATCAGAAGCTTCTACTTTTACCGGGATATCACAAATGATCTCTACCTGCTGTTCGCCTCCAGCGCCGGCCAGGATAATTTCGGACGGATTTGTCTTAATAGAAAGTCCGTACTGAGTCACGGGAACGGTACGTTTTAAGTTTCCTGATGTCAGGATTACCTGACCTGTACGTCCGTTCACATCGCGGTTTTCAGAAGCCACAACCTTTACAACATTACCGGATACAGAAACGGTAAACCAATCCTTGTCTGCCTTTGCTGTCACATTAGGAACGACAACAGTTATCGATCCTTCCCCTCCTCCTGCACCAAAGATCACTTCAGAACTTTCAATGCCCAGTTCCGGAATATTGCTGTTGTTCTCGTTGTCTGAGCACCCTGCCAAAAAGAGGCAGAGTGTCATTATCAATAAGCTGAATATTTTTTTCATAGATCTCTAATTTTATTTTTTTGTCAACGTAATTTCGTAGAACCGTCCTCCGCCACTTCCAATGCTCGAACCAGATCCGTCGAATTTCCAATATATAAAGCCGTCAACAATATAACCCGGCCATAATTTGTTGTCTTTAAAATTAATTGTCAGGTGACCTCCTTCTTCCGTACATACGCCGATCAGTCCTGCGTTAACAAAATTCACATAACCTTTATTTGAATCCCACATAGCAATTCCCATGTATTGGTTTGAACCCAGGTCTGCCAGGAATTTCTGAACTCCTAAGGTAATTGTACCATTTTCTAAATCGAATCCGAATTCAAACGGATAATCCAGCGCACCACCTGCAGCAGTGAAGGATTTCTTATTTACTTTTTCACTGATTGTAATTTCTGTCGTTTTATTACCACTATATTTCATGGTATAAGTACCGATAAAGTCCCTATAAAAACGATATCCTTCCGGCAAATAAGCTTCGAATTCTGCATCTACCCCGGCATCTGTACAAGTAAAAGTAACCGCTTCATCATTCCAGTCGAAGTTTTCCATTTTCACCTGACTGTTACTTCTGAGGTCTTTTGTATAAACGAATGGTTCATACAGTTTTATACCAGTAGGAGTAAAGGTGAAAGCCAAGCCTTCTTTTTGCACAACGGCATCACCTGATTCATCGAATTGTTCATAAGTGATGTTCAGTACCCTATCCGAAAGAACGGCCATGGAAACGGAATCTCCATTAACCCGGAAGAAGTAATTACCGAAAGAAGAACTTTCTTCCATAGCGGCTATGGAAGTATAATAGGCCTTCGGATCGGTAGGTTCCTCAAGACGGGTCATCACCAGTTTATTATCATACTTCTTCCCTTTTAAGATAATCTTAT